>Ga0115012_10000022_pt1 | contig 104136 bp, 104 predicted proteins | sample TroAtlMetagenome_FD_88706 | JGI IMG/M metagenome (GOLD analysis project Ga0115012, IMG submission 88706) | Marine eukaryotic phytoplankton communities from Atlantic Ocean - Tropical Atlantic ANT10 Metagenome | ecosystem: Environmental > Aquatic > Marine > Oceanic | place: Tropical Atlantic... | reverse complement strand
TGACCGGCGTGCCCTACACGCTTTCCGCTTTCACCGGCGTCTCGAAGGCGATCTCGACGCTGGCCACCCGCAACTCGGTCGTCGGGGTGAACGGTGGCGGCGTGGGGCCGGACCTCGCCGAGCTCGGCGACTACTTCTGGAACGTCATTCCCCTTGCCAATCTCGAGATGCGCGCGGTGGTGCCGTTCCTTGTCGAGGAGCGTGGCCTGAAGAGCTTTGCGCTGGTCTATGTCGACGATCCGCTGGGCGACGCCATGCACGAGGAACTCGAAACGATCCTGCCGGAAGTGGGCGGCGAGCTCGTCGACAGCTTCTCGGTGCCGACCACGGCGCAACAGTTCTCCGGGGTTGCGGCGCAGGTGCGCGCCTCCGGGGCCGACGTGGTCTATGTCGCGAGCTACGGCAACCAACAGCTCCAGATCGTCAAGCAACTGCGCGACAACGGGGTCGATGCCCAGCTCGTGGCCTATTCAGGCTACGCCGTGCCCGACGCACTGGCGCTGCCGGAATCCGAGGGCATGATCATCACCGGGCAGGGCGTCGATTTCGACAGCGAAGACGCGGTGACGAAGCGGTTCGTGGAGGACTACACCGCCAAGTTTGATCGCGCGCCCACCGCTTACAATGTCAACTATTACAACGCCGTTCTTGTCTACGGCGCGCTTGCGGCCGCAATCGAGGCTGAAGGTGGAGAGGTGACCGGCGAGGCCCTGCTCGAGGCGCGGCGCGCCACCGAGAGCTTCGATCTGGTCGGCGGCACCGTCTCCTTCCAGGACAACGGCACGCTGCTCTTCCCGATCCAGGTGAAAGAGATCCGCGACGGCGCCGCCCATGCCCTGACCTCCGTGACCTTCGACTGAGGTAGGCGACATGCTGGCGATCCAACTGGCCATCACCGGGCTGCAGACGGGCGCGCTCTATGCGCTCACCGCGGTGGGGTTCTCGCTGATCTTCGGATCGACGCGGATCTTCCACTTCGCGCATGGCGCCACCTTCGTCATCGCGGCCTATTTCTTCTATGGCGTGTTCGGAGCGGGGCTCGGCCTGCTCCCGAGCATCGCCGCCGCGGGACTGGGCGCGGTCGCCTTCGGGGTGCTGCTCGACCGTCTGGTCTACGCGCCGATCCAGCGCCACGAGGGGTCATTCTTCACCGTGTTCGTCGCCTCCTTCGGGGTCGGCATCGTGGTGCAGAACCTGATCGGCATGGTGTTCGGGCGCGGCTTCGTGACGGTGAACACGCCGCTTTCACGTTCGGTCGAGATGATCCCGGGCGTTTATGTTTCGCCGCTGGCCTGGATCGCCATCCTGTGCACGGCGATCTTCCTTGGTGCGCTGCAGTTCTTCCTGCGGCGCACCCATACCGGCATGGCGCTGCGGGCGCTGGCCGACAACCCCGAGCTGGTGCGCACCTTCGGGCTGAACCCGCGGATGATCGCGGCGACCGCCTTTGCCGTGGGGTCGGTTCTGGTGGTGCCGGCGGCGGTCATCACCTCGGCGACCACCGGGCTCAACCCGGCGATCGGCCACCACGTGATGCTGATCTCGCTCGCGGCGACCATCGTCGGCGGCATCGGGTCGGTGTCGGGCACCATGCTGGCGGGGCTGCTGCTGGGCCTCGCCGAGAGCCTCGCGCTGCTGGTGGTCGACAGCCAGTGGACCGAAGCGGTGACCTTCGCGATCCTCTTCGCCTTCATCATCATCCGACCCGCGGGCCTGCTTGGCCGGGCGACGGCGCACTGAGGGGGAGCCAGATGGAAGCCTATATCTTCAACCTCGTGAACCTGATCGCGATCTACGCGATCCTCGCGGTCACGCTCAACTTCATCATGGGCTATGCCGGGATCTACTCGCTCGCACATGCGGTCTTCTTCGGGCTGGGGGCCTACACCTCGGCGTGGGTGGCGCAAAACGTGCATCCGTCGATCCTGCTTACCATCCCGGCGGCGATGATGGCCGCGGCGGCGCTGTCGCTTTTGCTGGCGCTGCCGGCGCTGAGGGTGCGCGGCGAGTATTTCGTCGCCGCCTCGCTGGGGCTGCAGGTGCTTGCCGTGACGATCTTCTCGGAATGGAAGAGCTTCACGGGCGGCATCGGCGGCGTGCTGGCGATCCCGCCGGCGAACGTGTTCGGCATCGAGGTGTTCGAGCCGGCGCATTTCGCCATCCTGTCGGTGGTCGCGCTGGTCATCGTCATGGCACTGATCAACGCGCTGGTTCACTCGAGCTTCGGGCGCAACCTCCGCGCCATTCATGACAGCGAAAGCGCCGCCGCCTCGTTCGGGAAGAATGTGCCGATGATCAAGACCATCTCGGTGGTGATCTCGGCCGCGCTCGCCGCGGTCGCCGGAGCGCTCTACGCCAGCTATCTGAGCTTCATAAATGTCGAAAGCTTCACGCTCGACGCCTCGGTCCTGGTGATGGCGATGGTCATCATCGGCGGCACCGGCACCGTGGCCGGGCCCATCGTGGGCGCGGCGCTGCTGATGCTGCTGCCCTCGCTGATCTCGTGGTTCGACTTCCTGCCGCAGACCGAGATCGGTGCGCTGCAGCAGATCATCTACGGACTCGGCATGACCTTGCTGATGATCTTCCGCCCCGGCGGCATCGTGGGACGGAGGGCCAAGGCATGAACATGACCGCGTCCGCAAACGATGAGCCGCTGATGCAGATCCGCAACCTCGACAAGAGCTTTGGCGGCGTGAAGGCCGTGGATAATGTCTCGATGGATCTGCGCGCCGGGATCGTCACCACGCTGGTCGGGCCCAACGGCGCCGGCAAGACCACCTTCTTCAACCTCATCACAGGAAACCTGACCCGCGACGGCGGGCAGGTGACGTGGCTCGGCCGCGACACCGCGGGCATGAAGCCCTACCGCATTGCGCGGGCGGGCGTGGGGCGCACCTACCAGGACCTGCGACTGTTCGATGGCATGACGGTCTGGGAGAACGTGCTCAACGCCACCGAGCATGGCGCCTTTCCGGTGCCGATCTCTCGCGCCCATCGCATCGCGCGACGCGAGCGGATCGAGCGCGTGCTCGAGCGCACTTGCCTTGCCGATAAGCGCAACACGCGGGCCATTGATCTGGCCTATGCCGAGCGCAAGTTCCTGTCGATGGCGCGGATCATGGCGACCGAGGCGAAGCTCTGGCTGCTTGACGAGCCGGCCTCGGGTCTCGACCCGAACTCCTACGAGCGCTTCCTGGCCATCCTGCGTGAGGACGTGGCCGAAGGCGTCACCGTCTGCATCATCGAACACAACCTCGACATCGTCATCGGGATCTCGGACCGGATCGCCTTTCTCGACCGCGGGCGTCTGCTTGCGGATGGGGTTCCGCACACCGTGATGAATGATCCCGAGCTGGCAAAGATCTATTTCGGAGACCGGGAATGAGTGCCGTTCTTGAAACCCGTCAGGTCGCCGCCGGATATGGCGGCCGGCCCGTTATCACCGGCATCGACGTTGCGCTGCAACCGGCCGAGGTTCTCTGCCTCATCGGCCATAACGGCGCTGGAAAGTCGACACTGCTCAAGACCATGTTCGGGCTCATGGCGCCCGAGGCAGGCGAGGTCCGGATCAATGGCGAGCCCGTCTCGGGGCGCTCCCCCCGCGAGATTGCAGAGATGGGCGTTGCCATGGTGCCCGAGGGGCGCGGGGTCTTCCCCTCGCTCACTGTGACCGAGATCTTTGCGCTGGGGATGCACGCAACCGGGGTGCCGAAGGCCGAGCGCGCGGAGCGCGTCGACTGGGTGCTGGGCATCCTGCCGGTGATCCGTGAATTCATGCATCGCCCCGCCTCGACCCTGTCCGGCGGACAGCAGCAGATGGTCTCGATCGGACGGGCGCTGTTGTCGCGGCCGAAGATCCTGCTGATGGACGAGCCCTCGATCGGGCTTGCGCCGAAGCTCTTCCAGGACCTGCTGGCACCGATCCGGACGTTACAGCAGCGCGAGGGGCTGTCGATCCTGCTGGTCGAGCAGAACGTGCGCGAAGCTCTCAAGATCTCGGACCGCGCGGTGGTGATGAAATCCGGACAGATGATCTGGGAGGGCGGTCCGGATGAACTCTCGGACAACGAAAAGCTGATGGAGCTCTACTGATGCAGGACGATCCGACCTTCGATGGGCTGATCGCCGAACGGCTGGCGCGCGCCGAGGTGCGTCCGGTGCTGGTGACCGGGGACGGCCTCGAAATCTTGCCCGACGCCTTCGAGCGCATGGTGGGGCAGGCGGCCGCGTGGCTGCAGCGGCAGGGCATCGGGGCAGGGGATGTCGTCGCGATCTGGCTCTCGAACCGCCCGCAATGGCTTGCGCTGCTCTTTGGCGCGGCGCGGATTGGTGCCATCGTCGCCGCGGTCAACACACGCTACCGCAGCGCCGAGTTGCACCACATCCTCGCAAGCTCCGGTGCGCGGCTGCTGATCTTCGAAAGCGCTGACCGCCACGCGGATTTTCATGCCATGATTGCCGAGCTCGACCGCGAGACCCTGCCGGAACTCGCGGCGCTCGCCTCCATCGGCAGCGGAGAGCTTGCGCCGGTTCTGGGACTGGAGGTGGCGCATTGCGCCTTCGACGATCTCGAGCCGCTGCCGTCGCAGGGCGCGCGCGCCTCCGATCCCGTGCTGCTCTTCACCACGTCGGGAACGACCTCGAAACCCAAGCTTGTGGTGCACACGCAGGCCAGTCTCGCCCGACACGCGCGCAACTCGGCCCGCGCCTACGGCTTCGATGGCGAGGGCGCGGCCTATCTCGCGGCGATGCCGTTCTGCGGCGTCTTCGGCCTCAATCCGAGCTTCGCGGCACTCGCGGGCGGGGCGCCGATCCACCTGATGTCGGCCTTCAAGGTCGGGCCCGCCTTGGAGATCTGTCGGCGCGCCGGGATCACCCATTTCTGTGGTTCGGACGAGATGTTTCGCCAGATGTGGCAGGCGGATCGCGCGGCACTGAGCCGGGCGCGGCTCTGCGGCTATGCCTCGTTTACCCCGGGGCTTGGCGGTGCGTTGCAGGAAATGGCCGAGGCCGGGCTGCCGCTGGTCGGGGTCTATGGCGCCTCCGAGGTCAACGCGATCTTCGCCATCCAGTCGACCACGGCGCCGATTGCACAGCGGCTTCAGGGGGGCGGATATGCGGCCGGCCCGGGGGCCGAGATCCGGGTGCGCGATCCCGAGACCGGTGCGCTTTGCGCCGATGGCGAGAGCGGGGTGCTCGAGATCCGGGCCGACACCAACTTCTCGGGCTACTACCGCAACCCCGAGGCCACCTCGCGGGCGATCGACGCCGAGGGGTTCTTTCGCTCCGGCGATGTCGGCCAACTGCGCGGCGACGGCAGCTTCGTCTACCTCGCACGCAACGGCGACTTCATCCGCCTGTCGGGCTTCCTGACCGATCCCGCCGAGATCGAGGAGGTGATCGAGACCGCCGATGGCGTTGCCAAGGCGCAGGTGGTGGGGGTCGCCCATGAGGGCAGGACCCGGCCCGTGGCGTTCATCCTGCCGGAGGAGGGGGACGCCCCCGATCCCGAGGCGGTGCTGGCGCATGTCAACGCCCGGCTTGCCCATTACAAGGTGCCGCTGATGATCGTCCCGGTCGAGGCCTTCCCGACGACCGAGAGCGCCAACGGACTGAAGATCCAGAAGGCGCGGCTGCGCGATATGGCCGAAGCCCGCCTCGCAGGAGAGAGCGCATGAGCCACTCGATGTTCTACGGCGACTTCGAGCCCGGACAGGTTTTTGTCAGTCAGGGCCGGACGATGACGGAGACCGACCTTCAGATGTTCTCGATGCTCACCGGGGACTGGAACCCGGTGCACAATGACGCGGAATTCGCCAAGACGACGAAGTTCGGCCAGCGGCTGATGCACGGGGCGTTCGGCATCGGTCTGGGGATCGGTCTGATGCATACGCTCGGGATTTTCGAGGACAGCGCGGTGGCCCTGCTCGACGTGGCGGAATGGAAGTTTCTCGAACCGGTCTATATCGGCGACACCTTGCATCTTCGTCTCACGATCCTCGACAAGTCGCTCGGGACGTCGGGCAACACGGGGCGCATCGGACGCCGCTTCGAGCTGATCAATCAACATGGGCGCCCGGCGCATTCCGGCCGCGCCGACGTTCTGGTGCGGGTCCACCGCCCGGTCGGGTAGGGAAAGGCGGCCCTATCGCGTGGGGAGAGCACTCAATAGGGGTGAGCAAGAGCCTGAGTCTGTCGGTCGAGTTGCGGTGTTAACTTTGGAAAGCTCGCCTGAAGCTTCGACCACCGCGCCGGGCGCGCGGATGTTCAGCTGAGCCTCTTGCTTCGGAGCGGCTGGTGCTGCGAGCACGGCCCATGTCTTCGGTATATACGCCGACATCGCGACACGCGTCAGTGACAGCGCGTCGATGCCCGTGGCGACGGCAAAGGCCGGGATCCTCTCGATCGGCATGCGCATCTCGCCGGATTTGAGCATGGAGACCACGTTGCCGCGCTCGAGACCCATCCCGGTGGCAATCTCCCGCAGGGTCTTGCCGCTTGCCTCGACGGCGTCGGTGATCATGCGGGCGGTGGGGTTGGGCGACTGTGCCTATGACGGTGTGACGCGGTCCCAGAAGGCCGACTTGCGCCCATGCGCAGCGCGCAGCTGCTCCACGTAGGCACCATGCCCGGGACGGCCTTCATAGTCGGATATTGCAGCGTCGGCTGCGGCGCAGGCGTCGAGATGGCGCGCGGCGTGGCCGTAGCGGCTTGATCGTGCGCGCTCCAGTGCGAACTCGATCATCAAGCGCCAGATCAGAACTGCGGCCAGCGGGTGGGCGGGGGAAAGCGCCTCGGCGGTCGGGGTGAGGATCTCGTAGGTGTCCCCATCGATCTCGTCGGATCGGCTGAGCACCAATTGCGCCGCCAGCGTCGTGTCCGGCCAGGACAAGCAGAACGCCAGGCCTGCCTCGATGGGGGTGAATGCCAGGACAACCTCGCGGGCGCGGTCTTCGGCCTCAACATCCTCGAAGTCCGGTAGGCGTTTCAGGAGACGACGGAGCGCATCGGGGCAAAGGCGCCGCTCGAAGCGAGCCCAGAGCGCCTGGCGTAGCTGCTCTTCTCGTCCCAGAGCTTCAAGGCAAGCGAAGTGAGCCTCGTCCAGCTCCGGCGTGTCGAGCCATGAGCTGTCACGCGCGTCGCGGTTCAGCGCGTTCTCCACGACCTGAAGTGCCTCCTCCGCACGCCCCGCCTTGAGCAGGCGCGCCGCAGCGTCCGGGGCAATTGTGTGATAGGTCAGCTGCTCGGCCGTGTAGCGTGCAAGCCATGCGTCGGCGTCGCCTTGAAGATCGGCGACGTCCTGCAGGATCATCTTCGCTGTATGGTCGCGGCGATCCCGAGCGAGCTCTTCCTGCCTGTCGGGATCAGAGACGAAGTCATAGATTTCCAGCTGCGCGTCGGTCAGTGGCATTGCACACATTTCTTCGGCGAGCGCCTTCAGCCGCTCGAGACCTGTTTCGCCGAGTGGCTTGGCGAGAGCCGGCACGACATGATCGAATTCGCCATAGCCGTTGTCCCGTAGCGCGTCGAAAATCATCTCCGCGAGTTTGATCGGTTCCTTGCTGATCTTGGGGGAGAGGCGCGCGATGGCGTCCATCGCATCATCCATGACGTCACCGATCACCCCGTTGCTGTCATCGGTCCGCTCATGGATGCCTGGCGCGAGATAAAGCAGATCCCAAAGGAGTTCGAAAGCGAGGTCCGGGCTGTCGGGGCCGATCCGGGTTTCGACCAAGGTGACAAGGTCGGTGAGTTCTTTCGCAAACTTCTTCTGTGTCTTCCATGAGATGAAACTCTGGGATCGGCGAATCGAGGCAAACCGCTTTCGAACATCCGCCGCAGCCTCCTGCGGGCTTTGGTCGGCCGAGAGCACCATGCGCACGCGCCGCTGTCGCGCGGCGTCGCCCTTCACGGCCTCGAGCAGCAGCTCTGCCAACGCGTCCGCACCGAGTTCGACGAGGTTCTTCTTGTTGAGGGCTTTTCTGGCCATCGGGCACTCCTTCTTCACTCGTAAGTGCCGGATGCCCACGAGATGCTCAACCCTTTCACCGGCGCAGGGCAAGGCGACCGCGCTGGAGGTGTATCTCTATGACAGGCAGGCGCTGGCCCGGGCCTTCTCGATCCCGCAGGAACCGGATGGCGTCGAGGCGCTCGGCGGGGCGCACCGAGGTCGTCGCGGAACGCATCCTCCGCCACTGAGCCCGCCGGTCATGGCGGCTCTGGCAGATGTCTCTGGCGGCGCCGACCGGCTGGTATCGGTTGGGCTCTTGGCGCGTAGCCGGAGCAGGTGCGGGTTGGCTGCGGCCCTCGGGTGCGTGATGGGACGGAGGGGGGAGGGATGTGCTCCGTTTCCTCTCCTTTCCTCTCCTCGCACGCGACGCGCCTCTGTATGCCTTGCGCAGACACGCGCTCTCCGGACCGCGAGACTGACTAGTCTGTGCAGCACCCGGGGTGCTTCGGCGGCTTTGAATGTTGCCAAGGCCAGTGCCACTTCGCACTATGGTCGACAGCAGAGGATGGCCGGCGCGTCGGCCACGCAGGTTTCGCGGCGACGCGGGGCTCACGCTGGTCTCGTCGCATGTACAGGAAAGCCAGATGTCCCGTTCCGTGCTCTCACCCAATTCAGCTCTGGCCTCGTTCGAGATCCTGATCGACGGCACCCCGCTTCGCGACGATATCGTCGTCCGACGCATCGAGCTTCAGCGTGGTCTCAATAGCCTGCCCTCTCTCTGCATCGAGATCGAAGACGGCAGCCGCTCGGACCAGACCTTCGCGCATAGCAGTTCGGCGCTCTTCGTGCCGGGCGCCGAGATCGTGCTGAGGCTTGGCTATGACGGGCAGAACGCCGACGCGTTTCAGGGCATCCTCCTGGCCCAGACCATCCGCATGGCAGCCGAGCGTGGATCGGCCCTGATCGTCACCTGCGGCGACATCGCGCAAAAGCTCGCGCGCCTCGCCGTGCCGGACCCGCACGAGGGCACGGCCGACGACGCCGTGATCACCGCACTTCTTCGCGACGCTGGGCTCGGGCAGGATATCGCCCCGATGCCCGGGAGGTCGGCCCGCGAACTCTGGCAGGGTGAAACCGCCTGGGAGGTGATACTGCGCATCGCCGCGGCGAACGGGCTGGTGGTGACGGTCGCGAACGGGACGGTCACCATGGCGGCGCCGGCGTTTGAGCCACCGGCTCTGAGCGCGACCTTCGGCGACGACGTCATCGGCTTCGAGCTCACGATGGATGCCGCCACGCAAGATGCCGCAGTGGTCATCGAGGCCTACGATCCCGAGGGCCATGACCGGATCACCGCGCGGGGAGGGGAGCCCTCCGTCAACCTGCAGGGAGACCTGACCGGCGATGCGCTTGGCAAGGTTCTGGACGTTACCCGCCGGATCTCCAGCGGCTCCGCCATGCATCCCGACACTCTGCAGGCCTGGGCCAACGCGATCATGCAGCAAAACCGCCTGTCCCGGTTCCGCGGCGAGATATGCCTGCCGGGCAATCTCGGGCTGGTGGCAGGAGAGCTGCTCGAGCTCAAAGGCCTCGGCACGCGCTTTGACGGCAATGCTTATATCGGTTCGGTGCGCCACGTCCTCGCGGACGGCGCCTGGCAGAGCACGGTGACCGTGGGCGTGTCAGATCGGGACTGAGGGGGGCATGATCGGGCCGTGGGCGAGAGGCCCGCAGAAAGGCGCCAGACTGCGCATGCGCGCTCAGCGTTCAACGCCGCCAGAATTCCTGCCGATCTGGGAAGTGGTGCCCGGGGGCGGAATCGAACCACCGACACGAGGATTTTCAATCCACTGCTCTACCCCTGAGCTACCCGGGCACTGGGTGAAGGGCGCTGCCCCTCGGGTGGAGGCGAGATAGCCGAGGCGGATGGTGGTGTCCAGAGGCCAAAGACGAAAAAATCACCTCGCCGTGCAGAAAACCTGAAGCGGCTTCTCTCCGCCGGAAGAGCGCGCTACATCTGCGGCCATGACGCGCGCCTTCTCATCCCTTTTCGACATGCTCAACCACGGCTTCGACACCGTCATCGACGTGCGCAGCCCTGCAGAATTCGCCGAGGACCACGTGCCCGGTGCGATCAGCCTGCCCGTGCTCGACAACGAAGAGCGCGCCCGGGTGGGCACGATCTACAAGCAGGAAAGCCCGTTCCTCGCCCGCAAGCTTGGCGCGGCGCTGGTGTTCCGCAATGCCGCTGCCCATATCGAGGGGCCGCTGGCGCATCACGAGGGGGGCTGGCGGCCGCTGATCTATTGCTGGCGCGGCGGACAGCGTTCGGGCTCGTTCGGCTGGATGCTGCAGCAGATCGGCTGGCGGGCCGAGGTGGTGCAGGGGGGCTACAAGACCTACCGACGTCTCGTCACCAAGGCGCTCTATCAGGATCCGCTGCCGCACCGCTTCGTGCAACTCGGCGGCTATACCGGCACCGCCAAGACGGCGCTGTTGCCGCGGCTGGCGGCGCGCGGGGTGCAGGTGATCGACCTCGAAGGGCTGGCGCGGCATCGTGGCTCACTGCTGGGCGACATGCCCGGCGGGCAGCCAAGCCAGAAATGGTTCGAGACCTGCCTCACGCAGGAGCTGTCGCAGCTCGACCCGGACCGCCCGGTGCTGGTCGAGGCGGAGAGCAGCAAGGTCGGGCAGATCCTGCTGCCGCCGTCGCTCTGGGAAGGCATGAAGCAGGCGCCCTGGATCGAGGTCGCGGCGCCGCTCGACGCGCGGGCGGTCTATCTCGACGAAGCCTATGACGACATTCTCTCGGACGGGGCGCGGCTCAAGGCGCAGCTGGCGCCGCTGCGCTACCATCGCGGCCACGCGCTGATCGACCAGTGGGAAGCGCTGATCGATGCCGGCGAACGGCTTGCGCTCTGCAGGTCACTGGCCGCCGATCACTACGACCCGGCCTACGAGAAATCCATGTCGGCCATGACGCCGCGGGTGCTGCAGCGCTTCGAGACGCCGACGCTGGACGCGGCCGGTCTCGACGCGCTGGCCGACCGCATCGCCGACGCGTTTCACACGATGGAGATCTGACCGGGCCAGTCGCCGTCGATGCGCCCGATCACCGCCGCCTCATAGCCCGCCGCGTGCAGCTCGGCCACGTGGGCGGCGCCGTCGGGGATCGCGGCAAGCAGGCCGCCTGCGGTCTGCGGATCGAAGAGCAGGTCGGCGCGCGCCCCCTCAAGCGTCAGTCCGGGGACGGCATCGCGGTTCTTCGGGTAGAGCGTCGAGCGGATCCCTTGCCCTGAGAGCTGCAAGGCGCCGGGCAGCAGGGGGATGGCGTCGAGATGCAGCTCGGCGCTGACGTTGGAGGCCATGCAGATGCCGTGCAGGTGCCCGGCGAGGCCGAATCCGGTGACATCGGTCATTGCGTGCGCGTCTTGCAGGATCTTCGCCGCGTCACCCTGTGGGCGGGTCATGCTGGCAAGCGCGGCTGACACCCAGTCGCCGCGCGCCGCACCCTGCATCTCGGCCGCCATCAGCACGCCGGAGCCCAGCGGCTTGGTCAGCACGAGATCGTCGCCGATCTGCGCGCCGCCAAGGGTGATCGGGTCGCGATCGCAAAGCCCGGTGAGGGTGAGGCCGATGGTCATCTCGTCGCCCATCGAGGAATGGCCGCCGACGATCTCGGCGCCTGTGTCGCGCAGGATCTCAGAGGCGGCGGTCAGGATCTCGGTGAGGGTGCGCTGCGCCAGTTCCTCGGACATCCGGGGCAGGGTTAAGCTTGCTGTGGCGGCCTGCGGGGCCGCGCCCATGGCCCAGATGTCTCCAAGCGCGTGCACGGTGGCGATGCGGGCCATGATCACCGGGTCCTCGACGAAGGCGCGCAGGTGATCGGTGGTCATGACCTGGCGGGTCCCCCCGGTGAGCAGCAGAGCCGCGTCATCGCCGGGCAGGGCGGTGACATCGGACCGAACGGGTGCGGGCAGGTGGGAGAGCGCGGCAGAGAGCGCGTCGCGCCCGACCTTGGCGCCGCAACCACCGCACATTGGCTTGTCGCCAAGCGCCTCTCGGCTGCCGGCGGCGCGAGGGCTCGGCAGCGGCTGCGGGGCCATCTGCGGCAGGTCACGGAACTTGCGCATGAAGGTCTGGTCGATGTGATCCTTCCAGCGCCACAGGGCGGGCCCTGACAGGGCAATGCCGAAGCGGTCGGCAAGGGCGGATTTTTCGCCCAGCGAGATCAGCTTGAGGTAGTCGCGCTGCGGGCGGTAGGGGCGGGGCGTGCCCTCGCCGGAGAGGCGCTTGCGGAGGTTGTCGAACAGCACCGGGGCCTGCCGCACCGCATAGACCCCGGCCTTGGGGCGCGGCGTCTCGGCCATGTGGGCGCAATCGCCGGTGGCGAAGATGTCCGGGTCGGAGCTTTGCAGCGTGGGCGAGACGGTGACGAAGCCGTCGGTGAGCTCGAGGGCGGTTGTCTCAAGCCAGCCGTGAGGGCGGGCGCCGGCGGCACCGGTGATGAATTGCGCCCCGATCTCGCCTCCATCAGCGAGGCACAGGCCCTCTGCGGTGACCTCGGTGATCTTTGCCTGCTCGTGCAGGGTGACGCCTTGCGCAGTGAGTGCGGCACGCAGCTTTGATGCGGCTTGCGGGCGCAAAGCCGACAGGGCGGTGCCGTTGTCGACGAGGTGCACCTGGGCCGCGCGGCCGCGCGTTCGCAGCGCGAAGGCCATCGCCGCGGCCAGCTCGGCGCCGGCGACGCCGCCGCCGATCACCGCCACCGAGGCGGGGCCGTCCTTGGAGCGGTAGCGGTCCCAGGCTTCGGCGAACGGGCCGAGGGGCTTGGCGGGAATGGCATGTTCGGCGAAGCCCGGCAGGTCGGGCATGGCGGAGGTGATGCCGATGTCGATTGAGGCCACGTCGTAGCCGACCGGCGGACGGCCGGGCACGTGGATTTCGTGTGCGGTGCGGTCGATGCCCGAGGCCGCGCCGAGGATCACCCGCGCGCCGGCGAAACGGGCGAGCTGCACGAGGTCGATATCGAGCGCATCGCGGTCGTAATGTCCGGCGACGAAGCCCGGAAGCATGCCGGAATAGGGCGCTGTGGGGCCGGGGTTGATCACGGTGAGCCGGGCGCCCGGGAGTGGATTCATGCCCCACATGCGCAGCACCAGTGCGTGGCTGTGGCCGCCGCCGATCAGCACGAGGTCGCGGGTGAGGGGCAGGGCTGGGGTCTTCATCGCGTGGGCTCCGGACTTGCTCCGGGGGCATGTAGCACGCGGTGCGCGCCGCGCCCATGCGCCTTGTCGCGCAGGCTGGCGCGGCCCGGGGGGGGGCGCTGCCCCTCTGCCGCCGGGGGCGGCATTCACCCCGGGATATTTTTGGCCAGAAGAAGTCAGGGGCGCGCGTGGCTTGCGGCGGGCGCGGGGTTTGTTAACACTCGAATGAGTTTTTCCTTGGAGGACAGACCGTCATGGCGCTGGATCAGCCCGGCTTTCCGATCATCCGCACCGCCGGCATCGACGGCATGCTCGTGAGCTTCGGCGACCGGCTGGACGCGGCGGCGAACCGGGCCGCCATCGCCTTTCGCGCCGAGGTCGAGCGCGCCGGCTGGGAGGGGGTGCAGGAGAGCTCGTCCTCGCTGGTGTCGTGCTACCTGCGTTTCGATCCGCTGGCATTGTCGCATGCAGATCTCGACGCGCGGTTGCGGGAGGTGATGGCATCGCGCGACTGGTTGCAGGTGGACCTGCCCGCGGGGCGGCGGCTGCACCGGATCCCGACGGTCTATGGTGGCGCGCTGGCGCCGCAGCTTGGCGAGGCGGCCTCGGAGGCTGGCCTCTCGGAGGCGCAGGCGGTGGAAATGCTCTCGGAGGCGCAGGTGCGGGTGACGGCGCTGGGGTTTGCGCCGGGGCAGCCCTATCTCGGGCTGCTGCCGGAGGTCTGGAACATCCCGCGCCAGTCGGCGCTGACGCCGAAGGTGCCGAAGGGCGCGCTGGTGCTGGCGATCCGGCAGTTGGTGCTCTTTGGCGTGACCGCGCCCACCGGCTGGCGCCACGTGGGCCAGACCGCGGCGGAGCTGTTCCGGCTGGGCGATGAGCGACCGTTCCTGCTGGCGCCGGGCGACGAGGTGATCTTCCCGGCGGTGAGTGAGGCGGAGTTCGAGGCGTTGCGCCGCGCGCCGGGCGGTGGCGCAAGCTGGGAGGCGCTGGCATGAGCCGGGAGCTCATCGTGCACCGCGCCGGGCCGGCGCTCAGCCTGCAGGACAAGGGCCGTCCGGGCTGGATCACCTATGGGCTGTCGCGCGGGGGCGCGATGGACCGGCTGGCGCTGGCCGAGGGCGCGGCGCTGCTGGGCCAGCCGCCGGGCACGGCGCTGGAGATGGGCGGCATGGGCGGGCGCTTCGAGGCCAGCGAGGACATGCGCATCGCGCTGACCGGGGCGCCGATGCGCGCCACGCTCGACGGCGTGCCGCTGCTCTGGCACGGCGCGCATCTTCTTCCCAAGGGGGCGGTGCTGGAGATCGGGCCGGTGACCAGCGGCGCCTATGGCTATCTCAGCGTGGGCGGCGGTTTCGCGGAGCCGGAGATCCTCGGCGCGCAATCGGCGCATCTGACCGCCGGGCTCGGCGCCCCGGTCGCCTCGGGAGCGCGGCTGGCAGTCGGGCCCGACCGCGGCGGCGAGACCGGGTGCAAGCTCGCGGTCGAGGAGCGCTTCAACGGCGGCACGCTGCGCGTGGTCGAGAGCCTGCAGACGGCGATGTTCTCGAAGGCGCAGCGGGCGCGCTTCGGAGAGGAGGGTTTCACCCGCGACAACCGGGGCAACCGCATGGGGGTGAAGGTCAATCCCGACGGCGAGGGCTACGGCGTCGAGGGTGGGCTGTCGGTGGTCTCGGAGGTGATCTCGCCCGGCGACATCCAGATGACCGGCGACGGCGCGCCCTTCGTGCTGATGGCCGAGTGCCAGACCACCGGCGGCTATCCGCGGCTCGCCACGGTGATTCCCGCCGACCTGCCGCGGGTGGCGCAGGCCCCGGGAGGGGCGCGGCTCACCTTCCGCTGGATCACACTGGACGAGGCGCTGAGCGTCGAGGCGGGCTATCGCCGCCACATGGCCGAGCTGCACCGAAAGGTGGAGCCGGTGGTGCGGCACCCGGGCGACGTGCCCGATCTTTTGTCGCACAAGCTGGTGAGCGGGTTCTCCAGCGGCGATCATCACGACCATTGAGAAAGGTTTTCACATGACATCGGTGGATCTCAACGCGGATATGGGAGAAAGCTTCGGCCCCTGGGTGATGGGGCAGGATGCAGAGTTGCTCGAGGTCATCACCTCGGCCAACATCGCCTGCGGCTTCCATGCCGGCGACCCGGACGTGATGGCGCAGACCATGGCGACCGCGGTGGCGCGCGGCACCGGCATCGGCGCGCATCCGGGCTTTCCCGACCTGCAGGGCTTCGGACGGCGCAAGATGCAGCTTTCGCAGGACAGCCTGCGCAACCTCGTGGCCTACCAGTTCGGCGCGGCGCGGGCGATGGCCCATGCGGCCGGCGGCGAAGTGCGGCACCTGAAGCTGCACGGCGCGCTGGCCAACATGTGCTCGGCCGACGAGGCGATGGCGCGGGCGGCCTACGAGGGGGCGCTTTCGGTCGACCCGGAGATCATCGTGATGGTGCTGGCGGCCACGGCGCAGCAGCGTGCCGTCGAGGCGCTGGGGTGCCGCTGGGCTGGTGAGATCTTTGCCGACCGGGCCTATAACGACGACGCCACGCTGGTCGACCGGTCGCAGCCCGGCGCGGTGATCCACGACGCCGAGCTCGCGGCACGCAGGATGGTGGCGATGGTTCAAGCCGGCGCCATCATCACCGAAAGCGGCAAGCAGATCCCCGCGGCGGTGGACACGATCTGCCTGCATGGCGACGGCAAGACCGCGCTGGAGATCGCGCGCCACGTGCGCCGCGCGCTTGAGGCGGCGGGCGTGACGCTCGAGACCTTCCCGGGGCGCCGCGGCACGGTTTGAGACGGCGAGGGCTTTGGCCGATCACAGGGTCAGGCGGCGCGGGGGATCGCGAGGCGAGGGGGCGCTGCCCCCTGTCGCACCGGAGGTGCGCCTCGAGAGGGAAGAGAAGGGGGCGCTGCCCCTCTTGGCGCTGTGCGCCAATTCACCCCCGAGGTATTTGGGAACCAGAGAAGCCAGGAGCGCTGCGCCCCTGGCTTCTCTTCGTCAAAAATACTCCCGCCGGAGGCATCTGCCCGTGCCGTGTGCGCCGTGGCCGGGCTTGCGGGGGCGGGGCGTGCTGGGCTATAGCGCTGGGCGAAGTTTCAATACCACGTTTACAAGGCAAGGGGCATCCATGGCCGGCCATTCCAAATGGGCAAACATCCAGCACCGCAAGGGCCGTCAGGACGCGGTGCGCGCTAAGCTGTTCTCGAAATTCTCCAAGGAGATCACCGTCGCCGCCAAGATGGGCGATCCCGATCCCGACAAGAACCCGCGCCTGCGGCTCGCGATCAAGGAAGCCAAGTCGCAGTCCATGCCCAAGGACAACATCGAGCGCGCCATCAAGAAGGCGTCCGGCGGCGAGGGCGACGATTACGAGGAGATCCGCTACGAGGGCTACGGCCCGAACGGCGTGGCGGTGATCGTCGAGGCGATGACCGACAACCGCAACCGCACCGCCTCGAACGTGCGCTCGACCTTCACCAAGAACGGCGGCAACCTCGGCGAGACCGGCTCGGTGGCGTTCATGTTCGAGCGCAAGGGCGAGATCGTCTACCCGACCGACGCAGGCGACGCCGACACGGTGATGATGGCCGCGATCGAGGCTGGCGCCGAGGATGTGGAAAGCTCGGATGAGGGCCACGTGATCTACTGCGCCGACAGCGATCTCAACGATGTGGCGACCGGGCTCGAGGCCGAGCTGGGCGAGTCGGAAAGCACCAAGCTGATCTGGAAGCCGACCACCACCACCGAGCTCGATCTGGACTCGATGCAGTCGCTGATGAAGCTGGTCGATGCGCTCGAGGATGACGACGACGTGCAGCGCGTCACCACCAACTTCGAAGCCTCGGACGAGGTCATGGCGCAGCTCTGAGCCGCGCGGTTTGACCGGAACGAGAAAGGCCCGGGAGGTGACGCCTTCCGGGCCTTCGTGTTTTCAGCGCGTCTAACGGCTCAGTTCATCGCCAGCTGGCTGTGCAGGGCTTCACCGGTGATGGTGACGGCGCCAGCCTCGCGGGCGAAGCTCCAGGTGGCACCGCTCTGGCCGGGCAGGCCGAAGACCACGCGGTCGCCCTCGGTCAGGCGCATGCGCAGCGGCTGCGGCGCCGCGCCGCCGGTGGTGTAGTAGGCCACGAGCTCGGCAGCGTCGCCATCCTCGACCCAGTAGGCCGAGAGGTCGGTGCCGGCGGCGCGCACGGTGCCGCCCGCGAGCGGGGTGGCAAGGGTGAGGCTGTCGGCGAGGCTGGCGACGGGGGCGGCGGCGATCAGTGCCGCGAGGGTGAGGGCTTTCATCAGCGATCCTTCGCATGTGTTCGGATAGGAGACGCCGCGGGGAGGGCGGCAAGGTTTTCTGCAGTGCAGCATTTCACGTCTGGCCGAGGCGGGAAATGCTCAATCCGGAATGTCGGATATGCATTGAAATCAATGCGTTGCTGTATGCGGTCGTCGACCGTGGCGTGCCGTGCCTGACAAGGCTCTGTGGGCAAACGGAAAATCCGTATCGCGATGAGACCGGCGGCGCGCGACGCGAAACCCGGTTGCATCGCGCCACGCGGCGGGGTCACAGTCGGCGCAATCACGCACGGAGGTGACGAACATGGCTGAGACCGCCTATCTCGACGGGCCGAACGCCCGGCTGGCCTATGCCCACACGCCCGGAGAGGGGCCGACCGTGGTCTTCCTGTCGGGCTACAAGTCGGACATGGAGGGCACCAAGGCGGTGCATCTAGAGGCCTGGGCAGAGGCGCGTGGCCGCGCCTTCCTGCGGCTCGACTATTCCGGCCATGGCCAGTCCGGTGGCGTTTTCGAGGAGGGCTGCATCGGCGACTGGGCGCAGGACGCGCAGGCGGTCATCGAGGCGGTGACCGAGGGGCCTCTGGTGCTGGTGGGCTCGTCCATGGGGGGCTGGATCGCCTGCCTGCTCGCCAAGCGGCTGTCGGCACGGCTGGCGGGGTTCGTCGGCATCGCCGCGGCGCCGGATTTCACCGAGGACGGCTTCTGGGCCGGCTTCTCGGACGAGGAGCGGGAGAAGGTGATGACCGAAGGGGTGACCTATCTGCCCTCGGCCTATGGCGATCCTTACGCCGTCACCAAAAGGCTGATCGAGGACGGGCGCGAGAACCTCGTGCTGCGCGCGCCGCTGCCGATGGCGGTGCCGGTGCGGCTGATGCAGGGGACCGAGGACGAGGCGGTGACCCGCGAGACCGCGCTGCGTCTGCTCGATCACATCGAAGGTGACGATGTGCAACTGTGCTTCGTGAAGGGCGCGGATCACCGGTTCTCGGAGCCGGAGAACCTCGCGATGATCGAGGTGGCGATCGTGGAGGTCGGCGGGTGAGGCAGCTGTTCTACGTCTCGCATGCGGAGGTCGAAATTGACCCGAAGGTGCCGGTGCCTGACTGGCATCTGTCGCGCAAGGGGCGGGCCCGGCACGCGAATTTCGCCGAGCGCTGCGCCGGGGTGACCTCGATCTATTGCAGCAATGAGCGCAAGGCGCGGGAGGGGGCCGAGCTGATGGCTGGGCTGCTCGAGCTCGACGTGCAGGTGATCGACGCGCTGCACGAGAATGACCGGTCGGCCACGGGCTATCTGCCGTCGGAGGCGTTCGAGCGCATGGCAGATGCGTTCTTTGCCCGCCCCGAGGAAAGCGTCGAGGGCTGGGAGCGCGCGGTCGACGCGCAGGCGCGGGTGCTGACGGCGCTGCGGCGGCTGGTGGCGCGGGACGACCGGCCCGGCAACATCGCGGTGATCGGGCACGGCGGCGTGGGTGCGCTGCTGCGGGCGCACCTGTTGAAAGAGCCCATCGCGCGCAGCCATGATCAGCCTGCGGGCGGTGGCAATGTCTTGCGGGTGGCGCTGCCGGACTGGCGCCTGCTCGAGGGATGGGTGCCGATGGAGCGGTTCAGCCGCGACCGGGAATTCGAGGAGTAGCGCGCGTGCAGCAACGGATCAGTCTTATCACTCTGGGGGCGCGCGACATGGCGCGCGAGGCGGCGTTCTACGACGCGCTGGGATGGCAGCGCGCGAACGGGCCCGAGGGGGTCATCGCCTATGACCTGCTGGGGCAGACGCTGGGCCTGTTCGGGCTCGAGGATCTTGCCAAGGATATTGGCGTGCCCGTGGAGACGCTGGGCCATGGAGCGCTGACACTGGCGCACAACCTTGGCAGCCGCGAGGAGGTCGACGCGCTTCTCGCTCGTGCCGAGGCGGCGGGGGCGACGATCCTGAAGCCCGCGCAGGAGGTCTTCTGGGGCGGCTATCACGGCTATTTCGCCGATCCCGAGGGCCATATCTGGGAGATCGCGCACAACCCGTTCTCGCCGCTGCGCGCGGAGGATGGGGCGTTTCGCTGGGAAGGCTACGGCGAGGGGTAAGGCTCCTAGCGCATGCGCGGCGCTCCGCCCGCGCGGCGGTTTCCCGCTTTTCCTCGCTCGCCTGCGTGCTAGGATTCAATGAAACACCCAAAAAACCAAGAGGCAGGGCATGTTGGTCTCCGGCGCGGGACGGATCCGGATTTTCGGGGGACGGAATGGCTGAACCTCTCGTTCTGCTGCCCGAACTGATGTGCGACGCGCGGCTCTTCGGGCCGCAGATCGCCGATCTGTCCCGAGACATGGCCGTCATGGTCGCCCCGATCAACACCGGCGAGCGGGTCGAGGAAGTGGCATCCGGACTGCTCGATGTGCTGCCGCGACGCTTCGCGCTGGCCGGGCTCGGCCTCGGCGGTGTCGTCGCGATGGAGTTGCAGCGCCGGGCGCCGGACCGGGTGGCGCGGCTCATGCTGATCAACACAACGCCCTTGGCCGACACGCCGCAACAGGCCGCAGACCGAGATGCGCTGATCATCAAGGCCCGCGCCGGGCGGCTCGATCAGGCCGTGCAGGCCCTGATCCCGTCGGAGTGCTACGCGCCGGGCCCCTACAAGCTCGAGATCCAGGCCATGCTGATGGACATGGCCCAGACCCTCGGCCCGGAGACCTTCGTCCGGCAGGTCCGGGTGTTGCAGCGTCGGCGTGACCAGCAGGGCACGCTGCGCAAGCTGCGGGTGCCGGTGACGGTGCTCTGCGGTGCGCATGACACGCTGCATCCCGAGAAGCGCCAGAGTTTCCTCGCCGAGCTGATTCCCGGCGCGACGCTTGAGGTGGTCGAAGAGGCCGGGCACCTGCTACCGCTCGAGGCGCCCGATCGGCTCAGCGATCTGATCCGCGACTGGATGGGCGCGCCGATGCTGCTGCGCTGAGCGCGCGATCGGCGATTGACGCGCCATGCCCCCGCGCCTATGTCGGGCCGGCGTGGAGGGCCGGGCGACCGCCGCCGATGGGGTGACCCGTCGGGGGAGGAAAGTCCGGACTCACCGAAGCGCCGGTGCCGGGTAACGCCCGGGCAGGGCAACCTGACGGACAGCGCCACAGAGAACAGACCGCCGTCCTTCGGGGCGGTAAGGGTGAAACGGTGGAGTAAGAGACCACCGGGGGACGGGCAACCGGACCCGCATGGCAAGCCCCACCGGGAGCAATGCCAAATAGGGACCTCGCGCGGGCATGATCCTTCGGGATATCACCGCAGGGCTGCTTCGGCCCGAGAGGTCCGGGTTGGCAGCTTGAGCGCGCGGGCAACCGCGGGCCTAGAGGAATGGTCGCCGAGGGGCGGGGAGACCCGCTCTGAACAGAATCCGGCTTACAGGCCCTCCACGCATAATTTTCCGGGTCATTCCCGGTTGACTCGGACGCCCGCTTGGGTAAAAGGCGGGCTTCAAGGATTTCTACGGGGCGCGGGCCAAGGTGCGCGCTTGCCCGTCGCAGGAGAAGAACCATGGCGAAGCCTACCACAATCAAGATCCGCCTGAACTCGACCGCGGGCACCGGCCACTTCTACGTGACCAAGAAGAACGCCCGCACCATGACCGAGAAGATGACCGTGCGTAAGTACGATCCGGTCGTGCGCAAGCATGTCGAATACAAAGAAGGCAAGATCAAGTAAGCCTTACCTCGTAAGGGACAGTGATCTGGGCCGCGCGGGATAACACCCGCGCGGTCTTTCTCTATCCGGGGCATGGCAGGCGCGGGGGCTTTGATGCGCACAGAGGCGTTCAGCGGCGTTCTGGTCGAGGCCGGACCTGGCGGCGCGCCGGCGCTGTTCTGCAACCCGCTCGAGATCGTCACCTGCGGGCAGGGCGATGACCCTGCGGCCGCGCTCGAGCGACTCGAGGCGGCACGGCGTGCGGGCTTCTGGATCGCCGGCGTGGCCTCCTATGAACTTGGCCATGCGCTCGAGCCAAAGCTTGCGGCGCTTGCGGCACAGGGTGCAGGCCCGCTCCTGACCTTCGGTATCTTCGAGCGTCCCTCCGATGCCGCGCCGCTGCTGGCGCAGGCCGAGGCCGAGAGCGCCGATGTGACGGTTTCAGAGGTGACGCCGCTCTGGGATCGCGCCGCCTATGCCGAGCGATTCCACGAGATCAAGGCGATGATCGCCCGTGGCGATCTCTACCAGGTCAATCTCACCATGCCGATGACGCTGCGGTTCAACGGCGCGCCGCTCGGGCTCTGGGGGGCGATGCGGCGCTTCCAGCCGGTCGGGCACGGCGCCTATGTCGCGCTGGGCGACACGCAGATCCTGTCGCGCTCGCCGGAGCGCTTCTTCCGGCTCGAAGCAGGCGGGCGCATCATGGTGGCGCCGATGAAGGGCACCGCCCCGCGCGCAGCCGATCCCGAGCGCGACGCCGCCCTGCGCGACGCGCTGGCGCAGGACGCCAAGAACCGCGCCGAGAACATCATGATCGTCGATCTGATGCGCAACGACCTGTCGCGCCTCTCGCGCGTGGGCTCGGTGACCGTGCCGGCGCTGCTCGAGGTTGAAACCTACGCCACGGTGCACCAGATGGTGAGCCGGGTCGAGGCGCAGCTCGAGGGAGCGCCGTCACTGCCCGAGCTGATGCGGGCGCTGTTCCCCTGCGGCTCGATCACCGGCGCGCCCAAGATCGCCGCCATGCAGGCGATCCACCGGCTCGAGCGCTGGCAGCGGGGCGCCTATTGCGGCGCCATCGGTTGGGCCGGCCCGGATGGCCGCGCCGATTTCAACGTCGCGATCCGTAGCCTGACGGTGACCGGCACGGGACGCGCACAAATGGGCGTCGGAGGTGGTATCGTGCATGACAGTGTGTGCGATGACGAGTACGAGGAAGCACTGTGGAAATCCCGCTTCGTGACCGGTCTGATCCCGCGCTGAGAGTGATCGAGACCATGCTGTGGCTGCCCGGTTCGGGGGTGACCCGGGGCGGGATGCACATGGCCCGCGCCGAACGCAGCTGCGTGGCGCTTGGCTTTGCCTTCGACCGCGCGACGGCCTGGCAGCGGATCGAGCGGATTTCGGGCGACGCGCCGCTGCGGCTGCGCATGACCGTCGGGCGCAAGGGCGATATCGAGCTCGACCAGCAGCCCTTCAACCTCGCTTCGTCTCCCGAAAACGGCATGGTGACGATTTCGCCGCACCGGCTCGACGCCGGTGATCCGTTCCTGAGGCTCAAGACCACCCGCCGTCATCTCTATGACGAGACGCTGCGCCAGAAGCCGCGCGCCGTCACAGATGTGCTGTTCTTCAATCAGCATGACGAGCTCTGCGAGGGTGCCTATACCAACGTCTTTCTGAGCCGGGGCGGGCGTATCCTCACGCCGCACGCGGAATGCGGCCTGCTGCCTGGCGTGCTGCGCGAGAGCCTGCTGCTGAGCGGCGAGGCGCAGGAGGCCGTGCTGGGGATGGAGGATCTTGAGCGGGCCGAGACCATCTGGATCGGGAATTCGCTGCGCGGGCTGATCCCTGTGCGGCTGGGTTCTGCGCTGGGCTGACCTGATCTGCATGCGCACATGAGGCTTTGCGACGAAAAAGGCCCCGGGTAATCGCCCGGGGCCTTGTCATTTTGTGCCGGTGGCGGCGCGATTATTCGCGATTGCCAAGCAGTTGCAGCAGGAACATGAACATGTTGATGAAGTCGAGGTAGAGCTGCAGGGCGCCCATGATGGCGGCCTTGCCGAGCCACTCGCTGTCGCTATGCGCTGCGTGCTGCAGGTAGGTGTTCTTGATGTTCTGCGTGTCGTAGGCGGTCAGGCCGGCGAAGATCAGCACACCCAGGATCGAGATCGCGAAGTAGATCGCGGGCGATGCCAGGAAGATGTTGATGATCGAGGCCACGAGGATGCCGATCACGCCCATGATCAGGAACGACCCCCAGCCGGAGATGTCCTTCTTGGTGGTGTAGCCCCAGAGCGACAGGCCCGCGAAGGCGATCGAGGTCACGAGGAACACCTGCGCGATCGAGAAGCCGGTGAAGGCCACGAAGATCCAGCTCAGCGACAGGCCCATCACGGCGGCGAAGCCGAAGAAGAACAGCTGTGCGCCAGCGGCGGAGATGCGGTTGAGGATCGCGCCGAAGGCAAACGCCATGATCAGCGGAGCAAACATGACGATCCAGCCGAGGATGTTCGGCTGCAGCGTGGCGGGGTCACGGAACACGGCCAGCAGTTCGGGGCTGGTGCCCACTGCCCAGGCGACTGCGAAGGTCAGCAGCATCCCAATGGACATGGTCCCGTAGACCTTGTTCATGTGGGCGCGCAGACCCTCGTCAATCTGGGCCGCGCTCGCGCTTCCGGTAGCGGTCCGGATTGTTCTGTATTCAGCCATTCATGCCTCCAAGCTGTGTCTCAGGTATCGAGATGGATTTATTGCCTTCGATATTGGCAGAGCGGGGCGGCATTTCAAGATGGAAGGCACCGGAAAACCGGTGCTTTCGATACGTCTTTTGCGGCCTGCTCGCGGCTTAGCCGCGCCAGTGGGCGGGGGCGTCCCAAGGTTTGCGGCTGGCCTCGTGCAGGGCATCGGCGCGGCTGATGCCCATGTCGCGCAGCGCGGCGTCGTCGAGCTCGGCCAGGCGGCGGCGCTGGCGCCACAGCGCCTGCAGGTCGAGCAGTCGGTGCAGAAGGGGGCGGCGCTGCGCGGACGGCTTGCAGGCGGCGCGGGGCAGGGCGGTGTCACGGGGCATGATGGTGTCCTTCACGAAATGTGATGTGGATTTCTGTATTCATGTCTTCATGTGATCGGTATGCTCTTGGCCAACCCATCTGTAAAACGAATATCCCTGATCCCTCCCATCACGAAATCCGATTCATGCGCAATCTAGACATCACCACGCTCCGTTCCTTCCTCGCTGTCGCAGAGGCCGGCGGGGTCACCCGCGCCGCCGGGTTCCTCAACCTCACGCAATCGGCGGTCTCGATGCAGCTCAAGCGGCTGGAGGAGTCTCTTGGGCTGGCGCTGCTCGACCGCTCGGGGCGCGGGGTCAGTCTCACGCCCGCGGGCGAGCAACTGCTGAAATATGCGCGCCGCATGGTCGAGCTGAACGACGAGATCTACGCAAGGCTGACGGCGACCGACTGGGAGGGCGAGCTGGTGCTCGGCGTGCCGCATGACATCGTCTACCCGGTGATCCCGCGCGTGATGAAGAAGATGCAGCGCGATTTCCCGCGGGTGCGGCTACAGCTGATCAGCTCCTACACCGCCGGGCTTAAGGAGCAGTTCGCCCGGGGCGAGGTCGACGTGATCCTGACCACCGAGACCGAGCCCGGCGACGGCGCCGAGCCGCTGCTCGAGGTGCCGCTGCGCTGGTACGGTGCGCCGACCGGCACCGCATGGAAGACCCGGCCCCTGCGCATCGCCTTTTCACGGCGTTGCGGTTTCCGCCCGGTTGCGATCTCGCTGATGGAGCGCGAGGGGTTCGATTGGGAGCTGGCAGTGGACAGCGAGAGCGACCGGACCATCGAAGTGTCGGTGTCGGCCGATCTCGCGGTGACGCCGATCCTCGAGGGCCACGCGCCGGCGCATTTCGAACTGATCCCGCCGGGAGAGTTGCCGGAACTCGGCAAGCAGTCGATCTGTCTCTACGCGTCGAGCGCGCGCCCTCAGCTCATCGAGCCCCTTCTCGGGGCGCTGCGGGCAGAGTTCGGCGTGCTGCGCGGTCGGCGCGAAATCGCCGCCGCGTAGGCATTCGCACCGAAAGCTTGACTTGAGCGCGCGGTTCAGGGCGTTTTGTCGCGCCCTGCGCTTCGGCGCTGCGGTAAGCTGTCTCAGTTTCAGGAAATTGGAATCTGTCCGGCGCTAACCGTCGATGCGGATCACAACCTTGCCGGTCGACTTGCGGTCGCGCAGCAGGGCGAGCCCGTCGGCGACCTCTTCCAGCGGAAGCACGTGACTCACATGCGGACGAATCTTCTTCTGGTCGTACCATGCGAAGAGCTGTGCCAGAGATCCGGTGAGAATCTCCGGCCGGAAGGTCAGGTAGCCGCCCCAGTAGAGCCCCATGACGGTGAGATTCTTCACCAATAGGTGGTTCGCCTTGATCTGCGGGACCTCTCCGCTTGCAAAGCCGATGGTCAGAATCCGCGCCTCGGGCTTGCAGGAGCGGAACGCGGCAGTGAACTGGTCGCCTCCGACCGCGTCGTAGACAACGTCCGACCCGCCGAGCACGAGCACCGCCTCGCGGATGTCCTCGGTGCGGGCATCGATGAGGTGATCCGCGCCTGCCTGACGGGCGACCTCGAGCTTTTCCGGTCCCCGCGCGCAGGCGATCACGGTGGCTCCCATGAGCTTGCCGATCTCGACCGCCGTGAGCCCCACACCGCCCGCCGCGCCGAGCACGAGGAGGGTCTCACCGGGCTGGAGACGTGCACGATGATCGAGCGCCAAGTGACTGGTTCCATAGGCAATCTGGAAGGCGGCCGCGTCTTCGAAACTCATGCTGTCGGGGATCTTCACAGCGCGCGCGGCGTCGAACACGCCATACTCGGCCAGCCCGCCCTTTCCGCCGAAGACCGCCACGCGATCGCCCGGCGCAAACCCGGTCACACCGGTGCCGACCGTGTCGATCGTACCAGCCACTTCCATGCCCATGGTGAAGGGAACCTTGGGGGTATCCTGGTACTTCCCCTCAATCATCAGGAGATCCGCGAAATTGAGCCCACAGGCCCCGATCCGCAGCCTGATCTGCCCTGACGCGCATTCAGGAATGTCTATATCCGTTAGGGTAGGTTGCTTTTCATGCGAGCTGAGAAGAAAAGATAGCATACGGGCCTCGTGGATCGTGATCGTGAATGTGATGGTGCTTTTGTTGAATTGTCAAATCTCGATCCGCCCCCATATGTGCTTAAGTGGTACGTGCTCCTGCAACCTTTAGGTGCACATAGTCGACTGTATTTACCGTATCAGGCGCGTCGTGCTTGATCACAACGCCTCTGACGATGTACTGTCCGCAGGCTGGTAAAAAGATCGCTGGGTGCGTGTGTGTGTGCCCAGAGCAGGTTGCGCCGGTGGCGCAGGAAGAATTAGTCGCCCCTGGTACGGGGTGTGGTAGAAGGAAACGCCAATGACGCATCCCGTGGACGTCCATGTGGGCAAACGCATCCGTCACCGCCGCTGGCTGGTGGGGATGACGCAACAGCAACTTGCCGAGCAGGTCGGGATCAAGTTCCAGCAGATCCAGAAGTACGAGACCGGCGCCAACCGCGTCAGCGCCTCCCGCCTCTGGGATATCGCGGACGCACTTGAAGTGCCGGTGAGTTTCTTCTTCGAAGGCATCGACGCCGAGCAGGAGGCCCCGGAAGAGGCAGCCGCCCCGGCAGCAGCGATGCCGGCCGACATCCTCGGCGACAAGGAAGCGCTCGACCTGGTGCGCTCCTATTACGCGATCCCCGAGAACCAGCGCCGCCGCTTGTTCGAACTGGCCCGCGTCCTGTCCGACGTGGCTTGAGCCTGCGTCGCCGCTGCGCTAGCTGATTTGCAAGAAAATCAGCGAGGTGGCGGCGATGGCCGATATATCCGAAAATCTGGCCAACGAGCTTTGGGACACGGCGCATGCGCTGGCTGATGCCGCGCGTGCGGCGATCCTGCCGCATTTCCGGGCCCATGGGCTCGATGCGGAGAACAAGCAGGCCGAGGGCTTCGACCCGGTGACCGTCGCCGACCGCGCTGCCGAAGAGGCGATGCGCGGCCTGCTCGCGGCGCGCCGGCCCGAGGATGGCATTCTCGGCGAAGAGCTTGGCACCACCAGCGGCAGCAGCGGGCTGACCTGGGTGCTCGATCCCATCGACGGCACCCGTGGCTTCCTGAGCGGCACGCCCACTTGGGGCGTGCTGATCGCTCTTTCCGACGAGACCGGGCCGCGCCTCGGGATCATCGACCAGCCTTATACCGGCGAGCGGTTTTGCGGCGGGCTTGGCCGCGCCGAGTGGAGCGGCCCGCTGGGCGACTTCGCGCTCTCGACACGCCGCCCGCGTGGGCTCGACGAGGCGATCCTCTTCACCACCTTCCCCGAGATCGGCACAGATGCCGACCGCACCGCCTTTACGCGCGTGAAGGACCGCGCCCGGCTGACCCGCTATGGCATGGATTGCTACGCCTACGCGCTGCTCGCGGCGGGGCAGATCGACCTCGTGGTCGAAGCCGGGCTCTATCCTTATGACGTGCAGGCGCCGATCGCGGTGATCGAGGCGGCGGGCGGCATTGTCACCGACTGGGAGGGCGGCCCGGCGCACGAGGGCGGGCGCGTTCTCGCCGCCGCCAACGCGGAGCTGCACGCAGAGGCGCTGGCGCTGCTCCAGGGTTGAGCGGGAGACGGTCACGGTCTCGGGCGAAACCGCCCGGATCGTGAGGTCGCAACTTCCATTCCGGTGCGGAACCGGCCACTCTCCGGGCAAACCCCAAGGAGTGCCTCACCATGTCCGAGACCCTGATCCGCAACGCCCATAGCGTGCTCACCATGGATGATGCCGGCAGCGAGTTTGCCGGCGCCGACGTGCTGATCCGGGACGGCGTGATCGTGCAGATTGGCGAGGGGCTCACGACCGCGGGCGAGGTGGTCGAGGCCCCGAATTGCGTGGTGACGCCCGGGCTGGTGAACACGCATCACCACCTCTACCAGACCCTGACCCGTGCGGTGCCCGGCGGTCAGGACGCGCTGCTCTTCGGCTGGCTCCAGACCCTCTACCCGATCTGGTCCCGCTTCGGACCCGAGGAAATGCGCATCTCGGCGCTGACCGGGCTGGCCGAGCTGGCGCTTTCGGGCTGCACACTGACCTCGGACCATCTCTATCTCTATCCCAACGGTGCGCGTCTCGATGACACCATCGACGCCGCGACCGAGATCGGGCTGCGCTTCCATGCCACCCGCGGCGCCATGAGCATCGGCGAGAGTGACGGCGGCCTGCCGCCCGATGCGCTGGTCGAGCGCGAGGAGGCCATTCTCGAGGACTGCATTCGCGTCATTGATGCCTTCCACGACCCCAGCGAGGGCGCGATGGTGCGCGTCGGCGTGGCGCCGTGCTCGCCGTTTTCGGTGAGCCGCGAGCTGATGCGCGACGCCGCTTTGCTGGCCCGTGACAAGGGCGTGATGATGCACACGCACCTCGCTGAGAATGACGAGGACATCGCCTATTCCGAGGCGCAGTTCGGCTGCCGGCCCGGTCAATATGCCGAGGAGTTGGGCTGGACCGGCCCCGATGTCTGGCACGCGCATTGCGTGAAGCTCGACGGGCAGGAGATTGATCTCTTTGCACAATCCCGCACCGGGGTGGCGCATTGCCCGTGCTCGAACTGCCGGCTCGGCTCGGGCATCGCGCCGATCCGCGACATGGTCGACGCGGGCGTGCCGGTGGGGCTCGGCGTTGACGGGTCGGCCAGCAACGACAGTTCCAACCTCGTCGCCGAGGCGCGGCAGGCGATGCTTTTGCAAAGGGTGTCGCGCGGGGCCGACGCGATGAGCGCCCGCGAGGCGCTGCGGCTTGCGACCCGGGGCGGGGCAGAGGTGCTCGGCCGCCATGATTGCGGCCAGATCGCGCCGGGCAAGCGCGCCGATCTGGCGCTCTGGGATGTAACGGGGATCGACAGTGCCGGCAGCTGGGACAAGGCGGCCCTGTTGCTGGCCGGTCCGCAACGCGTGCGACACCTGTTCGTCGAAGGACGGCAGGTGGTGCGCGACGGGCTGCTCACCACCATCGACCTCGGCGCGACTCTGGCGCATCAGGACGCGCTGGCTCTGAGACTGGCCGAACAGCCGTGAACGAAACCTTAGGGAGTTCCCGGCAAGGATCTGATGACGGTACGAAGGAAGACGCATTGAAACGGATGATCACCGCAGCCGCGCTGCTGCTCACGGCGGGCTGTGCCGCGCCAACGCCTGACATCGCCAGCCGGAGCGCGCCGCTGGTGCCTGCCGCCACCGCACAGATCGAGCCGGAGCCAGCGGCAGCGGTGCCCTCGCTCAACGCGTTCCGCGCGTCGCATGGCCTGCGTCCGCTGACCCGCTCCGCCAAGCTCGAGGCCGTTGCCGGGGCCCATGCGCGTGACATGCAGGCCATGGACCTGATGACCCATACCGGCTCGGACGGCAGCCAGATGACCGACCGGCTCGAGCGTGAAGGCTATCGGTACCGCGCTGCGGCCGAGAACGTGGCGCAGACGCGCCAGGGCATGGACAACGCGATGCGCCTCTGGATCAATTCTCCGGGTCACCGCAGGAACATGCTCAAGACCAATGTCACGCAATACGGTCTGGCCCGGGCGGGCGATTTCTACGCCATGGTTCTGGCGGCGCCGCGCTAGGCGGCGCTTTCCCGCACACGGCGTCTGGAGGGTGTGGCCGTTGGCTTGGCGCGGCGCTATCTGGAGGCCAAATGCCAAGTCCGCCAACCAGCCCGCCAAAAGGTGATCCGATGAAGCTCTTCGCGCCCCTGTTGCTGCTCGCCCCTCTCGCCGCCTGCGTGGAAATCGACGTGCGCGATGATGCGCCGGCAGCCCGACCCGAGGCGGGTGCCGTGGCTGCTCAGACCGCCGGGGCGCCCGGCCTCCGCGCTGGCGAGAACGCGCCGACGAAGTCGGTCTTCAGCGGCACCGGCTGCCCCGCGGCCAGCGGCCAGAGCGCGGATCAGAGCTTTGCGGCCTACCGCGCCGCGCGGGGATTGCCCGCGCTGCGACGTTCATCGGCGCTGGAAGCGGCGGCGGCGACCCATGCACGCGACGTGGCGCGCTTGCAGACCGTGACACATGTCGGCTCTGACGGCAGCAAGGTCGGGCAGCGCGCCAGCGCAGCCGGTTACCCCCTGCGCCACGTGCACGAGAATGTCGGCTGGACGCCGTGCGGCTTCGACTTCGTGCTCGAGAGCTGGACCGACTCGCCGTCGCACCTCCAGACCATGATCCGCACCGATGTCAGCGATTACGGCATTGGGCGGTCTGGAGATTACTGGGTGCTGATCACCGGCCAGCAGGGCTAAACCGGACCTCAGACCTCAGACCTCAGACCTCAGACCTGAGGCCTCAGCGCTTGCGTCCCGCGACCCAGGTCGAGGCGACGGCGCGGTCGTCGCCCATCATGATCGTCGGGAACAGCGCCTCCCAGATGTCGCCCGCCTGCGCCACGCGCTGCGCGATGGCGGGTGTCGAGGCCAGGTCGAGCACGATGAAATCCGCCTCCATCCCGGCGGCAAGGTTGCCGATGCGGTCGTCCACGTGCAGCGCCCGCGCCGAGCCCTGCGTCGCCAGCCACAGCAGTTCGGAGGCGTGCAGCGGGCGGTGCCTGAGCTGGCCGATCTCGTAGGCCGCGGCCATTGTGCGCAGCATGGAGAAAGACGAGCCGCCGCCGGTATCGGTGGCAAGCCCGACGATCTGGCCTTCGCGCGTCAGCCCGCCCATGTCGAACAGGCCCGAGCCGATGAAGGTGTTCGAGGTCGGGCAATGGATCAGCGAGGCGCCAACCTCGCGCAGCCGGTCGCGCTCGCGTGGTTCCAGATGGATGGCATGGCCGTAGAGGCCACCGGCCCCCAGCAGGCCGTGGGCCTCGTAGGTGTCGAGGTAGTCCCGCGCCGAGGGGTAGAGCGATTTCACCCACGCGATCTCGTCGACCTGCTCGCTCAGGTGGGTCTGCATCAGGCAATCCGGGTGCTCGCCCCAGAGCGCCCCCAACGCCTCGAGCTGCGCCACCGTCGAGGTGGGCGAGAAGCGCGGCGTGATCACGTAGGAGGCGCGGCCGGTGCCGTGCCAGCGCTCAAGCAATGCCTTGCTGTCGTCATACGCCGATTGCGCGCTGTCGCGCAGGCCCTCCGGCGCGGTGTCGCGGTCCATGCAGGTTTTGCCGGCGAAGACCCGCATCCCGCGCGCCTCTGCGGCCTCGAAGATGGCGTCCACCGAGGCCGGGTGGATGGTGCAGTAGGTGCAGACAGACGTGGTGCCGTGGTCGAGCAGCAGGTCGAGGTAGCGCCCGGCCACCGCGCGGGCATGGGCGGGGTCGGCAAAGCGCATCTCTTCGGGGAAGGTGTAGTGGTTCAGCCAGTCGATCAGGCGCTTGCCCCAACTCGCGATCATGCCGGTCTGCGGGTAATGCGCGTGGGCATCGACGAAGCCCGGCACGATGAGCCCGTCGCCGTGGTCGATGACCTCGGCCGCGGGATGCGCCGCGCGCATCGCATCGGCGGGGCCGACGGCGAGAATGCGATCGCCCTCGACCACCAGCGCGCCGCGGCGCTCATGCCAGACGGCGTCGTGGCCCTCGTCGAAGGGCGAGCCGTCGAAGCTCAGGACCTGTCCCAGATGTAGCGTCGCCATGGTGTCTCCGATGCAAACCCGCCGCAACATGACGGCAAGGGCGCCGAAGCGCAATGTGCCCTGTTGCTTGCCGTCGCGATCCCCTAATCTGCGGCCAAACGGCAGGCAGCGGAGCAGCGATGACCCAGGAACCGGAACAGGCCGTCGAGGACACCGACGCGCGCGAGGACGACGCCTACGCGCTGCAGCCGAAGAACGTCGCGGCAATCCTCTTTGCCGTCGATACCGGCGAGCGCGAAAAGCTCATCGAGCTGATGGAGCCGCTGCACCCGGCCGACATCGCCGACCTTCTCGAGCAGATCAACGCCTTCGACCGGATGCGCTTGATCAAGCTCTACGGCAAGGAGTTCGACGGCGACATCCTGTCGGAGCTCGACGAGTCGATCCGCGAGGAGGTGATCCGCACCCTGCACCCCGAGGTGCTGGCGGACGCGGTGCGCGAGCTCGAATCCGATGACGTGGTCGACCTGCTCGAGGATCTCGACGAGGCCCAGCAGGAAGCCATCCTCGAGGTGCTCGAGGACAGCGACCGGGTTGCCGTCGAGCAGTCGCTGACCTATCCGGAATATTCCGCCGGCCGCTTGATGCAGCGCGAGGTGGTGATGGCCCCCGAGCACTGGAACGTGGGCGAGGCGATCGACTACCTGCGCTCGACCGACGATCTGCCCGAGCAGTTCTATCACATCGTGCTGGTCGACCCGAAGCTGCGCCCGATCGGCAATGTCGGGCTGGGCCGGCTGATGGCCTCGCGCCGCGAGGTGTTGCTGCGCTCGCTGATCTCCGAAACCTTCCACGTCTTCCCGGTGACCCGGCCCGAGGGCGAGGTCGCCTATGCCTTCAACCAGTACCACCTGATCTCGGCCCCGGTGGTCGACGAGAGCGAGCGGCTGGTCGGCGTGATCACCATCGACGATGCCATGTCGGTTCTTGATGAAGAGCACGAGGAGGACATCCTGCGCCTCGCCGGTGTCGGCGAGGAGAGCCGGCTGTCGGACGGCACGGTCGAGACGGTGCGGCAGCGCCTGCCGTGGCTCGCGGTGAACCTCGCGACGGCGGTGCTGGCCTCGTTGGTCATCGCGCAGTTCGAGGACGTGCTGGCGACGGTGGTGGCGTTGGCGGTGCTGATGCCGATCGTGGCCTCCATGGGGGGCAACGCGGGCACGCAGGCGCTGACGGTGGCGGTGCGTTCGCTGGCCACCAAGGACCTGACCTCCAGCAACGTCTGGCGCATCATCCTGCGCGAGCTGTCGGTGGGGCTGGTGAACGGGATCTGTTTCGCTGTGGTCATGGGGGTGTTGGCGCTGCTCTGGTTCGGCTCGCCGGTGCTCGGGGGCGTGATCGCGGTGGCGATGATCATCAACCTGGTCGTCGCCGGGTTGGCCGGCATCGGGGTGCCGGTGGTGCTGGAACGCTTCGGTGTCGACCCGGCGCTTGCCTCGGGCACCTTCGTGACCACGGTCACCGACGTGGTGGGCTTCTTCGCCTTCCTCGGCCTCGCGTCGGCGGTGCTGCTGTGAGCGAGGCGGCTCTGGCCGAGGTCAAGGCGGCGGCCCGCAAGGCCGCCTTCGCGCGGCGCAAGGCGGCGCATGAGGCCGATGCCGGCGCCGGGGCAGGGCGGCTCTCCGAGCTTTTGGCGGGCCATCGCGGTGTACCGCTGGCGGGCTACCTGCCGATCCGCAGCGAGATCGACCCGCGCCCGGCGATGGCCGAGGCCTCGGCCTACGGACCCGTTGCGGTGCCGGTGATCGAGGCCGCCGGCCAGCCGTTGCGCTTCGCGCTCTGGGAGCCGGAGATGCCGCTGGTGCCGGGTCCGTTCGGTGCCATGGTCCCGGAGGCGCCGGAGTTCGTCACCCCCGAGATCCTGATCGTGCCGCTGGTGGCCTTCACCCGTGCCGGCGCCCGCCTGGGCTATGGCGGCGGCTTCTACGACCGCACGCTGGCGGGGCTGCGCGGGCAGGGCGCGGCACTGGCGATCGGCTTCGCCTACGGCGCGCAGGAGGCCGAGACCCTGCCACTCGATCCGTTCGACCAGCCGCTCGACCTGATCGTGACCGAAACCGAGGTGATCTCTCCGATCTGACGGAACCCGCGCGGCGGTCGCGACGTTGACAGACCGAAGCCCGGGTCCGCCCGGGGGCGCCCCCTCAACACACCCGGGTGCCATCCCCTGTTGACGACTAGGAGTGAGAGATATGCCGCAGAATTTTGTTCCCTTCCTGAGCGAAAACGCCCGCACCGAGATGATCGGCGTCCTCAATGATCGTCTTGCCGACACCATCGACCTGTCGCACGCGGTGAAGCAGGCGCACTGGAACCTCAAGGGCACCGGTTTCATCGGTGTGCACGAGCTGCTCGACGACGTCACTGCCCACCTGCGCGAAGGATCGGACATGATGGCCGAGCGCGTGGCGATGATGGGCGGTCTGGCGCAGGGCACCACCCAGACCGTGGCCGAGAAGAGCTCGCTCGAGCCCTATCCCACCGAGCTGGTCTCGGTCGAGGACCACGTTCAGGCCCTCGTGAGCCGCTTCAACGACTACACCGTGAAGCTGCGCCAAGCCATGGAAGCCGCCGACGAGGCTGGCGATGAAGACACTGCCGACCTTCTGACCGAGGTCAGCCGCAACGCCGAGAAGGACGCCTGGTTCATCGGCTCGAACAGCGCCAAGGCCGCCTGATCCGACAGGCTGAACACCGCTGTTCCGAAAGCAGGGCGCTCCCGCCACGGAGCGCCCTTTGCTTTGCGCGGTCCAAACTGTCTCGCACCAACCACACGCGCCCGCGCCGCCGGGGAAGCGCCTCGATCAGACACGTCCCCGGTCTTCTCTGGTTCCAAAATACCTCGGGGGAGTCGCAGCTTTGCTGCGACGGGGGCAGCGCCCCCGACCTTCATGATCGTCAAGGCCTACGCGACAGGGACATCCCCCTGAGCAAATCAGCCCGAAGCGTGCGCCCTCAGAGCGCCCGCCAGCCGATGTCGCGCCGGCAGAACCCCTCCGGCCAGTCGACCCCGTCCACCAGCGCGTAGGCGCGCTCCGCGGCGTCGGCCAGCGTCGCGCCGCGCGCCGTGGCGTTGAGCACCCGACCGCCGCTGGCCACCACCTTGCCGTCCTTCTCCGAGGTCCCGGCGTGGAACATCTGGTGGAAGCTGTCCTCGGTCAGCCCGTCGAGCCCGCCGATCACCGTGCCCTTCTGGTAGGATCCCGGGTAGCCCTCGGCGGCCAGCACCACGGTCATGGCGTGATCATCGGCCCAGGTCACCTGCGCCTCCGCCAGACGCCCCTCGGCGCAGGCATGGATCAGGTCGAGCGCCTGCGCGCCCAGACGCATCATCAGCACCTGGCATTCCGGGTCGCCGAAGCGGACGTTGTACTCGACCAGCCGCGGCTGGCCGTCCTCGATCATCAGCCCGGCATAGAGCACGCCGGAATAGGGCGTGCCGCGCCGCGCCATCTCGCGCATGGTGGGCTTCACGATCTCCTCGAGCGCCTTCTCGGCCACTGCGTCCGACAGCACCGGGGCAGGGGAATAGGCGCCCATGCCGCCGGTGTTCGGCCCGGTGTCGCCTTCGCCGACGCGCTTGTGGTCCTGCGCGGTGCCGATCGGCAGCACGTCCTCGCCATCGACCAGCAGGAAGAAGCTGGCTTCCTCGCCGGTCATGAACTCCTCGATCACCACCTCGGCCCCGGCGCCCCCGAAGGCGCCGCCGAACATGTCGTCGATGGCGGCCTCCGCCGCTTCCACGGTCTCGGCGATGATGACGCCCTTGCCGGCGGCAAGCCCGTCGGCCTTGACCACGATCGGCGCGCCTTGGTCACGCACGTAGGCCTTCGCGGCCTCCGCATCGGTGAAATGCCCGTAGGCCGCGGTGGGCGCCTTGGCGGCGTCGCAGATTTCCTTGGTGAAGCTCTTCGAGGCCTCGAGCTCGGCGGCGGCCTTCGAGGGGCCGAAGACCGGGAAGCCCGCGTCGCGCAGCGCGTCGGCCACGCCGGCGGCCAGCGGCGCCTCGGGGCCGATGATGATCAGGTCGATGGCGTTCTCGCCGGAAAACTCGACCACCGCGCCGCCATCCTCGATGTCGAGCGAGGCGCATTCGGCGATCTGCGCGATGCCGGCATTGCCCGGCGCCACGATCAGCTTGTCGCATTTGGGGTTCTGCATCACCGCCCAGGCCAGCGCGTGCTCGCGTCCGCCGCCACCGAGAATGAGAATGTTCATGTCCGAAACCCCTTCCGCTTGGTTCTTTCGCCGTCCTAGCCCCGGCTCCGCAAGCGCGCAAGACGCGGCGGCGCCGCGCGCGCCGGCAAACCGCCCCTCGCGGGCGCGAAATCGCGCTTGGAAGGCATTTTCTTCCCCGTGCCACGCCGCTAGTCTGCGCCACATGGATCTTCTCGACGACGACACCGGCAACACCCCCGAATTTTCCGTCTCCGAACTCTCGGGGGCGGTCAAACGCACGATCGAGGGCGAGTTCGGCCATGTTCGCGTGAAGGGCGAGGTCGGGCGGGTGTCGCGGCCGCGCTCGGGCCATATCTACCTCGACCTCAAGGATGACCGCTCGGTGATCTCCGGCGTGGTCTGGAAGGGCGTGTCGGCGCGGCTCGAGACCCAGCCCGAGGAGGGCATGGAGGTGGTCGCCACCGGGCGCCTCACCACCTTCCCGGGCCAGTCCAAGTACCAGATCGTCATCGAGGACATCCGCCCGGCCGGGCTCGGCGCGCTGATGGCGATGCTCGAGAAGCGCAAGGCGCAGCTGCAGGCCGAAGGTCTCTTCGATCCCGCCCGCAAACAGCCCTTGCCTTACCTGCCCGAGATCATCGGGGTGGTGACCTCGCCCTCCGGCGCGGTGATCCGCGACATCCTGCATCGTCTGCGCGACCGCTTTCCGCGCAAGGTGCTGATCTGGCCGGTGGCGGTGCAGGGCAAGTCCTGCGCCCCCGAGGTCGCCCGCGCCATCGAAGGCTTCAACGCGCTCAGCCCGGGTGGTGCGATGCCGCGGCCCGACCTGCTGATCGTCGCCCGCGGTGGCGGCTCGGTCGAGGACCTCTGGGGCTTCAACGAGGAGATCGTGGCGCGTGCCGCCGCCGCGTCGACCATCCCGCTGATCTCCGCCGTCGGCCACGAGACCGACACCACGTTGATCGACTATGTCTCGGACCGCCGCGCACCGACCCCCACCGCCGCCGCCGAGATCGCCGTGCCGGTGCGCATGGAACTGCTCGGCTGGACCGGCGAGGCCAGCGCCCGCATGACCCGCGCCATGGGCCAGCGCATCGAGCTGCGCGCGCAGCGCCTGCGCGATCTCTCCCGCGCCCTGCCGCGGGCCGAGACCCTGCTCGACCAGCCGCGCCAGCGCCTCGATCTGCTGGGTGAGCGCCTGCCGCGCGGCCTGATCCGCGGCACCGAGCAGCGCCGCGTCGTCCTGTCCGACGCGGCGGGCGCCCTGCGCCCCTCGCTTCTGTCGCGGGTCATCGCCCACGGCCGCGAATCCCTCGGCCGACGCACCGACCGGCTGTCGCTGCGCCCCGTCGAACGCGAGATCAAACAGGGACGCGAGCGCCTCGTTACGCTGACCCGCCGCCTCGACGAGGCCGGCACCCGCCGGCTCGAGACCCCACGCGGCACGCTCGACGGGCTCACGCGCCTGCTCGAGACGCTGAGCTACAAGGGCACGCTGCAACGCGGCTACGCGGTGGTGCGCAGCGGCGAGAACGAGATCCTGACCCGCAAATCCGCGGCCGAGGCCGCCGGTGCGCTCGAGATCGAATTCGCCGATGGCCGCCTGTCGCTCGGCGCCCCGGGCGCGGCCTCCGCTCCGGCCAGCGCGCCGCCCGCTGCGGCCAGGTCCAAGCCCGCCGCGCCGCGCCAGAAACGCAAGCCCACCGACACACCGGACCAAGGCAGCCTGTTCTGAGCCCGAGGGCCGGTCACGGCGCCCCTGTCTTCTCTGGTTGAAAAATACCTCGGGGGAGGCCGCGCTCGCGCGGACGGGGGCAGCGCCCCCTCAGACCCCGATCTCGGGGCCGAGGCACATCATCGGGGCCTCGTCCTGACGCGCCTCTTAGAGCACCGTGCTTTCGGGGTCGTTCTCGAACACCGCCCTGAGCCCCGAGCCCTCGCGGAAAAAGCTCCAGCATTGCGGGGTCGGTTGGTCGTCGTAGACGAAGCAGATCTGTCCTGCGTCCTCGTACCAGAGGCCGTCCTTGCACTTGCCGTCAAGGAAGGACCAGCGCACGCGGCGGTCGGGGAGGTATTCCTCGACCCCGTAGGCGCTGCCAGCGAGCCCGAAATACAGCGTCTTGCCGAGGGTGTAGCGCTCGAACTCGGCGCCGCTCATCGGCTCGGCGGCGAGGCCGGGCAGGGGCAGGCACATGAGGAGGATCAGGAGGATCTGGCGCATGGTCCAACCCTGCCAGAGCTTGCGCGCCCGGGGAAGGGGCATGCGCCATCAGGTTGGCCAATCCGAGCGAAAATATCGGGTTTGACTGCGCCCGAGCCAAGCAAAAGACTCGGGATTTGAAGGCTGAGTAATTCTATCAACTATATGAATTCATTGAAGAAAAATCTTGACGGTCTGGCCGGGAGCACCTATCTAAGGCTCAACGCCAGCCAGCCACGCACCCAGCGAAACGCCCGGTCCGCAGCCCGCCAGCGATTTTCCCTATTTCGCCCCGGAAGGAGTCCAGCCATGGCCACTGCAGCCTGCAAGACCTGTGCATTCTACGAAGATCACGTCGCCAACGATGCCCACACGCTCGACGATGCGGGCCTGTGCCGCGCCAACCCGCCGGTGAGCCAGACCCAGCCCGACAGCCGCGGCCTCTGGCCGGTGGTCAATGCCACCGACTGGTGCGGCAAGTTCGCCACCGGCTTTGCGGCCGAGTGAGGCCGCAGCGCCTTTCATGACACGTCGCACGGGGCGGGCCATCACGGCCCGCCCCGTTGCGTTTCGCCTCAGGTCCTGCTCCAGCGCCGGGCGCGGGGGTCCATCAGGCGTCGCCAGACCGGTGGGATGAGGGCGAGCACCGCCATGACTGGCAGCGCGTGCGGCAGGATCGGCATCGCATCCCGGTCGATCTCGAGCCGCGGATAGGGGCGGGCCGGGCGGGCATGGTGGTCGGAATGGCGCGGGGCGTTCAGCATCAGCGCCGAGGAGGCCGGCATCGGAGCGTTCCAGCTGTGCTGCGGCCCCACCGGCTCACGCCGCCCCGGGGCCAGCTCCCGGCGCCGCAGCCCGTAGTGTTGCACATAATCCGACAGCAGAAGCTGCGCCTGCGCGTAGGCGCAAAGCCCGAACAACGCCAGCATCCCGGCGCCGCCCGCCAGCAACCATGCCAGGCCCAGCGACAGCACCGCGCCACCTGCATAGATCCCATAGGGATGAAGCCCCCGTCGTGACGATGCGCGGCGGCGCAGCGCGGTCTCGGCGCGCAGCCCCTGCCGGAAGCTGCCGATCCATGCGCGTGGCGCGAAGGCGTAGTAGCTCTGTCCCAGCGGCGCCGAATTGGGGTCTGCATCGGTGGCCGCATGCACGTGATGCACCCGCAGATGCGCCGAGACGTGGTGGCCGAAAAGCAACGAGGAATAGACCGCGATGCCCAGTCGGCGCAGCCGGCGGTCTGGGCGGTGGATCAGCTCGTGGGCGTTCGAGTTGCCGACCTGCCCGAGAAACAGCGACAGCGCGAAGAACAGCGCCACGCGGGCTGTCGCGTCGTGCCCGCCGCCGCCGGAGATGGCCCAGACCCCGCCGTAGAGCAGCGGAAAGTGCAGCAGCCCCAGCGCAACGGCAAGCCCGTCCCCGGCGGGAAATTCCTCACCCGGATGGTCCGGAGCCGCGAGTGCGGCCAGCTTGTCCAGCGCGAACACCCCGACGGTGATCCCGAGCAGCGCCGCCAGCGCCCAGACATCGCTCCACGCCCCGTTCGAGACGATCGTCGCGCCGAGAAGCGCCGCCATTGTCAGTGTCGCGAACGCGAAACGCGCCATCTGTCGTCCTCTCAACCGTCACGCCTCAGGAATTGCTGAACACGGCGCAGGTGCAGCCGCTTTTCTTGAGCCGCGCGCAGAGCTGGAACGCCTCGCCGCGGTCGCGCCGTCCGATCCGCGCCATCCAGTAACCGCCCTTGGGGCTGGCGCGGCTCTTCTGCCAGACGAGGTCGGGCTCCTCGCCCCGCACGAGCGAGGGGCAGATCCGCGTACGGTCGCGATATTGCGAGAGCGCGCGGGTTTTCGTGGTGCCATAGGCCAGCTGCACACCCCACGGCGCGAGGCGCGGTTCGGGCTCGGGATAGGCGGTGAGGCGGCGGTCCCGCGCCAGCTCGAAGCACGCCTCGGCGAAGGGCTTGCCGGGCTGCAGGCTGTAATCGTGGGCCTCGGGCGGGTCCTCGGCCCAGTCTTCCGCCGCGACACCGGTGATGATGCGCACATAGTCCACCGTCTCGCGGGGCAGGGCGGCAGTGCTGTCGGCCACCAGCGCCTCGGCCCGGCGCTCGCCGCCGTTATAGGCCACCGCCGCGAGGCCGGGATTGCCGAAGCGCCGGGTCAGCTCGCCAAGGTACTCGGCGGAATATTCCATCGCTTCTGCGGGATTGTAGGGATCGACCAGCCCGCGCAGCTCGGCGGTGGAGGGGATGAACTGCGCGATCCCCTGCGCGTTGGCATGGCTCAGCGCGTTGGGATCGAAGCGGCTTTCCTGCCAGAGGAGCCGGGCGAAGGAGCCCGGGTCGAGCCCGTGACGGGCGGCAAAATGGCTGATTGCCTGGCAGGTGTCGTGCACCGCATGGCTGGGACGGATGCACTGCACCGGCCCGAAGGCACCGGCCGAGCAGAGCGTGCCGGGCTCGTCCGGTGGCGGTGTCTGATCGGCCGCGAGCGGGCCGGTCAGGAAGAAAAGGGAGAACAGGATCGCGACACGCCACATGTGGTTCACTTGGCCTCGCGGGCCTGCGCAGGTCAACTCACACTTTTCACTGACGCCCGGGCGTATTACTTGGGGAGCAGGTACAAAAGGGGTCCGCCACATGTCCTTCTTCGGCAAGCTCAAGAGCAAGCTGTTCAAGTCGTCCTCGAAGCTCGAGGAAGGGCTCGACGCCATCGTGCAGGAGGGCGGGTCGGAAGACGCGCCCGAACCGAGCGCACCGGAGCCCGCTGCGCCGCCGGCCCCGACGCCGTCCGCACCGGAGCCGACACCCTCCGCGCCGCCGGCCCCGGCGGATGTGCCGCCGCCGCCTGCCGAGACGCCGGAGCGCCCCTCCGAGACTCCGCCGGTCGCGCCCGACGAGGCCCCGTCCGAGGCGCCAGAGGAGGCTCCAGCGCCGGTCGACCCGACGCCGAGCCCGCTGCCCGACCCGGCAGAGACGCCGGAGCCGGGCCCCGACGTGACGCCGCCCGCCGATCCGATCCCGGCGCCGCCCTCCGAGATCCCGTCAGCCCCGCCGCTCGAGATGCCGGCGCCGCTCGATCCGACGCCGGTGGCACCGCCGCAGGAGACGCCGACCCAGACGCCCTCCAGCGCGCGGCCCGGCCTGCTGGGCCGGCTTTTCGGCCGCGAGACGCCGAGCGCGCCGGTGGTGCGCCGGGTGCTCGACGACGACATGCTCGAAAGTCTCGAAGAGCTGCTGATCGCCTCTGACATGGGCGTCGACACCGCCCTGCGGGTCTCGGCCAACATCGCCGAAGGCCGCTACGGCAAGCGGGTCTCCACGCAGGAGATCAAGGCCGCGCTGGCCGCCGAGGTGGCGCGGGTGATGGACCCGGTGGCCAAGCCGCTGCCGCTCTATCCCAAGAAGCCTCAGGTTGTTCTGGTGGTCGGGGTGAACGGCTCCGGCAAGACCACCACCATCGGCAAGCTCGCCTCGCAGTTCCGCGCTGCCGGCAAGTCGGTGGTGATCGCCGCGGGCGACACCTTCCGCGCCGCCGCGGTCGAGCAGCTTCAGGTCTGGGGCGATCGCGCCGGGGTACCGGTGCTGACCGCGCCCGAGGGCTCGGATCCGGCAAGCCTTGCCTTCGATGCGATGACCAAGGCGCAGGCCGAGGGCGCGGACCTTCTGATGATCGACACCGCCGGACGGTTGCAGAACCGGCAGGACCTGATGGAGGAGCTGGCCAAGATCGTCCGGGTGATCCGCAAGAAGGATCCCGACGCGCCGCACAACACGCTTCTCGTGCTCGATGCCACGACCGGTCAGAACGCACTGACGCAGGTCGAGATCTTCCGGCAGGTCGCGGATGTGTCCGGTCTGGTGATGACCAAGCTCGACGGCACCGCCAAGGGCGGCGTTCTGGTGGCGCTGGCAGACAAGTTCGGCCTGCCGATCCATGCCATCGGCGTGGGCGAGCAGATCGACGATCTGGCGCCCTTCGACCCCGAGGAGTTCGCCGCGGCGCTCACCGGGCTTGAGCAGGGCTGAGCGCGGGCTGATTTCCGAACATTTGTCGAGGACCGCGTTAGCGGCCCTCGCCGCTCACTCGTCGCGCGCCTGCTCGGGCCAGAACCATGTCTCGAAGGCGCGCACGATCGTGAGTACCACAACGACGATCAGCGTCGTCATGGCTGCGAGCGGCATCTGCCCCGCGCCGCAGCCAAGCCCCACCGCGCCCGCGAGCCACAGCGACGCTCCGGTGGTGGTGTTGCGCACCTTGCCGCCGCTGGTGAAGATGATCCCGGCGGCAAGGAAGGCCACGCCCGCGGTCACCGCCTCGATCATCCGCAGCGGATCGTTGCGCTGCTCGTCTCCGCCGAACTCCATCGCTGCCAGTTCGCGCCCGAGGATCACGAAGAGGCAGGCGGCGACCGAAACGAGGATGTGGGTGCGCAGCCCGGCCGGCTTGCCACGCCGTTCGCGTTCGAAGCCGATGCACGCGGCCAGAAAGATCGCCGCCAGCAGACGCGCGAAGGCCACTGAGGGCGGCACCGCAGAAAAGGTGCCGGTGAATTCGTCTAGGATCTGCTCGAACATGTCCCCTCCGCTTTGACGTGTGGGCTCAACCCACGGTGAAGCGTCCGGGTTCCCATTGTGAAGGGGCGGGGCAGGGGCTATCTCTGCGGCGACAGAACCGGAGGCCGCATGAGCGCGAAACAGATCAACCCCTTCCTCAAATCGGCGCTCGAGATCGGCCCGATCATCGTCTTCTTCGCCGCCTACCTGCTGCTGAAGGACCGGGTCTTCACCATCGGCGGCACCGACTATCAGGGCTTCATCCTTGTCACCGCCGGCTTCATTCCCCTGATGCTGGTCTGCACCGCGGCGCTTTGGAAGCTCACCGGCCACCTGAGCCCGATGCAGATCGTCACCGCGGTGCTGATCGTGGTCTTCGGCGGGCTCTCGGTCTGGCTCAATGACGAGCGCTTCTTCAAGATGAAGCCGACCCTGATCTATCTGATGTTCGGCGTGGCACTGGGCGTCGGCCTGCTGCGCGGCGAGAGCTACCTGCGCAAGGTGATGGAAGGCCTGATGCCGCTGCGCCACGAGGGCTGGATGATCCTGACCAAGCGCGTCACCGCGCTTTTCTTCGGGCTGGCGCTGCTCAACGAGGTGATCTGGCGCACCATGAGCACCGAGACATGGGTCTATTTCAAGACCTTCGGCCTGACCGCGGCGGTGTTCCTGTTCTTCATGACGCAAGGCAGCCTGTTCAAGCGCTACGGCCTGGAGCAGGAGGGCGAATAGGCCCTTGCGCTTCCTCAGATCTCTGTAAATGCAAAACGGGGCCGGCAGTCTTGCCGGCCCCGTATCGTTTCAGACGTTGGCGTCCTGGAAGGCGTCTTGTCTCAGACCTTGCCGCGGGCGCTTGCCACGATGCAGAACAGCGTCACCAGCGCTGCCGCCAGCAGGTAGTAGCCGACATAGGCAATGCCGTATGTGCCCTGCAGCCAGGTCGCGATGTAGGGCGCGAGCGAGGCGCCCACGATGCCCGCGAAGTTGAAGGTGATCGACGAGCCGGTATAGCGCACACGGGTCGGGAAGGGCGCCGCCAGCGCGGTGCCGATCAGGCCGTAGGTCATCCCCATCAGCGCCATCGCCAGCGTCACGAAACCAAGGATGCGGGCCTCGTTCTCGACCATCAGCACCGGCACGAGGAACGAGAAGGCGGCAATCGCCAGCGTGGTGCCGATCAGCACCTGGCGGCGGCCCAGCCGTTCGGCGGTGAGGCCGGCCACCGGGATGAACAGGCCGAAGACGATCGCACCCCAGATCTGGATCGCCAGCGCGTCGGTGAACGGGATCTGCACGACCTTGACGTTGTAGCTCAGCAGGTAGGCGGTGCTGAGATAGAACAGCACGAAGGTCGCCAGCGCCACGAAGGTGCCGAGCACGATGGAGATCTTGTGGTTGGCAAAGAGCTCGACCACCGGCACCGCCACGCGCTCTTCATTGTCGATGGCCTTCTGGAAGTCCGGCGTCTCGGTGATCGAGAGCCGCACCCAGAGCCCGACGACGATCAGCGCGATGGAGGCGAGGAACGGGATCCGCCAGCCCCAGCTCAGCAGCGTCTCTTCCGGCATGAATTGCAGCAGAAGCCAGAACATTCCCGACGACAGGAACAGGCCCACCGGCGCGCCGATCTGCGGGAACATGCCGTACCAGTTCTTCTTGCCCTCGGGTGCGTTCTCGGTCGCCATCAGCACCGCGCCGCCCCATTCACCGCCAAGGCCGAAGCCCTGACCGAAACGGCAGAGCGCCAGCAGCGCCGGGGCCGCCACGCCGATCTGGGCGTAGGTCGGCAGCAGGCCGATCACCACGGTCGAGATGCCCATGGTCAGAAGCGCCGCCACCAGCGTCGCCTTGCGGCCGATGCGGTCGCCGAAATGGCCGAACACGATGGCCCCCAGCGGACGGGCGAAGAAGGCGATCGAGAAGGTGGCAAAGGAGGCCAGCAGCGCCGTCATCGGGTCGCTGTTCGAAAAGAAAAGCGCCGGAAACACCAGGACTGCCGCCGTGGCATAGACGTAGAAGTCGAAAAATTCGATGGTGGTTCCCACGAGGCTCGCGAGCAGAACCTTGGCGGGAGAGTTGAGCGCCGGCTGCCCCGCGGGGGCGGCCGTTTCAAATTCGGCGGTGCTGTCAGTCATTTTCTTTCTTATCCGTTCGCGTCCGGGACATATTTCTCTTGTGCATGTTCCGTTAACGCGAACACAGGCGAGTGTTAACGCCACCTTCTCTGCTCATTTTACAGTCCCGCCATGTGTCTGCTGCATTGCCTTGGGGCGGGCGGCACAAAGAAACCCGTATACAAACGCCCGCATCTGCGTTAGAGGAGCGCCTTCCTGACGCGATGCGCCCTTCTTGAGTCGGCCCGTTCCGCGTCCCACTTCCTCGCAGATCGGCCTCCCATGATTCAGACCCTTTCCGATGCGCTCGCAGAGCGTGGCTATGACACGTTGACCCCCGTTCAGGAGGCGGTCACCAACCCCGACCTTCAGACCTCCGACCTTCTGGTCTCGGCCCAGACCGGCTCCGGCAAGACCGTGGGCTTCGGCCTCGCCATCGCGCCGACCTTGCTCGACGAGGCCGGGATGCTGGGCGAGGCGAGCCTGCCGCTGGCGCTGATCGTGGCGCCCACGCGCGAGCTGGCCTTCCAGGTCAAGCGCGAGCTCGAGTGGCTTTATGCCAAGGCCGGGGCCCGCGTCGTCTCCTGCGTCGGTGGCATGGACATGCGCGACGAGCGCCGCGCGCTCGAGCGTGGCGCGCATATCGTCGTCGGTACTCCGGGGCGCCTGGTCGACCACATCCAGCGCGGCTCTTTCGACATGAGCGCGCTGCGCGCCATCGTGCTCGACGAGGCCGACGAGATGCTCGACCTCGGCTTCCGCGAGGATCTCGAGTTCATGCTGGGCGAGGCGCCGGAAGAGCGGCGCACGCTGCTGTTCTCGGCCACCGTTCCGCCGATGATCGCCACGCTGGCGCAGCACTACCAGCGCGACGCCGTGCGCGTGACCACGATCTCCGAGCGCAGCCAGCACGCCGACATCACCTATCAGGCGCTGCGCGTGGCACAGCATGACGCCGAGAACGCCATCATCAACATGCTGCGCTACCACGATGCGCAGAACGCCATCGTCTTCGCCAACACCCGCGCCACGGTGAACCGGCTGACCGCGCGCTTCAGCAACCGCGGCTTTGCGGTGGTCTGCCTCTCGGGAGAGCTCAGCCAGACCGAGCGCAGCCACGCGCTGCAGGCGATGCGGGACGGCCGCGCCAAGGTCTGCGTCGCCACCGACGTGGCGGCGCGTGGCATCGACCTTCCCAACCTTGAGCTGGTGATCCATGCCGAGCTGCCCTCGAACACCGAGGGCCTGCTGCACCGCTCCGGCCGCACAGGCCGGGCCGGGCGCAAGGGCATCTCGGCCCTCGTGGTGCCGCCGAAGCTCACCAAGAAGGCCGAGCGCCTGCTGAAATGGGCCAAGGTCACCGCGGAGTGGATCGAGGCGCCGAGCGCCGAGGAGATCCTGCGCCGCGATGAGGAACGCCTGCTGGCCGATCCCACCTGGTCCGAGGAGATCGCCGAGGACGAGGCCGGGTTCGCCGCGCGCCTGCTGGCCGAGCAGTCGCCCGAGACCGTGGCTGCCGCCTATCTGCGCCTCTACCGCGATCGCCACTCGGCGCCCGAGGAGCTCTCGGCACCGGATGCGCGCCCCGAGCGCCCCGAGCGCAAGGAGCGCGCGGCGTTCGGCCCGAGCCGGTGGGTTGCCCTGTCGGTCGGCCGCGATGACCGCGCCGAGGCGCGCTGGCTGCTGCCGCTGCTGTGCCGCGCCGGCGGGCTCGACAAGGATGCCATCGGCGCCATCCGGGTGCAGGACAGCGAGACCTTCGTGGAGCTCTCCGAGCCGGTGGTCGAGGGCTTCCTCGGCGGTCTCGGCGACGGCAGCACGCTCGAGGACGGTGTGACTGTACGCGCCGTCGAGGGCACGCCGGAATTCGCCAGCCGCCCGCCGCGCCGCGACGGCCCGCGCTCCGACGGTCCCCGCAATGACCGCCCCCGCAAGGACGGCCCGCGCAAGCCGCGCCCCGAGGGCGATGCGCCGGCGCGCAAGCGTCCCGATGGCGAGGCCTGGGGGGCCAAGGGCGGCTCTGCCAAGGGCGACAAGCCGAAGGGCAGCTTCAAGCGCGACGACCGTCCGAAGGGCGACAAGCCCAAGTTCGACAAGCCGCGCGGCGACAAGCCCTGGGGCGACAAGCCGCGTGGTGACCGTCCGAAGAGCGACAAGCCCTGGGGAGACAAGCCCCGCGGCGAGGGTGGCAAGGACTGGAAACCGAAGCGCGATGGCGAGGGCGGCGGCAAGCCCTTCAAGTCCAAGCGCCCTGGCGAGGGCCGTGACGGCCCGTCCAAGGGCTTTGGCGGCAAACCGGGCGGGCGTCCGGCGCGTCCGGCGGCGCAGGGTGACAAGCCCAAGCGTCCGGCCAATGCCGCCGACACCTCGCAGCGCTTCGACCCGACCGGCCGCGCCTCCAAGGGCGCGCGCCCGGGAAAGCCGCGCCAGGGCGGCATGCAGCCGCCGAAGCGCGGCAAATCCTGACGCGCCAGGCGTGACGAATTGAAAGGGCCCCGTCCGGCTGGACGGGGCCCTTTGTCATTTCAGCATGTCAGGCTGGGTCAGGGCAGAAGGTGCAACCAGACCCAGCTGGTGAAGAGACACAGGCCGGTGGCCAGCAGCACCGAGGACGCGGCGACGCGCTTGGCCCGGCCATACATGTTGGCAAAGACATAGGCGTTCACCCCTGGTGCCATCGCCCCGGTCATCACCGCCGAGCGCAGCGAGTCGGTCGAGAGGCCGAAGCCGTGGCCGAGCGCGAAGGTGATCGCCGGGTGCAGCGCCAGAGAGATCGTGCAGACATAGAGGATGGTCCGCAGGTCGCCCTCGGGCCGGTAGCGGAACAGCACGCCGCCGAGCGCGAAGAGCGCCGCCGGCAGGGCGGTGCGGGTGATCATGTCGAGCGCCTGCATCACCGGGGCGGGCAGGGTGACGTTGCCGAGGTTGAAGGCGACGCCGATCATGATGCCGATCACCAGCCCGTTGCGGAACATGGCGCGGCCGACGGTCAGCGGCAGATGGCGCAGTTCCGTTCCGCGGGCGCGGGCGATCTCCATCGCGGTGATGCCGAGCGCGTAGCAGAACGGCGAATGCATGGCGATGATGGCGTAATTGCCCGAGAGCGCATCCGGCCCGTAGGCGCGCTCGGTGATCGGCAGGCCGAGCAGCAGTGAATTGGAGAACAGGCAGGCAAAGCCGATGGCGACGGAATCTTCCCAGTCGCGTCCGAAGATGTAGCGCGCCCCGAGCAGACCGGCGACGAAGCCGCTGGCGGCGCCGAGATAGAAGGAGATCAGGATCGGCGGGGAAAAGTTCGTCCCGAGGTCGAGCTGCCAGATCGCGGTGAAGAGCAGGCAGGGAATGGCGATGGTCTGGGTGAAGCCCATCAGCCCGTCGACCGCATTGTCGGGCAGGAGACCGCGCCAGCTGGCGAGGTAGCCGGCGCCGATGACCAGGAAGACCGGCAGAATGATGTCGAAAAGAGCTTGCATGTCAGTCTCTTGCGAAGAGGTCTTGCGCCGCGCTGCGCGCGTCGCCGGGGGCGCGCCGGTTTGGCGCTGCGCCCGGGTCCCGGCGGCGGGAGGGCCGGTCGGGGCGGAGTTGAGTATTTGCGACGTAGAGAAGATGGTGGCGCGGCGTGAGGCGGCGAGGGCGGCGTGCTTGTCGGGACGCGCTGGTGTCCCGGCGGCGGGAGGGCCGGAGAGGGCGGATGTGAGTATTTGGGACGTAGAGAAGATCAAGACGCGGCGCGGGGAGGCGAAGGCGGCGCGGTTTGTGAGCGTGGGTGAGCGCGCTCCTGGTCCGGTGGCGAGGTTTGCTGAGACGGGTCTTGTGAGGCTGCGGGCTTCGCGCGTGGTCGGCCTTAGAGCGCATAGCGCAGGACCATGCCGTCATAGGCCGGGCGGATGTGATCCGGGGTCTCGGCGGCGACGATGTCATGGTCGAGATCGATATGCATGTTGGTGAGCACAGCCTCTTTCGGCTGTGCCTTGGCGATCCATTCCAGCGCGAGGTCGAGATGCGCGTGGGTCGGATGCGGGGTGCGGCGCAGCGCGTCGAGGATCCAGCAGTCGAGCCCCTGAAGATGCGCCCAGCTGGCCTCGGGGATGCGGATCACGTCGGGCAGGTAGGCGACGTCGGCGATGCGAAAGCCGAGGGCGTCGATGCTGCCGTGGTCGACCTCGAAGGGCGTGAGCGTGATCGGGCCGCCGGCGCCTTCGATGGTGAACGGCCCGTCGCCGATCGTGTGCATCTCGAGGATCGGCGGGTAGGGGCTGCCTTCGGGCTGCACGAAGGCGTAGCCAAACCGCGCGAAGAGCGCGTTCTGGGTGTCGCCATCGGCCCAGACCGGCAGCCGGTCGCGCCGGTTGAAGACGATCTGGCGCAGGTCGTCGAGCCCGTGCGTGTGATCGGCATGGCTGTGGGTCCAGGCCACCGCGTCGAGATGGCCGATGCCGGCGTCGAGCAGCTGCTGGCGCATGTCTGGCGTGGTGTCGATCAGCACCCGCGTGGTGCCTTGGGCACCGTCGCGCTCGACCAGCATCGAGCAGCGCCGCCGTGTGTTGCGCGGGTTGGCCGGGTCGCACTCGCCCCAGTGGCCGCCAAGGCGCGGCACGCCGCCCGAGGAGCCGCAGCCCAAAATGGTGAAACGTAACTCGCTCATGCGGTCTCCGGGGCCCAGGCGGCGGCCTTGGCGAAGAGGCGCTCGAAGTTCGCCTCGGTGGCGCGGGCGAAGTCGTCGTAAGACAGGCCGAAGGCCTCGGCGCCGACCCTGGCGGTGTGCACGGTGTAGCCGGGCTCGTTGCGCTTGCCGCGATAGGGCGGCGGCGCGAGATAGGGACTGTCGGTCTCCACGAGGATGCGCTCGAGCGGGGCGCTCGCGAAGATCTCGCGCAGCTCTTTCGACTTCGGAAACGCCGCGATGCCGGACATCGACAGGTAGAAGCCGCAATCGAGCGCCGCCTTGGCGAGCTCCGGGGAAGAGGAGAAGCAGTGCATCACGCAAGAATAGGGTTTGGCGCGGTAGGCCTCGGTGAGGATTTGCGCCATGTCGTCGTCGGCGGCGCGCGCGTGGATGATCAGCGGCAGGCCGGTTTCCTGCGCCGCCTCGATATGAATGCACAGCGAGGTCTTCTGAACCTCGGCGCTCTCGGCGGTGTAGTGATAGTCGAGACCGGTCTCGCCGATGCCGACGAATTTGGCATGCTGAGAGAGCGCGACCAGTTCGTCCACGGACGCCAGCGGCTCTTCGGCGGCGCTCATCGGGTGGGTGCCGGCGGCGTAGAACACCGGGTCGTTGGCCTCGGCGATGGCGCGCACCTGCGGCTCGTTGCGCAGGCGGGTGCAGATCGTCACCATGCGGTGCACGCCGGCGTCGATGGCGCGGGCGATGACGTCCGGGCGCTCGGCGTCGAAATCCGGGAAGTCGAGGTGACAGTGGCTGTCGGTGATCAGGGGAGTGGTCATGGTCATGTCCTTTGCGCCGGTTGTGGGGGATGGCGCCGGCAGGGTCAAGCGGATGCGGCTGGCGCGCTGGCGCTGCGGGGCGGGGCGCTCACGCGGCGGGCAGGCGGCTCAGCCCAGCACGTCGAGCGCCTGTAGCAGCGGGCCGTCCGCGGTGTCCAGCATGTGGCCGCGCAGGTGGAAGACCTCGGCCAGCCGGGCCTCGCTCAGCACCTCGAGCGGCGGGCCGTCGGCGGCGATGCGGCCGCGATCGAGCAGGATGAGCCGGGTACAATGGCGCGCCGCCAGCGTCAGGTCGTGCAACGAGACGAGCACCGCGTGGCCCTCCTTTGCCAAGTCCTGAAAGACCCGCAGCGTGGCGATCTGCGCCGCCGGGTCGAGCCCGGCGATGGGCTCGTCGGCCATCAGCAGCGGTGCCTCCTGCGCCAGTGCGCGGGCGATCAGCACGCGGGCCTGCTCGCCGCCCGAGAGCTCGGTGGCGCGGCGCTGAGCGAAGGCCGTGAGGCCCATGCGGTCAAGGGCGCGGAGGACGGCTTCGGTGCGCAGGTCTCCGGCGCGGCTGTCATGCGGCAGGCGGCCAAGCGCCACCAGCGTCTCGACGGTCACCGGCCAGGCGATTTCGCGCGCCTGCGGCAGCCAGGCGGCGGCACGGGCGCGGGCGCGGGCGGGCAGGTCGGTGAGCGAGGAGCGGCCCTCGTGTTTCATCAGGCCGAGGGCGGCGCGCATCAGCGTGGTCTTGCCGGCGCCGTTCGGGCCGATCAGCCCGACGCATTCACCGGGCGCGATCTCCAGGCTGACGCTGTCGACAACCGGGCAGGGGCCGCGCTTGACCGTCAGCGCCTCGAGCGACAGCAGGCTCATCCGCCCCTCCGCGTCTTGTAGATCAGGTGCAGGAACAGCGGCGCGCCGATCAGCGCCATGACCACGCCGAGCTTGAGATCGCGCTCGGGCAGCACCAGACGGACGGCGATGTCGGCGGCGAGCAGCATCGCCGCGCCGCCAAGCGCCGAGGCCCAGAGCAGCCGCGAGGGACGTGCGCCGCAGAGCGGACGCAGCAGGTGCGGCACCACGAGGCCGACGAAGCCCACCGCACCGGCCACCGCCGTCGCCGCACCGACCGCAGCGGCGGTACCGAAGAGCAGCTTCAGGCGCAGCGCTGTCATCGACACGCCAAGCGCCTGCGCCCCGTCCTCGCCCAGTGTCAGCGCGTCGAGCCCACGGCCCAGCGTCAGCAGCACCGCGGCCCCGATCGCCACCAACGGCGCGGCGAGCGCGAGGTGGGTGAGCGAGCGGTCGGCGACCGAGCCCATCATCCAGAACACGATCTCGAAGGTGGCATAGGGGTTCGACGACAGGTTCAGCGCCAGCGACGTCAGCGCGCCCGCCAGCGCCGAGACCGCGATGCCTGCTAGGATCAGCGTCAGCGAGCCGCCGCGCGGGCCGGCGAGCAGCAGGATCAGCGCCACCGCGGCAAGCGCAAAAAGCAGCGCCATCAGCGGCAGGGCGAGCGCGAAGGCCGCCGAGAGACCGGTCTGCAATGCGATCACCGCGCCGAGCGCCGCAGAGCCCGAGACACCGATCAGCCCCGGCTCGGCCAGCGGGTTGCGCAGGTAGCCCTGCATCGCGGCACCCGAAAGACCGAGCGCCGCGCCCACCAGCGCGGCAAGCGCGGTGCGTGGCAGGCGGATCTGCTGCATCACCATGACATGCAGCGGATCGCCCGCGCCCAGCACGCCGCCGGTCACGGCGGAGAGCGGCAGCGGCGCATATCCCAGCGACAGCGAGGCGAGCAGCAGAGCCAGCACGAGGGTCGAGAGCGCGAGGGCCAGTTTCATCGGGTGGCCTCCCAGTCGCGGCGCAGGTTGCGCATCGCTTCGACCGCATCAAGAACAAAGGGCGTGCCACAGATCCAGTTCTGCCCGTCGGGGATCTCGTGCAGGGTGCCGGTGGACCGCAGTACCGGGTGCTGCAGCAGCGCTGTGGCCTGCGCCGGGCTGTCATAGGGCTGGCCCACGAGGATCATGTCGGGCTGCGCGAGCACCAGTTCCTCGAGCGGCAGCCGGCCGCCATAGGGCAGGCCGCGCGACTCGGAGATGTTCGCCATCCCGGCAGCGGCAAGGATCTCGCCGGTGAGCGACTGGACCCCGGCGGTCTCGTTGAAGGGCAGGTAGTAGGCCACGACCGGGCGTGTCTCGGGGGCATCGCTCAGCTCGGCGAGGCGGGCGTCGAAGTTTGAGAGCAGGGCGTCGGCCTCGGTCTCGCGCCCGAGCAGGGTGCCCATGCGCAGGATGTTGTCGCGCACATCCTCGAGGGAGTTGGCCGGGTTGAAACGTTCGACGCGGTAGCCGAGCTGGTCGAGCATGTCGGTGGCGGCGCGGGCGGTGAAGTTGCCGGCGAGCACGAGATCGGGCTCGAGCAGGGCGATCTCCTCGGCATGGGCGTGATTGGCGGGCAGGGCTCCGGCCTCGCGCGCCATCGCCGAACTGCGCGGGTCATGCGCGAGCGGCGAGACCGAGATCAGCTGGCCGGGCGCCGCGAGCAGCAACGCGAGCTGGTCGGTGCAGACGTTGAGAGAGACGACGCGGGCCGGGCCCGCGTCGTCGGCCGCCGCCGCGCCTGCCATGAGGAGCAGGGCGGCGGCGAGCGTGGTGGGCCTAGAAGCGCGCACGGATCCCCGCGTAGTAGGCGCGGCCCGTGGTCTGGTAGTCCGGCACGATCTGGTAATCCTCGTCAAAGAGGTTCTCGATGCGGACGTAGCCCTCGAAGCCGTTGCCGAAATCGTAGCTCGCCTGCGCGTTGACCACGGTGTGATCGTCGCTTTCGTCCTGAACCGTCACACCCCAGGTTTCGGCATAGTCGGCCTTGTGCACAACGCTGAGGCCTGCGCGCAGCTGGTCGGTGATGTCGGCATCGAGGCGCATGGCGAGATCGTAGCGCGGCACGCGTGCCAGCGGATCATCGTCGTCGTCGCGCGCATCGGTGTAGGTGTAGCTGCCCGAGAGCGTGAAGCGGTCGCCGAGCGGCACGCTCCCGGCAAGTTCGAGGCCCTTCGACACGGAGGTGCCGGAGACCTGGGCGTAGCCTGTCCCCTCGTATTGGATCAGGTCGTCGATCTCGGTGTAGAACCAGGTCGCGCCCAGCGTGGCGCCATTGGCAAAGGCATAGTCCGCGCCGATCTCGCCACCGCGGCTGGTTTCCGGCTCGAGGCCGTCATTGCCGTAGGACGGGCTGTAGAGCTCGTAGAGCGACGGGGCGCGATAGCCCTTGGCGAGGGCGCCGCGCAGGGTCAGCGCCTCGGTGGCACGCCAGGACACGGTCGCGCGACCGCTCCATTCGCCGCCGAACTCGGAATGATCGTCGTGGCGCACGGTGACCACGGCATCGACATCCGGCGTGAAGGCCCAGGCAAGCTCGGCATAGGCGCCGGTGTTGTCGATCGACTCGCTGTTTTCCGCGGTGCCGACGCGCGAGAAGAAGGCATCATAGACCGGAGCGCTGAAATCGGCCTCTTCGAGGCTGTGATCGGCGCCGAAGCTCAGGCTGCGGCCGGCGGCGAATTCCCATGTGCCGCTATAAGTCCACTTGTCGCGGGTCGAGCCGAAGCTGTCGCTCCAGCCGGCGGCGTCGGTGTCACGGTCGATCTGGTAGCGCGAGTAGGCCAGCTCGTGCGCCACGGCACCGGTCTGCAGCTGGGCATAGGCGCGCAGGCCATAGCTCTCGGTGTCGGTCGTGCCGCTCTCGGGGGCGGTCCAGTCGTTGGAGTCGTAGTCGCCCTCGGCGTCGAAGCGGAAGCCCGAAAGGCCGACGCGCAGATCCGGTGTCGCCTGGAAATAGCTGTCGAAGGCCAGCTGGGTCGCCGCAAAACCATCATCCTCGTCGTAGTCGTCGGCCTCGACCGCCGAGAACCCGTCGGTCACGAAGCGCGTCGCGCTGAACGCGACACCGGCACGCTCGGTCGCGGCGCCATAGCTGAGGGCCGCGCTCTTGGTGTTGTAGGTGCCGGCCTCGGCGCCCACCTTCGTGGTCTGGCCGGGCTCTTCCGGCGCACGCGCGAGGTCGATCGCGACGATCCCCGCGACCGCATCTGCACCGTAGAGCGCCGACTGAGCACCTTTGAGCACCTCGACGCGGCTCACGCCGCCGGGAAGGATGTTGCCGAAGTTGAAGCTGCTCTGCGTCGACGAACTGTCGGTCACTTCGATGCCGTTGATATAGACCGGCGCATAATAGGAGGGCAGGCCGCGGATGCTGACCGCGCTGCTGGTGCCGGGGCCGCCATTGGTTACTACGTTGACGCCGGGCAGCGTGTCGAGCGTATCGGCCAGCGTGGTCTCGGGGCTGTCGTCCAGATCGCGCTCGGTGAGGACCGACACCGAGGTGCCGGTGCGGCCGAGCTCGAACGGCGTGCTGTTGGCATAGAGCGTCAGCGTCGGGAGTTGGTAATACTCGGCATCCTGCGCGAGCAGGGGCGTGGTGCTCAGAGCGAGCACCGAGGCGGAGGTGAGGACATGCTTCATCCCTGTCCATCCTTTCCATGTCGGCCCTTCCGGCGGAAGGGCGGCTGTCGTGGTGTTCGCGGAAAGAGAGGACGGAGTCCGGATCCCGTGAACGGTGCGGATGTCACCACGAACGGAAAGACCGTACCCCGAAGCGCAGCCCCGCGCATGGGGAGGGTGATCACCTTGGCAGGTCTCCTGACTTGCGGGTCATCGCGCGACGCGGGCCTTCCCGGGCGTTTCGCCCAGTGGCATATGCCGGTCGCACTCACCGCTCACAGTTGCGGGGGCAGTCGCGGGTTTGCACCGCGTTCCCTATTCTCCGGACAAGGCCCGGAACCGAGGCCCGCTCCGCTTAATGCGGCGCGTCGCACCACACAAGTGCTTCCTTGGTGCCAGCCGCCGGGCGCGTGGATTCGGGGCCGCATGGGAATGGATGGCACCGCGCATGGGATTGCATGGAACTGATTTGGGAAATACTGCCCCCCGCGTGGGTCAGAGCGCGCATCACGGCCGGATTTTCAGGTGATTCATCGGATCTGGTGCGCCCGAATCTGGATTAACCTCAGGACGACTAAAATCTTGTGTTTCGCAACAAAACATTTTTGGGATTTTGCGGCCCGTGACATCTTCACGACAGCGTGACTATATATAGTTGCGTGCAGGTTCCCGCTTACCACATGTTTGTGAGATTTTGTCGAATGGGCCTCTACATGTTGTTTTCCACAGGGGGTGTGGACAAGAACTTGTGCTTTCTCCCGAAATTCCCCGTTGCCTCCCATGAATTCCCATGACATACCTTTAACCACGATGAGGGACGGGACAGAGGGCAAAAAACAAAGCCCCGGCAAACACCCACAATAATAAAAGAGCAGGTTCATACAGGCACCCGCCCTCATCGAAACACAGAGATCCGGCGCGCGAGCGAGCAGACATCCCCCCAGGTGGCGCGCGCAGCTGGACCAGCCCGCACAGCGGGTCAAGGCGGCGGGTTGATCGGTGGCAGCAGATCAACCCGCCGTATTTCGTTTCAAGGGGTGTGAGTAGGGACAGTGGGCCGCAGGCTGAGGTTCAGAGGCGAAAGTCGGCACAAGGTCGACAGCAAGGGCAGGGTGTCCATCCCGGCCTCTTTTCGCCGTGTGCTCGAAGCCGGTGATCCCGACTGGACCGAAGGTCTGAGCCCCAATTTCGTGATCGTCTACGGCGACCAGCGCCGCAAGTATCTCGAATGCTTCACCATCCAGGAAATCGAGGCCATCGAGGACCGCATCAGCAACATGAAGCGTGGCTCGCGCAAGCGGCGCCTGCTCGAGCGGCTGATCTCGGGCCAGTCGGTCACGTCGAGCGTTGACGACACCGGTCGGATCGTGATTCCTGTCAAGCTGCGCGACAAGATCGCGCTCGAGAACGAAGCGCAGTTCATCGGCACCGTCGACACCTTCCAGATCTGGGAGCCCGCGGCCTACGAGGCCGATCTCGAGGAGACCGAGGACGAACTGGCCGATTTTGACGGCGACCCGCTGGAACTGCTCGATGAAGACGATGAGGACGAGGAGATCTGAGATGGCACCTGCGGCGGATCAAGATAACGGCGCGCCGCATGTCCCGGTTCTCCTGCGGCCGCTTCTGAAGGCCGTGGCGCCGGTCAGCGGCACCTGGGTCGACGGCACCTTCGGGGCAGGGGGCTACGCCCGCGGTCTGCTCGAGGCCGGGGCCGACAAGGTGATCGGCATCGACCGCGATCCGCTGGCACACCAGATGGCGCAGGGCTGGATCGGCGACTATGGCGACCGGCTCGAGCTGGTCGAGGGCAATTTCGCCGACATGGACAAGGTTGTCAGCGGCGCCGACGGGGTGGTGCTGGACCTTGGTGTGTCGTCAATGCAGCTCGATATCGCCGAACGCGGGTTCTCGTTCATGAAGGACGGTCCGCTCGACATGCGCATGGAGCAGTCGGGCGAGAGCGCCGCCGACCTGGTCAAGCGGCTCGACGAAACGGCGCTGGCCGACGTTCTCTATACCTATGGCGAAGAGCGCGCCTCGCGCCGCATCGCGCGGGCCATCGTGAAGGCCCGCGACCAGGAGCCGATCGAGACCACCGCGCGGCTGTCTTCGATCGTCGAGGCCTGCCTGCCGCGCCCCAAGCCCGGCCAGTCGCATCCGGCCACCCGCAGTTTCCAGGCGCTGCGCATCGCGGTGAACGACGAGTATGGCGCGCTCTGGCGCGGGCTGATGGCGGCCGAGCGGGCGCTGAAGCCCGGCGGCTGGCTCTGCGTCGTCACCTTCCATTCCGTCGAGGACCGCATGGTCAAGCGCTTCTTCCAGGCGCGCACCGGCCGCCTCGACACCGTCAGCCGCCACGCCCCGGTCACCGAGACCGAGGCGCCGCGCTTCGAGCTCCTCACCCGCAAGGCCGTCGGCCCTGATGACGAGGAGCTCGCCGCCAATCCGCGCGCCCGCTCGGCCCGGCTGCGGATCGGAAAACGCACCGACGCCGCGCCCGGCGAGATCGGCGCGGACAAGCTCAACATGCCTCAGCTCAAGGGGAAACGCTGATGCGGACGCTGCTCTACGTGACCACGTTCCTCGGCCTGATCGGCCTCGCCTTCTGGGCCTATCGCGAGAATTACGAGACCAAGGCAGCGCTCGACAATGTCGAGCGCCTGCACCGTGACATTGCCGACGCGCGCGCGAGGCTGGCGATCCTCAAGGCGGAATGGGCCTATCTCAACCGCCCCGACCGGCTGCGGGATCTGGCCGAGATCAACTTCCCCCGGCTCGAGTTGCTGCCGATGCGGCCCGACCAGTTCGGTCGCGTCGATCAGGTCTCCTACCCGGTGACCCAGCCGCTGGTGGTGATGGAGCCGATCGACGTCTCGAGCGCGGGGGCAACGCAATGACCCGCACGCCGCTCCGCCCGCTCGCCCGCATTCTCGAGGCTCGCCAGAAGGGCGAGAACCCCGACGCCATCGAACGCGAGAACCTGCGAATCCGCCACGAGCAGATGCGCGACAAGGCGCGGGTCCGGGCCGAGGGCCGCCTGCTGGTGATGAGCGTGATGTTCCTCGTGGCCTTCGCCGTGGTCGGCGCCCGCATGGGCATGCTTGCCGCCTCCGAGCCGGCCGAGCCGCGCGCCCATGCCAGCGGCGCCTCGATCATCGCCAGCCGCGCCGACATCACCGACCGGCACGGCCGCATCCTCGCGACCAACATGGAGACCCACTCGCTCTACGCCCACCCGCAGCAGATGATCGAACCGCTGCGCGCCGCCAAGGAGCTGAAGGCGATCTTCCCGGATCTCGAAGAAGAGCGCCTGGTGAAGGATTTCACCGACCCCAAGCGCAAGTTCCTTTGGGTGAAGAAGAAAATCAGCCCCGAGCAGATGCAGGCGGTGCACGATATCGGCGAGCCGGGCCTGCTGTTCGGCCCGCGCGAGATGCGTCTCTACCCCAACGGCGCGCTGGCCTCGCACGTCATGGGCGGCGCCAGCTTCGGGCGCGAGGGTGTGGCCTCGGCAGAGGTGATCGGCACCGCCGGCATCGAGAAGTTCTTCGACGCCGAACTGCGCGACCCGGCTCGTGGCGGGGCACCGCTGGAGCTGTCCATCGACCTATCCGTGCAGGCCGCGAGCGAGCGCGTGCTCGACGCCGGGATGCGGCTGCTCAACGCCAAGGGCGCCGCTTCGGTGCTGATGGACGTCCACACCGGCGAGGTGATCTCGATCGCGTCGCTGCCGGATTTCGACCCCAACGACCGCCCGCGCCCGCCGACCTCGGGCAGCCCTTCGGACAGCCCGCTGTTCAACCGCGCTGTGCAGGGGGTCTACGAGCTGGGGTCGACCTTCAAGATCTTTGCGGCGGCGCAGGCGATGGAGCTGGGCCTCGTGCGGCCCGACACCATCATCGACACCCGCCCGCCGTTCAAGGTCGGCGGCCACCGCATCGGCGAGTTCGAGGGCCACAACTACGGCGAGATCCCGGTCGAGGAGATCATCATCAAGTCCTCGAACCGCGGCACCGGCAAGATGGCGCTGGCCATCGGCATCGACCGCCAGCAGGACTTCCTCAAGAAGCTGGGCTTCTTCGAGCCGACACCGCTCGAGATCGTCGAGGCGGCGGGCGGCAAGCCGCTGCTGCCGGCGCGCTGGACCGATCTGTCCTCGGTGACGATCTCCTATGGCCACGGCCTGTCGTCCTCGCCGCTGCACCTCGCGGCGGCCTATTCGGCCATCGCCAATGGCGGCACGCTGGTGAAGCCCACGCTGCTCAAGCAGCAGGGCGCACAGTTCGGCGACCGGGTGATGTCGCCGCAGGTGGCGGCGGCCTCGCGCGACATGCTGCGCAAGGTGGTGAGCACCGGCACGGCGAGCTTCGGCGAGGTGCCGGGCTATCACGTGGGCGGCAAGACCGGCACCGCCGACAAGCCGCGCGAGCAGGGCGGCGGCTATTACAAGGACAAGGTCATCGCCACCTTCGCCGCGATGTTCCCGGCGCATGATCCGAAATACGTGCTCATCGTGACGCTGGACGAGCCGGTGGAAACCTCGGGCTCGAAGCCGCGCCGCACCGCCGGCTGGACCGCCGTTCCGGTGGCCGCCGAGATGATCGGCAGGATCGCGCCGCTTCTGGGCTTGCGTCCGGATTACGATATGGGAGAAGTGGCAGAGGTCACGCTGGTCCGGCAGTGACGCCGCCACGGGCTCCCGCCGGATCCGGACCTCCCTAAACCACCAAACGCTTCGGGGGCAGATATGAGCGGTGAGGAAAAGAGCCTGTCGGATCTCGGCCTGACGGCCCGCGGCGGCCGCGACGCCCGGGTCACGGGCATTTCGGTCGACAGCCGCGCGGTGATGCCGGGCCATCTCTTTGCGGCGATGCCGGGCACCAAGGTGCATGGCGCAACCTTCATCGACACTGCGCTGGCGCAGGGCGCCGTGGCGGTGCTGACCGATGCCGAGGGGGCGCGCCTCGCAGAGGCGGCACTGGCCGAGAGCGACGTGGCGCTGGTGATCGCCGCCGAGCCGCGCGCGGCGCTGGCCTATGCCTGCGCGCTGTTCTTCGGCGCGCAGCCGGCGACGATGGTCGCGGTGACGGGCACCAACGGCAAGACCAGCGTGGCGAGTTTCGTGCGCCGGCTCTGGCAGGAGCTGGGCTACCGCGCGGTCAATCTCGGCACCACCGGGGTCGAGGGCGACTGGCAGGCGCCACTGCGACACACCACGCCCGAGCCGATCACCCTGCACAAGGCACTGGCCGAGGCCGCGAGCGCCGGCGTCGAGCACGCCGCGATGGAGGCCTCTTCGCACGGGCTCGACCAGCGCCGGCTCGACGGCGTGCAGCTGGTTGCGGCGGGCTTTACCAACTTCACCCAGGACCACCTCGACTATCACGCGGACTTCGAAGAGTACTTTGCCGCCAAGGCCGGTCTCTTCGCCCGCGTGTTGTCCGAAGAGGGCACCGCGGTGGTCAATATCGACGATGCCCGCGGCATCGACATGCTCGCCATCGCACGCGCCCGCGGGCAGGAGGTGCTGACCGTGGGCGAGAGCGAAGGCGCCGACCTGCGCCTGCTGGGCCAGCGCTTCGATGCCACCGGGCAGGAGCTGCGGCTGAGCTGGCATGGCGTGGTCGAGCAGCTCCGCCTCAACCTCATCGGCGGCTTCCAGGGGCAGAACGCGCTGGTCGCGGCGGGCCTCGTGATCGCCTGCGGCGCCGAGGCCGAGGACGTGTTCCGCGCGCTGCCCCGGCTCGAGACGGTGCATGGCCGGATGCAGCTTGCCGCCACCCGCGATAGCGGCGCGGCGGTCTATGTCGATTACGCCCACACGCCCGACGCGGTGGCCACCGCCATCAAGGCGCTGCGCCCGCATGTCATGGGCCGGCTGATCGCCATCGTCGGCGCCGGCGGCGACCGTGACGCCGGCAAGCGCCCGCTGATGGGCCGCGCCGCCGCCGAGAACGCCGATCTCGTCATCGTCACCGACGACAACCCGCGCTCCGAGGATCCGGCGGCGATCCGGGCGCAGGTGCTCGAGGGGGCGCCCGAGGCCACCGAGGTGGGCGACCGCGCCGAGGCGATCCTGCGCGGCGTCGATCTGTTGCAGCCGGGCGACGCGCTGCTGGTCTGCGGCAAGGGCCACGAGACCGGGCAGATCGTCGGCGACACGGTCTATCCGTTCGACGATGTCGAACAGGCCAGCGTGGCCGTGGCGGCGCTGGACGGGAGGGGCCTGTGACACTCTGGACGGCCAAGGACGCGGCTGCCGCCACCGGCGGGCAGGTCGCGGGCGACTGGGAGGCCAACGGCGTCTCCATCGACACCCGCACGATCGCCAAGGGCGATCTCTTCGTGGCGCTGAAGGCGGCGCGGGACGGGCATGATTTCGTGGCGCAGGCGCTGGAGAACGGTGCGAGCGCCGCGCTGGTCAGCCGCATCCCGGAGGGCGTGGACCCGGCGAATCTGCTGATCGTGGATGACGTGCAGGCCGGGCTCGAGGCGCTGGGCCGCGCCGCGCGGGCGCGCACGCGGGCCAGGGTCGTTGCGGTCACTGGCTCGGTCGGCAAGACCTCGACCAAGGAAATGCTGCGCGTGGTGCTCGGCGCGCAGGGCCGCGTCCACGCCGCCGAGAAGAGCTACAACAACCACTGGGGCGTGCCGCTGACGCTGGCGCGGATGCCCGAGGACGTGGATTTCGCAGTCATCGAGATCGGCATGAATCACCCCGGCGAAATCGCCCCCCTGTCGCGCATGGCGCGCCCTGATGTGGCGATGATCACGATCGTGGCGCCGGCGCACCTTGCCGCGTTCGAGAGCCTCGAGGGCATCGCGCGCGAGAAGGCGGCGATCTTCGAGGGGCTGGAGGCCGGCGGCACGGCGGTGGTGAACGGCGATCTGCCAGTCTCGCCGCTGCTGGTGGCGGCCGGGGAGGCGAGGGCCGCGCATGTGCTCACCTTCGGCGAGGCCGAGGGCAACCATCACCGCGTCACCCATGTCGATATCGGCGACAGCACCACGGTGGTGCAGGGCCGGGCCTGGCGCTCGCCGGTGCTGTTCAAGGTCTCCGTGCCGGGGCGGCATTTCGCGGTCAACGGCATGGGTGTTCTGGCGGTGGCGCATGCGCTAGGGCTAGACCGGGCACTGGCGGTCACCGCGCTGGGGCAGTGGACCGCTGGCGCCGGGCGCGGCCAGCGCGAGACCATCCTGCTCGACCCGGTGGAGACGCATCTCTCTCTCGAGCTGATCGACGACGCCTACAACGCCAACCCGGCCTCGCTCGCCGCATCGCTCGAGGTGCTGGCGGGCGCGAAGACCCGAGACGGGGTGGGGCGCGTCTCGCATGGGCGGCGCATCGCCTATCTCGGGGACATGAAAGAGCTCGGCGCTACCGAGGCGGCATTGCACCGCGCGGTGGCGGATCTGCCGGCCATGGAACGGATCGATCTCGTGCATTGCGTTGGTCCGCTGATGCGCAGCCTGTGGCAGGCGCTGCCGCAGCACAAGCGCGGCCACTGGACCGAGACCGCCGACGGCATGGCGGCGCGGGTGCGGCATGATATGGATGCGGGCGATGTCGTGCTGGTGAAGGGCTCGCTCTCCACCGGGCTCGGGCGCGTGGTTGACGCGATCCGGCGCATGGGCGTATCCCCCGCGGGCGGCAACGGGTAACGAGGACCACAGCATGCTTTACTGGCTCACAGAACTGAGCGACGGCGGCGACCTGTTCAACCTGTTCCGCTACATCACCTTCCGCGCCGGCGGCGCCTTCCTGACCGCTCTGATCTTCGGCTTCATCTTCGGACGCCCGCTGATCGACGTGCTGCGCAAGCGGCAGGGCAAGGGCCAGCCGATCCGCAACGACGGCCCCGAGGGGCATTTCGTCAAGGCCGGCACGCCCACCATGGGCGGGCTGCTGATCGTGGGCGCGCTGCTGACTTCGACGCTGCTCTGGGCGCGGCTGGACAATCCCTTCGTGTGGATGGTGCTGTTTGTGACCATGGGCTACGCCGCCATCGGCTTTGCCGACGATTACGCCAAGGTGGCCAAGCAGAACACCGCAGGTGTTTCCGGCAAGATCCGGCTTTTGCTGGGCTTTCTGATCGCCGGTCTGGCCGCGGGATGGGCCGCATGGCACCACCCGGCCGAGCTGACCGGCGAGCTGGCCTTCCCGGTGTTCAAGAACGCGCTGCTGGATCTGGGGATCTTCTTCGTGCCCTTCGCGATGATCGTCATCGTGGGGGCGGCAAACGCGGTGAACCTCACCGACGGGCTCGACGGGCTCGCCATCATGCCGGTGATGATCGCCGCGGGCACGCTGGGCATCATCGCCTACGCGGTGGGCCGCACCGACTTCACCGAGTATCTCGACGTGCACTACGTGCCCGGCACCGGTGAAATCCTGATCTTCTGCGCCGGCCTGATCGGAGGCGGGCTCGGGTTCCTGTGGTACAACGCGCCGCCCGCAGCGGTGTTCATGGGCGATACCGGCTCTCTGGCGCTCGGCGGCGCGCTGGGGGCGATCGCCGTGGCCACCAAGCACGAGATCGTGCTGGCCATCGTCGGCGGGCTCTTCGTGGTCGAGGCGCTCTCGGTCATCATTCAGGTGTTCTACTTCAAGCGCACGGGTAAGCGGGTGTTCCTGATGGCGCCGATCCACCACCATTACGAGAAGAAGGGGTGGGCCGAGCCGCAGATCGTGATCCGATTCTGGATCATTTCGCTGATCCTCGCGCTGATCGGGCTCGCCACGCTCAAGCTGCGCTGATCTGGCGGCGCGCGTCCGCGGGCCGCGCACAGGTCACGTCGACCGGGGGCGTGGCCCCGGTCTCCACGGCTCTGGTGGGCGTGACGCCTTTGCCGCGAGCGGTGCCGATTGCGCTGGTCGGCCTGCCTCCGGCGGGAGTATTTTCGACGAAGAGAAGCCAGTGGGGCAGCGCTCTTGGCTTCTTTGGTTCAAAAATACCTCGGGGGTGAATTGGCGCACAGCGCCAAGAGGGGGCTGGCCCCCTCACGCGCCGCGCTCGAGCCGTTCGGTGCTCTGGTCATGGTGCGGCGCTTGCGGTAGCGCTGGGGCGAATGTGAGAGAGCGAGGGCAGGGCGAATGATTCCGGTAACCGGGTTCGATGGTCAGACGGTGGCGGTGCTGGGGCTCGGGCGCTCCGGCCTCTCGGCGGCGCGGGCGCTGCGCGAGGGCGGGGCGCAGGCGCTGTGCTGGGACGACAACCCCGCGGCACGAGCCGCGGCGGAGGCCGAGGGTTTCGAGACCCGCGATCTTTCCGCGCAGGGCGGTTTTGACGGCGTCGCCCGGCTGGTGGTGTCGCCCGGCATCCCGCATCTTTATCCCGCTCCGAACCCGGTCATCGCTGCGGCGTGGGAGGCAGGCGTGCCGGTCGACAATGACATCGGCCTGTTCTTCCGCTCCTTCGGCAGCGGCGCCTGGGAGATGTTCGACCAACCTCCCAAGGTGGTTGCGGTCACCGGGTCCAATGGCAAGTCGACCACCTCGGCGCTGATCCATCACATCCTGCAGAGCGCCGGGCGCGGCAGCCAGCTTGCCGGCAATATCGGCCGCGGCGTGCTTGATATCGAGCCGCCGGAGGAGGGGGGCGTGGTCGTGCTCGAGCTGTCGAGCTACCAGACCGATCTCGCCCGCGCGCTGACCCCGGACGTGGCGGTGTTCACCAATCTCTCGCCGGATCATCTCGACCGGCATGGCGGCCTCGGGGGCTACTTTGCCGCCAAGCGCCGGCTCTTTGCCGAGGGCGGCCCGGACCGCTGCGTCATCGGCGTCGACGAGGCCGAAGGCCGGTACCTGGCGAACCAGCTTGCCGAGGGGGCGGTGGATGACCGGCTCATCCGGGTCTCGGCGGCGCGCAAGCTGAGCGGACCCGGCTGGGATGTCTTTGCCCGCAAGGGCTTCCTCACCGAGTGGCGCAAGGGGCGGCAGGTGGCCTCGATCGACCTGCGGCAGGTGCGTGGGCTTCCCGGCGCGCACAACCACCAGAATGCCTGCGCGGCCTACGCGGCGGCGCGCGCGCTGGGGGTGGCGCCGCGGGTGATCGAGGTGGCGTTCCACTCCTTCGAGGGGCTGCCGCACCGGTCCCAGATCGTCGCCGAGGCCGGCGGCGTGGTCTATGTCAACGACAGCAAGGCGACCAACGTGGACGCGGCGCTGAAGGCGCTGCAGGCCTTCCCTCGGATTCGCTGGATCTGTGGCGGGCTGATGAAAGAGGGCGGGCTCGAGGCGCTTGCGCCGGGTTTCGACCATGTCGCCAAGGCCTATGTCATCGGCCGTGAGGCAGCGGGCTTCGCGCTTGGGCTTGCCGGGGTCGAGGCCGAGGTCTGCACCGACATGGACACGGCCGTGGCGCGTGCCATGGCCGATGCCGAGCCGGGTGAGACGGTGCTTCTGGCGCCGGCGGCGGCGAGCTTCGACCAGTACGACAATTTCGAGCAGCGCGGCGACGACTTCGCCGCCCGCGTCAAGGCGCGGCTGGCGGGCTGAGGCTCAGGCGCCGGTGCCGATCCGGGACCGGCGCAGCGGCGCGTAGAGCCCCTTTTTGACGGCATCCCGGTGCACGGCGCCGATCTGAACCGGGATCTCGGGGAGCTCGAGGATCTGCGCGATCGCGAGGCGGTGGATGCCGCCGCTTGCCGCGCGCAGCGGAGCGCCGTTGCGGTCGATATGGATCAGGATGCCGCCATGCTCGCGGCGGAAGAAATCGGGCAGCTCGGCCTTGCTCAGAAGGCGCCCGCGGCGGCGGGTCTCTTCGAAGACCCGATCCAGCGACTCGTAGCGGTTGAGGATGTCGTCGCGGCTGGCGCATTCGTCGGGTCGCTCGCCGGCAGCGATCTTGCCCATCAGGCTGTCGAAGAGCGGGGTCTGCTCCCAGTCGACGCCATCGAGATAGCGCATACGGCAACTCACCACCTTGACGTTGCCGCCGAAGGTCGTGCGCGACAAGTCCCAGTCGCCGGCGACCACCATGCCGCTCTGGCGCCGGCGCAGGCGGGGGCCGCCCGGCATTGTCCGGCAGGTTTCCCGCACCGCCAGTGGATCGATGTAGATCGCCTCGTCCGACAGCGGCGCCTCAGCGCCGTATAGGGCCTTGTTCCACGCATCGCGGACGAGCTTGCGCGGCACCTGTGCCTTGAGGTCGCGAATCCAGTTCGTCGGGTGCAGCGTGGGATGATCGGCGAACGCCATCGGCTCGTCTCCGTAACAAACAGACGACGAAAATGTAACGTTTCGATCTCGTTTTCAAGAGGCGGCGCGGCGGGAGGCGATCTCGCGACCGCAGGCGGTGCCGGAAGACCACGCCCACTGGAAATTGTAGCCGCCAAGCCAGCCGGTCACGTCGACGGCCTCGCCGATGGCGAAGAGGCCGGGGACGGACTTGGCCTCCATGGTCTTCGACGACAGCGCCGCGGTGGAGATGCCGCCGAGCGTGACCTCGGCGGTGCGCCAGCCCTCGGTGCCCTGCGGGCGCAGGTGCCAGCCCTGAAGCGCCTCGGCCAGTTCGGCGATGCGGCGGTCCGACAGGTCGGCGAGATTTCCCGCGAGCGGCAGGCTCTCGGAGAGATGCGCCACCAGCTTCGGCGGCAGCATCTGCCCCAGCGCGGTGGTGACGGCGCGGCGTCCGTTCTCGCTGCGGGCGGTTTTCAGCGCCGCCGCCAGATCCTGTCCCGGCAGCAGGTCGACGGCGATGTCCTCGCCCTCGTGCCAGTAGCTCGAGACCTGCAGCATCGCCGGGCCGGAGAGCCCGCGATGGGTGAACAGCATCGCCTCGCTGAACGTCGCCTGTCCGGCGCGTGCCCGCACCGGCAGCGACAGGCCCGAGAGCGCCGAGAAGCGTCCGTCGGGGAAGGTGAAGGGCACCAGCCCGGCACGCGTCGGCACCAGCGGCAGACCGAACTGCGCGGCAATGTCGTAGGCCAGCCCGGTGGCGCCCATCTTCGGGATCGACTTGCCGCCGGTGGCGAGCACGAGGTTGCGCGCTTTCACTGTCTCCGTGCGGCCCTCGCGGGTCAGTCGCGCGATGAAGCAGCTGCCATCGTGGCTGAGCTCGGCCAGCTCGGTGGAGAGCCAGAGCTCGGCGCCCGCGGTCTCCATCTCGGCGCGCAGCATGGCGACGATCTGGGTCGCCTTGTCATCGCAGAACAGTTGGCCGAGGGTCTTTTCGTGCCAAGCGATGCCGTGACGGCTGACCAGCTCGATGAAATCCCACTGTGTGTAGCGCGCCAGCGCGGATTTGCAGAAATGCGGGTTCCCAGAGAGGAAGCGCGCCGGTTCGACCTCGAGATTGGTGAAGTTGCAGCGCCCACCGCCGGAAATGCGGATCTTTTCGCCCGGGGCGCGGGCGTGGTCGATGACCAGCGTGCCGGGCCCGGCATGGGCGGCACACATCATGCCGGCGGCACCGGCGCCGAGGATGAGCGTTTCGATCTGCATGAGGCGCTCAGGAACACGGATCGCCGCGCCGCGCAAGGGTTTGGGGCCGTCCCCGGCTGCGCGGGCGGGCTTTGCCGGCTGCCGACACGCGCCGCAACCAGCGCTTCCCAACCGGGCCGGGCTTTGCTAAGCTTTTTCCACAAGATCCGGGACAACCCGGACGATACAGGCAGTTTGCCGGCCCTGCGCCGGCCATCACGAGCGGTGATCCCATGACGGAAATGGTTTACGGCACGGTGTCCTCCGTGCGCGAGGGCGAACCCGTTCTGCCCAAATGGTGGCGGACGGTGGATCGCTGGGCATTGTCTTGCATTCTCATGCTCTTCGGCGTCGGCATCCTGCTGGGGCTGGCCGCGTCTCCGCCGCTGGCCGAACGCAACGGCTTTGGCCATTTCCATTACGTGCAGCGGCAGGCCTTCTTTGGCGGGCTGGCGCTGACCGCAATGCTTCTGACCTCGATGATGACGCCGGTGCAGGTGCGCCGGATCGCGGTGATCGGCTTCCTCGGCGCCTTCATCGCGCTGCTGGGGCTGCCCTTCCTCGGCACCGATTTCGGCAAGGGCGCGGTGCGCTGGTACTCGCTGGGCTTTGCCAGCGTGCAACCCTCGGAGTTCCTCAAGCCGCTCTTCGTCATCGTCGTGGCCTGGCTGATGGCCGCCAGCCAGGAGATCGGCGGCCCGCCGGGCAAGATCTGGTCCTTCGGGCTCACGGTGACCATCGTGCTGACGCTGGCGCTGCAGCCGGATTTCGGGCAGGCCTGCCTGGTGCTCTTCGGCTGGGGCGTGATGTGGTTCGTGGCAGGCGCGCCGATGCTGCTGCTGGTGGGGCTTGCCGCGCTCGTGGTGCTGGGCGGCATGGTCGCCTATAACAACTCCGAGCACTTTGCCCGCCGCATCGACGGCTTCCTCACCCCCGAGGTCGATCCCACCACCCAGCTCGGCTACGCCACCAATGCCATCCAGGAAGGCGGCTTCTTCGGCGTGGGCGTGGGCGAGGGCACGGTGAAATGGTCGCTGCCCGATGCCCATACCGATTTCATCATCGCCGTGGCGGCGGAGGAATACGGCCTGATCCTCGTGCTGGCGATCATCGCGCTCTACACCACCGTGGTGGTGCGCTCGATGATGCGGCTGATCCGCGAGCGCGATCCCTTCATCCGCCTCGCCGGGACCGGCCTTGCTGCGATGTTCGGCGTGCAGGCGATGATCAACATGGGCGTGGCGGTGCGGCTGCTGCCGGCCAAGGGCATGACGCTGCCCTTCGTGAGCTATGGCGGCTCGTCGCTGATCGCCGGGGGCATTGCGCTTGGCATGCTGCTGGCCTTCACCCGGACCCGCCCGCAGGGCGAGATCGGCGAAATCCTGCGCGGGCGCGCCCGCTAGGCTGGGTTTTCCCCGCCGCCTGTGCTCTGAGGCGGCGTCGGGCCGCAGGGGCGGCCTGCAGGCAACGAACAACAGCCGGCGCGGCGCTCAGCCGCGCTTCGGCGGACAAGAACGGGAGATCACGGGATCATGGCAGAGCAGTTCCGGCGCCCTCTACTGGTCATCGCGGCGGGCGGCACCGGCGGGCACATGTTTCCGGCGCAGGCGCTGGCGGAGATCATGCTGCGGCGCGGCTGGCGGGTGAAGCTCTCGACCGACGCGCGCGGCGCGCGCTACACCGGCGGCTTCCCCCATTCCACCGAGATCGAGCAGGTGAGCTCGGCCACCTTTGCCCGCGGCGGGGCGCTGTCCAAGCTCGGCGTACCGTTCCGCATTGCGGGCGGCGTGCTGTCGATGATGCGGCGCTTCCGTCGCGACCGGCCCGACGTGGTGGTGGGGTTCGGAGGCTACCCCTCGATCCCGGCGCTGGGGGCGGCGCACCTGATGAAGCTGCCGCGGATGATCCATGAGCAGAACGGCGTGCTGGGCCGCGTCAACGAGATCTTTGCCAAGAAGGTCGACTGCGTCTGCTGCGGCACCTGGCCCACCAAGCTGCCCGAAGGCATCGAGGGCGTGCACACCGGCAACCCGGTCCGCATGGCGGTGCAGGAGCGCGGCGGCGCGGGCTACATCGTGCCCGGTGACTACCCCATGTCGCTGTTGGTGATCGGCGGCAGCCAGGGCGCGCGCATCCTGTCGGACATCGTGCCGCCCGCCATCGAGCGCCTGCCTATGGAGATCCTGCGCCACCTCCGCGTCAGTCACCAGGCGCGCGACGAGGATGGCGAGCGGGTCGCGGAGTTCTACCACCAGCACGGCATCGACGCCGACGTGCAGCCGTTCTTCACCGACATTCCCGCCCGCATGTCCGAAGCGCAGCTGGTGATCTCGCGCTCGGGCGCCTCGTCGGTGGCGGATATCTCGGTGATCGGGCGGCCCTCGATCCTCGTGCCGTACGCGGTGGCGGCGGGCGACCACCAGACGGTGAACGCGCAGGGGCTCGTGGATGCGGGCGCCGCGATCCGCATGCCCGAGAGCAAGCTCAGTGTCGACAGCATGGCCGAGGCCATCGCCGCCGTGCTCGGCAATCCCGAGGGCGCGCTGCAGATGTCGCGCGCGGCGCTGTCGGTGGCGAAACCGAACGCGGCAGAGCATCTCGCGGTTCTGGTGGAGCATCTCGCGGGATTGGGACAGGAACAGGCAGCAGAGGACGGGCAGGCATGAAACACGAACGCGCAGACGCAGGGGGCATGATGAACGCCGCAACCAAACTTCCCGGCGATGTCGGGGCGATCCATTTCGTCGGCATCGGCGGCATCGGCATGTCGGGCATCGCGGAAGTGCTGCTCAACCATGGCTATACCGTGCAGGGCTCGGACCTGAAGGCCTCGAAGATCACCGAACGGCTGGAGAGCCTCGGCGCGCATGTGTTCGAGGGCCAGCGGGCCGAGAATCTCGAGGCCGCCGAGGTGGTGGTGATCTCCTCGGCGATCAAGCCCGGCAACCCCGAGCTCGACGAGGCGCGGCGGCGTGGCCTGCCGGTGGTGCGCCGGGCCGAGATGTTGGCCGAGCTCATGCGGCTGAAATCGAACGTCGCGGTGGCCGGCACGCATGGCAAGACGACCACCACGACGATGGTGGCGACGCTGCTCGATGCGGGCCAGCTCGACCCCACTGTGATCAATGGCGGGATCATCCACGCCTACGGCTCCAACGCCCGCGTCGGACTTGGGGAGTGGATGGTGGTCGAGGCCGACGAGAGCGACGGCACCTTCAACCGCCTGCCGGCGACCATCGCCATCGTCACCAATATCGACCCCGAGCACATGGAGCACTGGGGCTCGATCGAGAACCTGCGCGACGGCTTCTACCAGTTCGTCTCGAACATCCCGTTCTACGGTCTGGCGGTGTGCTGCACCGACCATGCCGAGGTGCAGGCGCTGGTGGGTCGGGTCAGCGACCGTCGGGTGACGACTTACGGCTTCAATGCCCAGGCCGACGTGCGCGCGGTCAACCTGCGCTACGAGAAGGGCATGGCGCATTTCGACATCCTGCTGCAGGGTGAGGACAGCAAGATCGAGGCGTGCACCCTGCCGATGCCGGGCGATCACAACGTGTCGAACGCGCTGGCCGCCGTGGCGGTGGCGCGCCATCTCGGCATGACGCGCGAAGAGATCCGCGCGGCGCTCGCGGCCTTCGGTGGCGTCAACCGCCGCTTCACCCGCGTGGGAGAGGTCAACGGGGTGACGGTGATCGACGATTACGGCCACCACCCGGTTGAGATCGCCGCGGTGCTCAAGGCTGCGCGCCAGGCCAGCGAGGGCCGGGTCATCGCGGTGCACCAGCCGCACCGCTATTCGCGCCTGCACACGCTGTTCGACGATTTCTGCGCCTGCTTCAACGAGGCAGACGTGGTCGCCATTGGCGATGTCTACGGCGCTGGCGAGGATCCGATCGAGGGCGCCAGCCGCGACGATCTCGTCGCCGGGCTGATCCGCCACGGCCATCGCCATGCCCGTGCCATCCACGACGAGGACGATCTCGAGCGGCTGGTGCGCGAGCAGGCGCGCCCGGGCGACATGGTGGTCTGCCTCGGCGCCGGCACGATCTCGAGCTGGGCCAACAACCTGCCGGATCGTCTGAGCCGCGAGGCCTGAGCCGGCAAAGATTTTTCGTCCGAAAAATCTTGTCCGACCCTGCGCCTGACAGGAATTTTCGTACGAAAATTCCTGTTTCTTCCGCTTGCGGGGGGGGGAGTCCTCCGGGGCAGGCTAGCCACGTCGTAACCGCGAAAGGACCGCCCCATGCCCGTCTCGCTGATGCTGGCCTGCGCCTGGGGCATCGTGGCCAATCTCGCCGCCATGCTGCCCTCGCGCGACAACCACTGGACCCGCGCCTATCTGCTGATCGCCAGCGGCCTGCCGATCCTCGGCTACGTGGTCTGGGAGAGCGGCCCGTGGGTCGGGCTGGTTGTCTTGCTCGCGATGATGAGCGTGTTGCGCTGGCCGGTGCTCTACCTCTGGCGATGGCTGCGCCGGCGCTCTCGTCCCGGCGCATGACAAAGGGGGCACACGGCCCCCTCTGGTGATCTTGCTTCTGCGAGCGTCGCTCAGTCGGCGGCGCAATCCGAGATGCGGGTCGCCAGATCCCCGATCAGAGCAGGGTAGAATCCCGCACCGGGCTCGAGCGCCATGCCGAGAGGGTCGAGCTCGGCGACTTTCACCTCCGTGCCCTCGGTGACCGCATCGATCAGCCGCGAATCGAATTGCGGCTCGGCGAAGACACAGGTGGCACCGGTTTCGGCAATGGCATCGCGCAGCTCCGAGAGGCGCGCAGGGCTCGGCGCGGTGGCGTCCGAGAGCTGGATGGCGCCGAGCACGTTGAGGCCGAAAGTGTCCTCGAAATACTGGTAGGCGTCGTGGAACACCACGAACCGGCTGTCCCGAGCGGCGTCCAGCTGCGCGCGCGCCGTGGTGACGGCGGCATCGATCGCCGCTTGCGCCGCCTCGGCATTGGCACGGTAGGCGCCGGCATTCTCACGGTCGGCCTCGGCCAGTGCGTCGGCGATCACGCCGAGCCAGGCGCGGGCATTGGCGGGCGAAAGCCAGACATGCGGATCTTCGGGGCCGTGATCGTGGCCATGGGCGGCCGCGGCGTGATCGTCGTCGTGATGTGCGTCAGAATGGCCTTCATGATCGTGATCATCATGGTCATGATCGTCGTGGTCGTGGTCGTGGTCGTGGTCGTGGTCGTGGTCGTGGTCGTGGTCGTGGTCGTGGTCTTCGTGCGCATGCTCTTCATGCGCGTGCCCGTCGTCCGCATGGTCATGATCGTGCTCGAACAATGCCCCGTCGCGGGTGGCGAGATGCGCGGTGACCTCGGCGTCGAACAGCGCCAGCTCGGCGGCGCTGCCGGCGATGGCGTCGATCTTGCGGCCGATGCCCGGCGACAGTTCGGCGCCGATCCAGACCACCAGATCCGCATCCTGAAGGTTCGGGCCTCGGACGGGCTCAGCGCGTGATCATGCGGCGAGGCCCCTTGCGGCACCAGCAGTTCGGGCGTCCCCAGATCGCCCATCACCGAAGCCACCAGTCCCTGCACGGGGGCGATGTCGGTGACCACCTTTGGCACCTCGGCGCAAAGCGGGCTGGCCAGGAAGAGCGCGGGGAGGAGCGGTTTCAGCATCGTCTTCATCTCGTTATAGTATAACATCTCGGGCTTGATACTGGCCACGCTATAACATATCAAGCCCATAATTGATGGAGGCCGCCATGGACGCGCTCGGGTTCACCCACCACGATCACCAGCATTGCATCTCGCAGGCGATGAGCGCCGCCGAGGAAACCTGCGCCGAGCAGGGGCTCCAGCTCACCCCGCAGCGCCGCCGGGTGCTCGAGATCCTGCTCGAGAAGCATCGCGCCATGGGCGCCTACGAACTGCTCGACGTGCTGCGTGCCGATGGGATCGGGGCGCAGCCGCCGACGGTCTACCGGGCGCTGGATTTCCTCGTGGGCAACGGCTTTGCACACAAGATCGAGCGGCTGAACGCCTTTGTCGCCTGCGCCCATCCCGGCGAGCGCCACGCCCCCGCCTTCCTGATCTGCTCGGACTGTGGCGCGGTGGCCGAGATGCCTTCGCGCGAGATCGCGCAGGCGGTGCGCAAGGCTGCCGGCACGCTCGATTTCGAGGTGGCGCGCATGGTGATCGAGGCCGAGGGACGCTGCCCAGACTGCCGGACGGCCGCGGCATGAACCTGATCGAGGCGCAGCGTCTCGAGGTGACGCTCGGCAGCCACAAGGTGCTGAGCCATGTCGACTTTCACGTCGCGCCGGGCGAGATCGTCACCATCGTGGGCCCGAACGGGTCGGGCAAGTCGACCCTCTTGCGGACGCTGGTGGGTGCGCTGCGCCCGGATGCAGGCAAGGTGACCCGCAAGCCGGGCCTGCGGCTGGGCTACGTGCCGCAGAAGCTGATGATGGATCCGACCTTGCCGATGAACGTGATGCGCTTCCTGTCGCTGCCGAAGCGCGTACCGGCGGCCGAGCGGCAGGCGGCGCTCGACGAGGCAGGGGCGGGCACGCTCGGCGAGCGGCCGATGTCCGGGCTCTCGGGCGGGCAGTTCCAGCGCGTGCTGCTGGCGCGCGCGCTGCTCGAAAAGCCCGACCTGTTGCTGCTCGACGAGCCGACGCAGGGGCTCGACCAGCCCGGCTCGGCGGCGTTCTATAGGCAGGTCGAACATATCCGCGAGCATCTGGGCTGTGCCGTGGTGATGGTCAGCCACGAGTTGCACGTGGTGATGAGCGCCTCGGACCGGGTGGTGTGCCTGAACGGCCATGTCTGCTGTCAGGGCCACCCGGAGGTGGTGGCGCAGGCGGCGGAGTACCGGGCGCTCTTCGGTACCGGCACCGCCGGCGCGCTGGCGCTCTATCGGCATGAGCACAGCCATCGCCATGATGCGGCCTGCGATCACGATCACGGCCACGCGCATACCCGTTCGGAGGCAAGCTGAATGCTCGATGATTTCCTCGTGCGTGCCGCGCTGGCGGGGCTGGGCCTTGCCCTCGCGGCGGCGCCGCTGGGCTGTTTCGTGGCGTGGCGGCGCATGGCCTATTTCGGCGATGCCACCGCCCATGCGGCCATCCTCGGCGTGGCGCTGTCGCTTGCCCTGTCGCTGCCGGTGGTCATCGGTACGATGGTCGTGGCGCTGCTGATGGCCTTTCTGGTGGGCTCGCTCACCGACCGGGGGCTGGCGATGGACACGGTGTTGGGGGTGCTGGCCCATAGCGCGCTGGCCCTGGGCCTTGTGGCGGTGACCTTCGTGCCCGGCGTGCGACTCGATCTCTCGGCCTATCTTTTCGGCGACATCCTCGCGGTGACCAAGGTCGACCTTGCGGTGATCTGGGCCGGGGCGGGCGCGGTGATCGCGCTGATCGCGTGGCGCTGGCAGGCGCTGCTGACGGCCACGGTCTCGCCGGATCTGGCCTATGCCAGCGGGCTTGATCCGCGGCGCGAGCAGCGCATCCTGACGCTGGCGCTGGCGCTCACCGTGGCCGTCGCGATCAAGGTTGTGGGGGCGCTGCTGGTCAGCGCCATGCTGCTGATTCCCGCTGCCGCCGCCCGGCCGCTGGCGCGCAGCCCGGAGGGCATGGCGCTGATCGCCGCCGGCATCGGCGCAATGGCGGCGCTGTCCGGGCTGTGGGGGGCATTCCTGCTCGACACGCCGGCGGGCCCGTCGATGATCAGCGCCGCGGCCCTGCTTTTTGCCGCCACCAGCGCGGTGCGTCTTCTGAAGAAATAAGCGCGGCGCCCTCCGGGGCGTCGCAACGATTCGCGGCACACCGCGCGCGACAGAGCCCGTCGATCAGGGACGCGGCAACCCGCGATCAGGCACCAAAATCTTGGAGGGGGAGGGTGGTACCGCCTTCCCGGTTCGAACGGGAGACCTCTTGATCCACAATCAAGCGCTCTAACCTACTGAGCTAAGGCGGCACGTTGGGGGGAAATACCGTCGGCTCCGGAGGATTGCAAGTCAAAATCCGGACCTTGTTCCGGCGATCAGAGTGAGCGCTCCCAGACCTGCTCGACCAAGGCCTGGCCGTAGTTCCGGATCGGTGTCGAACGCGTGCAGGCAAAGCCGTTCCGGGCATAGAGCGCACAGGCCGCGCGGTGGCTTTCATGGGTGCCGAGAACAATCTGGCGATAGCCATGCCCGCGTGCGAAGCCCATGCAGGTCTCGAGCAGGCGTCGGCCTTGGCCAGTGCCGCGCGCCTCCGGTTCCAGCAGAAACAGGCGCAGCCGCGCGGTGCGGTCGTCCTCGCGAACGCAGAAGATGCTGCCGAGCCGACGCGCCCCGTCGCGCAGGATCCAGCCGCGCTCGCACGTGGGGTCGTGAGCCGTCTCGAAATCCCGCAGAACCGCATCGACCACGACCGGGAAGCTGGCATCGAAGCCGTTCTCGGCGGCGTAGAGGCGGCCATGGGCCTCGACCAGCCAATCATGATCGGCGCTGGTATAGGGGGTGATCTCGGGCAGGGTCATGGCAGTCATGGCGCCACGGTTCCACCGCGCGGCTTGCAAATCAAGCCCGCCGGGGCTACCTCGCAGGGATGCCGCGCGGGGTTGCGCGGCCAGACGAGGACGAGGCCATGGGTATCAACACCGAACGCGACATCGAAGCCAACCTGCAGATCGGTCCGACGGATCAGGCCATGGTCCGGATCTTCGTGGCCGCGGGAGACGCCGAGATCCCGATGGATTTCGAACCCGAAGAGGCCGAGGAAATCGCAGAAGAGATCCGCGCCGCCGCCGCCGCCGCGCGCAAGATGAAGGGCCGCCGCTAAGGCCTTGAAATGCAGCCGGCCTAGCCGATCCGGCCATCCAGCATCGCGCCGGGATCGCGCAACGCCTGCAGCCGGCGTGCCGCATGGATCGCGAAACGCCGGGTGAGCGCGTTGCGTCGGGCGCCCGCGAGCTTGGTCTCGGGGCCCATGCGCAGGATTTCCGCGTCGTAGGCATCGGCGATGATCAGCCCGGTGCCCTCGGGCAGCAGATCGGTCGGAAACGCCTCGTCCACCGCCCAGAAATAGCGGTCGCACCAGTCGAGATAGCCCTGCCACTTGCCGTCCGACATGAAATCGGCGCGGCTGCTCTTGCACTCGATCACCCAGATCTCGCCCTTCGGTCCCAGCGCCATCACGTCGACGCGCTTGCCGCGCTCGGGCACGAACTCTTCGACCACGGCGAAGTTATGCGCCCCCGAGAGGTGACGGCACACGCCGCGCGCCAGAAGCTGGCCGGGCATCAGGACGGGATCGGACTGAAGGGTCATGGCGCAAGTATGAACAATCCGTGAACAAACGCAAGCATCTGCCCCGTCACTCTTCCTTGAGCGCTGGAAGCCCCTAACTTCTTACAAATGTGCTTACGGGAGACCCGCGTATGAGTGACGAGAGGATGAGCGACGAGACGGGGATGCCCCGCCATCAGGCGCGGCGCGTGCGCCATGCCCGCGAATTGCAGGACCACCTGAACTGGCTCGACACGTTCTCGGGCACCGCGCTCGGCGTGCTGGCGGTGGCGTCCGGGATCTATACCTATCTTGGCGTGTCCTCGCTGCTCGACGACAACGGCGCGATGACGGTGTTTGCCGCCATCGCTTACTCCGTCGCCGTCTCGGTCGGGATCTTCGTGTTCTGGTCCTACCTGATGCGACTGTTCCCGGCGGTGCGCACGGCGCGGGCGCGGATCGGCCTGCTGGGCGCGATGGGTTTGGGAAGCCTCGCCATCGTGGCCATGTCCTCGTGGCTCAATGCCGCGGCGCTGGCGGGTTCGGCAGCCATCGAGCAGCATCTCGCCAAGACCGTGCAGGATTACCAGTCCTCGCTCGAGCGCACCCATGAGATCGCGCTTTCGGCGCAGGCTCTGGAGCGTGACGTGTCGCGGGTGCGTCAGAGCTTCGAGGACCTCTCCGAGCAGGAGGCGCAGGGCACGCTCTCGGGACTTGCCGGGCGCGGTGCGGTGTTCCGGGTGCTGCGGCAGAAGGCGGCGGAGCTGTCGGCGCTCGAGACCCAGATCGCGGGCCAGACGCCGCTGGTGCAATCCGCCTTTACCGAAGGCAACACCATCCTGTCGCAGATGCGGGCGCTGACGGTCGAGCCCGGCCCGGTCGAGGCGCGCTCGGTGGAGTTCTCCGAGGCGGCGGTGCAGCTGCAGGGGCTGATCGCCCAGCTGCGACAGCTCTCGGTGGCGCCGCTGGTGGAGCGCGCGGCGCAGGATCTCTCTGCATCGGTGGTGCTGCCAGAGCTCGACGGCAGCACCGAGGAAATCCGCGGCAACCAGACCGCCACCATCGACTCGGTGCTCGAGGCGCTGGCCAGCCGGGCGGCGACGCTGGAACAGGCAGCGCGCGAGGTCATGGCGATGACGCCCGCGGCGGAGGTGACATACACGCCGGTCTCGGCGGCGGATGCGGTGATCCTCTACGCCCGCAACTTCGTGCCCTCCTGGGCCGGGGCCATCGCCATCGACCTGTTGCCGGCGGTGCTGGTGCTGATCCTCGCCGTGACGCAGGCGGCGATCCGCGAGAACCGCGAAGATGCCGCCATCGAGGACACCATGACGCTCAGCGAGCTGCGCTCGGCGCTCTCGGCGCTGCGCGACGTGGAAACCGACATGTCGCGGATGCCTGAGGTGCGCGACCGGGCAGGGGATCCGCCCGGCGATCTGCCCGAGAGCACCGCACGGCCGGTCTCGCCCGCTGCGGAGGAGGCTGAGTCGCCAGACCCATCGCCCACTCGTCGCGAAGCGGATGTGGCGCGGCTCAAGGGCGCGGGCAGCTGATGCGCGGGCTGACGGTCGGGCGGGTGCTGACCGGCATCCTCGCCTTCCAGATCACCATCGGCGCCTTCCTCGTTCTGGGCGACATGCGCGCCAACGGTTTTCGCCTGCCCAGCATGACCCCCGCGGCGCCGCGCCTGTCCGAGCCTGTGCGCCCGGGCGATCAGCGCCGGGTCTTCGATCCGTCGCGTCAGCGTCCACCGCTCGACCCGGCGCGCGATGCCGGTGAGTTGCCCGAGCGGCTCACGCTGACGGAGACCGGCACCGGCGGGGAATGGCGGCTCGAGGGGGCCATCGCGCCGGGCGATGGCGCGCGCGTGATCGGGCTGATCGAGGCGGCGGATCCGGCGGTCGAGACGCTGGTTCTGCAAAGCCCCGGCGGCTCGGTGGGCGATGCGCTCGAGCTTGGCCGGCACCTGCGCGAGGCAGGTATCGGGACGCGGATGTTGCGGGGTGAAATCTGCTACTCGGCCTGCCCCTATCTGCTTGCGGGCGGTGCGCGCCGCGACATCGAGGAGGGCGCCTCGGTGGGCGTGCACCAGCACTACTTCGGCAAGAGCACCATTCTCCCGGCCTTCGTGGCGGTCGAGGACATCCAGCGCGGGCAGGGCGAAGTGATGATCTATCTCGAGGAGATGGGCATTGACCCGCTGGTGATGAGCCACGCTCTGACCACGCCCTCGGACGAGATCTACCTGCTGCTGCCGGAAGAGCTGGAGCGTTACAATTTCGTGACGGTCGAAGAAGGCTGAATTCGCAGCAAGCCCTTGCCGAACCGGCTGGTCGCGACTATCTCGCGGTCAGGCGGGTTCTGCCCTTCTCGTTCATGGTTGCATTCCGGTGGCCTTAAGCAATTCCGAGGGAGTTGGCTCTGTCCGGGCCCTGGTCCGGTTACCTGACGCCCACCTGTATATACAGGTCCTCGGGAATGAGATAACCCCACGGTTGGTGTGGTTCCCGCCGCTTTCCCTCCGAGCTCACCTGATCGACAGGCGCGATGTGCCTGCGAGCCCGCTATCGGCGGAAGGGAAACCGGCCTGTGCCAAGTTCGGTTGGGCGCGTGTCGCCCACAAGGCCTGAAGAGCTTTTCCCTCAAAGCGTTGCGGCGCGATCCTCATGCTGTTCGGCGGGGTGATCTCAGGTCTTTTCGTCGTCCGACGACCGGTTGATCTCGGGGTCATTGTAGTCGTTGGGATCGTAATCCACGGGATCGTAGGCTTCTTCGTGCTCGGGGATCCCGGTGACGTGCGTGGTGCCGGTTTCTTCGTTGTAGACCAGCCCGTAGCTGGCGCGGCCCTCGGTGCGGTATCTCAGATATTCGTGGATGCATGCGTAGAGGAAGGCCAGTGCGAAGGGCACGATGATCAGGAAGGCAATCGTCTGAGCTTGCAAGGAGGAGGTCCTCTTCGTTGTGATCGGTCGATTGTCGGCTGCGGTCGCCGCACCGTGCGGGCCGCGGCCGGCGGCATCCGAGGACGCGCGCACCGGCACCGTAGGGTGAAACAACGTTACCAAACTGTCATTGTTCCTGTCTAAGCCCAAGGCCATATGGCCAGAACAGACAAAAGCGCCCCATGGGGCGCTTTTTCCGTCTCCGGATAACGGGACCGTGACGTTTAGGCTCAGTGACGGCGACGCGTCAGCTGGTTGCGGGGCGCCTGATCCACCGGCACGCGTACCGGCTGGTAGTCGAGCACCATGTCGCGCTTACCACCGGACGGGGGCGTGCCGTTGTCCTGCATCCGCATCACCGAGATGGCGAACTGGACACCGGCAAAGACCAGCCCGTTGAACAGCCAGAGCAGGAAGACGGCCAGCAGGCCGGCCTCGGTATGGGTGACGAGATGGTAGAGATTCGCGACGTTCTGCCAGAGCAGGATGCCGACGAATACGGTCGACAGGCCGAAGCCGGCAAGGATCTGAAGGATGTACAGGCGGATCAAACGGGGCATTGCGAAGTCTCCTTCCTCTTGAAGGCAAGGTATCTCACATCGGTCCGATGGCAAGCGCAAAGCGCCTCTCGAGACCGTTATATCTCTAATGTGGAATGCATTGGCCGGTTTTGCAAGCAGTGCGCCACCGGAGGGCAGGCTTGCGCTGCGGTGTTAAGATTCTTTTCGAAACATGCGACGGAAACTGGCCTTTGCATCGTGTTAGACCAGTTGAGCAGAACTCGAGACAATCGAACGAGAGGTTTCATGCACCGAGCTTGCGTCTATCGCCCGTCATGGCTTGCAGGATTTGCCATGGCGACAGTCATCTTGTCGTCTTGGGGAGGAGACAGCAGCGCACAACAGGCCGGAGGCGCCCAGGGTGGAGGGGCGACAGAGGTCGGGGTCATCACGCTGGAGCGCGAGCCGGTGCCCTTCACCACCACCGTGCCGGGCCGCGCCGTGGCCTACCAGCAGGTAGATATCCGGCCGCGGGTCGGGGGGATGATCTCGGAGATCGTCTACGAGTCGGGTCGCCCTGTCGCGGCGGGCGACGTGCTCTTTCGCATCGAGGACGACACCTACCGCGCCGATGTCGCCTCGGCGCAGGCCGCCGTCGATCTGGCGCAGGCCTCGGTCGATGCGGCGCAGGAGACGGTGACCCGCTACGAGAACCTGCTCGGTACCGGCGTCACCGCCGAGGATATGGCCACCGCACGCGTCTCGCTCAAGCAGGCCGAGGCCGATCGCAGCTCGGCGCAGGCGGCTCTCGAGGTGGCGCGGCTCGATCTCGAACGCACAGAGATCACCTCGCCGATCTCGGGCTATGCCACGGTGCCGACCGTCTCGGTGGGGGCGCTGGTGACCGAGAACCAGACAGATGCGCTTACCACGGTCACGCGGCTCGATCCGATCTATGTCGACGTGGCCGAATCGAGCCGCCGCGTCGGAGAGATCCGCAACCGCTTCGACACCGGCTCGTTGCAGCGCGGCGACCGGCTCGAGATCAATCTCGAGCTCGAGACCGGCGACACCTATTCCGGTGAGGGCGAAATGGTGTCGCCCGGCACCACCGTCTCGACCACCACCGGCACCACCGAGATGCGCCTGCGCTTCGAGAATGCCGAGCGCCGCATCATGCCGGGCCAGTACCTGCGGGTCGACATCACGATCGGCACGATTCAGGCGGTGCTGGTGCCGCAGGGCGCCACCTCGCGCGCCTCGAACGGCGAGTTGACCGCCTTCGTGGCCGTGGACGGCCTTGCGGAGGAGCGTGTGCTCGAGGATCAGGGCAGCTACCGCAATGCCTGGGTGGTGACCGAGGGTGTGGAGGCCGGCGAGAGCCTGATCGTCGACGGGCTCAGCAACCTGCAGGACGGCGCGGCGGTGAGCACGCTGCCGGTGACGATCTCGGAGGACGGGGTCGTGACCGAGGTCCAGGACAGCGCGGACGAGGGCTGAGACAGTGGGAACCTTCTTTATTCGCCGCCCGGTCTTTGCCTGGGTGCTGGCGCTCATGACCATGCTCGCCGGAGCGTGGTCCTTCCTCTCCCTGCCGGTGTCGCAATATCCCGACATCGCCCCCACCACCGTGCGCGTCTCGGCCAGCTATCCCGGCGCCACCGCCGAGGCGGTCGAGAACTCCGTCACCCGGGTGATCGAGGATTCGATGACCGGGCTCGAGGGCATGATCTACATGACCGCGCGCTCCTCCCAGGGCTCGGCCTCGTTGTCGCTGACCTTCGATGACAGCGTCGATCCGATCGATGCTCAGAACGAGGTGCAAACCAAGGTCAGCCAGGTCGAGAGCCAGCTGCCCTCGGCGGTGCAGAGCCAGGGTGTCAGCATCCGCCGCTCGACCTCGTCGATCCTGATGGTCGGTGCGCTGGTCTCGACCGATGGCGCGCATTCGACGCTCGAGCTGGGCGACATCCTGACCGAGACCGTCGAGGGGCCGATTCAGCGCACCGATGGCGTGGGCGGCGTCAGCGTCTTCGGCTCGGGCTATGCCATGCGCATCTGGCTCAAGCCGCTGGCGCTGGCGCGCTACCAGCTGACGCCATCGGATGTGGTCTCGGCGGTGCAGAACCAGAACACCACCGTCTCGGTCGGCTCGCTGGGTGAGCAACCCACGGTCCAGGGCCAGCAATTCACCGCCACCATCACCGCGCAGAGCCAGCTCACCGGCGTCGAGCAGTTCGAGCGGATTCTGCTCAAGACCGAGGAGGATGGCGGCGCCGTACGGCTGGCCGACGTGGCCGATGTGGAGATCGGGCAGGAGAGCTACGGCGGCGACTCGCGCTTCAACGGTCTCAACGCCGCGGGCTTCGGGGTCAACCTCGAGACCGGCGCCAATGCCGTCGACACCGCCAATGCGGTCAAGGCGACGATGGCGCGGCTCGAGAACACGCTGCCCGAGGGCGTCGCGTTCCGCATCTCCTACGACACCTCGCCCTTCGTCGAGCTGTCGATCGAACAGGTCTATCACACCCTGATCGAGGCGGTGGTGCTGGTCTTCCTCGTGCTGATCGTCTTCCTGCAAAGCTGGCGCGCCACGCTGATCCCGCTGATCGCAGTGCCCGTAGTGCTTTCGGGCACTTTCGCGGTGCTCTATGCCACCGGCTTCACCATCAATACGCTGACCATGTTCGCCATGGTGCTGGCCATCGGCCTTCTGGTCGACGATGCCATCGTGGTGGTCGAAAACGTCGAGCGCATCATGGACGAGGAGGGGCTTTCGGCCCGGGAGGCCACCAAGAAGAGCATGGGGCAGATCACCTCGGCCCTTCTCGGCATCAACGTGGTGCTGGCGGCGGTGTTCCTGCCGATGGCGTTCTTCGGCGGCTCTACCGGTGTGATCTACCGGCAGTTCTCGATCACCATGGTGACGGCGATGACGCTGTCGCTTCTGGTGGCGATCATCCTGTCGCCGCCGATGTCGGCCAAGCTGCTGCGTCCGCGCGACGAGATGATCCGCTTCGCGCCGGCGCGCTGGTTCAACCGCAGCCTCGACCGCGTCACCAATGCCTATGGCCGGGGCGTCAAGGCGAGCCTGCGCGCGCCTGCTCTGATGCTGGGGCTGCTGGCGCTGGTGCTGGGCGGTGCGTGGTGGGTCAACGAGCGGCTCGAGAGCTCGTTCATCCCGACCGAGGACCAGGGCGTCCTGATCACCATGGTGTCGCTCTCGGAAGGCGCGACCTCGCAGCAGACCCTGGAAACCGTCAAGGAGGTCGAGACCTATCTGCTTGAAGAGGAGGGCGATGCCGTCGAGGCGACCTTCGCGGCGCTGGGCTTCGGCTTCGGCGGCAGCGGGCAGAACAGCGCGATGGTCTTCGTGAAGCTGCGCGACTTCGAGGCGCGGCAGGACGATCCAGCGCTTTCGGCGGCCAATGTCTCGGCCCGCGCCAACGCGCGCTTTGCCGGGCACCGGGCGGGGCGGGTGATGATCATGCAGCCTCCCGCGATCCCGGGCCTCGGCAACACCGGCGGCTTCTCGATGTATCTCATCGACCAGGCCGGCAACGGCGCCGAGGCGCTCAAGACCGCGGCGGAGCAGCTGGTGGCGCTGGGCGAGGAGAACGCGCTGGTGACCAATGTTGATGCCCGCGGCACCGAGGAGGACAGCGCGCTGCGAATCGACATCGACCAGGAAAAGGCCGAGAGCTTCGGCGTCTCGCTGTCGGCGGTGAACAGCATGCTTTCGGTGATCTTCGCCGGCTCCGACGTGAACGATTTCGTCCTCGGCGCCTCGCTGCGCCCGGTGATCGTGCAGGCCGCGCCCGAGCACCGGATGCAGCCCGAGGACATCATGAAGTGGTACGCGATCAACGCCAGCGGAGAGATGGTGCCGTTTTCGGCCTTCATGACCACCGACTGGGAGCCTGTCGCACCGTCTCTGCAACGCTACGGCGGCACCGCGGCGCTGGAGATCTCCGGTTCGGCGGCGAACGGCGTCAGCTCCGGCGCGGCGATGGATGCGATGGAGGAGATGGTCGCCAGCCTTGATGGCGGCTACGGCAGCGCCTGGACCGGGATCAGCTACCAGGAGCGGCAGTCCGGCGATCAGGCGCCGTATCTCTACGCCATCTCGGCGCTGGTGATTTTTCTCGCCCTCGCGGCTCTCTACGAGAGCTGGTCGATTCCGTTCTCGGTGATGCTCGCTGTGCCGGTCGGGGTTCTTGGGGCGTTGCTTGCGGCCTGGGCCTTTGGCCAGTCCAACGATGTCTACTTCAAGGTAGGCATGTTGACGACCATCGGTCTGGCGGCGCGAAACGCCATCCTGATCGTCGAATTCGCCGAGGAATTGCGTCGCGAGGGCCGCTCGATCACCGAGGCCGCGGTCGAGGCGGCCCGCCTGCGCCTCAGGCCGATCCTGATGACCGCGCTGACCTTCATCCTCGGCGTGGTTCCGCTCGCAACCGCCAGCGGGGCAGGGGCAGCGGCGCAAAACGCCATCGGCACCGGGGTGATTGGTGGCATGATTGCCTCAACTTTCGTCGGGATTTTCTTGGTCCCTGCCTTTTATGCTTTAATCATGCAAATACTGTCGGCAACGCGTTCCAGAGTATCGAGCAGATGACCCCGAAAAAAACAGCCCTACTTTCCCTTACATTGGGACTCGCGGCCTGCACCGTCGGGCCCGAGTATCAAGCCCCGAGCCAAACCCTCGCCGTGGCCTTTGCCGAAGGCAGCGCCCAGCCGATCGGGCAGGCGGCCCAGCAGTACTGGTGGCGTGCCTTCAACGACAACATGCTGAACGAGCTGGTGCAGACCGGTCTCGACCAGAACCTCGACATCCAGACTGCGGTCGCGCGGGTGGCGGAAGCACAGGCCGTGGCCCGGGCGACGGGCCTTCCGAGCCTGGTGAGCGGCAACCTCTCGGCGCAGCGGAGCATTTCCGGCAACGAGGTCGTCGATAACACCGCGACCAACTCGGGGTCGTTCAACCCTGCGATCGTGCTCGACCTGTTTGGCGGCGAGCGGCGCTCGCGCGAAGCGGCGCTGGCTGCGCTGCAATCGGCAGAGCTGAGCGTCGGCACCGCCCGGCTGGCCTACCTGTCGTCGCTGGTGACCAATTATATCGACATGCGCTACTTCCAGAACGCGCTCGCGATCAACCGTCAGACGATTGAGACCCGGCGCGAGACCCTGTCGCTGGTGCAGAGCCAGCGCGAGGCAGGGGCGGCCACCGCACTCGACGAGGCGCAGGCGCAGGCCAGCCTCGATGCCGACCTTGCGTCGCTGCCGGGGCTGGAGTCCGGGTTCTACTCGGCCACCTACGCCATCGCGACGCTTCTGGCGCAGCCGGTGCAGAGCATCGAGGACCGCCTCGAGCGTGGTGCCGCGCAGCCGCGTCCCGCTTCGGGCGCAGATGTCGGCGTACCTGCGGACCTTGTGCGCAACCGCCCCGACGTGCGCGCCGCCGAGCGCAACCTCGCCGCCGCCACCGCCGAGATCGGCATTGCCGAGGCGGCGCTTTACCCGTCGCTGACGCTGGGCGGCACGATCACCCGTACCGAGGGCTTCAACTCGTGGACCTTTGGCCCGTCGGTGGTTCTGCCGGTGCTGAACCAGCCGGCGCTGCGCGCCCAGCGTGACCAGCAGGCCGCGCAGGCCGAGCAGTCGGAGTTGCAGTGGCGTTCCTCGGTGCTTGACGCCGTGGAAGAGGTGCAAAGCGCCCAGACCAGCTATCTGCGCAACCGTCGCGCCGTGGCGGGCTACCAGCGCAGCGTCGCTTCGAACGAGCGCGTGGTCGAGCTGTCGCGCGAAACCTATCGCGGCGGCACCACGACCCTGCTCGACCTGCTGACCGTGCAGCGTGCGCTCTCGAGCGCACGCCTGACGCTGGCCTCGAGCGTGCGCGATCTCGCCACCAGCTGGGCATCGCTTCAGGTGGCTGCCGGCAAAGGCTGGTCGGTTCCGACCGCCGCGTCGAGCGCCACGCCGACCGTCGCCGGCGACAGCTGAGCCGTACCGGCCCGCCCGTCGCAAGGCGGACGGGGATGCTGAAAAACATTGGGCCGCGCCCGGGGATCCCGGACGCGGCCCTTTTCATGTGCGCTTCAGACGCGTGGGAACTTAGAAGCGGTAGTTCAGGCCCACGGTCGCGGTGGTTGCGCCGATCTCGAGGTCGTCATCGTCAAAATCGCTGAACTCGTTGTACTTCACGTCGCCGCTGAGGGTGACGTTGTCGGCCACGTAGGTCTCCGCCCCGACGCCCACGTAGTAGCCGTTGGAATCGCCGGCATCGAGGCTGCCACCATCGGTCATGGCGCGGGCATAGCCGCCCTGGCCGTAGACCATGGTCGTGCCGAGGTCATAACCGACGCGGCCACCGACGCGCGCCATGCTCTCGAGGTCACCTGCCTCGCCGAGGTCGATATCGGCGCCTTCGTATTCCACGCCGGCACCGGCGATCCAGTTGCCGAAATCGTGGTCGTAATAGGCGTTGAGGCCGTAGACCGCGCCGTCGGAGGTCTCGTCTTCGGGGCCGTCAGGATCGGCATAGCCGTAGCCCAGCTGAACACCGACCGAAGGACCGGTCCAGTCGCCGGTGACCGGCGACGCGACAGGGGCGACGGGCGCCACCGGCGCGGGCTCGACCGGGGTCTGATCGAGAGAACCCGCGAAGGCCGGGGTGGCGAGGAAGGGGACGAGGATGAGCGGTTTGAAGGTCATGTCTTCTGCTCCATTGCTTTTGTGTCTCGCGCCGTTCCGGGGGAGGTCCGGTGCGGCGACTGGGGACATAACCATGGGGCGGGCGATCCGCTCCACACGCACCGGTCACATGATTTTGCTGTTGCGGAACAGCGACGGATTTGCGGGTTTTTCGCCATGTTTGCAGGAACATGCCGGCGCGTGAGCGGCCTCCGGCAAGGATTGGCTCAACGCACGCAACGTCAACGGAACCTTTCCTTGCGGGGCGGTCCGACGGGGCCGGGGGCGGCGTTCCTCGCGCGTGGGGTCGCAGGTCGAAACGTCAAGCCGGGTGCGCGGGGCGCCGCCAGCGCAAAGGGGCGGTTCCGGCAAGACCTCGCTGTCTACCGTGGCGCGCGTGCGTTCCCCCTTTGAAGCGGCGGGGCAGGCTGCATAGCTCTGGGAAGACGGCGCGGGATGCCCCTGCGCCCGACGACACAGACAACCGGAACCCCCGGAAGGAGACGTCATGAAACTCAACGGTATGCTTCTCAAGTCCACCGTCATTGCTGCCCTCGTCGCCGCGCCCGTCGCGCCGGTGATGGCCCAGACGATGCAGGACGATCCTGCCGCCACCGAGGCGCCGGCTCAGGCCGCGCCCGACACCATGCCCGAGACCCCGTCGACAGGCTTCAGCGAGGACGAGCTGACCTCCTTCGTCGATGCGGCGATGGAAGTGCAGGCGGTGCAGCAGGACTACATGGCCCAGATCGAGGCCGCGCCCGAAGATGCCGAGCGCCAGGCGCTGGTGCAGGAGGCACAGCAGGAGATGGCCAACGTGGTCGAGGAGACCGAGGGCATGGACGTGCAGACCTACAACGAGATCGGTCAGGCCGCCCAGACCAACCCCGAGCTCAACGAGCGCATCCTCGCGATGCTGCAGACCCGCCAGCAGGGCGGCGCAGAGACCATGACGGAATGATCCGGGACTGACAGTCCGACAAACGGGAAAGCCGCCCCTCGGGGCGGCTTTTTCATTGGTTTCACACAACATAGTTTGTGAAGCCGCGCGATCGCCATCGTGGGGGGGCGGGCCAGCGATTGGGCCTTGGCCTGCGGTCTTTATTCCGCGCGCACGACGTTCAGCCGTTCGCCCATGCTTGAGGACGATTGCTCCTGTCGCCAAAGAAAAAGGGGCGCCCCGTGGGCGCCCCTTCGCAAATCCAAACCTGGGCCGAAGACCTCAGCTGTCCATCTTCAGCGCAGAGATGAACGCTTCTTGCGGGATCTCGACCTTGCCGAACTGGCGCATCTTCTTCTTGCCGGCCTTCTGCTTCTCGAGAAGCTTCTTCTTCCGGCTGGCGTCGCCGCCGTAGCACTTGGCCGTCACGTCCTTGCGCATCGCAGACAGCGTCTCGCGCGCGATGACCTTGCCGCCGATCGCCGCCTGGATCGGGATCTTGAACATGTGGCGCGGGATCAGCTCCTTGAGCTTCTCGCACATCGCACGGCCGCGCATCTCGGCGCGCTCGCGGTGAACCATCATCGCCAGCGCATCGACCGGCTCGTCGTTCACAAGAATCGACATCTTCACGAGGTTGTCCTCGCGGTAGCCGATCATCTCGTAATCGAAGGACGCATAGCCCTTGGTCACCGATTTCAGGCGGTCGTAGAAGTCGAACACCACCTCGTTGAGCGGCAGGTCATAGACCGTCATCGCCCGGCCGCCGACATAGGTCAGATCGAGCTGCAGGCCGCGGCGTTCTTGACATAGCTTGAGCACGTCGCCGAGATACTCGTCCGGCACCATGATGGTGGCCTTGATGCGCGGCTCTTCGATATGGTCCACGGTCGACATGTCGGGCATGTCGGCGGGGTTGTGCAGGTCGCGGCGCTCCCCGTCCTTGGTATAGAGGTGATAGATCACCGACGGCGCGGTGGTGATCAGCTCGATGTTGTATTCGCGCTCGAGCCGGTCGCGGATCACCTCGAGGTGCAGAAGCCCGAGGAAGCCGCAGCGGAAGCCGAAGCCGAGCGCCGCCGAGGTCTCCATCTCGAAGGTGAAGGAGGCGTCATTGAGCGCCAGCTTCTCGATGGCGTCGCGCATGTCCTCGAAGTCGTTGGCATCGACCGGGAACAGGCCGCAGAACACCACCGGGACCGAAGGCTTGAAGCCCGGCAGCGGCTCGGCGCATTGCTTCTTCTCGTGGGTGATGGTGTCGCCGACGCGGGTGTCGCGGACCTGCTTGATCGAAGCGTTGAGATAGCCGATCTCGCCGGGTCCGAGCTCTTTCACGTTGGTCATCGCCGGGCGGTAGACACCGACATCGTCGACATCGTAGGTGCCGCCGGTCTTCATCATGCGGATGCGGTCGCCCTTTTTCAGAACGCCGTCAATGATCCGCACGATACAGATCACGCCGAGATACTGGTCGTATTTCGAATCCACCAGCATCGCCTTGAGCGGCTTGTCGCGGTCGCCCTCGGTGGGCGCGGGCAGGCGCTTGACGATGGCCTCGAGCACGTCGGGGATGCCGACGCCGGTCTTGGCCGAGATCAGGCAGGCATCCTGGCTGTCGATGCCGATGACGTCCTCGATCTGCTCCTTGACGCGGTCGGGCTCGGCCGCGGGCAGGTCGACCTTGTTGAGCACCGGCACGATCTCGTGATCGGCGTCGATGGCGGTATAGACGTTGGCCAGGGTCTGGGCCTCGACGCCTTGGGTCGCGTCGACCACCAGCAGCGAGCCCTCGACCGCGTGCATCGAGCGCGCGACCTCGTAGGCGAAGTCGACGTGGCCGGGCGTGTCGATCAGGTTCAGCACGTAGATCTGGCCGTCCTGCGCCGGGTATTCGATGCGGACGGTGTTGGCCTTGATGGTGATGCCGCGTTCCCGCTCGATATCCATCGAGTCGAGAAGCTGCTCCTGCATGTCGCGTTCGGCGACGGTGCCGGTGAGCTGGATCAGCCGGTCGGCCAGGGTGGATTTCCCGTGGTCGATATGGGCAACGATGGAGAAGTTACGGATATGCGCGAGATCGGTCATGATTTGCTGGATATGCGGGTGTTTCGCTGGCCGGTCAAGGTGAGTTGTGGGCCTTGGGCGGGTCTTTTGGCGCTGCCCCGCCACAGACTGAAGCAGGGCGCGCCCGCCGGCCGGGTCGACGGCGCTTCTGACGGGCTGGTGAATTGAAACCGGGCACGGTTTCGGGCATCTTGTCGCAAAAGCTCCCGACAGAGCAGGGCGACAAGCCCGGGGGAGCGCCGAGCGGAAAAGGTGACAGGCGGATGAAAGCGATTTCCTGTGTTTTGGCGCTGGCCCTCGTGGCCGGTTGTGGTGGCGGCGGCGGATCGTCCAACGATTATCGCGTGGTGCGGATGGCCAGCGGACCGGTGAGCAACGCGTGCAACAGCTCGCAGCGCAGCGCCCGCAATCCCCAGCTGTGCGGCTGTATCCAGGCGGCGGCGGATGTCGAACTGAGCGGCAGCGATCAGCGCCGCATGGTGCGCTTCTACGACGATCCCCACGAGGCACAGGAGGTGCGCCAGTCGGACCGCGCCCGCGACGAGGAATTCTGGAAGCGCTACAGCGCCTTCGTGAACCGCGCCGAGAGCATGTGCACCGGGCTCTGATCCACGGACAGCTTACTCTGGGAGGCGCCCCCCAGCGGGGAGGCGCCGCAGCAGCTTATGCACGGCCCCGGCGTTGGTCGATCAACGTCGAGCATGCCGCGCCCGTCTGACAGGCCGGGCTGGCCGCGGCTTTGGTCCGGGGGCGTCGCGCGCGCTTGAAGGTCGTGTCTCGGAGCCTACGCCCCAGCCGCCGCCCGCGGGCTGCGGGCGCGCCCGAGTGGCAGTCGTGCCTCGGCGGCGCGGGCGTGGCCCTCCATGCCCTCGGCCCGGGCGATGCCAGCGCTGGCCCCTGCGAGATCCGGCAGGGCCTGTTCCTCGACCCGCTGCCAGGTCACGCATTTCAGGAACTTGTGCACCGAGAGCCCGCCGGTATAGCGCGCCGCACGGCCGGTGGGCAGCACGTGGTTCGGCCCGGCCGCCTTGTCGCCGAAGGCCACCGTGGTCTCGGCCCCGAGGAACAGCGAGCCATAGGCGCGCAGCCGCCCGCGCCACCAGTCGGGATCGGCGGCCTGCACGTGCAGGTGCTCGGGCGCATAGAGATCCGCCTGCGCCGCCATCGCCTCGCGGCTTTCGGCCAGCATGACCTCGCCGAGCGCCGCCCAGGCCTCGGCGGCGGCGCTGCGGTTGGGCTCGGGCAGGGCGTCGATGATGCGGGGCACCTCGCGCAGCACCGCCTCGGCGAGCGGCCTGTGGGTCGTGACCAGCCAGACCGGGGAATTGCCGCCATGCTCTGCCTGGCTGACTAGATCGAGCGCCACCGTCTGCGCGGAGGCGGTGGCGTCGGCGAGGATCATCGAATCCGTGGGGCCCGCCACCATATCGATGCCGATCGGGCCGAAGAGCTGGCGCTTGGCCTCGGCCACGAAGGCATTGCCGGGCCCGACGAGGATGTCGGCCTCGGGCAGGTCGAAAAGCCCCAGCGCCATCGCCGCGATCCCCTGCACCCCGCCCATGGCGAGCACCCGGTCCACGCTGGCCACGTGCATGGCGTGCAGGATCGCCGGGTGGGGCCCGTCCTTGCCCGGGGGCGTGCAGGCGATGACGCTCTCGACCCCGGCGGCGCGGGCGGTGGTCAGGCTCATCAGCGCCGAGGCGATATGGGCGTAGCGCCCGCCGGGCACGTAGGCCCCGGCGCAGCCCAGCGGGATCAGCGTCTGTCCGGCGAAGAGCCCGGGGCGCAGCTCGGTCTCGAACTCGGTGACAGAGGCGCGCTGCGCCTCGGCGAAGGCCCGGATATTGGCGTGGGCATAAGCGATGTCCTCGACCAGCGTCACCGGCAGCCGGCGCTGCGCCGTGACCAACGCCTCCGGCGTGATCTCGGGGGCGTTGTCAGACCCGTCGAGCCGGCGGGCATAGTCCCGCGCGGCATCCTCGCGCCCCGTGCGCAGCCGGGCGAGCATGATCGCCACGGTGTCGGAAATGTCGGCGGCGCTCTGCGGCGGCAGGCCGGGGGCGGGTTTCAGCTGCTGGATCTGGGAGGCTTGGGACATAACGGCAACGCTTGACCTTGAGGGGAGGGAGTTTCACAAAAGGTGAATATCTGGGACGCGGTCCGGCCGCGTCGGGGCGGGAGAGAACCGATGGTGATGAAGGGCGTGACGCTGCGCGGGCTCGAGGTGTTCGAGGCGCTGGCGGCGACCGGCTCGGTGGCGCAGGCGGCCGAGATGACCGGGCTGAGCCAGCCCGCGGTGAGCCAGCAGATGCGCAACCTCGAGAGCGCGCTCGGCGCCGATCTGGTCGATCACGGCCGCCGCCCGATGCGGCTGACGCAGGCCGGGCGCTCGTTTCTGTTGCGCACCCAGTCGGTGCTGAGCCAGCTGCGGCTGGCGCAGAACGAGCTGACGGTCATGGACCTGACCCATCTCAGCACACTGAACCTCGGGGTGATCGACGATTTCGACAACGACCTGACCCCGAAGCTGGTCACCATCCTTGCCGAGAGCATGACGCGCTGCCGCTTCAAGCTGGTCACCGCGCCGAGCCACGAGATCGCGGAGGCGATGGGCGAGCGTAAGCTCCACATCGCCATCGCCGCCAGCGCCGGCGGAGTCACCGACGGCGTCGTCGAGTACCCGCTGGTGCGCGATCCCTTCATCCTCGTCTGTGCCCGGGGCGCGCTGGCCGAGGCGGGCGGCGCGGATGCGCTGATGGGCGGGCTGCCGATGCTGCGCTACGATCGTGACCAGCTCATCGGGCGCCAGATCGAGGCGCATCTGAAACGCCAGAAGCTCGATTTCCCCGAGCGCTTCGAGATCGGGGCGCATCTGTCGCTGATGACGCTGGTGGCGCGCGGTGTCGGCTGGGGCATCACGACGCCGCTGGGCTACATGCGGGCCGGGCGCTTCCATGACCAGATGGAGGCGCACCCGCTGCCCTTCAGCCCGTTCGCGCGCACCATCTCGCTGTTTGCTGCTGCCGACTGGAGCGACCGGGTGCCGCGCGACGTGGCGCGCACCATGCGCAAGCTGGTCTCGGAGCTGGTGATCGCACCGGCCTTGCGCCAGCTGCCGTGGCTCGAAGACGATCTGCGCGTTCTGGTCGGAGAGTAGCGCGGGTGGCATCGGGACTCCTTTCTCTCGGGAGAAAGGGCGCATATGCCGAACGGATCAACCCTTGCGCGTGCGCATTTGAGAAACGGCCCGCACAGTTTCGGTTTTCCTGAAACTGTTAGTGCGTGGCTGCCAGATAGGCGCGCACCGCCGCCTCGAATTCGCGCGGTTTCTCGGCATGTAGCCAATGGCCGGCGCCGGGGATCTTGGCAAAGCGCGACTCGGGGAACAGCGCCTTGATGCGGGGGCGGTGCTCGGGTGTCACGTAGTCGCTCTCGCCACCGGACAGGAACAGGGTGGGGCCGTCGAAGCGGCCCTCGATCTCCGGGAAGCCGATGATCTTGGGCATCTCCTCGGCCAGCAGGTCGAGGTTCAGCTTCCAGCGCTTTTCCTTGATGTCGAGCGACTGGGTGAAGAACGAGCGCAGCGTCGGCTCGGGCACGTGACGGGCAAGCTGGTCATTGGCATCCGAACGCTTCTCGACCGCGTCGAGATCCACCGCGCGCATCGCCTCGATATACTGGATCTGGCTGTGATCGTAGGCCACCGGCGCGATGTCGGCGAGGATCAGGCGGTTGACCAGCTCGGGCCGGGTCAGGGCCAGCACCATCGCCGCCTTGCCGCCCATCGAGTGACCAAGCACGTCGGCCTTGCCACCATGCGCCTCGATCACCTCGGCCAGATCGCCGGCCATGTCCTCGTAGCCGTGGCGCTCGGTCCAGGGCGAGTCGCCGTGGTTGCGCTGGTCGACCGCGATCACCTGCCGCTCGTCCGAGAGCCGCTTGGCGATGACGCCCCAGTTGCGCCCCGAGCCGTAGAGGCCGTGAACGATGAGAAGCGGCGGTTTCGCACCTTCGGTGCCGTGCAGGATGGTGTTCAGCATGGCCCGTTTCTAGGAGAGCGGCGGGGCAAAGGGAATGCCCGTGTTGCCGATCCGCGCGGTTTGCCCGGCTCCGTGCCCGCGCCCCCTTGCGCCGCCGTGCCAAATCAGGAGATCTGTGGCCCATGTCGATGGATGGCGCACAGGAAACCAAGGCCGCGGTGGGGCGGCTCGACCGGCTCTTCGAGAGCCGGCTCAAGCTCACCCGGGGCGATTTCGACGCCCGTGCCGCCAAGGCGCGGCGCCGTCTGCCGCACAAGCTGCGCAAGGATCTGACCCGGATTCTCGAGGCGCGGCGCTTTGCCGACCACCCCAAGCTCGCGCGCACCCTCGATGCGCCGTCGATCCGCGCCGCGGCGGGGCGGCTTGAGCGTCATCTCAATGCGGTCGATCTCGCCGATCAGCGCAAGGGGCGGATCCTCGGCGTCCTCGCCAGCATCATGGCGGGGATCATCGTCGTGGTCGCTCTGGTGGTGATCGTGCTGCGCTGGCGCGGCTTTATCTGAGCGCACGGCAAGACGACGGGTCAGTCCGGCAGCGCTGTTCCGTTGAGCCGCAGAAACAGGCTTTCCTCGTCATCGTTGCGGAAGAACGGCACCGAGGCGGGCGGACCGACCTCGTGGGCGCGGGCGGCGATCTCGGCCAGCACCACCTCGGTGATGAACGGCATGTCGAAATTGCGCAGCGCGTCGAGCCCGATCCATTGCAGGTGGCTGAGTTCGTCCGAAGCGGCGGAGAAATCGTCGGGATCGGTGGCCAGCGCCTCGGCGTCGACGAGGAAGAACCGCGCGTCGAAGCGCCGGGGACGGCCCGGAGGCGTGATGGCGCGGAACACGAACTGAAGCCCCGAGGCATCGGGCACGTGGCCGGTGGCGGCAAAGCTGCGCCAGTCCGAGGGCGGCTCGGCCCAGTCTCCGCGCGCGCCGAGAATCAGCCCGGTCTCTTCCCAGAGCTCGCGAATCGCCGCGACGGCCAGCGGGTGGGCGAGGCCCGCCGGGCTGTCCTCGCCGAGCCGGGTTTCGCAGAGCGCGGGCAGGGGGCGGCTCAGCGGCACCTGCGCATCCTCGGCATCCACGGCGCCGCCGGGGAACACGAACTTGTTCGGCATGAAGGCCGCCTTGGCGCCACGCTGGCCCATGAGAATGCGCGGAGCAGTGGCACGGTCGCGCATCACGATCACCGTCGCCGCGTTGCGGATTGCCGTCTTGTCCTGGGTCATCTGGTCTCCTGCCGGTGTGGCCGACCGTGCCTCGGGTCTAGAACCCGTACATCCGGCGGGCCCATTGGAAGCCCACGATCGCCCCTTTCAGTCTGGGCAGAAGATAGAGGGACAAGCCGATGCAGCCAATGGAGAATATGGTGATCAGGATCAGCGGCTCGGGACGCCACGTCACGAAGACGATGTGCAGCGCCGGCGCCATGATGTGTCCGACGATCAGGATCGTGAGATAGGCCGGGCCGTCATCGGCACGGTTGTGGTGCAGCTCCTGGCGGCAGACGGGGCAGTGGTCCCGCACCTTGAGATAGCTGCGCAAGAGCGGCCCCGAGCCGCAATTCGGGCAGCGCCCGCGAAAGCCGCGCCAGACCGCGGGCCAGGCGTCGCGCTCTTCGCCGGCATCGGCGCTGGTGTCGGGCGCGCCATCCAGCGGCGCGGCGGCCGGGTCGGTGGTCCTGACGTCCGAGGGCGGCTCTGCGGCGTCCTCACGGGTCGTGGTCGTGTCTTGCATCGGTCTCCCTCGCTCCTCCCCCGAAGCGTGACGAAAGCTCTACGCTAACAGAAGTGCGCAGACTGTCCTTGCGGCGCCATGTCGCAAAGCAGTGTGGAGCGTGCACCTTTGCGCTGCAACCCGTGCCGTGGGACGGGAAGGGCGACCCGCCATGACAAAACACCCGGCCGAGGGGCTCGACCGGGCGCTTCTTATGGTTTTTGAGATGCCAGAGGGACGATCAGCCCTCAGGCATCAGCACGGTGTCGATGGCGTGGATCACGCCGTTCGAGGCTTCCACATCCGGCATCACGATGGTGGCGTCGTTGACCATCGGTTCGCTCGAAAGATCGAATGTGACGTCGCCGCCTTCGATCGTGGTGGCAGTCATGCCATCGTCGAGATCTCCCGACATCACCGCACCCTCAATCACGTGGTAGGTCAGGATGTCGACCAGCTGGTCTTTGTTCTCGGGCATCAGCAGTTCGTCGAGGGTGCCCTCGGGCAGCGCCTCGAAGGCTGCATCGGTCGGGGCGAGCACGGTGAAGGGGCCTTCTCCCGAGAGGGTCTCGGCAAGGCCAGCGGCCTCGACGGCGGCCAGCAGCGTGGTGAAGTCGCCGGCCTCTTCCGCGACGGCAGGGATGGTTTCCATGTGGTGATCGGCAAGAACCGGGCTGGCAAGAACGGCTGCAGTGGCGGCGGTGGCGAAGAACATCTTCATCGTGAGTTTCCTTTCGATTGCGCCCGTCAGGGACCATCCCCGGGGCTTGCCAAAAGACATAGTCGCCACAGAATTTCGACTACGCCGGATTATGAAATGCTCCGTTGCAGCTTAAAGCGTGATTTTGATGGAACCCGGAGGGAGCCGCTATGGACAGCACCGAACTGAAGATCTTCATTGCCACTGCCGAGGAGGGCAGCTTTGCTGGCGCAGGACGGAAGCTGCAGATATCGCCAGCTTCGGTGACCCGTGCCATCGCCGCGCTTGAGGCGCGGCTTGAGGTGCGGCTCTTCACCCGGACCACCCGGCAGTGCCGACTGACCCTCGACGGCGAGCGCTTTCTTGAGCGCTGCGCGCCATTGGTGAGCGAGCTCGAGGACGCAGAGGACGAGATCCGCACCGGCCGCCTTGGTCCGAACGGAGCGCTGCGGGTGGCGGCGCCACTGTCCTTCGGCCGCCGCCAGATCGCGCCACTGGTCACCGACTTTCGAAAGAAATACCCCCAGATCTCGGTGCAACTCACGCTCTCCGACGAAAGCGATGACTTGCTATGGCGCGAATACGATTGCGCACTGCGGGTCGGTCGCCCGACCAAGGGCGAATTCATCACGCGCCGCCTGCTCAAGGCGCGGCGCGTGGTCTGCGCCGCTCCACATTACCTCGAGAACGGTGCCGCACCGCAGGTGCCCGACGATCTCGCAGAGCATCGCGGCATCGTGCTGATCCGCGACGGCCAACTGCTCGATCAGTGGATGTTCGAGATCGATGGCGTGATGCGCTCGGTGAGCGTGCCGGCGACGCTGGCAAGCAACAGCGGCGAGGTCACGCAGAGCTGGGCGCTGCGTGGCGAGGGAGTGGTGCTAAAATCAATCTGGGATGTGCAGGAGGATCTCGCAGAGGGCCGGCTGATGGAGCTGCTGCCGGATTACAGCGTCGACAATGCCGACATCTTTCTTGTCTACCCGGCGCGTCGCTATGTGCCTTCGCGGACCCGTAGCTTCATCGACTTCCTCGCCGAAGCCTTCGCCGGGCCGGCGGGCCGCATCGGCTGAAGCGCGCCGAGGGCATCGCTCTGGGGGCGCGAAAATCATCGGCCGTGAAAAATCTGCGACGGGATCTCTGCGCCAGCGCGTGAAAGGAACAGATCGGCGGCCGATGGGGCGCCGGCGACCCGCGATAACAGGAGATCGCAGAAAATGACACGCATGAGCAAACTTCTTACCGGTGCCGCGCTTGCGGTGATGGGGTCCGCAAGCCTGGCGATGGCCTTCCAGGGCCAGCCCGGTCAGCAGGGGGGCGCGCGCGAGGCTCGGGCACCGATGATGCTCGAGATGTTCCGCAGCCTCGACGCCGATGGTGATGGTGTCGTGACCGCCGAGGAACTGTCCGCAGTTGGCCCCGCCGCGGCCTTCGCCGAGGCCGATGCCAATGGCGACGGCATGCTTGATGGCGACGAGCTGGCGGCCTTCCGCGCGGCGCAGGAGCGTGCCCGCGAAGAGCGGCGGCAGCAGCGCATGGTCGAGCGCTTCGACACCGACGGCGACGGCATGCTGAGCCTTGAAGAGATCGAGGCGGGCTCCCGGCGCGGACCGCAGCAGATGTTCGATCGTCTCGATGCAGACGGCAATGGCGAGGTGAGCCTCGAGGAGCTGGCCGAGGCGCAGCAGCGGATGCTGCAGAAGATGCAGGAGCGTCGCTCGGAGATGCGCGATCGCGGCGGTCGCGACGGCAAGCATCAGATGCGCGCCGGCGGCTATGGCGGCAAGCACCAGCACCAGATGCATCAGGGCGGCGGACGCGGTGGCCTGGACGGACAGGCGCCGATGCGTCCGGGGGCACAGATGCCAGAAGCCGCGCCCGAGGCGCAGGACTGACACGGCAGGCGGCGGCCCCGTGCCGCCGCCGCGCCCGTTGCGTTGCGGCCCGGGTCGGGCTAGCGCAATTGGATGGACCGGATGCCATATGACGCGATGAGCGACACCAGTGACGAGGACCTGCTCGCGGCCTATGCGGCCGGCGAGCCTGCCGCGGCGCGGGCGCTTGCGCTGCGTCTGGGGCCCAAGGCCTTCGGCGTGGCGATGCGCATGCTGAAGGACCGGGCCGAGGCCGAGGACGTGGCGCAGGAGGCGCTGCTGCGCCTTTGGCGCGCGGCGCCGGGCTGGCGCACGGGCGAGGCAAAGGTCTCGACCTGGCTTTACCGTGTGGTGTCGAACCTGTGCATCGACCGGATCCGCAAGGCGCGCGGCGGCCATGTCGATCTCGACGCGGTGGCCGAGCCTCCCGATCCGGCGCGCTCGGCCGAGCAGGAACTGCAGGAGACGGCGCGCGGCGCGGCGCTTCAGGCAGCGCTCGACACGCTGCCCGAGCGGCAGAGACAGGCGGTGATCCTGCGCCATCTCGAGGGGCTTTCGAACCCCGAGATCGCCGAGATCATGGACATAGGCGTGCGCGCGGTCGAAAGTCTGACCGCGCGGGGCCGCAAGGCGTTGGAGGGCCTGCTCGGGGCCCGACGCGCAGAGCTGGGATATGACGATGAGTGACAAGCGCAAGGCAGAGGAAGCGGGGCTGGGCCCCTGGTTCGACGCGGGCCGCGCCGAGGCGCCGGCGCCGTCGGGCGACTGGCTGGCGCGCATGGAGGCGTTGGCGCTCGAGGAGCAGCCCGCGCCGCAGGCGCCTGCGGTCGCCGTCAGCCCGGAGCGCTCGCGCCGCGGCGTCCGGCTGCACGATCTGATGTCGGCGCTGGGCGGATGGCCCGCAGTGGCCGGACTGGCGGCGGCCTGTGCCGCCGGGGTCTGGTTCGGGGCGGTCTCGCCGACGGGGCTGACCGAGTGGACCGCCGCGACAGCCACCGCCGCCGCCTCTGACAGTTACACCACCTTCGAACCGGCAAGCGGGTTCGATGTCGCGATGCTGGGACTCTGAGCCATGACCGAAGACGCCAAGACCCCGAAGATGACCGCCGGGATGCGCATCCTGCTCTTTGCCTCGCTGGCCGCCAACCTGGCTGTTGTTGGCGTGGTTGCGGGGCTCTATTTCAACCGCCCCGACATGGAGCGTGGCGGGCCGCCGCGCGGGCGCGATTTCGTGTTCCCTTACACCCATGCGCTCGACGAGGATCAGCGCCGCGAGCTTGGTCGCAGCCTGCGCGGCCGGATCGAGCGGCAGCGCGACACCCGGGGCGATTTCCTCGCCGAGTACCGGACCGCGATCGAGACATTGCGGACCGAGCCCTTCGATCCGGCGGCCTTTGCCGCAACGCTTGACCGGCAGGGGGCCCGTGCCGAGCGGCGGCAGGAAGAGGGGCAGCGGATGCTGGTCGAGTATGTCGCGGGGCTCTCGCCGGAGCAGCGCGCGGTTTACGCCCAGCGGCTCGAAGACAAGATCAGCGAGATCGGCAAGCGTATCCGCAAGAACAAGCCCTGAGACGCGCGCAAGGTCAGCGCGCGGCCCCGACCGCCCGGCAGGTGGTGTCGTGCGGGTCGGGCCACGCCATCACCCTGTCGCGCCCTGCATCCTTGGCGGCATAGAGCGCCCGGTCGGCCCGCTCCAGCAGCGCGTCGGCCCCGGGCGCCGCACCGCTCCCGGACAGGGCAAGACCGATGCTCAGGGTGACCGGCAGCCGCGTGGGCGTGCCGGGTAGGGCGAAACGGCGGGCCGCCACCGACGCGCGCAGCCGCTGCGCCACGGCATGGGCGGTTTCGGCGGTCGCATCCGGCAGGGTGACGAGGAACTCCTCTCCGCCGATGCGGGCCACCAGATCGGACGGTCGCAGGATGGTGTTCAGGCGGCGCGCGACCTCGCGCAGAACGACGTCGCCGGCCGCGTGGCCGAAGCGATCGTTCACCTGCTTGAAGTGGTCGAGATCGGCCAGCAGAAGCGCGAAGCCACGGTTTCGCTCGGTTGCCCGCTCCAGCAGGCGTGCGACGTGCGGCAGCGCGTAGCGGCGGTTGTAGAGCCCGGTCAGAGGGTCGATCAGGGCCGCCTGCGCCCCGTCACGGAGGTTGGCCCGTTGCCGGTCGCGGTTGCGTTTTCGTGCAATCTGACGCGGCAGGCGCAACGCCAGCTCGTCGGGATCGAGCGCCCCCATGAGCACGTCGTCGGCGCCGAGATCGAGCGCCGCCGCAGCTTGCCTTGGCCGGGAGGCGCAGCCGACATAGAGCAGGGCGGCGTTGCGGGCGCTGGGACTGGCGCGCAGCTGCGTCAGCAGCGCCAGCCCGCCATGCGGCTGGTTGCCGGTCTCGACGATGATGAAGGCCTCGGGCGGCGAGGCGGTGGCGCGTAGCGCCTCGGAGGCGGCAAGTAGCTCGATCCGGTCCGGGACAAGGCTCCGCAAGCGTTCGAGCATCGGGGGGATACCGTGCTCTGCCGACATCTCGATCAGGGCCACGCGCGCCGGGGACTGGATCGCGGCGCCGGCGGCCTCGGCCAGTCCCAGCGCCAGCCGGGTGTCGTCGCGCAGGGTCAGTTCGGCATCGGCGGCGCGCGCCCGCAGTCGGTTGCGCAGACCTGCCAGAAGCAGGCTCCGATCGACCGGCGCGCTCAGCACGTCATCGGCACCGGCGGCGAGCAGGGCGAGGCGCTCGGGACGCGTGAGCGCGCCACCAAGCAGGATGAGCGGCATGTCCCCGCCACCCGCGAGCGCCTGCGCCCGGGCGCAGAACCGCGTCGGATCCAGATCGGGCAGGGCCGTCGACGCGATCACGAGGTCGGGCCGCTCGCGACGCATCGCGCGCAGGGCTTCGGCGCCGCTGCCGGTGACGATCACGTCATAGAACGCCCGGTCCAGCGCCGCCGCCAGCGAGATGCGATGGGTCGCGAGACCATCGGCGATAAGCACCTTTCCCGTCATTGCAGCCTTTTCCACCATGCGCTACGCAGGCACCGGGGCGCCCGCGTCCTGTGGCGGGAAGTCTTCCCGTACAATGGTTAATAATCTCTTTCGGATTTTAGGCGTCCCCATGGCACTTTCCCGCGACAGCGCTGAACTGATCGGGCTTCAGGCCGTGGCCTGGCTGGCCACCAATGACGAGCTTCTGCCGGTTTTTCTCGGCGCGACCGGGGCCTCGCAAGAAGACTTCCGCGAGGCGCTGGAGGATCCGGTCTTCCAGGGCGCGGTTCTCGATTTCATCCTGATGGACGACGCTTGGATCTCCGGCTTCTGCGACGCGCAGGCGCTGTCCTACGAGACCCCGCGCATGGCCCGGGCCATGCTGCCGGGCGGTGTCGAGGTGAACTGGACATGAGGCTGCGCGCGGATGCGGTGCTGTTCGACAAGGATGGCACGCTGTTCGAGTTCGGAGCCACGTGGAATGCCTGGGGCCGTGAGGCGCTGCAGCACCTGTCCGAGGGCTGCGAGGCGACGCTCTTGGCGCTTGCCGAGGCCGCGCGCTTCGATCTCGAGACCCAGAGCTTCCGGGCCGACAGCCCCGTGGTGGCCGGAACCAACCGCGAGGCCGCGGCCTGTCTCGCGTCGGTGCTGCCAGGGCGCGGTGCATCGGAGGTCGAGGCCTATCTCGAAATCAGCGGCGCCGAGGCGCCTTTGGTAGAGGCCGCGCCATTGGTGCCTCTGATGGCGCAGCTCGAGGCGCTCGGGCTGGCGCTGGGCGTTATGACCAATGACGCCGAGAGCGTCGCGCATGCGCATCTTGGTCATGCGGGGATCCGCGGCGTGTTCGATTTCATCGCCGGCTTCGACAGCGGCTTTGGCGCCAAGCCGGACCCTGCGCCTCTGCTCGCGTTTGCGGACCGGCTGGGGCTCGCGCCGGGCCGCATCGTCATGGTCGGAGACAGCCCGCACGACCTCACCGCGGGGCGGGCTGCCGGGATGCAGACCGTGGCCGTGCTGACCGGTCCGATCGGCGCCGACCGGCTCGCACCGCTTGCCGATGCCGTGCTGCCGGATGTCGGCCATCTGCCGGGCTGGTTGACGGCGATCTGAGCCGCGCCCTTGGCCGGAGCTTTGCAGGGGCTGTGCCAGGAATCTCCGGCAAATTCTAATTGTTGTGCCAATATTAATATCCCCCTCCGACACTGCCTGAAACGACAGGCAAGCGAAGAGAGCGGATAAAGCGGATGCACGGGCTTCTGGCACGGACACTTCAGTGTTTCCTGCAGGATACCTACGGGCTGGGCACTTGGGCCGAGATCGCCCGTCGCGCCGATCTCGACAGCCCCGATTTCGAGGCGATGCTCGATTACGAGCCGGCCACGGTCGAGCGGGTGCTGGCCGCCGCAGTGCAGCGCCTCGACAAGCCCGGTGAGGCGATCCTCGAGGATATCGGCACCTATCTCATCAGCCACCACAACAACGAGGGTTTGCGCCGGCTGATGCGCTATGGCGGGCTCGACTTCATCGATTTCCTGCATTCGCTCGAGGATCTGCCGGGCCGGGCGCGGCTCGCCGTGGCGGATCTCGATCTTCCCGAGCTCGAACTCTGTGACCGGGAGGGTGGCGGGTTCGACCTGATCTGCCGGGCGGGCAGCACCCATCCGCGCGGCCTCGGGCACGTGCTGGTGGGCGTGCTGCGGGCGATGGCCGACGATTACGGCGCGCTGGTGATCCTTGGACATTCGGGCGCGAGCGCAGGTCGCGAGCGGATCGAGATCACCGTGGTGCAGACCGATTTCGCGGCCGGGCGGAGTTTCGACCTCGGTGGCGCGCCGCCTTCGCCGGTTGAGGAACAGTGAGCCTCCCGCCCGAGACGATGGCGACCCTGATGCCGCTTCACATGGCGATCGGGGCCGACGGACAGGTCGTGTCGCTTGGCCCGACGCTGGCCAAGGTGCTCGGCCCAGGGGCGGGCGAGGGGGCGGCCTTCACCCAGTTGGTCGAGATTTACCGTCCGCGCGCGGTGGCCACGTTGCCCGTGCTGCTGTCGCTTTCGGGGCGTAAGTTGCAGCTTCGCCTTCGCGGTCGGGCGGGGCTTGCCATGAAGGGGCTGGCGATGCCCGACGGACGCGGCGGCGCGGTGCTCAATCTCTCCTTCGGAATCGGCGTGGTCGAGGCGGTGCGCCGGCATGCGCTCACGAGCAGTGATTTCGCGGCCACCGATCTTGCCATCGACATGCTCTACCTGGTCGAGGCCAAGAGCGCGGCGATGGAATCGTCGCGCACGCTCAACCGGCGGCTTCAGGGGGCCATGCAGGCCGCCGAGCAGCGGGCCTTCACCGACCCCCTGACCGGTCTCGGCAACCGGCGGGCGATGGATCAACTCCTGCAGCGGCTGATCCGCGGCGGTGAGCGGTTCGCCGTGCTACATCTCGACCTCGATCACTTCAAACAGGTCAACGACAGCCGCGGCCATGCCGCCGGCGACCGGGTCCTGCAGGCGGTCGCGCGGACGATGCTGGATCTCACGCGCAAGAATGATCTGGTGGCGCGGATCGGCGGGGACGAGTTCGTCATCCTGCCGCTGGGCCTGACAGATCACGAGCGGCTGTCGGATCTGGCGCGCCAGCTGATTGCACGAATCGAAGAGCCGGTTCCGATCGAGGATGGCGCCTGCCAGGTCTCGGCGAGCATCGGAATCGCTTTGCACGATCCGGACAATCCGTCGCCTGCGGGAGTCGCCGGGCTCTTGGCGCAGGCGGATTCAGCGCTTTACGCGGCCAAACGCGAGGGCCGCAGCCGTCACGCCTTTCACCGCGCCGAGGCCGCCTGAGGGCTGTCCCGACGTAAGGCGAAAAAGAGATGAACTTTTTGCATTCTGAGGTCTTGCGCCCCCCGAACACCTACAGTAATACCGCCGCCACGGTTGGGGTGTAGCCAAGTGGTAAGGCAACGGTTTTTGGTACCGCGTACCGCAGGTTCGAATCCTGCCACCCCAGCCAGTACTTCCTAAGACATCGTTACAAGGCGCACCTCCGCTCCCTGAGCGTGGGAAGTGCCCCTCTTTCTGCCCCCGTTCCTGTGGGTTCTTCTGGCGTGCTTTCGTGCGTCTGCTGAGTGGTGAGGGGAGGCTCCGTGGCCTGCTGCCGGTTTCGTGGACACCGGGTTAGGTTTGCATAGCGCGGTCCTCGAACACCATGGGGCTAAGATAACCCAGCTTCGAGTGGCGTCGTCTCGGATTATAGAAGCGCTCAATGTA
>Ga0115012_10000020_pt1 | contig 109782 bp, 115 predicted proteins | sample TroAtlMetagenome_FD_88706 | JGI IMG/M metagenome (GOLD analysis project Ga0115012, IMG submission 88706) | Marine eukaryotic phytoplankton communities from Atlantic Ocean - Tropical Atlantic ANT10 Metagenome | ecosystem: Environmental > Aquatic > Marine > Oceanic | place: Tropical Atlantic... | reverse complement strand
TTAGGTACTCTACACGAGCACCGTTGGTCATTACAACACCCTGACTGTTAGGAACAATGAATGTAACCTCATTGAACAACATCGCTGCCTCAAGCGATCCTGATGCCACCTGAGAACCATCTATATAAGCACCACCACCAGCAATGTAGGATGATGGGTTAGAATCTGCAGAACCATAACCATATGGATCACCTGCAGTAATATTACTTCCTTTGTTGTATACAGTTACACGCTGAACATATGGAGATCTGCTAGTAATAGCAATACCAGGTTGATACTTGAATGCAAAACCTTCGTTAGCTGATGTGTTGAAGAACATATCAGCAATAGTTAAGTCTTCAACAACTGATCTATCGTTTAATAAGAATGCATCCTTTTGCTTAGTAGCAGAAGTTGGTTTAACCTTAGTAGCACGAAGACCATTACCCTTAACAGTAACACCTTCAGGAACATATAGTGGGAATGTCTCTTCATAAACACCACCACCAATATTCAATGTCTCATTAACTCCTATAGCATTAGCAGCAACATTGACATTAATGTAGAATGATTGAGTGCTTAGTACAGTAACAGCAGTTGTTACACCAGCAATAGGATCAGTAGCACGAGGATAAGTATGCGAAGTCGCATTGTTATCCATATTACAGGTGAATGATAATGAATTATTATCAAGGGTGATAGTATCACCAGTTGTCAACTGGTGGTTAGCAGCACCTGTTAGAGTTAATCTACCGTATTGAGCATCATATTCTGCTGCATTAGGAGACCATTGATTACCAGCAAAAGAACCACTCTGAATATTAACTGCGTTTAAAGCAGTACCACCATTGTAGGTATGGTCATACCTATTAGAAATTCTTTGTAATGCATAACGAACGGATCTAAATGGTCTATCAGCACTACGACCACGAGAAACTTCATTATCATCAACACCATGAGTGTCAACAAACCATACATCATCTGCAGGGTTTAATGTTGATATACCAATCTGTGCAGGTTCCTTCCATACTAGTTCTCCAGCATTATTAGTACTCAACATATGCTGAGTATTAACACCAACAACTCCAGTGGAGTCATATAGTGAAGTTACATAACCAGCACCAATCTTAATGTTTACAATATCTGCATTATTAACATCAATGACACCTGTGAAGGTTGCTGCAGTAGCGACAACGACATCAGTAACTGCTAACCCAGTCAAGGCTAAACTATCAGCACTTAAAGTATTGACATGTGCAGTTGTAATAGTAGCATAAGTACCAACCAGTGAAGTTATGACACCAGCAGTGACTTTAGCATCTAAAATATCAGCAGCATCTAAATGTGCTGTACCATCAATGTAAAGATCCTTCCATTCTTGAGTAGGAGCACCAAGGTTATAAGTATCGTCATCATCAGGAATGAAACTAGAATCGATGTCAGCATTGAATACAATAGCATCGCTAGTAGAATCACCAAGACCAATTACTCCACCTTGGAAAGTGACATTACCAACGAAAGTAGATGCACCACCAACTCTGAAATCACTAGTAATATTAACATCAGTAAATGTAGCAGCAACACCGATAATATCAGTAATGATACCAACAGTAATCTTAGCATTAACTGCATCAAGATTATCTGTATCAATAGTTGTTATAGTCGCTGCACTACCAACAATGTCAGTTACAGCAACTCCAGTAATGTTTATATTTTGAGCATCTAATGTCTCTACATCAAGAGTTGTGATAGTACCATAAGTACCAACTATCGATGTGATAATACCAGCTGTAATTTTAGCACTCTTAATATCTGCATCAGCCAGATCAGATGTGTTAATAGTAGCAGCAGTAGAAACATTAATATCAGTTACTATACCAGATTGAATGGTGGCAGTAACTATATCTGCTTGTTCAAAATCAGCAACAGTAATAGTTGCATGAGTACCAACAATATCAGTTACAACACCAGCAGTTATCTTAGCGTCTAAAATGTCCGCAGCATCTAAATGTGCAGTACCATCAATGTAAATATCTCTCCACTGTACATTTGGTTCACCTATGTCAAGAGTATCATCAGCAGAAGGATTGAACTTAAGATTTGACTCCCATGATTCTCTTGATTGATCATACAGGATAGTTTTATCTGTAGTTCCTTTAAGGATTATACCACCGTTATCGGCAGAAGCATTGGCATGATTACCTGTTGAACTAAAACCTAGTTCAATATTCTTATCAGTAACCTGAATTACTTGAGACTGAACAAAACTAGTATTACCCTGAACAGTAAGATCTCCTACAACAGTAAGAGCACCACCAACACGAACATCGTCTTGGAAGTCAGCATCTTGGAAAGTTACATATGTACCAACTAAAGATGTTACTAAACCAGTAGTAATCTTGATATCAGAAGCATCAAGAAACTCAAAGTCTGCTGTATTATAAGTTACACCAAAACCAGCAAGAGATGTTACAACACCAGTTACAGTCTTCAGTACATTGATATCTGCGTCATCACTATCAAAGGTAGTGATAGTACCATAAGTACCAACTTGAGATGTAATAATACCAGAGGTAATCTTTACATCTTCTAGGTCTGCTGTTTCTGTATCAAATACAGTAATGGTAGCATAAGTACCAACTTGAGATGTAATGATACCAGCAGTTAATTTAAATGTTAATGCATCAAAATTATCTACATCAATATTCGTGATGGTAGCACAAGTACCAACTGTATCTGTGATAATACCAGATTGGATCTTAGCATTAGTAATTGCAAAGTCTGTTGCTAAACCAGCAGTGACTTTGATATCTTCAATACCTAAATCGTTAACATCTAACTGAGGAACAGTAGCAACACCAGTAATATTAACATCACCATCTACATCGAGGAGAGCTGTTGGCGTTGTAGTTCCAATACCAACCCAGCCATCGCTGTTACCAGAAATCCATTTAAGGTTCTGTGTACCAATAACTAACTGATTATTCTGATCAGGTAGAGCAGGTTCTTGCTCATAACCAATTATGACATTACCATCGCCAGTTGTAGTATCACCAGCAGAATAACCAATTGCAATATTCTTACTACCATCTACACTGAATAGTGCATATGGACCTATAGCAATGTTTTTACTTTGCTGTCTAGTTCCAGTACCACCACTTAACCAGTGACCATTAATACTACTTACAGTACCAGTAAGAGTTTGGAATCCAAATGGTATAGTGAAGGTGTCATTTAAAACATATCCATCGCCAGGAGATACTACTGAAATTCCTGAAACTTTACCAGTTCCATCAGTCTGAAGTCTAACAATTAAACCATCACCTGATCCACTAGTTTCTGTTACTCCAGTAGATTCGTCGTGGTTAGCAATAGCAGTTTGATCACCAACTGCAATACTTAATGTAACACCATCCACAACAGGATAGGTGTCACCATACATTGCTTGATTACCAAGAGCAATGTTCTCATCGTTACCACTAGATGATAAAGCATAACCTACTTTATCACCGATCATCAAGTTATGTTTACCCTGAAGTCTCCATCCTGCAAAATTACCAATTGCAATAGTAGACTCTAACTCATCAGCATTATTTCCCTGTCCACCAAATTGTAATGCACTAGCACCAATAGCAATATTGCGTCTGTTTGCAGTCGATTGACCCATACCAGCAGCAACATAGTCACCAATGAATATTGATCCATCAGCACTACTGATACCAGATGCGGTCTCACGACCAATCTTAATTAGATTTCTAGAAAAGTCAAGATTATTAGAAAGCGTAGCTATGCCACTAATCTCTACATTATTAGCAGTAAGAGCATGTCCTACATTAACCTGAGTGTAATTAGCACTTGTACCAGTCAGAGTGGTAACAAGTCCTGATACAGTAAACAGATTGTCAATTGCACCATCAACAATGGTTGCTTTAGTATTGAAGATGGTGGCAATTGTACCAACACCTGTAATATTAATATTTCTACCAGTTACTTCGTCATATACTAAATCTCCAGTAACATTTAAGTTACCACCAACATAGAAATCGCCTACATTAGTACCTACACCAGCATTGTGGAAATCATCAGCAACAGCCCATGACTTAACCTTAGCATTAGCATCCAAAATAACTGCCTTGGATGCTTCTGGGTTACCAAAATTAGCAGGACTTTCTGGAATTAAGCTAGTATAATATTCACCACCAATTACAATAGGAGTCGCTGTAGGACCAGCTGGGTTACCAATATAAAGTTTCTTGTACGACTTACCTGCACCAACATTGCTGGTATCGTAAGTATAAACGAGCTCACCAAAAGATACACCAGTACCAACTGGTGCTATATTTGGAGGTGAAGTTCCTAAAGTTCGTTTTAATAATAGGGTAGCTGCCATTAGTAGAGACCTCCATCAATTATTGCAGAGGGAAATTCTTTTGTTGTTACGAAGTTACTTGTAGCAGCATCGTAAACCAGCAAACTTCCGTCTTGAAGATTGCTTGCATTAACATCAGATAATAAAGACAAGCGACCACCAGAACCTCCACCAAGAGATCCACTAGCGATTACTTTTACTTGATTACCTGTGCCTATTCTTAGAGATGGCATGATTTACCTTGTGACTCCTACTCTGACTAGGATCATTCCTTCAACGACTTTATACTTATAACCTCCAGCGTCTTCCAAAAGAACATCATATACATAACGCCCAGGTTTTATATCAACAGTTACAGTCGAACCCAAAGAAATTTGGAGTTGACCATTATCAGCGTCGCTAACTGTGGATGCAAAAGAAACAGCTGAACTTGATCCAGCCCACTTTCTCATTTGGGAGGTAACGGTATAATTATTAAGGTTCAAAAATGTACCTGTATCACTGTCACCCAAACTGAAAGCATGCTGGAAATCTACACCTGCCTCAATTTGAAGGTTAGCTATGTAGACTGCCATCTGTTATCAACACGGATTATCCTATTATGTATTTAGTTTCCTCAACTCCTGCAATACTTGAAGCATGGTCATCTTAATTTCTGCCATCTCAGATTTCAATGCTGCCATGTCAGTTTCTGATTTAACTGGTGCTTGAACCTCAGTAAAACCATGATATTTTAAAAATTCTGAATGTGGATTCTTACTCATAATTTTTCAGCAATCTTTAAGAGCATACCCTTAATTTCGTTTATATCCTTTTTCATTTCATCAATTTCTTGTCTCTCCATTTTCCTTTGAGATTGTCTTTGGTGATAAGAAGCATAAGCGGAGCTATCAGTGTTTATGATAGCTCCAGTATTCTTATCTCTAGCCATATTAGGATGTCCCTCAACGGGTATCAATGAATTCGTCATGCCACAGCAATTGCCCTTAGATTTTTAATTACAGGATATTGAGCCTGATTAGTTCCGATGAATACAATTTTAATTTGGAATCCAGTGAAACTAGGTAGATCATCAACTGTATACTGATATTCACGATATACAGTATCATTAGGTGGAATATAGAGATCTGGTAGACCACTATTATTCTTAACATCGATGATCTTATCACCAATGCCATCTCCATCAATATCTAGGAGGTTCCTGTAACCAGGGAATAATTCAAATCCAGGCGTAACTTCACTAGAATCTGCTCTTAGAGTACTATAAAGAACTCTGAAATCAGTACTTGGTGGTCTACGAGAATCAAATAGAACCTTCAACGAAGTTGCAGCGTTCTTAATATAGATTGGATTTGACATATAGTATGAAGCATGTGGATCGTTAAATCTTTGCTTCGCTCTAGGATCGATCAAATAATCTTCAATTGGTGCATTTAATCTATTTTCATAGAATAGTGCAGCAGCTCCCTCAAGATTAATAGTTGGAGAATTATAATCATCTCCACCATTATCTAATTCAATAGTGATTTGATGTGACTTAGATCTATCAATAGAACCTAAATTGCTTGACTCATTAGTTCGAGCAGCAACAATTCTAGTACTTTCTAATTGATTGATTCTATTAAGTCCAATATTCTCAAATCCAGCATCAACAAATGATGCTTCAGTACCATTGACAGATGAACCCGTAGTGCTCCTCAATTGAAGAGAAAGGAAATCTGTTGATCCAAAGGTGGACGCATTGAACAAAGGTCTTACAGCGTCATACTGAATGTTTTTAGAAGCATGAACGAAGTTACCACCACCTGCTGCTTCTTCAGCAAAGGAAAGTTGTGGAATATCATTAGAAGTATCGTCAGATCCTCTACTACTTCCTCTATCAATCTTGATGTAATACTCATCAATTCCAACAAGAGAAGTTTCAACATCATGCTCGGCATTGATTCTTGTTAAAGAAACGCCATTCATTTCATACTTGGAGATAACATCTCCTTTAATATGATTCAATGAATTACTTCCATTTGCTCCTCTGACTACACCACCAAGACTAGAAATTCCAACACTAGTGTAAGAGATAATCTCACTATTAGCAAAAGCATATCCAGTATTAGCAGCACTAACCAAAGCACCTTCAAATATATTAAATTGACTAGTTGATGCCACAGAAATAGTAGTCTCATTAGAAGCAACATCAGAAGTTAATTCTGTTGGAATAACATCTGATTGTGCATCAGAAATAATAACTTTATTACCTCCACCATACATTCCATGATTCCACTGATCTACCTTAAAGTATTCACCAGTGTATACACTTCCTGTAGCATCATATGACCAGATATCAACTCCAGAGTCAATAACTGTACCAGTACTATGAACATAAGTTAGATCATTAGAAGTTACATCAAATTCCTGTGCTTGTACATTTGTCAAGTACAATGTATCAACACCAGCAATCGTACTAATAGCAACACGAGCACCAGCACCAGCACCACCTACATCAGCAGTAACTAATCCAACAACATCACCAACTTTGTATCCATTACCATCAACAGCCACGGTAGCAGCAGTAATAGCAGATAGACCAGCTGAAACAGTTACATTTAAAGTAAGTCCAGAACCATCTCCAGTAATATTATAAGTGCCTACTGGGTTACTAGGAGTTCCATATCCTTTACCACCAGTAAGAATGCCAGGAGCACCATCAACAGGTCCGCCTTGTCCATCAACATATGCGTAACGATAAGTCTCATTACTTTCACTGATTTTTCTACCCTGAGTAAATACCGTTCCAATTAATCCAGCATTAGTTGTGGTAGTAATACCAATCTTTGCTTTCTTAGGAAGACCTATTATAGGGTTAAAGTTTAATGGTGGTAATTGACCATTATTGGGTTCAATTGGTGGATTATAGAATGTTAATAATCCTCTACTTGAAGTAAATTTCGCTCTATAAAGTTTGAAGGTCATATCTTCAAACTGAGATGGAGTCCAAGTAGATCCATTCTGAGACTTGAAGAGTGAACCCATAGCAAATTGCTGTGAGTAAATCTTACCTTGAGCAGACGGTAGAGTCTGTGCATTTAGAGCCTTCTGTCCCATTTCACCACAGAACACTGTATACTCATCACTATCGGACAATAGAACGATAGCATACTGAGCATTAGGATCTAAGTAAACAGGTGATGGGAATGTAATAGTTGTTGCTACACTTCCATCATCAGATGTTGTTATATCAGATGGACGCAATGTTACCATCGCATCTCTATGAATAATATTAAGTGTAGGTAAACCTAACTCAACTGTTCTTATTTGAATATTTACTGGGGTCGTACCAGAAGTAACTGTTGCAAAGTAAACTTCTAATTTAGTAATCCATACACCCTCAGGTCCAGTAATAATAGACTGTGCAAGAGGGTCTCTATTCCTCTCACGAACAACTGTTACTGTTCTATCAATAACATTTGTGATGTTATTAACAACAGTTCTAGTTCTATCAATAACTCTTGTATTATTGATAATAACAGGAGGTGGTGGAGGTGGAGGAGGAGGGGGTAAGGGGTCAGATCTCTGTATATCAATCGTCGATAGATTCGTAATCGTAGTAGTCTCTAAGGTTGTAATTCTAATATCAGTTTGTACAATCCTTGTAGTACCTGTTGCTAAGTATCTACCAAGAGCACTAGAAATTAAGGTGCTTCCTGGTACTGGAGTAGCATTTGATTCGCTAGAAGTTAATTTAAAATCTCTAGTACCAGATCTAATTCTTACTTGAGGAGTAGGAGTTGCATTAGGATCTCTAATCCACATAGCACCAATTAGATCACCAAAATTATCGGATACAAGTCTTACTCTTGCTACACTTGCTTGAGCACCACTAGTTAATCCTCTAAGAACCATATTAGTTGGAGCAAATCCAAAGAAAGCTCCCTGTGCTTGCTCACAAAGTCCAACAATATCAATATTCAATACTGTTGATGCTTGAGAATATCCATTTGGTAATGTTGAACTTGGGTCATATGGATTAACATCATATGTGTCTGTAGGATTAGCAAATGGTCCTTTCTTATGGTTAGGAGCAGCTAATCTAAATTCAAATGCAGTTGCACCAATTGTTCCTCTAATAGTTTCACCAATCTGGAATGATCCAGTAACATTGAATATTTCTAAAAGTTTTGGTATAACATCAATACCACCAACATTATCAAAGAATGGGTAGAAATTAGTAAATGGTTTAAGACCTACGGCAGCAAACTCTACATTTCTAGAACGACAGAATGGATCAAAGTTTTCTTCAGCAATAAATGTATTTTCCGATCTAATATCATCTCTCTGTACAGTTCTACCAATCTCTTGAGTAGTTACAGTTGCAGATCCACCACCGTTACCTTCACGAGTTACTGTAAAGTTAGCAGCGACTTGATTGTTGAAAACAGTAATACCAATAGTATTTCTAATAGTATTCTGAGTTCTTCTAGTGTTGATCCAATTATCAACAGCAGGAGTCAAACGAATCTCACCAGTATATGCAACAACATGGAATGGGTTTATGTTATTGACTTTAGTAGCAAAATTCTGCTCAATGTATAATTCATCTTCATAATTCAGAGTAAGAAGATTACCAGTTTTCCGTGTATTTTCACTATCAAGTAATTCAAAGTCAGTACTATAATCTAACTGCTGTACTGGTATATCTGTCTTAGGAGCAACCTGTAAATTGATGGAATCAAATTCCCTCATTGGTCTAAGCTCTCTAAGATCGGTATCAATCTCAGCAGGAGAACTTGGAGACATGAAATCCCAAGAACTAAATGAATCTACAAAGAAACCAGATTTAAATCTATCATATCCTTGTGCGTCTCTAATCTGAAGAGCTTCTGCACTCTTTTCTAAAAGATTTAAAGTAGTTACCTCTTCAAGATTTTTAACTCTATCAGCAATCTGACCAATATCCTTCATCGTATATCTACGATTCTGCTTTAAATATACTCGTGCATCTTCTGCATTCTTAAGATATGCAGGAAGAAGAACAGTAGCAATTTCAATAGTCTTATCTTGTGATTCTGGGGGTAATGGCTGTCTAGCAGGTGTACCTCTTATGACAATAAATTCACCATTCTGATGTAAGACTAGTTTATCAATTCTAGGTAGATAATAATCATAATCAAATACAATAGACTCATTAGGAGTTAATAGTCTATCTGGTTTTCCACTAAAGTCTCTAGCAGTATAGAAGAATGGAGATACTGTAGCAGATGCTGGATTATAAGCAGAAACTTGTGGTCTGAAATCTAATACATCATGTGCAGGAGTCCTTGTAGGTCCAATTGATGGAATGTCATTCTTATATCTTTCTGCACCATAACTGTTAACAGTAAATATATCTCCAGTGTCACCACTAGGAACATCATATCTGTTGTAGATAATTAGAATTTTTCTATGAGGAACAAATGCTCCAGCATTTCTAACAATTCTAGAATAGTCATAATATTGATTTCTTTGTCCTTTATCTAACAGATAGCTACTAGTAATATCCTTAAATTTACCAGGAGTAGTTGCTTGGACAGTAGCAACTGCAGATGATTCTTCAAATTCTAATGATTCTAATAATGTGAATTTATTATCAGTTAGATAAACAATACTAATTTGACTGTTGCCAGAATCAACAGATACTACTCTAGCAATAGCTCTACTTACTTTTCCTATAATTTTCTCACCAATGATTGCTTCTGTAAAGACATCATCAGTAGATGTGAATGTTAATTTATCAAGAACAGGTGAATTTGTATCTAATGACTCATATATCGCAACAATATCAGAAACATCAGGATAATTTAAACATATATCTCTATCCTGAACTCTAATACCATATAGATTACTATGATTTAATCCGTCGTTTATACTAGTTCCTGCATTAGTACCAGACCTCTTATTCGCTGATCTAGTAATTTCAGTTTGCTGACATCTCTTATATTCTTTAACTTTGTTCTTAATATTTGATTTCTGAACTGTTACATTAACCCTAACATTACTTTGACCTGGAGTCAATCCATACATTGTAATACTAGTTGAAGATATTACAACTTGATCTTCAGTAAGAGACTGAACCGTTCCATTTGAATAAGCAACAGAATATCTTTCCTGATCAAAAGCGACAAAAGTTACATCATCCAGACCAACTGAAGTAATTGGAAGAACCAATTGACCTAAAGCATTGGTACTTTCGTTAGTTACTTGAGAACTTAGATATAAGGTAGCATCACCAAAATCTACATTAGATATTCCAATATCAGGAATTCTAGAGATTAAAGATGAATCTTGTACTGAAACATCCTGAACACCTCTATAGCAGGTTCCATCAAATGCCTTTACTCCACCATCAAACACATCACTAACAGTAGTCATTGCACCGACTTTCATCGATTGACCATCAGCAGCAATTTCTGTAACTACATTATAAGTTGGGAAGTTAAGAGCACTACCAGCAGTATTGACTGGTGACTCATATACAAAAATATCACCTGGTTTCCAAACTAAGAAGCTATCTGCTCTTGGTGAAGTAACTGTACCGTTAGCAACTATTTTAAAATTACCAGCACCAAAACCAACTGGAATTATTGGGTTGAGTTTCTTACCAGCAGTGAAACTATTTCCACTCTGAGCAAAATTATAAACATCATTAATACCGTATGGAGTTACTTGCTCAACAGTTCTAGATACAGTTTCGTCACCATTAATACTAATTTTTTCACCAGGTCTAAAGAATCCAGAAGTCTGAGTAACTGATATAGTACTAGATCCAGCACCTGCGGAAACTGCAAATCCATTAGCACCACTCTCTTTACCTACAATAAATGCAGATTCGTTAAGTTCTCCTGCAGATACATTATCATTTAATTTTAATGTTGTGTATGTCTGAACATCATAGAGATATAAATTCCAATCTGTTCCATTATTCTCATACGCAGCATCTCTCAATGAAAGACCATATACTTTTGCGTCACCAATCTTAGAAGCAGTACCAGCAGCAACATTAGTAGCACTATTATGAGGACCACCCATCAAATCAATTCGATTTGTAAGTGTAGTAATACCAGTTACATTATTGACAAGGAACCTATTCCCCATCTCAAAATTAAATGAACTATCCGTAACCTTCTGAGTTTCCCTTGGTTTATCAAAATCAATTATAGATGGAGCATTTTTATCAACATCATATCCATAAACATACGCTAAACCAGACGATACTTTCAAACATGCAATATTATCACTTGGGGTATTACCATCGAAAGTAGTTTGACCTTTGAAATATACACCATCATTTCCAAGACGATCATTAAGGCAATCAGCAATGTTAACCATAAATGGGTTAACAACATAATTACCAGACTCCTGATAAGTCCTCTTAGCAAAATAATCCCTAATCTTGTTATATTCAGTATCCCTCTTTAATGAATAGATAGCACCTTCCTTAACTCTAAGTACTTCTACAAAATCAGTATCATCAAAGTCAGTGATATCTTTTTTAGATAATGTAAGTTTTATCTGCAATCTATCTGCTCCTGGAGCAGCAAAGTTTGAAAATCCTTTGGCATTATCATATAAACTATCATCTGCTTTTGCACTAATTGCTGATTCTATAACCTGAAGTCCAACTCTAGTTGATGGAGATTGATTATATTGATCAAGTATAATTGTTTGTTTAGTTACTTTTACAAAAGACCCTCTAATAAAATATACACCATCATCGATTGAAGCTGCAGAACCAGTGGTACATGCATTTAATGAAATTGTTGATGCAAGAGTTCCACCCTTATTAATTGTAGTATTGCCATAAGTAACTGAATCTTCAGCAACTAATATCTCACCATCTTGGAAGAAAGAAAAATCTCCAGTAGTAGCGGAATTTACATATTTTACATAAAAAGTATCATAATCTCTATCTGAAGTTGTTGCAGTAATATAATTAACTACCTTTGCTGTAACACCACTAGTTTGTCCTTTAAATCTTTTTCCTATTACATTCTTAGCATATACTGAAACATCCGTACCCAAATGTGTTGGATTTACCTGAACAGCATAATATTGTCCGTCAAATGTTACTGCACCAGGGATGACTAATGCACCCTCTTTGAACATATGACTACCAAAAGTCTCTACCTGATTCTGCATAATAGATTGCAGAGTAGATAGTTCCCGTGCTTGGACAGGATACCCAGGTTTAAATAAAACTCGATGATAACCCTTGTCAGAGTCAAAATCGTCGTAATAAGGACTTACATTAAGGTTAGTCTGTTGTGGCATCTTCTTAGAATTCTAATACGATTTTGATGTCTTCTTTTTGGCGTTCATTTCTTGTAATAGATGGTCTATTATCAAGGTAAATAATTTCACCCGTTCTTTTATTTATTTCAGGTCCAGCAAGACCACTTGTAAACTGTACGCCAAGATCCACAACTTTACCAGATGGAGTAGTTGTTGAGATTCCAGAAAAACCTGAATCTATGTTTACACTAAATCCGCTAGAGATGACAGCATCACCAGCAGCATTAAATTCGAGAACTTTCGCATCTCCACCAACACCAATATTATCAGTTTGGTCAAATATAGTAGGATGAAGATAAAGATTTCTATCTTGGAAATATTTAATTACTCTTGTAGTAACATCATATGAAGCAACATAACCTCTTGCAGTTCCAAATCCAGGTCTATTTTGTGTAATCTCAGAACCGACTGCAAGAGTCTGTGTGAGATCACCTGTAAACTTCAACGCACTAGCCGCAGAATATTCTGATGTATTAAGAACAGCAGTAGATCCAGCACCAGCAGCGACAGGATTTTTAACAACTCCAACTTGAGAGAATGTTGTGTCAGAAATGAAATCGTATGTAGAACTATCAAATCTAGTATAGATCAGAACCTTATCAGTTCCCAACTCTTTATAAAGATCATATCCATGACCTCTAGAAGGTGGAATGATAGGTGTTAATTTAGCAAACTTTGTAGCACTACCATTAATAGAAGAAAGATCAACCCTTCCATAACTATAACCTTGTCCTCCTGCAGTCACTTTTGCATAAGTTAATTGACCATTTGTATTGGTCTGAACTCGGACTTTACCCCCAGTTCCATCACCTAATATATCAACTTCAATAGGAGTTGCAAGGAATGAATAACCTTCACCTTGACCATCGATAGAAACAACCTTAATTTGGTTATTATTTACCGTTGAATCACCATTGTCCCTAACAACTTTAATTTCATTCTCAAGACTTGATGTCCATTCGTTAGGAACAGCAACATACTCAGTAGAATCGAATTTTACAATATCAGCAGGAGGGACTGTAAATAGATACTTCCACAAATATCCATCACCACTAACACCAGCAGCAGATGGTTCAAGATCAGTAAATGTGGGTTCGTCAAGAGAAGCACCTGCTGTAGATGTAATACCAGCAGATCCATTGTCAATACAAATATAAACCCTAAAGTCTTTATTGATTACATAATAGTTTGCAGAATACAGTCTACTAGAGTTAGAAACTAGTGACCTATTATTCACATCATAATCATGACGGTACATGTCATATGATGTACCTTTTGTCCATTGAACCTTTCGGACTAATCTACGAACATCTCCAGGAAGAACTTTTCTTCCAAACAACATAGTATCGTATACATGGTTTATGTAACTAATACTATCTGTGGGGGATGGTGGCTGAACCGTAGTACTGTTCCAAGTACTTGTTCGCCCATATCCAGTTTCTGTTGGATTGGCCAGACCTAAAAAAGTATAATAGGAATTATTTCCGCTAATCACCGAATCAACGAAATTATTAGCATTAATGATCCTAAATTGGTCTGTGATAATTGCAGCCATTACATCTGTAGAACTAAAGGTCTAACTTTTTTGTATTTATAGAAGTTTAGGCAGAGCTCCTGTTCCTCTATGCCCGACACCCCTTCGTAAAACTAGAGGGAAATTGCTAAGTTCGTTGTCATAAGACAGTCCCTTAACATCAAGACTGATTGGAGCAGCTGCTCTGCTGACATTTCCAAATCTTCCCCAAGTGAAGTGAGCGTAAGCGAATGCGGTTGATCCTACCCCAACCATGTCACTGGTATCTGAGTAAGATGCTATGTTTGCTGTAATGATGCCCTGACGACCATTATTACGGAAACTAATTGCACTCGCATAGTAAATATTATCTCCATAATGTGTACTGATAGAAACTATATCAGTATCATGTGAATCAATACTTGTTATAGCAGTTCCTACCGTATTGATGCCCGTTCCATATAATCTGAATGGATAGTTGGTTGACAATCCAGTAGCATCTCCTCCACTATTAACATAATCTTGGTTATCAATTAGGAGTTCAATTGCTAGATCTGTTCCTATACCAGCAGTGGTTCCTATACCAGTAACCACACCTATGTATCCTTGAACATCAGCAACTAATGGTTCAACACCAGATATATTTTCATAATTGACTCCAGGAGCTGCTGTTGTACCAAATCCAACAGGAGCAATAGCAAGTAATCCAAATGATTCTGCTAATTGATTATCAGTATCTCTAAAGTTACCAACAGTGTCAACAAAGACATAGTTATCAGTTGTTGTAAGAACACCAATAATATGACCTAATGGATTGATTTGAGCTTCAAATGAATCTCTTGCCTTAGAAACTAAGGAACCATCAACAAATAGATCCTTCTTCTGCTTAGTCCAAGTAAGTGGTTTGTAGTTATCATTACTAATACCTGGACCTTGATAGAATGGAGTTTCAACAGTAGCAGCACTATCAATCCTCTTAATAATTCTATTTTCGATCTGAGCAAAGTTTGACTGATCTTTAACAACCTTGTTGAGTTGCATTTCAGCACTCTTATCTAATCTTAAAGTATCACCAACCTTGATAGTTTCATTAATGTCGTAAATGTAACTATCTTGTCCTATTGTTCCTCTATAGAAGAAAATAACAACATTATCATTTACAGTTGGAGCACTAGAGAATTCTATAACAGAACCACCAGTAAAGATATAATTTTTATTTGGTTCTTGGACTACTCCGTTGATGAATACTAATAAAACAGTTGAGAGATCAATTTCTCTTGAATCTTGATCGTTTCTATCAATTTCAAAACTGACTAACTGAGATTGATAATAAAGTGGGAATCTCTTCTGATTTCCAGTTTGATTTGGTTTGATATTATCAAGATAATCAATATTACCAAACTGCCAAGAAGCAACTTGATCAGTGAATACTTCTATAACTTCAATTTCAAAGTCCTTATAATTATCACCCGCATTAGGATCTGTTGATAGACCAGCAACAGTAAATTTATCACCACGCTTAAATCCATAACCTTTCTTAGTGAATTCCCATTCTGTTACTTCTGCTAAAGTTGATCCAATACCAGTAGAAGTGGAAACACCTGCAATTTGAACACTAATAGAACAACCCACACCAGTTTCTGTTCCACCACCTATTCTGTATAAACCACGAATAGGCATATTCTCACCATCTGGTTCTGGAGCATGAACACAATCATATTCACCAGTATATCCAGTTCCACCAGCACCAATGCTGAATATTAAAGATCCACCAGCACCAACAACTGCATTAATTTGAGCACCTACTCCTCCAGTTGGAGAAGATACTGCAATACCAATAGTTCCTAGTCCAGTTTGATACCCAGAACCATATGTAAGTGGATGCCATTGAGCAACTTGACCACCACTAACATAAGAATGTGTAATAGTGTTAGGTCCAACATTCACCTTAAATGATCTATCAGAAATAATTCCTGCAACAGGATATGCTTCGTCAAAACTTGGGAATTTGTTACTAGTAACTCCAACCTGTACTGATCCACCACCAGTGTAATCATGCTGTACAGTAGAGAATCCAACGAATGTGGTAAATGATGTAGTATTTCCTACTGATCTAACTGTATAATGATAACCTTGAACTCCACTTGGATATGTCTTAGCTCCATATGCACATGTAACACCAATACCTTCAAATTTGAAATTCTCTGGAGTAACTAATCCATGATCCTTAGCAGTAAATCTTACAATTCCAGTTTCGGGATTGTATACTGCATTTGATACAGTTAGAGCAGCACCAGACCAAGCATCAACATATAAAGCACTAGCAATACCACTAACAAAACGATGGTTGAATCCACCACCAGTCTTAACAGCACCACTTTCTGCACTTACGAAAGTATGAGCATAATTTCCACCACTAATGACTGCATTTAATGCTTGATGACCACCCATAATATCAAAACGATGCTCACTAGTATCAGTTGCAATTCCTGCTTGGAATGTAATTGTTCCATTCTGTTTTCTAAGAGAATTTGCTACTGCACCAGCAAACTGATGAGTATACTGATCACCTGAATTGGACTTACCAACATTAAGAGTAATTGTAGTATTAGCAGTAGATCCAATAGATACCACTTTTCTGTGGATAGGATCTGTTAAACGAGGATATGTCTTCTGAGCAGTATTACCATCTCTATCACAAGTCATTGTAATAGAATCAGTGACAATACCAACCTTAAGATTATTTGCTACGGCAACGGCAACAGCAGCAGATCCAATAGTTAAGGTCATATCACCTGTAGTGCCGTTATAAGTTGCACCAGTAATATTTGCCCAAGTTAGGGTGGAAATACCAACATTAAGAGTAAACTGTGTTGTTGATGTAGTAGTAATACCAGTTGTTACACCACTGATAGGATCAGTTGAACGAGGATATGTATGATTACTACCATGATTATCCCTAGCACATGTCATAGTCAAGGAGTCATCATCAAGTGTAATAGTATCCCCAGTTGTCATTCCATGATAAGTAGCAAAACCTAGAGTTAGAACACCAGTAGAAGCAACATAAGAAACTGCATTAGGAGTTAATTCTTGTCCATTTGATGCACCACTCTTAACATTTACTGCACCTTCACTTGCACTTACAAATAGATGTGGATAATCTCCACCAAATTCAATAGCACTTGTTGCTGCACTTACAAAACTATGAGCGTATACATCACCAGATGCTGTCTTACCAACATCAACTACGAATGTGTTTAGAGTTGTGCTACCAATTGCTACCCAATCACCGCTAACTGGATCTGATGCTCTTGGATATGTGTGAACAGTAGCGTAATTATCTTGTGAACACTTAAGAGCAATAGAATTATTTTCAAATAATACATAATCACCATTCATCATTCCATGACCAGTTGCTGTAACAGTCATATTACCCGTTACAGGATTATAATCAGCATTTTCAATAGTATCTGCTGTATATCCAGCAGTAATCTTAACTGGTTGATCATAAGTTCTATCACGCTTCTGATCCATACTACCCACACCAGCACTAGCGAAGGTGTGATTATACGCACCACCACTGACGATTACAGATCTTGTAATACTATCCGATACACCAGATACAAAAGTATGTGTGGCGTTGTCATATGACCTCATACCATTCACTCTGAATGTATTTGTAGTCACATTAGAAACTTTAATCCAGTTATTGTGATAAGGATCCTTTGTTCTAGGATATGCATGAACAGACTTATTATTATCTCTAGTACATGTAAAGCTAACTGATCCATCATCAAACTTGACATAATCACCATTTGAAAGTCCATGATTGTTAGCTGTAACAGTCATGATACCAACAACAGGATCATAACTTGCACCAATTGGACTTAACTTATCATTAGGTACATGATGATGAGTTGATACATTACTTGATGGTTGACTTGGAAGTATCTGGAATGAAATAGTGCTTGCAGTAGTAGAAGCAATTGAAACTGCAGTATTGTAACCAACAGTATCAGTTGCTCTAGGATATCTGTGTACACTTTGATAAGTATCAAGACCACATCTAAATGCAAATGATTCAGGTGACAATCTTATGCTAGTACCAGTCATTAAAGTATGATCAGGTATAGTAACTGTCACAATACCAGCAGTGGGGTCATAGATCGCACTGGTGATACCAAAAGGTTGTATGGGTGACTTACCTACTTGAACTGCAAAACTAGTAGTTCCAATACCTGTAATAGGCATCCACTTACCACTATAAGGATCAGTAGATCTTGGATAAGACTTAGTAGATGTTCCACCATCCATATCACAAGTAAATCTAATAGAGTCGTTATCAAATCTTACAAAGTCTCCATCATGTATTAAACGACCACCAGGAATTACTGTGACTGTCATGATACCTACATTGGCATCATAAGTAGCACCATTAATGGTTTGAGTGTCAATAGTGCTTCTAGGATATGTTGAAGTAGATGCATAACCATCTGTTGCACATCTAAAGATTAAAGATCCGTCTTTTAACTTAATAGAAGTTCCATCTTTAAGTGCATGTTGACCAATCGTAGCAGTTACAATACCCGTAGATGGAGTGTAAGTTGCAGTAGTAATGCTGTAATTAACAGTAGGTGATGTTCCTACAGTTATTGCAATGCCTGTTGCAGTAGTTGATGCAACAGAAATAGCAGTATCAAAATATGGATCAGTTACTCTAGGATAGGACTTAGTGGTAGAAAGACCATCCATAGCACACTTAAAGTTAAGTGATTCTTGAGCAATCTTAATATTAGTACCCGACATAATGTTGTGAGATCCAACAGTCATCGTCATGATGCCAGCAATAGGATCATATACAGCATTTGTGGGTGTATATGTTACTTGAGTTGATATTCCAACATTAACATCAAATTCGTCTCTAGTTACATTGCGTATTTCTAAGAACTTATTGTTTATAGGATCAGATGATCTTGGATATAAATGGTTGGACTTATATCCATCCATTTCGCAAGTAAATGTCAATGCATTAGTTGCAATACCGACCATACTTGGATCAGAGAAACCGTGAGGGGTTACAGTAAGTACTGTTGCAATGCCACTGATATGGTCATAAACAAATGATGTTATACCAATAGTGTTACCATAACCAAGACCAGATTTACCAACATCAACTGTAAATTCAGTTTGAGATGTTGATGCAACAGACAACATTACATTGTGTGCAGGATCTGATGAGCGTGGATATGTATGAATAGTTGCGTGATTGTCCTTAGCACATGTAAACTTAAGAGTATTCGTTCCGATACCAACAAGATCGCCAACAGCGAATGGTTGATTTGCATCCTGAGAAGCAGAACTTCCTGTACTAATTCTTATAATTCCTGTTGCTCCACTGTAGTCAGCACTATAAACGCCATAACGAACATTAGTGGATATTCCAACGGGAAGTGTAATTGTAGTTGCTGTAGTCGATCCAATGGTCACTACAGTGTTATTAATTGGGTCAGTTGTACGAGGATATACATGATCTGTAGCATATCCATCTCTAGCACATCTAAAGGTTAAAGAACTTGTGATAATACCAACCTTAAGATTATTTGCTACAGCAGCAGCAACACCAGCAGATCCAATAGTTAATGTAAGATTACCAGTAGCACCATTATAATCACCAGCAGTAGGAGTAAAGTACTGTAAAGGTGTTGTGCCGACATTAATTGTAAATGAAGTTGTTGAAGTTACTGTAACAGCAGTTGTTATTCCAGAGATATAATCGGATCCAGACCGAGGATATGAATGAGTAGTTGCATAATTGTCTCTAGCACACTTGAAGAATAATGAATTGTTATCAAGTGTAATAGTATCACTTGTAGACATATTATGATTGCCACCAAATGTCAATGACAATACTCCAGTAGCAGGATCGTATGTTCCACTGCTAGGTGACTTCTGTGTTCCTGATTGAGAACCACTCTGTACATTAACTGCATTACTATTAGCACTTACCCATTGATGTGCATAACTTCCACCAAATTCAACAGAGTTTGATGAACTTGTTACCCATTGGTGTGGATAATTACCACCTACTTCTAAAGCAGAGTCTGCACCAGCATCAGAAATATAAGTATGCTGATATCCATTACATGTAAATTCTAAACCAACCAACTTAGCAAAATCTTCAACACCCAATCTATGATTCTGTGCGGTAGATACCGTTACAAATCCAGTTCTAGTATCGTAAATAGCACTTTCTACATTTATGAAGTCGTCTGTTGTTGATATACCAGTAATACCAGTAATAGCACCAGCTGCACCAGTGGTTACATGAACCTTAGCACCCTTAAATGGAGCATATCCTTGTCCTGGAGTAGAAGCAACAGAAACAATAATTCCACCTCTAGGCAATTGGTTCTGGTTGACATCATCCACATCAATTATTAAATCTGTATATCCAAACGAAGTAATACCTGTATAGTTAACACTAGCAATACCACCAAGACTTTGCTCAATAATCTTGAAGTTTGCAACACCTTCGTTGTTCTCACCAAATGGTGCTTGGAACATACTGTTAATAAACAGAACTCCATTACCACCAGTTGAACCAATACCAGTTACAGCAACACCTGTAGATGTTAGTGGGAATATATTTTCTAAACCATCAAAACCATCTGAGTTGTCATCAAATATTTGGTTAGTTGAATAATCTTGTCTTAAATAAGTTCTTCCACCAAATGATGCTCTAGGATAAGGTAGGTTGCCTGGGTCAATCATACCCAAGTCACCACCAAGAGGAGCATTTGTGAAATATATGTCACTATCAACTATATTGAAAGCACCTCTATAGATCCTTGCAGTTGATCCAGCAGAGTGTACTGTTGCGGAACTACCTACTGTTCCTCTTTCTACTTCAACAAGACTCCAAGTTCCAATACCAGTAATAGGTCCAGTAGTGGTACTACCAAAACCAACTGTTTGAACGATACTATACTCATCATCAATTTTTAATAAATCTCCAGAAGTAATTGTGCTTAAACCACTTAAAGCAAAACAAGTAACAAAACCATTAACGGCAACATCTAAATCATATGTAATAGATGTGTGAGAAAGTGGTTTTTGTACCAATCCGTTAAGAGCAATAATGGATTTAGAGTCTCTCTTATCCATCGTAAACTTATGAAGATTACCTTGACCAACTCCACTTGCAAAAGTAACCGCCTTTCCTACTCTAGCATCAGTAATTGATGTTGAGATATAGAACTGATTATTATTAGATTTAACAATATAACAGGTAGATGGAAGTACAGTAGATCCGTATCCAGTACTATACTCTAGAGAACTAGCAGCAAGTCCAACAATATTAGAATCTGGGAGATATGATACTTTTTCTGTATTAGAGAAGAAGTGCTTTAATGTAATAAGTCCCGTTCCTTTATCAATCTCATTAGCATTCTCAGGGTTAAATGCTCTTTGATAAATTGGAGTATTTTGATACTTTAATCCAAATTTTCTAATATTTCTATTGTTTATACCCAGATAAGTATTTTGGGTTACATTCTCAAATACTTGTCCGTAGTCAAATGAACCAATACCAACAAGAAGTCCATTAGGATCATTTTGTTTGTAAATTACTTCACTATAAGAGAAGATACTAACAATACCCGTTACTCCTGGATCTGGATAAAACTCTAAATTAACATTCTTACCACTAAATTCAGCACCAAATGAACCAACACCCGTGGTAGTTCCAACAGCAGCAATAGGCCCTTGAGATAAGAATGTATCTACTTTATGTGGATCAGATAAAACATAAATCTGATGGAATGTTTGAGTATTTCCATAAGATACAGAAACTGTAGATTTAAATGATAAATCGGTAAATGAAGTGATTCCGCATATAGTAGCAATTCCTGTTGTTGCAGAAGATCCTACAATAATTCTTCCACTTCTTTCTGATCCTTCTGGAGTAAATGGAATATTAAAGTGCTTAACAGAAGTAGTTCCATATCCAACAGGATTGAAGGACATAAACTTACATCTAAGATCAATACTCTGTGATTCGCTATGAATATAATTGAGTTTAACTACTCCACTATCAATCTCGGAAGTAAATGTTCCCATAAATTGTGGAGAAGATATTCCTCCAAGACTTTGCCTATTATTGAAAGAGGCAACTTCGGTCATATATGTGTCAGTGCCATCATGCTGTAATATCAACTCATGATAATCAACTTTGTTTTCAGATTTATTAATAACAGCAATATGCCCATGAGAACCAGCTAAATTGGCTGTATTAAATCCAACAATTTGAGTAGTTGTAGCAGTTCCTACACTAATATTAACACTTCTAACTTCTGCATTACCCAATGATGTTTGACCAGTACCAGTAGCATCAGCAAAACCTTGCTGCATTGCTTTAATATCATAATTGGTATCAAATGGTTCGTAAGGTTTGATTCTTACCTGAGTTTGACCATTATTAACATTATACTGAGCAAAGAATTCTCCGTATCCAGTAGCTAAACCAACTTGGTTTGTATTGTTAAGAGCACTCTTCTGAACCAAATAGGTATCACCACCAGATGTGATCAGAATCAACTCATTCATCTGATAATGATTTTTAAGTGGATCCTGTGCATCATGTATTGTTTGTACAAGATACCTAGAGAAATATCTACCAGCAAGAGTAGCAGCAATAACTCTACTATCACTCAAATCATTAGATTCATTACTAATGAATTGAGGACTAATATCATCATGCAAAAGAACTCTATTAGTCTTACATAGAATAAAGTCAGCAAGTCTTGTCTGCTTCAATTCTAAGAATTTAGAAAGATTATTTGCAGAATTGGCATCTCTAGAAATATCATAATTGTAGATAGCGTCAATTCTAAGTGGATCACTAACAAAATCAAGAACCAATCCACCAGCATCAGCAGCAGGAACAAATGATTCTCCAGCATCACCTTTTGTTAAAATCTGAGTATTTGCAAAGTTTTTAAATCCTGCAGGGTGTACTATATCATTAACATAAGTTATTAAATCCGCATATGTCTTTTCACTTTCTATAGCATAAGACATATTTTGATAATAATCATTATCTGGTAGGAATTGATTATTATCACCAATTAGTCCAATATTATCAGACCAACCTACATTAGTATCAATTGTAGATGAAATATCAAAATATCCATCAAATTCTGTTATAGCCTGTACTTCGCATACATCACCACTATTAGTTCCTGTTAATTGATCATCAATTTCAAGGTTTAGAGATCCACTAACAACCATAATACCAGTATTGGTATCAAGATCAGTCATTACCAAATCTGTATATAAATCACTGTTTCTTCTTAATGGTTCATTGATTCTAAATTCAGAGAATGACTTTAATGCACTAAATCTTGCAAGATCACCAGATTTTACAATCTGACCAAATCCAGGAACAACAGTTGCTCCAATTCCAGGATTAGTAGATAATCCAGTATAAGCGAATGTGACTTCTCTTGGATTAGTTGCACTATTATAATCAGCAATTTCAAAGTCAACAAATTTATAATCACCAGAGTTGAATCCATCTCCAGATCCAGCAGTAAATTCTATACCCTCAAGATAAACAATATCGCCAGCAGTGAAGGGTTCTGTATCATATCCAAGAATAGGAGTAGTAATCTTACATGTAAGAATTCCTACATCAGAAAATGCTTCAATAACACTAATTCCGTTACTATTTCTTAAAGGAGCAATACCATAATCGTTACCTGTTAATCCTCTAGGTTCAACAACAACATTAACCTTATTCACAGCAGAATCACTTAATTCCGCAGTAAGAAGACCGTTATTAACTATTTCTCCAGTTGTTTTATCATATACAGCAAGAGATGGTGCATTAAGGTATGATTTTCCACCAAAAGTTACACTTGCAGAGAGAACCTTACTTGCATTTTTAATTTGAAGAATCCTAGGCAAGAATGCATCTGGTTTTAATGTATTATCTGCAGGATAACCATAAACATCTGTAGGAACACTAACATCCTCCAATAGGTTGACATTATTCCCAAATAACTCTAATTCCGCACTAATACCACTAGATCCTATAGAAGTTACTGCAGGAAGCTTCTTATATCCAAATCCAGCATTATTAATCTTGATTTTTGATACACCACCAGTTGCTGCAACACCTATATGGGTATAATACAAATCCTCGCAATCAGATTGCGTATATCGAGATTTTTCTGGTTCCGCAACAATATTAGCAGTAAATGATGTTCCAGCAACCCCAGTAGCAATATATTGCTTTCCATTATATCCACTATTTGTATATTTTATCTGATTTCCGTATAATACATCAGTTTCACTAGTTGTGATGTATCCACCCTTTTCTATAGCATAATACAGAGTATTTTTAAGATTTTCGCTATAATTAATCTGCTTATATGCCATATCAGCAGGATTGGTGGTTCCAACACCAACAGTACCAAAACCAACAACTTCTAGATTTGATGTAAGTCCTGTTCCAACATATTCGTTGAAAGTATTCTTATCATAGAAGAATTTGAGATTTGCTCCAGAAAGACTGGTATCATTGAGGTCAAATATAATATTATTATTACGGAATACTGAAACTGGTGGATTTATAGGATTAATAGTTTGTCCACTAAATCCTGTAGAATTAAATCCGACAATTTCTGGTGGATTTGTTTTTAACTGTTTATCAGTGTTACATAACTGGAATGTGTCATCATCAATTTTATAGACGAAATATGGTCTCTGTTCTAATCCACCAGGAAGTTTAGACGAATCTCCACCAGCACCATAGAGCAGAACCTTAAATCCTGTCTCTAGAGCATGATCCTGTATAGTGATTATGCTAGTTGTGCTATTAACTCCGCTTGTAGGTATCTCAAGAGGATTGATAATTGTATATCCATCAATAAGTTTAACAGTAGCTCTTGTAGAAGTACCAATACCAGTTGTCAATCCAGTATTAACTATTAGATTAAATCTATCATTTTCTTCCAATCCATGATTCTTGGTTGTCTGAACTGTTACTTGACTTCTTCTAACGGTAGCAGATTCTTGCCTATAATTTGAAACAAACGAATAATTCGCTTTATCAGCACCTGTTGTAGTAAAGAATAAATCTGGACCACTTGTATTAGTTTTAAGACCAATAGTATCTGCTGTTTTATTAATAACATAATAATCACCACTCAAAGCACTTGGAGCAGTATACGGACTTATAGAATCAGTAACAAATAGATCAGTATTACCTCGCTTATCAAAAGTAACCTTATCATTATCTAAGAAACCATGATTAGGTAAATGTATAGACTGTGCAAGAATTGATCTCTCTTTAGTAACTCCATTAAGAGATACATTTACACTAGTAGAAATTCCAACTGTAGTTCCTACACCAACTGCTTCTTTGGGGTTAAAGTATATTAAATTTTGGAACTTAGATTCAAAAGGATTTACTTCTAGAGGAACTGTAAATTCACTAGTAAAGAATGTGACCGCAGCTCCTGTTGCAGCAGTGGTAAATCCAGCATATCTTTCAATTCTAACAATTTTCTCATTAGGGTAGAAACTAAGAATACGAGCAGTCTCTGTACCAATACCAATAGAATCCCCTACAGCAATATTAGGTGGAACAAATTCAACCTTTAGATCTGTAATAATACCAGTATATCCATTGTCTCTTAATGATGATCCATAAGATGCAACAGCAATTTTATGGAATCCATCCAATCCCTTGATGTAAGTGGAAATACCAGTAATTCTTACTGTATCTGACCCAGTAAATTCATGATACGGAGATGATTTAAAAACAACACCCTGTCTCGTATGTTTGATAGGAAGATCTGATAATGTAGTTACAGAACTAGTGATATTATCAATTGGTTCTCCATAAAGCTGCTGAACTTCCGCATCTACACCAACACCATTAGTACCAGTTTCATCAAAGATTAATTTATCACCAATACTATAACCAGATCCACCAGTTAAAATATTAATGCTTTCTATAGAACCCTCTAGTAAATTACTTGGGTTTGAGACTTGGTTATTAGTGTTATATGGTTGGAAAACATAATCATAAGAAACACCATCACCAAATAAACCATAAGGTTGCGTATTTCTTACAAGAGAAGATCCAGCAAAATCAAAATTAGTTTGATCAATTAATTGACCCTTAACAGTATTTTCTTCAATAGCTTGAGATCTATAAGTGTTACCAATGAAGAATGGGAACTGAGGATCATTTAAAAGATCTACAGTAGCGAAATAACCATACACTCCTTGAGGAAAATCAGGAGTTTTAGTGTATCTACCATTATGCTCATCTAAATCACCATTTCCAGTGTAAACATAATCATCTATAAAGTATCCATAAGGGAATTGTGATGATGGAGGTCTATTTTCAATACTTGCAGCTGAAATTTCATAGCTGGACTCCATTTTCTTGACATTAGACTGAATATTGTTGGTATCAACTAATCCATAAGGTCCATATACGGGATTTCCGTCATATGCCCATCCAATTATAGGAGAATGTCCAGATCCATCATCTCCAAAGAATGACCTAACAGAATTACCATATCCAACAACATTAACCGCTAAACCATCCCCAATGGGTTGTAGATAGTCCATTTCGGACTGATCTAAGCGATACGCCTTATTAACAGTAAGAGCTCTTACAGACGCTTCTGCCCTAAACTCAGAACCAACAGGTACGACATTAACACTAGTATTAGTATCTGCGTATCCAACACCACCAGATATGACCTTCACATCCGTAATCTTTCCAGCATCATTAACAATAGATCTTAAAATTGCACCAGTCGATGTTGTTGCTGCACTAACTACATTAAGATCAGGTGGTCCTACATAACCACTTCCTCCATTAGCAACATAAGCATCAGTAATTGTTCCATTTGAGATAATAAGACCAATTTGCCCCAATCTACCAAAAGGAATATTGATAATTGGTGGATTTGGGAAGTTTAAAATTGTAGATCCGTAGTTTGCACCCTGCTCATACATTAAAATCTCTTTAATGTTACCCCTAACAACTGGAGTTGCAGTAAGTTCTCGTTCTTGCTGATCTTTAGTTAATACTTTAACCTTACATACGATTGGTGGATATTTGAAATGATGATATCCTGTACCAATACCAGTAGAATCTAAAAATATATTTTGACGATTGATATAATTGGTTTCAGTCGGTTCACGATCACCTTTATTTCCTGCTTCCGCAAGTCTGAACTTATCTTTGTCTATCTTTAGTACTTGATACTGTTTTGTTGTACTAAGACCTGTTATGATCGGATTTACATTATTATCATACTCCAATACATCTCCATCGGTCAATCCATGATTAATAAATTCAATAGAATCATTAAAAGTATTAATTCCGACAGATTTAACAAATAAATTTCTATTTGAGTAATTTGATCCGACTTCTTCTACAGCAACTCTACTAATTGTGCGGTTTTTATCAAAAGTACGGAAAATATGAAGACCTGCATTAGATTGAGCAGCATTTTCATCAATTAATATTGTATTAATACCAATAACTGCATCACTCTTCCTATTATGAAGAGAAAAGACCTTAGAATTCCAAACATTTATATAATAATCCTGACCACTGAATAATGTTAATGAATCAGAAGAAGATCCAGTTGTAGCAATACCAATATTAGATCCACCATTATTATTGTATACTATCCTATCTCCAGTTAAGAAATTATGATCTTTATCTAAATTGAATGTATTGTAAGTTGCACTAACATCTCCACCGAGATTAGTACTAATACCATTAAAATATACTTGTCTAAATCGTTCTTCAATTAGTGCTCTACCTACAGCACCACTTCCATTACCACCATATATCTCAACACTAATGACTTTATCAAGGTCATAATCAGATGGATCGATAACAATACTCGATACAATTCCACTTAAAACTGGAACTGCTCCAGCAGTATTTGCAACACTTACCGCAGCATCAGTAATAGTAATGTTTGGAGCTGCTTGAACATCATATAATATACCACTATTGATAACATTTAAGTTATCTACAGGTCCATAGAATATCTGATCAGCACCTTTATAGTTTAATACCTCAATACCATTAATAAGCATTGCAGTATTGCCATCTACGGTAACTTCAGAGGTAGTTTGACCTTCTTTACCACTCTTAAGTTGTTGCTCTAGAATAAACCTCTTTATTGGTCTTGCAGGGAAGATATTTCTAGTTCCTTGAGTTGCAAGAATAAAATCGTGTCTACCTACAGTTGTAGATGGAGCAGTGAAGTAAGTTGGTAGATTTGCTTTAATAAATGAGCGAGATGCGTATAATTTAATCTGATTAGGACTACCTAGAACTTCTACAAAATAACTTGGTGAAGATAATCCACCAATAACCTCAGTTCCTGGATCTGGAGCATATATTACTTCATCTCCAGTTTCAAATGGAACATCAGTTGCAAAAGAAATAATACTATATTTGTTCTCTACGCTATTATATCCATCCCAGTTTCCCCCACCAAGAGAAGGATTATTTAAAACTGCATGTATTCTATCTGCTTTAATAGTATAACTGGGAAGAGAACTAGAAGCAACATACGCTTCCCTCTTTCCTGATTCAGATTTAGACTCATCAACAATATATGCGTTATTAATATCAGTTAATAACTGATCTTGTCCACCTTTAACTGGTACAATTGATGATTTTACTTTATCTTGCAGTCTTCGGATATCATAATCTAAACTTATATCAAGAGTAGGAATAGTACCATCTAAACTAATAGATTTAGCACTTGCGTTGATTGATGCAACAATTAGCGAAGGTGCAACAACAACTTCACTATTTCTACGCAAAATTTCAATTCTATCACCAGTTTTAAGACTACTTTTCTCAATATTACCAACAAGAGTGAAATTAGATCCACCCCAATTTGATATTTGATATCTAGAGGATGTATTGTAGATCCAACTATTGAAAAAGACCTCATCATAAGTCTTATTGATGTTAGGGTTGGAAATATACCTTCCTAAGTTCTTAACCTTAATATCTGAAGTAGATTTAAGGTTACGGAGAGATCTACTAGTGATAAAATCAGAAAGTACGCCAGTTAGACGCATTTCTACCTTTTTGCTAGAATCTCCGTCCTCAAAACCATGAACAACATTAAAAGTAGATACTGTACTGTTACTTGGAATTTCAATACTTACTGAAGGAGTAACATCAAAGAATTGATTGATACTTTTGGATCCATAAGTGAATGTTTGGTAAAATGATGTTCCAATTTCACCAACTTTAATATTACCAATGCTAGAAAAACCAATTGTAGAGTCTACAGTGATAACAGACGCACCAATTCCAATTTTTCCAACATTATTACTTCGTCCAGGTACTATGAAAGTACCATCAGTCAAACCTCGTTCTTCAAATCCTGTAAATAGCGAAAGTTTATAATAATCTTCTCTAATATTGGATACTTCAGAAATAGGACCAGAAGCTTCGTTAAATTGAGGGTTTGTTGGATCGTTATCCTGAAAAAGTGTCTGACCAACTAATTTCGAGGGATCACCCGATATTAATTGCACAGAAACCGTTCTTCTACGCAAATAATTGGCAAAAGATGGTTTAATTAGGTATTTCTCAAGATCGTTGATCTTTGGGTCAACTCCAAACAGTGCTTTAAAGAGAATCTTAAAGGATGCACGAGTTCCTTTTGCTTCATATAGACTTCTTGCTTCTTTTATGAAATTATTAACATCTAATTGGGGTGAAAGCGTTACTCCTTCTAATCCTGGAGTATACATCGCTTTCAAGTTCTTATAAAATTCTTTTAAGAATAAAGAACTTAAATTAACTACATTTGCACCAGTTGTATGAACTCCTGCAACAGTTTGTTCCCATACTAGGGCAGAAGGATCATTTTGTTTGGTAAATGTGGAAATTCCACTAAAACCACGCCAAACACCAGTAAAACTATTAGTGGTTAAACCAGTATATCCGCAAATTTCATCATCAATCTTAAAAAGACCGTGTTTTTGTGGATATCCATCAGTACTATCAACAGTTATAGTAGTATCTGTTGATGAAATAGTACCAACAAGAGTAGTTGTACCTCTTATTACATCAGTAGTTAAATTATCTACCTTAATATACGCATCAATATTCTCCGCAATATCTGCAGGTCCACCTTGGAAGTCTTGAGAAATATAATACTGCTCTAAGAATTTGGAAAACAGAGGATTCTCTGATTTGGCAAATTCAGGTATTAGTTCGCTAACGACCTGATAAGTTTTTACCCTAGGACTTAAGGGAGAATATGTTTCGATCATTCTACTGTCTAATTAGCGATCCGTTAGAGTAACTAGAGGTGACTTTATATCCTATGCCAGAGATTTGCTGACCAGAAGATATAGTGTCTCTGACGATATTTATCGTAGTATTTGACATGTCTAAACTTAGGTAAATGTCCTTTAATCCGATAATATCATTAGATTCGGGGTATGCTTGTATTTCAACTACATCATTTGTCTTAACTGTTGATGATATATTAACAGTATTGAGCAAAACTTCACCTTTTGTATAATCTACAGTACCTGCAGACTTAACAACAACAACTGCATCATCTTCAGCAGAAGCAGCAGGTTTAAATATGGCAATATCACCATATCGACCATCCCCTCTCGGTATATCTGTTAAATATACCTCACCATCAATATCTGTAATGCTAAATCCAGTAGATTTAATGGTTCCACCACCAGTTTTGATGTTAAATTGGTTACCAAAGCATAATTCATACTGAGCCGACTGATTTAAGAGTGCTTTTAGGTCTCTGCGAATAGTAACTCGTGTAATATTGGAAGTAATTGCAGGATCTGTCTCATCAACGATTCTTTGACTCTCAGAATACTTAAATCTACCCCCAAATGCATTCAAATTAGCAGATTTTCCATACTCTGTAAGAGAAGTAGTAACTTCTGCCTTAAGTTGGTCTTTATCATCAATAATACTGTTATTGTAATAGACATAACTGTCTAATTCTACATATAGAATCTTTAAATCTTCAATTCTTTGGTTAATACCTGCAATTGCATACTGTTTAAGATCATTTAGGATGTTCTGCTTGGTAAAGTCAGATAGAAATGTACCATTTTTAGGTTTTATGCTTAAAACAACCGTTCCAAATTCAGGTGGATCCAATTCCTCACCACCAACTACGGAAACGGACTCCGTATTTGGATAAACAGACTGTATAATAGCCTCATAATCCCTAGGTGTAACCGCCCTGTTCTGTGCGGAGTACATTCTAGGGGCAAAATACCGAATAGAGTCAATTTGTTCAATATCCGACCCATTCCTAGCGGTTTGAGTAGCAGTTATTTGAACAAGACTGGTCGATGAAAGAGAATTTCCAGCATCATCTACAATATTTCCCGAAAAACTGAAGAATTTTCCTTCATTTCCCTCTTTTCCATCTGTTACTATGTAAGATATACTAATTTCATCGCCAAGTTCGAGTTTTTTACCAAAAAGACCATCTCCAAAGAGCAATTCATAGGTCTCATTCTTGACTTCTTGTACCAAATACACATTTGATACAGAAGTTACATCAATAATATTATCAATTCTTGAAAATGCTAGTCCTGCAGAGGATCCAGACTTCTTAACAGTAACTCTGAGAGTGTCTAAATCGACAAATGAGTTCTCAAGAACGAATCTTTGGTCAGAACTACCATTTACAGTAAACTTTTTAGTTAAAAGTGTACCTTGATAGACATTTAAACCAGAAAATGATGCTGTTCTAGGTGAATTATTTCCACTTATGCCTCCAGCATCTAAAGGACTATTAACAGTTACATCTTCTGGGACAGAAAAAACATAACTTGTATTATTTACAGCACCAACTAACGCTAAACCTTGCTTTAAAGTGACCGTATTACTATTTCCAGTGAATTTATAATCAAAATTAACTACTGCTTGAGCACATTTTCGTGATCTGGGTACATATCCTATATTCCTTGCTAAAGAAACTACATTCTCTCGGAGTGTCGCTGAATCCAGAAAGGACTCATTAGCAACCATATTGGTATTAAACGCCGTTATATACGAATTATACGCTAATATATCGACAATAATCGACATATTCGACCCTTCAAAGTCATAATCTTTGAAATCAGAGTTAGCTCTTAGGTAATCTTTAACAGATTCCTTGATTTCATTAAAATTTAAATTAGTAAATTTGGTGAATGGCATTCTTATTACCTAGATGATTCCAACATAAAGTCAAATTCTTGACTTGGGAAGTCTTGACCTATAATATCGTATGTAATAAACACTTCAAATGTGTTATCGTTGGGTCTAGGTTCAACCTTCACTGCAGTATTATCAATCCGACCTTCAAACCCCTTTAAAACATCAAAAATTTGCTGAGTTATGACACTTGCAGTACCATAATCAACAAAATCAAATAGTGATCTAGTCACATCTGTACCAAGATTAGACGAGAATGGTCTTTCGCCACCTATGGTCTGAATCAAATTCCTTACAGCTCTCTTTATCGCATCCTCATTTTTAAGGACTCTCACATCTCCAGAAACAGGGTGTGGCAAAAAAGAAAGATCTATATCTTTAAATGCCTTGGAATTTGACTCAGCCATACATTGGCTCTAGGTATCGAGATTATTTATACCCGATTAAGCAGACTCGTCATTATAAGGTCCACCCATATCCACTTTTCCCGCTATCGGATCACTTTTAAAAGGCTCTCCTTCTAGCATATCAAGTACTTTTTGACATCTATTAGAAGCACCTTCATGATACCTACCCCTATCTCTAATACTATTCATTATAGTATTGTATATGTCGTATTCAGATGCTTCCGAATTGATCACATCAAAGATAGCATCGTCTAATGCAGAGAGAGCATAGTCTTCCCATTTAGTGTTGTCACTAATTAACTCTAATTTACGACTCATTTGCCCTGCCCCTTATACTGTTTCCGAGCAGCGTTTCGGGCGGTGCTAGAAAATTTTGAGTTCTTTCCTTGTCCTTGTCGAGTCTTTTTGGGTTTAGATTCAATAAAACTACCAGACAATGATGTGTATACTTTAGCCATTGAGCTCCTTCATAGTGTATGATATTGTAGACGGATCTGGGGAACCACACTCATAGAAATCCTGAGCATAATCCCCCATTAGATCCAAAAATACAGTTTCACTTATATCGGTGTGTTTCTCAACGCCCTTGATATAGATTGTGTAAACTGTCTTTGACATTTAGATGACTCTCATCTTCTCGTGACCAACCCTGACACGAGGATCGCACCATATCTCGAATCCTGCTTCTATAGCATCGAGACAGAAACTCACATCTTCTCCACACATATCCTGAACATCACCTGATTCAAAGACTTGCATCTTAGGAGCGAACCAAGGATACTTCATCTCTGGATGTTCAAATACACCCTTCTTAATTAATGTCCATCCGAAACCTGTGTAGTCTACAGTAAATGGCTTCTTACGCTTAGTCATTGTCTCACCAGTTTCGTGATTCATGACTCCACCATTATTACGGAAGTCGCCTTCATCTAACCAATGAGCAACACTAGTAGTACGACCATCTTCTGTCATGTACCAACCAGCAGCAATATCCTTGTCCATAAGAACAAGTTGTAAGAACTTCTCTGTTCCATAGACGATATCACTATCAATCCATAGTTGGTAGTCGTAGTTTAACTTACCGTCCCAGGGTACTTGCTCTGGTCCCCTTAATACATTTGCCCCAAGACACTTACATCTAGCAAAGTTAACCATACTAGAGTAATCTTGCGATATCTGAATACTTGCACCATGTTGTACCAAATCAAAACAGAGTTGTACGAAACTCTTTAAGAACTGAAAGGAACATCCACGACCAGGCATACAGAATACAATTGCCTTTCCTTTTAACATCTCCCATGCTGCGTCATAGTCCCATTCGGGTTCAGCAGACTTTTTCGGCGTTTTCGCCTTTACAGTAAATCCTTTAGCCATAATGATTAATGTACTTCAGTTATTATAACAGTATTATGTATGATAGTCAATCCTCATCTTTTTCTTCGAGGAATACACCATCACTCTCTACGGACATAGTTATAGTACTACCCTCATACCAATCAAGGTCGTTGCATATGCTCTCAGGCAAATCTAAGACAAGTTTATCTTCTACAGGGTCGAACCTAATAGCAACTTTTATATTATGGGTATTTTTTTTCACTCAAACGAAACCTGTGTGTCGTTTTTATATATTGGATATTTTTTTTCTAGAGAGATATAGCAAGGTCGATCTGGGTCGTTTATAGCTTACAAAGGTTCCTTCGATTTAAACCGCATCACGCCACACCACGATATAACATAAGGGCGAACATACTGTCAATTAGTGTTAATTAGTGAGTGTAATATGCATAATGCTTGTTACATAGTGCCTCTAATCTATCTGGGCGTGAGTAACAATCAAGGTCATCATATTCATCATAATTGTTGTTAGTAACTGTGTGCTCGCTATGTATCATCGAGCAGTGCCAATCTTCCATACCATGATGATAAGAATCTGACATGTGATTGCAGTCCTTCAGTGTTATTATCTGTATTATAGCATGATGATAGTCAGGTGTCAATGATTGCCTCTGAATTGTTTATAAGAACTGTCAGGATATTGTGACCTGTATGTTGACAATAACTCGACTCCATGTTACGCTCGCTTAGGTGACACTTACTCCGCACATTTATAACGCTAATTAACACATAGTAATCACACAGTTAATAACATTTATCACTCGAAGAATAAAACACAGATATACATTTATAAAGGTATTTAATAACTTTCCGCATACACTAACTAACCCCTCATGTATGCCCCTTATATGACATCCAGAGAGGTGTAATTAGCACTTAGGTTATTGTATATCACTGTACCTATTCTCTTGTGCTTTGTACATATCAGCGTATGTAATTTCGTCACTAACTAACACTAACTGTTCTTGCTCTTTAGGATAAACTAAGAGACAACATTTAGTGAATTCATGTAAAGAATGGGGGCAATCATTCTTTCTTAGACTAATACAAACTGTGATGTAATCGTCACAGATAAATTCAACTATTCCTTCGAGATTGTCGGGGAGTTTGACTCTTTGACCTCGTGTGAATTGTTGCATTGTAATTGATAATCAGTAGAGTCTAATAAATCCACTATGTGTGAAGGAAGAGTTGCATTATCTTTTGTCCATGCACTCTTATAATTGATGATTAGCACCTTAAGTAATGACAACTGTGCATGACTAAGTTGTACATTGTAGAGTTGATTGTCCATTAGATTGTGTTATTTTTAGGGGCGAAATCGCTCATGATTAGTTGTTACTTACTCTTACTACATTACACTCCTCAATATCAATATCCTCCTCTATTATACCACATATTCTTGTAATTTCCTTTCTTGAACTTGCTTCACAATGTAACAACCAACCGTCAAATTGTTCTGTATATTCTTTATCTTCTATGAGTGATATTCCCAACTCATCTTCATATTTAGTGATGAAATTAACCACTGAATATTGATTGAAATTGTTGTCAAATACGACCTCTAAAATAGCACTAACTCCATTGAACATTGTGATGCCTTCTTGCAACTTAGCAATAGACAGTTTTGTACTCTTTCTTGGCATGATTAGTCCTCCTGTGTGATAAATTGGGCGGGCATATACTCTGAGGTTACTTTATAACCACAGTCCTTAATATACTCTCTTACTTGATAATAAAACTCATCACGAGATATTAACATTTTCTTCTGCTTATCACCTCTGAATGATAATACTTTAAGCATACGATTGCTTATCAATTTGTTATCCCATGTTTTAACAGGATAGAAATCAACGACCATATTGCCGTCCTTACTTGTTATTTCCATAATAAAATCCTCCTTCTTGGTTTACATTTTCAACTGCCACGATTTCACCAGTTTGTTGATAATGAGCATCGGCAATTTGACATGCTTCATTATAACTTTTAGTGAAGAATACTGGTGATTTGAATACAACGAACATCATTTAATCTCCATAATAGGTTGTTGTTTTGTCTTGGTTGATTGTAGGTAGATCATTGTTAACCAAGCGAACACATTGTAAGACCAAAATAACACATAAACCATTAGGATAACCCCCAGTTAATTGTTAAATAGTCATCATCATGTAGTCTGTTAAGTTCATCTTTATCTTCACATTCAAAGATGAATTCTTCACAGAAATACTCTACAGATATGCCTCCTAACTCTTCACAAGCACGAAGCAAATCACCAATTTGATTGTTAGTTAGTTCGAGAATATCAATGCAATATGCAATGTCTCTTTCTAATTGTGCCATTAATTGTTTGTTCATAGTGGGAAGTTCTCCTGATAAGTGAATAGTTCTTGATACAGATTAGATGAATAAGTATTCATTTTATCTCTGAAAGTGGTCTCCCTTTGTGTTTGTTTGGGGGTGGCACTTGTTGAGAATTTGTCTGCATGATTGGAAAAGAAAGAAAATAACATAGAGAGTGAAATCATAATAAAAACGATTACACTTTTGAGGTGTAATCGTATTGTAGTTTTATGCAATTTGTAGAGAATCTGCATCTACTAAGATCATACCATCAACGAAATCTTCAGTTTGTCCGTTATAACTAACGAACCACTCAAATTTCTTTTGAAATACTCTGCAACCGTACTTAACCTCGTCTAAAATAGCATTTAGTCGTGATTTTGTCGTTACTGTTTCATAACCACATGATGACAATTTGACAGCATTTGTGTTATGATCTAGAGTAGCAATTTGATGACCATGTAGATAAACAGAAGAGCAATTTGTGTTTTCGTTGTAACTAACTGAAGTGTTAGATCCTGCCCAGTTTGACTTGTTGGAAAGAGCGAAATTCATTTGCTTTTCAAGTTTTCTCATAGGTTGTTTGGTTGACTACTCTATTATAATACATGAAAAAACCCCCTAATGGGGGTTTGATGTGACACTTTGTTGACTGGTCTTACTCTGCACTCTCAACGAGTTCTTGCAATACTGCTAAGACTTCGTTGCCTGTTTTACAATCATAAAAGAATGATTCAATGTCAATGTTAGCGAAAGGAACAGATTGTAGAGTCATTTGTGTTAATTAGGATTTGGCATTTTAAGCAGTTTAGAGTCATACTTAAGGACTAAGAGTTTGTATCAATTATTGACACATATCTTCAAATCTTCGTTTAGCAATAGTCTCGCATTGTTCCTCACTAAATGTTGGAAACTCTTCGAGTACTTCTTCAAACAAAGTTTCAAGAATTGATTCATGATGTAGAGTGCTCATTGTTAAACTCCGAGGTCTAATAGTAGATCTTTTAGATAATCTTCAGCACAATCTTGTGCATCATAAATGTTATCAAAAGAACCGAGATCAACCTGATCTCCAACGATACAACCTTTTGAATCGTCATAAATCATAGTACGAACTTTGAAAGTATCGCCACCGTAGTGATAGATTGCTAGATTTGGATCTAGATCGTTTGATCTACGGTAAGAGTCAAACATAGAGGTGCGGACACCTAAAGACCACTCAAAACCTAGGTAATCGTCACATAGGTTGATGGACTGTGAAAAAAGAGATTTAGTAATTGAATTATTCATACCTATAGTATGACACAGAATAGGGCAAAAATCAAGCGATCTTGTGCCAGTTTGTCAAGTGACTGCCTCCTTGTGAATTTGGTCATGTACTGAATTATAATTAACAACGGTAATCTCTGAGGTTACATTATCAACTAACTCATCATATATTTCATCATCTAGTGTTAAACTAATTTCATCTTTTAATTCACTATCTGTTAGTTTCTCACAGAAATTAGTTAGATCTTCTGATACATAAGAGATTAAATCTTTCATGCTCATACTATCAACTAAGAGGTCAACATATTGTTCAATTAGTTCATCTTTCTGAGAAGAATTGAGTTGAGTCATCTACCATAACCTCCAAAGTTTTTGATTGCAATGTATAAAAGTATGCTGATACATACCCATACAATAAATGATGTCATTAGTTGGCAATTTCCTCCAATTGTGTAATTAATGGTTGCAATTCTGCCATTTCGTTATCACTCAAGTCTATTGCCATTTGTTCATAACACCAAAGCAATAAGTCTGCTTGATGATGATTTATTTCGACAAATTGTGATCTTAAAGTGTCATTAGACATTTGAGTTTGAGATGAAAGAAACGACATAACTATTTAACCTCTATTATAATAATTGAAAACATGCTATTTGTCATCCTATTGTGTGCAACTTGTGTAACTGTCACTATACCTCCAAATATGTAGATTTGTTACTAATTATTCTACCAACTGGCAGAAATACCTGATCTAGACTATCATAAACTGTAACTGGTTCTAACAGTACATCTTCATCTAAAGATTGTAATTCTGTTAGTAAATCAAGGTAGGTCATGTGTCCTACTTCGTTATCATGTTCTATGATAACTTTCGCATCTAATTCACTATTAGTGGCATTAGGATTTGCTGATTGTTGATAGATAGTCATGCTAATCTCCATGATGTTTTGTTTACTGAAGACCTGCAAGTTTGGCAGGTTAATGCACTCCAAGAGAAGTGAAATACTCGTGCTTCGTTGTTACATAGTGGGCAAACTATTTGCTTCCCATTAACACCAGCACGAGTGTATTTGTTCACATTAGTCATTGATTTGTTTGCGAATGTTGCACTCTATTTCTTTTAAATATCGTGCTTTTCCTGGAGTCTTAGATGTTACTATTATAGCACCATTTTGACCATGCCAAGTATAATGTTTACCGACTCTTTCGAGTTTGTAATTATACTTTTTCATCAATTTTCTAAGGTCTTTACATACTTTTAGTGCCATTAATCTATCCCATAATGATTAACAATAATGTCCTCAAGTTCATTAATTTCGAGTTCAGTACATTTGTAAATGTATTCATCTAAAATATAACCTAAGAGTGAATCATTCTCATCTCTAAGTTTATACTCCTCAAATTCTTCCTTCACTATTTCATACAAATCTCTAACAACTTCCTTCCTTCTTTGTAACTGTGCTGGTGTTGATTTGAGTCCGTTCATTGTTAGTTACGCTCCTTTGTGTGATAATGAACCTGAATAATCTTTCTTATTTAATATTTCACACTTGTAAATGTCTAAGAGTAAACTAACATTAACTCCCTCCCAATCTTCCCAGTTTGAAACATAATCTTCGAGTTCAAAATCAGCAGTACCATCAATATATGACGGTGCAGATTTCAACTCTAAATCATCATCAACCCAGAAATGTCTTCCAAAAAATTCACTTTGATACATGATTAAATCCTCATAGGTTTACAATAGTGTCCCAGACTGAGATATAGTTTCTCAACCAATCTCTCTGGTAACTTGTTAATTTACCATCAGAATCACCGTATAAAATATCATCTGCACTCATAAACTCTAAGTTGTACTTAGTGCAGAAATCTTCTAAACAATCTGATAACAAATCAAGTTGATTAAATGCTGACATATTATAATCCCCCTATCTTAAATATAGATAACCACCTGCCCAATCAGCACATTGATAACACTTAATGCGTGATTGTTCATCTAATAAATTATATCTTACTATCTTTGCTGGTGATTTCCAACCTGCTGGTTTGTATACATCACCTGTAGTTTTATCAACAAATGCGTGTACTGAATTGTCTTGAATTATCTTTAAATATCTTCTACCAGTTTCAATAGTAAATGTTAACTTGTTGCCTGAATTTGGATACTGTTGAATGTAATGTTGCTCAAGTATTTGTGTTAGAAACTTGGTATAATTAAGAACATCCGCTTGTTGTGCTTTGACATCAGTTGGGGCAGTTCTAACACCTCGTTGATCTAACTCAATGGGTGGAGTGTTTGGCATTAATCACCTTTTGTTGTGTACTTACATAGTATAACCCCTTACAAGTGTTTTTGTAAGGGGTCATGTGACACTTCTTAAACTGTTTGACTCTTGCCTTGGCACTTCTTAGTGCCTGTGGTCTTAAAGTCCTTTTCTGTTCTTTTTTACTGTGGTGTTGCCAATTTGGTACATTCATGTTATCCTCCTAGAGGGAATTCACCCTCTTGATGTCAACATTGCCATACTGTTCTAGTATTAATTGTTTAGCACCATCAGGATTATTAGAGTTTACAATAACACTTTGTAATCCATGATTAGGGTGATAAAATACTACTTCTTGTTTGCGAATTTCAAAAAACATGATGTTACTTAGCAGGTACAGTTGTTAGGATTTTGTCTATTGAAGCATTTGGATTGCTTGCAATAAATGATGATTTAGCATCATCTGGTGTTTCAGCAATAATAGTAGATTCTAATGTAGAACCACCGTTATTCTTATAATAAATTGTGTGTAAATACTTTGCCATTGTTAATATGCGAATGAGTGAGCAGGGAGACCATCTTCAAAGATTAATTCAATTATCTTTTGTAGTCTATTCCTAGTTGCCAGAGATGCTTTACCGCATAATGGCACAGTTACGACTCCATGAGATTTACGATATAATTGATAATTACCAGCAGCAATATTACCGTTGGCAATATCTTTTGCGTCATCTTTATGTAGGCGAATAACTCTACCTATTGTCTGTGCCATTTCAATAACAGGTAGATTTCTTAATAGAATAGTATGAGTTAATCCTGGAACATTGATCCCTTCAGATAATATTGAGTAATGAAATACGATAAACTTTTTATCATCATCCTTACCCCAATCTGTTAGAGTTTGAAAGAATTTATCCCTACCAACTTTCTTTCTATTAATATATGCACCATGCTTAGATGTGATATGAAGTATATCATACCCCTTACATTTTAAAATATGCAAAATATCAGTTTGTGATAGCATATTCCATAATACTTTAGTATTAGGGGCAGCAACTAACACTTTTGCTGATTCTTCTTCTTGTAAATCATCAATGATTTCTAATACCATCTCACGATCTACATCATGTGCGTTATACTTAGTGCGTACATGTTCAGTTTCATGTACTACTAATTTGGGTGGTATTATACTCCCATTGTTAACAAGTTCAGGTGCAGGTACACTAATTAAAGTATTACCAAACACATCAACATTGTTCATGCCACGATTACATCCACCTCTAGTATATTTGGGTGTTGCTGTAAAGAAATAACTGTTAGTTGCATTTGTTGATGTAGCAGCAACTCCCACAAAATGATGTTTTTGTGTTGCGTTATGTGCTTCATCACAATATAATACATCAACATCTATTTCAGAGTCAACAATTCTACCCAAAGAATGATAAGTGGAAAATATAATTGAATGTTGAATTAGAAAGTTTCTATCTATCACCCATTCTCTTATATAATCTGATTTAGTAGATGAATCGTAAACAGTTTCACCACTATGAACATGTAATATGTTATAGTTGTTATCATAATCGAAATCAGAATTGCCATCAATATATTCTAAGAATTCAGAACATAATTGACCAGCAAGTAATATTCTAGGTGCTACGATTACCACTGTTTGTGGTGAATGAGCACTCTGTAATCGTTGTACTAAATCCTCTAACATGATGATAGTCTTGCCACCACCAGTAGGAACATAGACACAACCCTTATCTCTTGACTTTAGTTTGTCTAAAGCACGAGACTGATGAGACCGAAGTTTAATCAAATTGTTTTCCTGACCATATAGTCAGTATAGCATTATGTTATTTGTATTTTGATGATGTATAGACAGTTTCTTGAGTGTCCACTACCTCAGATAATGGGAACTCTTCGCTAAATTCTTGTTGCTCTACCCAATGATATAGAGAGTAAAATCTACTCTTCCATATCTCTATTTCTTCGTGATAAATGTCGTGTGTACCCTTAATTGACATACTTAATTAATAAATTACGGTTTGGGTTACTAATATTATTATCTATAGATTTAATGTCTTCTTTATTATCTAGTCTAGCATTTGGATGTATATGTTGATTCATAATCCAATACTCAGAGTGATAATCAGTATTAGTAGTTGTTAGCATTAATTAACTCCAATACATGTGAAACATCATACCATGATAACCACTATTATATTTCTTGCCACTTCCTTTCATTTGTAAATGAAATAGTTTAATGTTATCAGCAGTTCTAAACTCTAATGTAGTATTATTTATTTTCCAAATACCATTTTCTACCAATGAAGCAAGGGATTCAACATCTATAATATTAACAGAAGTTGTTATTTTATTCCTCCATATTATATGATTAACTGCATCACCATTGAACCCTCGCCTCACAATAATATCAAATATCTCTATCTTATTTGAGTTCATAAATGTTAAGAACTCATCTATAATACTATCTGATATGTTATTCTTATAGACCCTATTTTGTCTTATCTCAGCATCACTTAGAGACAATTCTGGATGCTTACTTTCAACAATAGATTGTAGTTCTTTGTTATAATATCCAAAGAACATATTGATGAATCGTTCACATCCAGAATCAGTAAGATTGAAATGATCTATAAACTTTTGACTGGACAATAATGCCACTTGAGTGTGGTTTTTTGATACATTTTTGACTGAATAAGTGTTAACTCCTTCCTTATCATATACATCTACTTTAGTCTGTGGTCTCCCATCAGTAGCATGATCGCCACCGAAGAGTTTATTTAACATTGCAACACAATCCACCTCATATTTGTGTCCATCTGCTTTTGCTTTTTTGCCAGCGAGTGTGGAATTCATGTGGAATTGTGTACAATATTGTGGTGGTTTCCTATCGCCTCCATGTCTGAAACCACCAAAGGGACATGCAGCAGTTGAGGGAGTGGGGCATCAACAGAGGTTTCACCTACTATGCCCAAATTTACCCTATGGGAATCGCTTACACCTGAACCCCTACTAACTCAATTACTGCGGATGAGCGAATCAGTTACCGTCAGGTGAGTTTTCGGGCATAGGAACCACATATCCCTCAACATTCTTATTATAGCAATAAAAAAACCCCTGTGAAGGGGTTGGGTGACACTTTGTTAACTGGTCTAGTTAAATGCTCTGTTGTAGGACTCCTTGACATAATCAACAGATTTAATAACAAATGGTTTAGCATTGTTATAACCTTTAACTACATCATTCCAAAGTTCTTGTGTTTCCCACTGATGAATTTCCCATCTAACTTTAATATCAGCAGTGTAATCTGCAATGGTTAGATTTGGTTTAGCAGGACGAACTTTAGTTGCTTTAGTTTCAGTCACTTTCTTAATCTCAACAGGTTGCTGATATTTAGGAGTGGAAACTTTTGCTTTAGGAGTTCTCTTTACAGGTGTCTTTTTAACTGTTGGTTGTACCTTATCAAGAGATTTAGGTGTTGGTGCATCTAAAACTGCTTGAATCTCCTTAATAACCTTAGCAGTTGATTTTGGAGTGGTAGTTTTGCGTGTGCGTCTTTTGCGAGTTGTTGTTGTTTTCGCTGTAGATGCAGTTGGCATAGGTAGTTAAAATTCGCTTGTACTCCCATATTATAAAGGACAATGGTTGACAAGAAATGGTATTGTAACAACTCTTTACATAAAACAGACAGTTTATAAAGTGTCCTGTGGTAGATCTAAATTCATTGCGTCAAGAGTATCAGCAATCATAATACTATAATTCTCTCTAGTTTTCATCTCTAATTTAACTAAAAACTTACACATTGTCTGCAATTCTTTCACATCATTACAACGATCTATTTCTCTTGATATTTTCTCATATTCAAATTCTTGTGATGTATTCCTTAATGGAATATTATCTGGGTTCATTGTCATCTTTCTGAGTTGAATTAACTGCAATTTGTTCTATAACCAAATAAAACCATATTAACCCTAATATCATTATAGCGAGTATTCTTAATGAATCAGGAGATAAGTTAATCATGTTTATGTGCTATACCTAACTCGTGCATTTTAGCATGTTCATCAATAGGATCTCTTAATTGTTTACTACCACTACCAAATGTAAGGTAAAGTCCACCAACAACTAATAAGAGTAATAATGATACTATTATAATAACTAAAATCATTATCCTTGCCAAATAAGATCAGGCATTGGTTGTTGTCCTTGTCTACCTATTGTAAACATAAGAATAAAATAACCAACAAACCATATTATATTAAATAACCATGCTTGTCTAATAAGATATTTCCTGATACCCATTGATATGACTACATTTCTCACATCTTGTGGGTTATCATCATCACCTCTTGCTCTCAATATCTGTTCGATAATAACAGCAATAATTGAACCTACCACTAAAGGATAGAATACAAAGTTTGCGAATGACATAATAGCGATTAGAAAAGTCATCTTCCTGGAATGTACCGTTGTGCTTTTGTTGCTGTATCTTGAACGAGTGGCATAATATCACTCTCCACCTTATCTATAATATCATCAATAACATTAACATCTAAATCCATAAATGGTGGAATAATACCTAATATTCTTAACAATCCATCTACAAATAATGCTAAACATATAAACCCTAATATCATACTAATAATAGTTGCAGTTCTGTTATGTTTACGCATAGATTCTTCATCTATTGCTCTTGCTTCTGCCAGTGCATCAGCAATCATTTGATCCACTTCTGCTTTAGTATAGAAATCTCCTATAATAGGAAAATCATGTCTATCGGGAGTCATAATATAATAGGGTCTAAATTAATCTCTCCAAATGGTTCTTTTGGTGGGATAAGTTCAGTCATTAATGGAAATTTATGTGCATATGGAGCACCTAATCCATTAATAGTCTCTGTAAATATCTGATAACTACCTAACAATCTGTAAGGTTCATCAGAGTTTGCAGTCATCTTTTGCCTCATACGCTGTTCATCTTCTGCTAATCTCCTAAAATAATCTAAACGAATATTCTCATGTAATGGAATAAGTTCATTCATTTTAAGATAATCATGTTGTATAAGATTCTCAGATATATCAAAGTATTTTCTGTTCTCCAAAGTATGACAAGCATTTATTCTAGTTTGTTCCCAGAATTTTGTCTTGTGTTGTGAACCGAACTGTAGATAAAATCCAAGTGATGAAGCATAATCTGTTTTGCCATCATCATATCTTTCTTCAACATCTAATCTCTGATATTCTGTTTGTTGTCTCTCTGGATCTTCAAATAAATATATTGCTATTGCTTCCGCAATATCACCTTCAAGATAATTCTTAAAGTTGTTTAATTCATCATTAAATCCTAAAGCACGACCACATCTAGCATATCTGTTGTTAGAGTGAATACAATAATCTGATAACAGTTTATCATATTCATTGAATTTTAGCAACCCATAGTTACTAACCTCACAATATTGATTAAAATCATGTGTAGCATCTTCCTTAGTTGTTATATCTTTATCGTATGAATATATCCATGTTTGTCTATCTTTAGTAGGAATACCAGTTATATAACCATTCTTTGCAGCAATATGAGCAGTATAATTAAACTCTGCTTCTTTCTCTACAGTAATACTTAGTGTTGCATTTGTTGGATTATATAATGCTTGACTATAAGAATTATGATCCCAAATTGAACCTCTAGTGCAGTCAATTACAAAATCATATTGTTCATCAAGGACTTTAACATAATCATCAGTGACATCAATATTAGGTACATTAGCATCAATTAGTCTAACATTTCTTGCAGTGTTAGTATAATTATTCCAGAACAATTCAACAAGTTTCTTCTCATCTAAATGCCAACCTACATGTGTTGGTTCATACATTACCATGAAATTGTGAGGAGTATTATTACCAAATCCAATAAACTTCTTACCCCATTTCTGTTTACCATCTAGTAATTGTGAGAAATGAATAGTATTTAATGTTGTATTTTCTCCTACTATTTCTGTCCATTCAGACTCAACTTGTATGCAATTGTTATCAATAACATGACTACAATCTCTGATCCAAACTATTTCATCATCTTGATATACACTATCAATTGTATCTCTATTAGATACACAATTTATTACTGCTGATATTGCATCAGCACCACCACCAATAATAGCAATCTTTCTAGTCATAGTTATAATTTAAGTAAGAATATTTAGGTAAATGTTGGAAATTTGTTAGCATACTCAGCACCCATACCAGTAGTAAATGATATAAAATTATAATAATCTCGACAGAAATCGAAAGTAAACTCAACATCAAGAAGATCATGTACAAATAACTTTTTCATTTCAGGATTGTCACCAATAATATTAAACAAATCATCTGTAAATGTCTGTTCATCACTTATTAATCGACAAGGATTTATCTCCTTATTGTTTAATATATCTTTAGCATTTTTTGAGACTTGTTGCCAAAATGGTGTGTCATGTTCAGATCCAAAATGATACATCCATGCAGAATTTAATAACCAATCACCAACAATCTCCTGATAATACCAATTGTTAATACTATTGATGAGATCTATACTATTGTATGTATCGCCAAGAGCATATTTTGCAGTCTTATCTGTTACCTTATCATAATACATTCCCGCTAATGCTTCTAATGGATCAAGAAATCCTAGTGCATTACCATTACGAGCATATCTACCACTATGGTGTAAAACATAGTTAGAGAATCGTGGTTTCCATGTTAATTTCTTATACTGATATCCTTCTTGTGGAACTAAACTTCTAAACTCTTGTTGTGCTTCTTCTTCTGAAGTAACACTTGAATTGTAAGCATAACCGTAGGTTCTTCTTGACTGTAATGGAATACCAAACATCCAACCATTTCGAGTGGTTTGTGTTAATGTATAACCCCAATCTGCTGGTTCTGGTAGTCTAGTAGCAAGGACAGTATTACATGTATCAAATGGTGAATCAAAATAATAATCATCATTAACTAATGATTTACCACCACTACAATCTAATACAAAATCATAAGATTCTCCATCAATATGAACACCAAAACAATGTCCACCAATAGGATCTTCATCAAATATTATTGATTTTATCTTAGTATCTCTTGCTTCAAAGTTATAACAAGTCTCACTATTTAAATGCTCAATGAAGAAACTACTGAACAATCTCGTATCAAAATGTATAGCAGCACGAGACATTGGAAAATATCTAGTAAAATCTCCACCATTTTTACCCCATCCTATAAATCTATTTCCAAACTTAATCGTAGCATCAAAGTAATCTTTAGAATCATATCTTAAGTATGAAGGTGGACTTGCAATTTGTCCTGATAATGATGGAGTTGTTGATTCTCCGATACCAAATATATCTATTGAAGTATCATATATCCATACTATTTTACATTCATTCTCTGCATCTGATTTAGTTCTTTCTTCTATCAATTGTAAGACAGAATTAATACCAATAACACCAGCACCAATTACAGCAATCTTTTTCATTGTATGCCAAAGAGAATGTTCGCTTTTCTAAATTCATCATCAACAAACTTCATTGCATAGTTGTTAGTTGAAACAACATATCCTTCAGGAGTTGTTGGTGTGCAACCTATATATGTTCTGATTTGACCAACCTTATTTAACTGTTTAATTACCATTCTCTTAGCATCACGAATAGAAATATATGATGCGAAAGTAAAGTATATCTCATTCTCATACTTAATAATAAAGTTGAGTCCTTCTGCTTTCATTTGTTCATATCTTTCTTTACCTTTAACACTTGTTTTCTTATTAATTTCTGCATCTAACTTATCAGAATAGAATTTAGCAAATTGTGCAACTGTTCTCCTAGTGTTAAGAATACTCTTACCATTACGAATTGTTGTGTTAAAGAATTGCTTGAATAATAATGGCATTAAGAACCTAGATTGTCCTTGACGGTGCATAATATCAAGAAACTTTGATGCTCTCTTAAGTGATCCTTCAGCACGATTAATAGTAGCAACATACTTCATTCTCTCAGTATTATTGAAGCGACTAATACCCTTAGCATCATTATAATTAGCGTTAGGAATGAATATATCTTCAGTTCCTACAAATAGAGGTGCTTTATATACTGCCTTACAAGATTGTATAGTATTTCCCTCATATACTGTATGAAATACAATACCAATTTGTGCTTTTTCTACTGCAATTCCTTGAGCAGATTTACATGAAACAGCATATGTAATAGTATTAGGATTGAAAGTAATAACTCTATGTCCACCAATCTTAGCATATTTCTTATCACCTGAAGAGAAAAGTAAGTCTCCCTGAATAATACCTTTAATGTTTAATTGTGAGAGATATTTAAGACAATCCTTTAATTTCCTACGAAGTATCTCTGCTTGATAGAAACGATCAACATCAACATCATCATAACATACTTTAGGTGTGACCTTATTGAATACAGATTTAGTACCAACAAAGAACCTACCAGTTACAGGATCAGTACCACATACTATAGCAGGTGCTCCATCCCATTTAGTTGTAACACTTAGTTCAGACTGAGTGCCTGTCAACATGTTACCAAATGAGCGAAGTACCGAAACTACATTAAATCCACCAACAGCACCACTGTTGAGGATGTCGTCTTCAAGATGCTCAAGATGTGTGTTCTTCATACTTCTATTATACACGATCTTGACCTCAGAATGGGGTGGAATGGACACTTATTTCACTGTCTGTCACTTGAATCCAGGACCATTTGCCCAGACTACCAAACTTCTGCGTATACCAGAAGTGACAGGTTGTACCCTATGTAGAACATAGCTAGGAAATAATATAATATGTCCTCTATTATTTACTGCTGTTTGTACTTCACCACTATGTAATTGCAATTCTCCACCAGTATAGTCACTAGGATCAGATAATTGTACAGTCATACTCAACTTTCTTGGTGGTACATCAGACTGCATATTATTATCTACATGCCACCTATAAAATCCTTTAGAATCTCCTTCATACACAGTATATTGTATATGTTCATGAAATCCACGGATATCAAACTTCCAGAACATACCATTAACTACTCTTAGTATATTACCTAGACGCTCATACAACCATTTTGTGTCATTATTACAGTCTATCCAAGAAGTTTTAGATGTACGAATATTATCAACTACATTGGTATCACTATCATTACCAACAGTAGCAGGTCTTGGATTAAGAGATTCACCATATTTAATGATACGATCACATTCATCTGAGGTGAATCCATCTTCCCATGTCTGATATGTTGTCTCTCCATGAAAATTAGGAGAAGGACTCAAAGAATAAATTGACATAACGAAATTTAGTAGATGATCTTAATATCTCCGTTGTTTGGTATGACTTGATATTTACTACCACTAACTGCACGACCAGCAGCACCACCACTGTTACCACCTGCTTCACCCCAGTCACCGCCAGGTCCGCCAGGTTGCCCAGGTCCGCCAGGTTGCCCAGGAGTTCCTGCATTACCTGGAGTTCCAGGTGTTCCAGGAGATCCACCACCGCCAGGTTGCCCAGGTTGCCCATCAGATCCACTTGATCCACCACCTCCAGGAGTTCCAGGTGTGCCAGGAGTTCCAGGCGATGCTGCACCACAACTCGCTGAACCGCCAGGAGTTCCAGGAGTTCCAGAACCACCAGATCCTCCTCCACCTCCAGGAGTGCCTGGAGTTCCAGGTTGTCCTCCACCTCCAGGAGTTCCAGGTGTGCCAGGTCCACCACCACCGCCAGGAGTGCCTGGGGTTCCTGGAGTTCCAGATGTTCCTGCTATGTTACCAGTTTTATAATTCCAACCACGACCAGGAGCAGCAACACCAGCATATCCTTTTACTCCACCAGTTCCAGAGTATCCACCAGGACCACCAGATCCTCCTGAACCTCCTCCACCACCTGATCCACCAGATCCTCCTGATCCACCGCCACCGCCAGATCCTCCTGATCCACCGCTACCACCTGAACCACCAGATCCACCGAAACATGCTACTTTATATTGTGATGTTGTTCTTGATTGTCCACTACTTGTTGCTTGTGTTGATAGTCTCTCTTGCTTACCTCCACGACGACTACGGGGCCAACCACCATATCTCTTACGACGAGTTCGTCTACTCTGATTAGTTGTTCTGTTCTGTACAGTCTGTCTTTGCTGGAATGTACTCCTCTGCATACCAGGAGATCCCCATGATCCAGGAGATCCAGGCGAACCATTGCCTCCACCAGATCCTGATGATCCATTGGATCCAGGACTACCGTTTGATCCACCACCGCCAGGAGACCCAGGAGACCCCGATGTTGCTCCACTACCAGGCGAACCATCCGATCCATCAACACCATGCTTACCACCTCCTCCACCGCCATATATCCTAGCATCTGACCCTTCACACTCTACAAATACTTTCCTAATTGCTGGACCTGCTGGTTGACTAATAGAAAGAGCATGTCCGCCTGGTTGATTGATAGCACCACCAGCACCATATACACCATAAGATGCAGGAGCATTTTTTACATATACATTTAAGTTAGACGATGGTGCATCAGCAGTACCAGCAGGAGTTGATATTGAATTACTAACAAGTCTACCCTTGATCTTAAGATACTTTGTTATATTCTTATTTAAATTTGAGTTCCAATTAGCATTAACGCTAGGAGTTGTAGGACTACTAAGAGAAGTAACATTAAAATTCTCCTCCTCTGACATCGCATCCTGTTCAATAACATATTCTTTAATAACCCCTCTAACATCTTGTGGTGTTATTGCACCACTAGTAGGAACATTAGCATTTTCAGTAGAATCTAAAACATAAGGTAAATGTGGAGTTGGTGTTGATGATGGGTATTTACCTTGACTAAAATCATATGGTGCATCAAGATCCGTCTGTCTATGTAATTCAGAAGCAGACAGAGGTTTGCTAGTATCACCTATAGCAGCACGAATCTCACCAAATGAAATCTGTGTGCCTGGTGTACCAGTTAATAACTGTTGAGTTGTCTTGCTCCAATTATTTGCTGCCATTGTCTATCAAACGAGAGTAAATGTACATGAACCGATTCCAGGAACAGTAATATAAACTTTAGTTCCACCACTATCTAGTTCAATATCTATAGCAGATGTTCCTGTAGAAACATATGATCTATAGTAGGAGTTATTACTTCCTTGATTAGTCTTATACTGGTGCTTATTATAATCTTTGTTGTACCACATATGAGCAGTACCCCAACCAATTGACTGGTTACCTACTTCATCCCAAGGTTGAATAATATTATGTACATTTGCTTCAGCATTAGATCGTGTAGAGTCAGTTAGCACACCACCCAAGAATCCAAGTTCCTCAACATATATTCCTGGATCATTAATGAATGATAATACAGTTGCAAGTCCAACCCAATTACCATTATTCTCACGAACCTGAAGTGTATTGCTATTTGTATCATAGAATATACAACCACGATCTTCAAGTGTGGTACTTGGCATTGTAGATCCAGGATCACCATTGTAATATGATGGTAGTCTCAAGAATCCACTAGTAACAAATCCTAAGTCAAGAGTTGTGCGTGGTCTGTTAGTCTCAATTCCAATACGAGCAGGACCAGCATCAGTACCACCTAGACCTGTATGCCATGAATGGAATGTAGTCTCTTTGTATATTTCTAATTGGTTGCCATTATCACATCCAACCTTAGTACCAATACCTACACCACCTTCAAATACTGCTTCTCCATTGATAAAGTTACCTGAAGCATCTCTTCCATATCCAACATATAATCCAACATTAGTAGATCTCTTACCTGCTGTAGTTCCAATTCCAATACCACCAGCAGGAGAATCCTTAACAAATATCTCAGCATTATCCCAGAGAGCAATACCTTCAGTAATACCTAGATCAGATAAAGCAGTATTGAATCCTAGTCTTGTTAACCTAAGATTACTATTAGTACCTCCAGTTATATCAACATCAAAGAATGATGATACACCAGCAGTTGATCTAAAGTAGTTATTTGATGTGGTTGGACCTGTTAGGTTCATTCCACCACCAGTAATCTGACCAGTTCTAGCGTCTAATCCTGTACAACTAATAATACCTGTAGATGCGTCAAGAGATTTGCAAGATACAAATCCAGCAGGACCATCTAATAATATCTGTCCAAATGTTGCTATACTTCCACCAGTATATGATAAGTCACCAGTAATAGTAATATCACCAACATCAATCTTAGTCGTTGTAATAATACCACTCAAATTAGCATTAAGTGTTCCAGCAGCAGATACTACAGTAGTTGCATCACCAAAGTTTATTTGAGGTCCAAATGTAGTTGTTCCACCAATGGCAAGATTCTGACCAACTGCGAAATTCTTACCTGCTACCTGAGTTACATTACCTGTTATTGTTGTATCATGTAGTACAGCACTAGATGATGTAGTACCTGAAATAATACCTGTAGCAATAATCTCACCAGCAGTAACATCCTGAATACTTACAGATCCACCAAATGTACCACCAATAGATAAATCTCCTTGAACTGTTAAGTCACCACCAAATGAACCACCACCTGAGAAATCAGCACCACCAATAACACCCATACCCTTATTAAGAGTAGATGTAGTATCACCAACACCAAGGAAATTACCTACCTTAAGTTCTCCACCAAATGTAGATACACCAGTATTTCTAATGAATATACTATTAATACCAAGAGAATTTAACTCATCTATCGTAATATCTGGACTGTTCGTTAATCCTGCTGCTACTGTAGCAACTCCATCAATATCACCAACTAGATTACCAAGGAATCCACCAGCAGCACCAAGAGTACCTGTGACTGTACCAGTTCCAACTACATCTAAATTAAATCCTCTTGATCTTGATGTACCAATACCTACATTTGCTTCCCTTGTTATTATTACTCTGGGAACATTATCAGTACCATTATCACCCCATATTTCTATCTGTCCACTCTCAGTACCACCAGTACCAGTTACTCCACCATTATATAATATCTGACTAACAACCTTATCATCAATACCTGAACCAGTAGAAGTCTCAATAAATCTTACACCAACTCTCTTATCAGCATTTACAAAATCTTGATTAAAGTCAATAGTCTTACTATCTCCTTTAATTACCATACGATCAGCAGTTGCAGTTATAACACCAGATGCAACATTTAATCCATTAAACGAACCAACACCAGCAAATTGACATATACCACTAGCATTAGTAATTGATTGAAGACCTACAATAGATCCAACCATATCAATATTACCCTGCATGGCATTACCAGTCAGGTTCAATTTCTTAGCAGATACTTGTTCAAATGTACCTACACCACTAATAGCATCAAATGCAATTACATCACCAACAGTAAAGTCTGCTTGAGGTAATGTAGTGTAAATTCCAACAGGTCTGAAAGCATTAATCGTACTACCAACACCAGGATCAGGATTACTCCATACAGCAGTAGGAAGATCAGTTAAATTAGCACCAGAACCAGTGAATAATACAGCAGTTACATTACCATTAGAATCAACCGTAAATCCTGTAGTTCCTACACCAACTTGGAATGTTGCTTCAGGAATTGTAGTTCCTATACCTACCGAGTATCCAACACCAAGATTAACATTACCATAAAATGTAGATTGTCCAACAACATTCAAATGTCTGAGATCAGTTTGATCTTCAACGATCATTGATCCTCGGACATCAAGTTCTTGTCTTGGAATGGTGGTCCCGATACCTACCAGTCCATTGTTAGAGATCAGATCATTGGCATCGACCTGGATACCATCTCTAAAGTTAATGATAGTCTTATAATTGGTAGGCATTATCTTATGCTAAGGAGACCTTTTTATTATTTATCTGAGCTCAGATCATCCACCTGTTTGGAAAGATCCTTGACTGCTTCAATAAGTAGAGGAATTAATTTGTTGTAATGAACGCCTTTAGTTCCGTCTGGTTTTGTAGATACTGCATCAGGTAACACTGATTCGACATCTTGAGCGATAACTCCAATGTCATGTCCTTGATAGTTAGGATTACCATCCTTCCAATCAAACTCAGTACCACGAATCTGCATTACTTTTTCAAGTGGATTATCTAATGTAGCAATATTATCTTTTAATGTAGCATCAGATGATTGACCATAGAATGCGACAATATCATCACAGCAATGTAGAGGACCACCACAGAATGTGACGAATCCAGCAGTTGAGTAAACATTCTGAGTGAATGATGTAAATCCATTAAATGTAACCTGATTATCAAATACTACATCAGCAGTATATCTTGTATCAGTTGCAATAGCAACAGAGAAACCAGGAGCAGCATTAAGTACAAGATCAGATGAACATGCAGGATCAGTAGTAATTTCAGATTTATTAGTACCAACACCAACAATAACACAGTTCAACTTAGCACCGCTAGGGAATGTACCAGTAATATCAATAGTTCCACCTAATTCTACAGTACCACTTGTGACCATATCATCAGTGAAACTAACATCATTAGAGAATGCTACAGGACCATCAAACTGAGATAATATATTTTGCTGAGGACCACCTTCAACAATGATTCTTTGACGAACAATAACTTCATCAAATACTACAGAGTTGGTAGATACTGCCTCACCAGTAACACTAGGAATAGGAATACCAAATGATGTTTCTTTACCACTGGAAGAAGAGATCCTCTTATTACCAATGTAGAAATCACCCTCGTTATTCAAACCAGTATAAACAACAACACCAGCAGATCTTTCTTGTGCCTGTGCTAGATACTCTTCATCATCTGATAGAGTTCTGTTTTGTACCTGAGGTAAACCAGTTGAATAGTTACCTGGACCATAACCAAGATATTCAAATGTGTGACCAGATGCACGAAGAATAGATGGTCTACGCATCTCAACAGCGAGAGCATTTACTTTTCTAATTAATGCACCACTAACATGAGGAGCAGGTAATGTACCAAGAACACCTCTAATAACATTAAGAGAGTCGTTACCAGCACCTACGAGTCCTTGCTCTGAAACCCTTACAATCTCCTTGTCTATTTCAATGTACTCACCTAATTTAAATCTTAGATCAGTACCAATACCAGAATTAGGAACTTGAACCCTAATTGTAGTAGAAAGGTTAGTAACTGCTTCTTTAAGTGTTGCGGTCTCACCTGCATATAAGTTTTGGTATCTTGAACCAATAGCTTCACTAATTTCTACTGATTGATTGTGTGCAGCATATGTCTGTTGATATAGTTTGTGACCAGCAGCATAATTAATATCACTAACAGTTGTAGTAGTGAATGTATTAATTCCTGCAATAGTTGATACTAGATATTCACCTATCTTATTACTATTAGTATCAACAACCCTAAACTTAGATCCCTTCCTCAAACCATGAGGAGTAGATGTAGTAATAGTTGTTATACCAGTTGTAATATCAAAATGAGTAGAAGCAATAGAAACAGAAGGACCACTTCTGAATAGATATTGTCCTTCAATAGCAATAGGATCACCAGCAGTTACAGCAATAGCAATACTATTCTTATTAGGTACAGATGTTATTCTAAACAATCCATCAGATGTAGTTCCAATTCCAGTAATAGCAACAACATCACCAACAGCATTAGAAATACCAGATGTAGGAACTCCAATACTTGCTCCAGAGAATCCTTCAAGAGTTAATGTCTCACCACCTTGGAATCCAGATCCAGGTGAGAATACTTCAAATCCAGTGATAGTAGTAGATCCAACACCAACTGTTACAGTTGCAGTTGCACCATCCCAATTACCACCATTAAGTAACCTAGTATTATACTCTGTAGTTACAGCATATCCAACACTAGTTACTAGATTCTCATGAGTAGCAAGTCCATTAAAGTCATGCTGATTATCAAATGTAATCGTACATACACCAGCAGATACTTCACTGACTGCTGAAATACCATAACCAATATTAAATGTCTTATTAAACTTATCAAGTGTTTCTCTGGTTAGAGAATTACTTAAAGCATTAAGATCAACTTTTCCTAATGGTTCTCTACGAGCAAATGATACAGCAGCAGGAGAATTCTCTACAATATTATCTCTATCCTGTTGTGGATACAGATAAGTAACATTCTGCTTATACTTCTTACTAGTAAACTCTTGAGGTGGTGCATAATCACAACTCAATAAATCTAAGACATAGACACCATCATTTGCACCAGAAACATAAGGTTCTACTACATTAACACGATAAACATTAAAGTTCTTCTTATTGTCATTGATAGAGAATCTTGGTTGGAATAGATTTCTACTATTAGTAGTATCTACAAATGTACCAGTGTTTCTTTCAACGCCATTAATATCAGTGGTTCCATGTGCAAATTGATAAGCATCAATAAGAGCAGTTACCTCAAAGAATCCATTGTATCCTACACCATCAGCACCAGAAGTATTATTAGAATCCTTAACATCCTGTACCCTAACAATGTCACCAACTTCTACATTATGCTTCTGCTCAGTTCTAACAGTTACTACACTAGAGGACTCACTAACAAATGCAATAAATCCAGGATTTCTAGAGAAGTTATTATCACCAACAGTAATAGTTGTAGCAGAAGGATCAGAAGTCTTAGCATATCCTGCTAATGAAGAACTCTGTAATATGAATCCATCAACAGGATCTCTTGAGTTAGTTGCTTCCTTAGGAATAACATAACGGATCTTATAGAGTTTATCCTCAATAGATCTCTTATCTTCATACCTCTTGATTTGTGCTATGTTTGTACCAGTAACACCAATCAAATTAGCATTAGATTGTATCTGTGGATATACTCCATTGTTTGTGTCAACATGAATAAACCACCTACTTTGCGTAGCATCCCACTGAATAGGATGTCCAATATCATTACTTTCCTTATCAGATACTCTACTTTCAACTCTAAGTTTAGTACCACCATATATTTCAATAGGAACATCATTAATAGCGTTGGAGAATGTTGACGCAATCTTAATATTAGTAGCAGATACTACAATAGCATAGTATATCTTATTAAATTCAATGTTCTCAGGTAAGTCACCATCATCACTAAAGATTCTTATCTTTTCACCAGTAACTAGACCGATAGTATCAACGGTCATCTGGAATAATGTATTAGGTGTTGTTGCCTTACTCTTCTTAACAGCATTTTGGCTACCAAGAGCAGCAGTATTAATACCAGAAGTCTCTAGCTTGTTCTCAAGCATTAAGACATTAGCAGTATAATCTGTTGTTCCAATAGAAACATATAATTTTTCATCGTGCCTAGCACCAACTCTGAATCCCTGAGATAAACTTAGAGGGGGATCATCTTCCTTATCAAAGGAGAAGATGTATAAGTGACTTGATAATCCTACTTGTTTAGTCTTATCAACATCTAACTGATAGAAACTGACACTATCAATTTTTGCAGCAGATGTATCTACAGATTGAGGAGTAGTAATATGTGTAATATATCCTTGGTCATCTCTTGGGAATGCATCAGGTCTAAATCCATCACCAACTAAAGCAAATTGTCCGAAGTTGGAGTTAGAGTTAGTAATAGATGCGTCAGCACCACTTAAACCTAAGAAATGAGCATTATAACCAATAGCGAACACAGAAACTATCTGTACAACAGCATTATCTCTGATAGTAACATGAGTTTGTTCCCACCCTTGTCTATAAACTGCACCAGAATCTAAGTGATAAACAGTTGCAGCATTAGTAGAAGAAGACTGAGCACTTAAATCTGCACCAGTAACTTTTTGATATGTAATTCCTTCATACAATCTCGATTCTGGATTATACTTAACAAATGCCCTGTCATCTTTCTGTAGTGAGATACCAGTAAACTGGGCAACAACCATTGAACGGAAACCAGTAGCTACTGAACCGTCACAAATCATACCCTGCATACCATATACTGATCTCAATGAACAGTTAAAGATATAAGGAGATGCACCAGTAACAGTATCAGATTCAATTGTTGCTACTGCATTGGCAATATTAGATGGTGTAGCTGGTAAATTATTAGGGAATGTTGATAGTGTGTATGTAAATGTAGTAGCATTTACAATAGACTGTACAATAGTAGAAATATTATATTGTGATACATTAACTCCACTAATCTTAATTGGAGTACCTTCACTCAACTTATGTGGTTGCTGAGTAGTTACAGTAACTTGAGATGTAGCAGTGTTACCATCACCAGAGATAATACTTGCAATTTCTAAAGGATCACTTCCTAAAGCACCAACAATCTCATACTCTGGACGAACTGTATCAAAATCTCCTTCATTGTCTGGCCATTCATATGTAACAGCACGACCTGTTGGTTCCTGATAAGCATAACTTAGCTTATAGTAATACATGCTAAGGTCAGTAGCCTCATATCCCTTAACATCATTAATACCATCAGCATACTCAAAGCATGTTAATTTGTGGTGAGAGAATATTGGGAATGATCTGTTATCATCATTAAATTGTTGATGATCAGTATATACTAAACGATCACCCTTACCATCAAACATAGAGAACTGCCAGAAATAGCAGTTACCAGTTATTCTAAACAGAGATGTATTAGGAACATCCTCATCTGTAGGGTTAGGTACATATAAAGGATATACCTTAGTCTTTCTTAAGTCCAGACCTACAATAGAAGTACCACGAGGTACTATAATTCCACCATGTACTGAGTTGAATCTATAAAGTATATTATTTTCTACAGTAAGATCAAATTCTGAAGATAAATCTAATCCAAATTCAGCAGTAGCAAGTGTCTGAGAACCTAAGGGAGATATGCCAACTGCCCTTGTAGGATCGCTTGGATCTTTCTTAATAGCAAATCCTGGTCTGTTATCTACATAGTGATCACCAGGAAATAATAGTATAGTAGTCTTATCGTTTATATCGTTATCGAATCCAGTCTGATAGGAGAACCGAGCAGACTCTAGTAGTGCTCTCTGAATAGTCCTAAAGGGTTTCGTCAGGGAATTACCCTGATTAGTAATACTGTCTGTTGCATCCAAATCATTTGGATTTACATAGAGAATCTTACCCTCAGTATTCTTGATAAAATTCTCTAACTTATTAAGTGGCATCTCTTCAGGTTCAAGAAAGTACTTGCTCCTGTTATTTAGTCAACGATAAATACATCGGTAACGCTAAATAGATGGATTTACAAAAGATAGCATCCACAGGAACAGCAGTAGCAGTAGTTGGTACTGGTGCATTAGTTGGTGGTAACCATGTCATTGACCAGCAAACTGGTGGTCCTCAAAAACGAGAAGATGCTCAAATAGAAAAAATTAGGAAAGTTGTTAGAGAAGAAGTATATCTACAATTAGTGAATGCTTGGCCAAAATCATCTGGTCCTGTTAAAGGATTACAAATCCCTGATAAAAATTATAAGCAAGTAGTACCAAATGAGCGAAATTAACAATATACCTAAGGTAGAAGTTAACGGTACTGGTATTCCCCTGATACGAGTTGACAATGCTGGTATCCAATTTATTGGATCTAGAAGAATTGGTAATACAAATATACAAAGAGTTGGTGTTAATAATATTGCTAATGCTCGCATATGGTTAGTAGAACCATCTCAAGCAATACCAGTAGTAGTTCCTGTTACTGAAAGAGTTGGAACTCCTATTGTTAATATGCCTGGTTGTGTTAAGGTAAGTAAGGAGAATAATACTAAGTTTGAAGGAAATAAAAATAAAATGCTGGTCAATGATGACCCCAAAGGAAATGTAGTATTGTGTGATGCTGGTGCTCCATACTATGAACCACCTGACTATGATTATAGAGAACTAACTTGGCAAACTATTACTCAAGAACAACCACAAGCAGATGGAGTAGACACTGGTACACCACCAGCTCCTGATCTAGACACTCCAGATCCTCCTCCAACTGGAGGAGATACAGCAGAAGATGTAGAATGTCCTCCACTAAATGCTAAAAGAATAGGAGATATGAATCAAGCAGGTACAGAAAAAGTTAAAGAATATAAATTGACTCCTGACGGTAAGATATGCGAAACAATATGGGAACCTGTTCCAGCAATAGAACAATTTCTACCAACTGTAGGTACTGTAACGACTACGGCATCGATTGCTGCTGTGGCAACGACATCTGCCCTACTTGCAAAACCCCTAGCTGATCTTCTTTTGAAAGTTGTGAAGCCGATTGTGAAGAAAGTGATGACGAAGGTGAAGACGATGCTTGGTCAGACCCCTCACCGTCCGAATTTGTCTGAACAGATGACGAACCGTTATCGAGAGAAGAAGGGGATGTTACCTCTGAACTTTGGGAAGAAGAAGAAGACTCTGAAGAAGGAACCGTCCAATTAGGTTGTGGTATCTGATGCTCGTGTGGCATGATCTGACCACCTGGTGCAGTTACTACAACATCAGCACATATACTATGATACGGCGATGCAGGGTGGAAAAATATTCCAGCTTTTTTTAACTCACCACAATTTTTCAATCTTGCGATTTCAAAATCAAGTCGCTTATTAGATGTCAACTGTATTTGATGATTAATCTGTGCTGTTGCTGCCTCCTTACATCTCCTTTGCATACCTCTATTCAATGGTATTGAGAGAGTAGCAGAGAGACCCATGTTAAAGGACTGGTTTGCTCTCATATCAGTACGCACTGGTTTGTACCATGTCGGGGTCATTTCCCCACCACTACCTACAATATCAGGTACACCATCAGCAGTTGGTACATCTATTTCTATTTGTATATCATCTCCATCTTCAAACCATCTACTACCATCTGCCTTAGTACGATCATCGTACCATGACTCCCAAGGATAGTTCTTTACTGTTACTGTCTGTTTAACTGTCCTTCCTTCTACATCTGTTAGATTATATTGTGGTTCGTTATAGTAATCTTCCCATGGCCACTTCCTAGAGTCGGCAAACTGAATATACGGTGTCATGTTAAGAGTCGTACCTTGACAGCTAACACCACCACCGTAGGTGTTGGTTACATATGGACCTTGTAAAACTTGTATTGCCTGGTTAGTTACTGAGCCAGAACTATTGGCGATTGGATTTGCAGTAGCACTAACTCCTCCTACCCCTTCCGCATACGCAGGGATTGCATTGGCACTTAGAGCAAGGAGTAGACATAGCTTCCTTATTGAGTGAATGTACTTGTTGTGTCTGTCACACTTTTTATGGTGGTGACTCTTTGTATCAGGGTCTGGTTGGTCATACCTGGTCCTTGATAACTCTGACTGAATTGAAAGGCTCCGCCAGGTTCGTGAATCGTGAAGTTGTTTGTTGCTGACATGTCTAAAGCATCGAACGAAGAAGTTACTGCCCCTGTTATGGCTCCTTCTCCTGACCCCACTGTTGGGTTGATTGTTACTGTTGAGGTTGATGTTGGGGGATTCAAAGCCTCGCCATTGTTGTCGATGCCTACCCCAGTCACTGAGTATTCCCATCCTGTACGATAATCTATGGAATTTATGGTTTCCGTCACTGTAGATTCAGTTTCGGTATGGCTCGTCATTGAGCCCTGCTGAAAATTGGGGACCACTGGCACTGCTCTTGCAGCACCAGCACTACTTAGTAATAGTAATATAGTTATAAGCCTTTTCATGGCTCCTAGTCGATTTGAAGCTCAGATACAAACTGACCCGTAGCTACAGTACCAGCCCCACCAGCTGTTAAGGTCAGAGCACCTTGCGAAGTCACAGTCCCAGCCAGGGATCCTGCGGTTCCAGCCCCAGTAGACAATTGGTTACTTAATGCACTAACAGCACCTACTGAAGGAGCAGATGTTACCAGAGCATCTCCTTGAGTGAACGCAGTTGAGAAGCTGAACGCCTCACCTGGATCGTCTTGAACAGCACTAATAGTACCAGGACCATAGACACCCGATGCTATGGAACCAGCTGACACTGTGTTAGCTGTCGTACCATCAGTTGTGTCTACATTAGTACCAGAGATACTATAAGAGTTACCTACTCTCTGCATCTGTGTTGCAGCAGCATTGACTTGCAGTTGGACACTGGAAGTAAATCTAGATGTTAGGTCTGCCTTTGCTGGACTAGCAATAGCACCAAGGCTCGCAAGCATCAGGAAAGGTATAAGTTTTTTCATTTAAGAATGATACTTCTTGGCCTCTCTATTTAGCATTTTTACTTATGTTATTTTCTATACAACCTACCACCTATGTCATTATAAACATCAGATAGTTTTGTCTTAACTGGTGGTTCAAATTCATATGTAAAATACTGACGACCCCTTCTTGGAACCTTAGTCTGCCATCCCTGGCTATTGATCCATCCACTCTCACTAGATGTAGTGTATTTGTCTACTTCATCCTCATTTCCATCCCATCTCCAATCAGTACAAGCATCAACAGTAAATATAGGAACCATACAATTCCATGCTGCCATTCTTAAATATGCATCATGCCATTTCTCAAATACTAACCATGATGGATTACTTGGATCGGTTTTTCCACCATTAGTTGCATGTAATATTACATCAAGTATTCCTAGTTCTTTGTATAGTGTAGTAATAGGTTTAGTAGATGCCTCTGCATATCCCCACATATCATTACATATCAATCCAGCACCAAGACATTGTTGCTCATCATCTTTAACAAGATCAATAATAGTAAATGAATCTATTTGTGGATCTCTGCCAAGAGCAGTTTCCATATCAACGCAAAGAGTCTTGTATGTAGCACCTCTTAGTATACCATCAGAATCATAATGTCTGATTTCATTTCTATTGATTATACCTTTCTCTTCTGGTTCTACAAAATTGGTTCCTAAGTGTAAATATATTCCTGCTGCTTTTTGAGCATCTTCTATCTCTTTTAATGCATCTTTAATTTCATCTATATGGGTAATCCACTCACGATCCCATCCTGATAAAGCAGCTTCTGGTGTCAAAAGATGGTCAACTTCATTTTCTTTTGCCCAGTCAATTGCTTTTAAAATTTCTTTTTTGTTAGATTGTATATTAATTCCTACAGGAATTTGAGCACCACCGAATTTAATCATAGCCGTAATAATTAAAGTTAATAACTTGCCTATAAGAGTCAGAAGATGTAGTACCACTATGCATAGTATCTCTAGGAAAAATTACTATACGATTAGCAACACTTTTCACCTTATAACCATCCTTGAAGTATGTATAACCATTGCAACCATTAATATAATAGACAGCAGTATAGTCACCAAAACTTCCATCACGATGCAAATCTTGTTCTATAATTCTTGTATTCTTTGGTGAAAAATTTGCTTTAATTCTAACCCAAGATTGTACTTTTAACCTAGGTCCAAAAATATCAGCAATTTCTGGAGTAAGACAAACTTCATTATGAAATTTTCCCTCTGCCCATATAGGACTCACCATTTGATATTTGTCAGGATCTTTAAGATCTAACGGACTAACAACAAGATCATTATAAAACCAAGGAAAAACATTCTGGAGTAAATCTACTACTCTTTCATGGTCTTCCTTGGGTAGAAAATTGTCAACGACCTTAGGGTCCATCATTATTATCAGTTTTATACATCCTATTCATTATCAAATCTATATCATCTTTATGATATATTGGTTCATCTGGTCCTACACATCCATTTTGAAGTGGCCAAACAAATCCATCTGCTGTGATAGTAAAGTAATCTTCGGGATTATCTTTAGGATTAGATTTTATTTTATCCATTAGCCTTAACTGCTTTCCAATCAGCATCAAACAAGTCTAATCCTTTGTCCGTAAGAACATGATTATACATCTTATCGAATATTGTTGGTGGCATAGTAACTAAGTTAGCACCATTAAGGAAAGAATAAACTACACTCTTAACATCTCTAATTGAAGCAGAAAGAATTTCTGTATTATATTGTTTCTGTACCTCATAGAGTTTGTGGATCTCTTCTATAACATCTAAACCATTAATCTCATTGTCATCCAATCTACCTACAAATGGTGACACATACTTAGCACCTGCCTTAGAAGCAAGTAATGCTTGTGCAGCATTAAAAATTAATGTCACATTTACTCTAATAACTTCACTAGATAAAATCTTACATGCTGCTAATCCACCTCTAGTACATGGAACTTTAATAGTTGCCACATCACCAAACTTTCTAGCAAGTCTTCTTCCTTCTACAAGCATTTCTTCGCCATTACCAACGACTTCCATGCTTATATCTCTAATACCAATTTCTTTAATCTCTTGGTAAACCTCTTCAGGGTCTCTACCACTCTTACGAATTAAAGTTGGATTTGTTGTGACCCCATCAATGAGTCCAGTGGAATGATACTTGCGAATCAAACTTGTATCCGCAGTATCCAAAAATAATTTCATACCTAATGTAGTTGGTTCCATCGTATTTAGTCAGCAGTAGCAACGCTAGTATACTTTATTTCACCTTCACTTAATGTACTCCTAACAAAGTTTAATACTCCCATAAACTCGTCAAATGTATCACAATCGACTACCTTTCTATCTCCAAGACTGGAGACGACTACTACTCGACGAGACTGTACATCAACGACCACTTCTTCAAGAAATTCTTCTTTCATGATTCAACAGTAAATATTTGAGTGGGGAGGTTGGATTTATGTGTACCAACAGGATCGGGGCATTGCTACATTGAGTAGATTTTTCCGATCAGTCTACAACCTAACTGGTAAGTTAGTTCTAGGAGACTCCTCCTAGCGGCCACCACGCCTGTTGCATCACCTTAACTAGCCATATGCCAGCAAGTTTATTCAGTCACTCCCATGTTGGGCGATCAACCCAACAAACAAATTATACCACTCTACTAGCTCAGTGTCAACACCCTATCTGATGGCGATAAAAGATTACCTTGATTTCCTGTCAATTTGGTTCCAGATACAGTATATGTGTTACCACCGATTTTTAATTTAAGATCTCCCTGTATCTCAAGTTCCCCAGTCACAACCATATCCCCATTTATAGTAGCACTACCAGTTACATCCAAATTACCATTAACAACAAGATTGCCATCGAATTTAGTATCAGCAATAAAATTTGTCTCGTCTGAGAATTCTACTGATCCACCAAATACAGTTTTTTCTTGGCCATTCATGGCCTTAGTCATTGTCATGATTAACCTCCTAGTTTATCTGTTAGATCACCTAACTTATTTGTTATCTTATCAGTATCTATCTTACTAACTACATCACCGAGTTTTCCTTCAATTCCACCCAACCCAGAAGTCAACGAACTACTTATATCACCCAAACCACCTTCAAGAACACCACTAAACTTACTAGTATCAAAATTACCCAACTTGTTAGTAATGTTACTCAACTGTCCTTTTGATAAACCCAAACCATCTAAGTTTGATGGTAACTTATCTGCCAATCCACCTAGTTTATCCGTTAATCCACCTAGTTTTCCTTCAAGTCCACCTATTGAATCAGTTGCTTGAGAGAATAGTCCTCCTAATTCACCAGAAAGTTGTCCACCTAATGCTCCACCAAGACCAGTCTCAGATAATACAGAGTCGGCAATAAAACCACCAAATCCACCACTAGCCATAGATGAAAATGCAGATGCACCTTTAGTTAATGTATTGATTGAAGCATCAGCACCAAATGCTGCCTGAAGAATATTATTAGGAACATAAGAACTCGCAAACATTTTAAGTCCAAAAGTTTTATGAATTAAATTACCCCTCTTTCCTGATGCAGCAACAGTATTTGCCTTCAACATAATTCTACCAGATCCACCAGTAATATTAACATTCCTTCCAGCATTAAGATCAAGATCCTGATCTGCTTTGACCATGACATTTTTCGCTTTTACATTTATAGAACCATTATCAGCATTAACTGTGATGTTTCCATTAGCAGCAGTAATCCTAAGATCATTCTTTCCTGGTGTATTCCTATCACCAACACGAACCTCTAATGTTTTATCAGCAGAAATTCTAGATAACCCACCTTGACTATGAGAAAGTAAGAATACATCCTCATTATCATTGGTAGCATAGAGTTTAACTACTTCAGCACCACACTGTCCTACCTGAGGATGTCCACTATCAATCCTGAAATGTGGACCTCTACAGTCAATGACTCTTCTATTATAGTTCTTTTGTTTTGCAGTCATTAGATACAGTCGATTGCGGATATAATACCAACCTGAGTAGCCTTCGGAACATCCCCAAAGACAGGTCTTAATATAGCACCCGTTCCTGTATCACTCTTAACGATAATATTAGGAAGAGTCTCATCAAACCTCAATATATTTAGAACCTTAACCTCAACTATAGTACCAGTATCAGGATCTATAACAGTTTGATATATTGGTGTAGTCTTACCAAATCCAGGTCCAGTAACGAAAGTAGATATTCCTGTAGTAGGATCTACTGGATCTCCATCTGGCCAAGTGACATTAGTTTCAGGTACAGGAATATAGACATTACCAGTAGGACTAACACCAGGAATAACAATAGGATCTGATGGTTTATAACCTGTTCCACCAGCACCAATATGAACAGTTGTAATTCCTATTGGTGTTGCTGTATCATCATCTACTATAGCAGGATAATTTTCCCCAATAGAATCCATAACAATTTCTTTTATACCACCTTCTTCATTAAGAATAGCATGACCAACAGCACCATATCCTATATCACATTTGTCTCTGAAATTAACTATGGGAGGATAACGATATCCACGACCAGGTACTTTTATTTCAGCACCTATAATACTTGCTGTTCTCTTCACTCCACCAACTAACTTTCTCAATCCAGGAGTGTTGTCTACAAAGTAACCAAGAATAGGTTTGGCAATACCACCTGATCCACCACCACCAAATATTTCAATATATGGTCCAGTACAATTAGATTTCTTACCACCATAACAACCACCAGGAATAGTACCACTACCAGTATCTTCTAATAGACTACCATCACCAAAGATATCCCACTTACCCCATTTCTGTTCAAAAGCATTAGTAAGGTCAGCAGCACCCTTAGATATATTCATTGCATTCATAACATATGCAAAAGGATCATCTCCTTTCTCTTCACTACTACCACCTACAACATATTGTTTATCTGATGGACACTTACCAGTATTAGTCTGATTACAATCAAGGAATGAAGCGATATCCTCAATATTACCAGCAGCACTTAATAAAAAGTCAGAGACATTAAATCCTGGGGCGATAATTTTTGCCACTAAAGATAACGGACCTGACATTAAGTTATCAATACTATCAGTAATCGTATTTAAAAATGCTCCAACAAACTGAGCACCCATACATCCAGCATAATCTCTTCCTTCATCTATAAATCCTTTGAGTAGATCTTCAATAGTACCACTCAATCCTTCAACAACTTTAGCTGCGACACAACCAATAGATTCCTGCAAAAATGCTGTAGGGGGAACCATAGCAGTTTGTGCTGCAACTCCTGCTCTATGTGCAGCAGTACGAGATTTTGTAAGCTTAAAGACTATACGATAAACCATTTTATATAATTTATCCAGTCCTTGAGAACCAAGATCCTCTAACTTATCAAAAAGTTTAGTGAACATTGTCCCAACGAATTTATTCGCTTGGATCTCAACTAAGTCAGAAGCAGCTCTAATCTCATTTTGTAAATTAGCACCAGCTAAAGACAGTTGCTTAACTCGTAGTCCTAAATTCTCAACAGTATTCGCCATTTCAGAAATGGGATTACTCTTACAAGTATCAGCAACAATAATCTTTTGTCCTACACCTACCTGATCTTTTTTCTCTCCACCTGTTCCTGGTGGAGTCATTGATTCTTTATTATCCTCGTTAGTTTCATCTACTGGATTTCTAGAATTGGTAGGTGTCCATTCAGTCTTTCCAGTAAAAGGTGAAAATGGTGCTTGATATTCAGCAGTATTTACTTGAGAAGTTCTTCCAAAATGACCAATAATCAATGGAATTTGAGCATTATCACCATCTAAGAAAAATCCAAAGACAGTATCACCCTGCTGTAGTTTAACTGATTGAGAAAAACCAGCTCCACCACTACCTGAAGTTACAGGTAGTAGAACTTGTGCATATGGAAGATCTTCGTTAGGGATATCCTCATTGAAAGGATGATATCCCATAATACGAACTTTATATCTATTTCCTATTCCCTCTCCTTTTGCAGTCTGATCCTCTTGTGCGGCAATAGGGGGTATCTGACCGACCCACCAACGGAATCCGTCTCTACCTAAAAATTGACTTTTACCGAACAGAGCAGCATCTAACATTAGTCGTCGTAAACTCTACATTCGAGTGAATCTGGGTGATTATCACAATAGACTTCAAGTTTTGAATCTTGATGTCTGGTATGCCAATCATTTATCTTAGCACCACCTTCATTCTCTTCATTTTCATCATGATCATGAAATGCATCATTGTGCATTTTAAGATCTTCTTCAGTATATTCAATCATACCATGATTAACATGCTCTTTATGATCCTTTGGATCTATATAGACCTCATGATTGAGATCATGATCGGGTACTTTAGTTGTCATAGTTATGATTGTGGATTAAGACCATGTGAATCCCTTACAACTACCGCAGCTGTGTATGAGGTATTAGGTAGGAATATGTGAGTGAGATCCTTAATAATATATATCCCACTTATCCTATCATCTATCTCAGGTTCGGCATCAGTTGTCTTAGGGAAGTATAACATTATAGCATCACCAGCGACCAATTCAGTATTAGTAGGTATGGTTAAACTCAATTGTGTGTTAAACAACATACCATATCTTGTTATAGCCTGAGAAGCACTATCAACAGGATCGTAATTAATTGATGTTGATACACCCACATCTAATGTCCCTACATCATATACCTGACTAATGATCCTTGATGCCATCATATTTCCTGGAATATTTTCAGGATCAGCAACCAATGGTCTCTCCTCTTCAGGAACCCCTAATTGAGATGCTGGTTTCTCTTTAAATACAGAATTTTGTGGTTGAGTAAACTCAAAACTAACTGGATTAAAAAATATTCTATAAGTAGAATGAACTCCTTTATTCAAATCAGCAAGAACATCTGTATCTGCTCTAACTGAATAAGTTAGAATCTTTACAGCATTCTGGAATGCATCCTCCAACGAAGGATCTAATGATTGAGAATAAAAATATCTTTGCAATTTATCCTTACCATCTACTGCTTCTTTAATCATATGCTCAACTGATTTAAAATGAAATCCTTTTCTAGTTTGCCAAAAGAAAAATCCAGCACTCTTACTAGTTGCTCCTACAGGAATTGCTTTAGATGCTAACCACAATAGAATAGTAAATGGTTTCCTCAAATTACCTATAAAATTATAGATATTTTCACACTTTTCAAATTCAGTTTGTTTTAATGGTTCTACTAATTTAACAATCTCAGTAACGCTCTGATCTATAGTCTTTCCATAAAATTTACGAGTTACTCTACTTTGCTCATTACTAATTCCCTCTCTAGCAACAAGATGAAGAGTGAAAGTTTCTACTCCTTTATTTGATATAACATTTGTTATTCTATTGACATACAAAACACTCTCAAGATGTTCTTCTTTTTCTCCCTCTGCTTCGAGAGGAGTTTTTACTTTATAGTATACTCTTTCTCCACCACGGACAGGTAAACCATTATATAATCCTTGACCATCAATAGTATTACCAGTATTAACCACATCCACTATAGCAGTACACATTGGAGACATTAAAGTCTCAAAATATTGTAATTTAGTGATACCACCAATTAAACTAACGGTTTGGCTACCATCAGCTGAGGTTATATCAAAAACTTCAAAGGTAGAAGCAGCAGTTGGTGCAATTGCCATCAGGTAAAGTGTCTATTAAACTTAGATAATTGTGATATTGGATTCTGAGATATTATAATAGTTCCACCATTACCATCAGAACCATTATTCACTATAGTAGTTTTACTACCCTTATTTATTGCGACTTCACTAGTATCAATGGGAATTTCAATAGTTTTTCCTGTAACCGATTTTAAATTAGCATCAGATTTTAATACTCCATTTACTTTCAAATCATTAGTAATATATGGAACCTTATGAGCTAGAAATTCTTTAGATTTATTTGAAGGAATGGTGATATGAGGTAGACCTAATTCACGATTAGCCTTATTAATCATGTTTATAAATGTTACTTTAACCTTTGGATTGTTACTATTATTATATCTCCTCGCTCTATCATTTCTATATGCCACCCAATCCTCTTTTGTCATCGGTCTGTATTCTTTTTTCTTCTCCTCTTTAACAACAACCTTCTCATTAGTACTGCTACCAGTATTATTATTCTTTGTGAGTTTTAACTCCTGCTCTGCCTTCAATTCCTTAATTTGATTTACTATGCCCCTTCTCTCACCTGTTAGCCAAGGCTGACTACCAATTGGCATATCCTTTAATTGTACTTCAAGAGCAGCAATTTTCTCTTGTGTACTCAAACCAGATCCAACAATAGGTTGCTCTTTATTTGTACTAAAATTACTCATTTCCTCTGTATCATTATCTACTCTTTGCTCATATATCTTATTCACTTCAATTAGATACTGTTCATCACTTAACTCTCCAGAATCCCTTTTTTCCTGTAAATCTATTATTTGTGAAGATCGATTATCTGTTGCTTCAACTGTATCTTGAGTCTCTTGAGGCAATCCCTCTACAGACTCACGACCATCCTTTTCTGCATTCTCTATATCCAGCTTAATTTTGTCCTGTAATGTAAGCCAATCTTTATTTAAAGTTTCAACTGATTCATTCAATTCCTTCATCTTAGCTTGAACAGCATCTCCATCCTTAGTCCAATCATTATCTTTCTTTATTCCAGTTATCCATTCACCAACTGTGCTTGCAATAGTACGACTTATACCCACCACACCATCTACAAATGGCTTTATAAATCCAGCAACACTCTTTACCCAATCAACAACTTCCTGAATTTTTTTAATAATTATAGGTAGTTTAGCAGCCAAATATCCAACTAAAAATATTCCAGCAGCTTTTAATATTCTCTCAAAGAAACTACTACCAGCACTCATAATATTTGCAGAAGCTGTACTTAAAAAACTCTTTGGTTTTTGTGCTTCAACTAATTTCTCTGCATCTTTCTTCCTAGCATTATCAAATAATCTTCTTAAAAATCCTTGCTTCTTCTGAGTTGCTTGTTGATCTCTGCGAACTTCTTTACCTAAAGCTTTGCGAATACCTTGAGTAGTTTGCCTAATAGAAAGCAAACCAAAATCAATTACCTGAAGAGCCTCCTTAGCATCTACTAACTTAGTTGGTCCTGCCATTAGTCAACTGCTCCATAATTAACTGAACCCAGATCTCTATAATAATTACTAAGATCTGTTATGGGAAAATTTGGTAACTCTGAAATTGACTCCATATATGATGCAGTTTCATCCTCATCAACTACACCATCCTGATTAGTATCAGCAAACATTGGTACAAAACTAAAGTTTCCTTCGTTAACGAATGCACCAGAAGTTAATAATTCTGCAGAATTAAATTTAGTATCACTAAATGCAGTTGCTGACCCACTCCAATCAATGTTGGAATTAAGAAATGAACTGGATAAAGTATCACTACTAGAAACTTGTTCAGGCATTCTACCTATATCTTCCTTAAGATCCTCATTCATTGCTCCTAGATTACCAAAAGTATTAATAGCCAATGATCTTGTTCCTTCTTGATTACCTTCTTGTACTGCTACTGCATCAAGAATTGGACCTGGTTGCACTACTTTACCCCACCAATCAGTTCTTTGAAGTAAATTAGGCATATTATGTCTTCTTAAGAACATATCCAAATAATTCTTACCATCACTATCCATCTGATTTCTTAATTCTTTAATACCATCCATATACACCATCATCTTATTCTTATGACCCTGCTGAGTCTCCATCAATGCTTTAATCTTTTTTTGTATTGCTGGTGGACAATCTTCAACAGTTGCATTATCTTCCATTAATAATGTTATTTCTTTCGCTAATGCATGGAACTTAGCCCATTCACCTTGGAACTGTTCGATCATCGCTGGTATCTGATTAAACAATTTTGTATTATTATCACTCATCAAACCAGCATCCCACTTATTCCAATCACCTGCATTGGCGTATTTTAGATCTTGTAGAAGTTCATTAAGTACTGATCCTTCCTTAGTAAGTGCTCTCTTTGGATCAAAATCATTTCTAATCTCACCATTCTTATCCAATAACCAAGGATATTTTGCAAGATGTGCTTCTATTTTTTGTCGTTGTTCTTTTTTAAATTGATCTAAACCAACTTCACTAACTCTAGTAATGGCATCTTGCGTCATTTGATTATAAGATCCAATACCCTGCATATTTTCACCATACTCACCACTATGAATATCTCGAAGCAGTAGAAAAAGTGTTGTACCCATTGCAGCAATTGTTAATGCACCTATGAGTCCCAACCATACATATGGATTAGCCAATGCTCCTAATATACCAGCAAAAGCTCCACCAGCACCAAGAGAACCAATCAATGCACTAATACTAGCTGTAAGAAGTGGAATTCCTACATTAATAGCAAGAAATACTCCAGCAGCTGTAGCTAATACTGCTTTAATATCATTACCCAACTGATTTAATATACTCTTATCTCCTTCCAACCAAGCCTGTATTCCTTTAAGACCTTTCATTCCAACATAGCCACCAAAAATGGCTCCAAGTGCTTTAAACAATCTTTCAAAAACACTTCCAGTTACTTGTTTAGCTTTCTCTATAGGTTTAACTACTGTATTAACTAAAGCACCTTCAATAAATGCTTCCATTCCAGATTTTTTATCTTTATCTGCTGCTGCTCGTTGTTGTTTTGCGTCTGCTTGATCACTAGCCTTTTCATTATCTGCTTGTTTCTTTAATAAATTTGCAATTGCATTAAGATTTCTATTAATAGAAAAAATATTTTTATTAAGACCTAAAAATTGTTTAGCAGTTATTTTTCCATCTTTGTCCGTAGTCGCAGCACCAGCTTCAGATGCAGATCGTTGTGCATCTGTCCTACTTGATTTTGGAAATACTTTCTTAGGGTCTATGGTCATCTAATACCATTAGCTTGTTGATTCTTTAGATTCTCTTCTTCAATGTATTGTTCCAAGAGACTGATGTATATATCTCGTTCCCAAGGAATCATATTTTCTATATCACTCAAGCTATATTTATGATGCTGCATCAAGGCGAAATTAATTTTATAATACGCTACTATATCTTGATGCAACATCGCTAGGTGAAAAAACTTGCTAGTCCCTCCAATATGACTTGACTTTCTACACCAGTATTAGGATTTTGAACAGTAACACTATGCGATAATTTAGGCATTGTATTAAAGAATTCCTCTATCCTCTTAAATGATTGAGACGGTAATGTCTCTACAAATGCATTCCATTCTTTTTTAGAATGATCTTTTGCATTCCATGTTTCTTCATCTGAGAAGATCATATCTATACAACTAGCAATAACATCAAATGATTGAGTAACTTTATCACCATCTCCAAAATTTTGATCAACAAATTCAGTAAGAGAAGGATATCTCATTCTAAGTGTTAGATTCTCATCCAATTTAATATCTTTATCATGCTTTGGATCTTGCTGAATTTCAATATCATCAATAGCAATAGTCATTGGAACCTTTGTTTCTCCATCATCAGGACAAGTAGCCATGACTTCTATAGTTTCTCCAACAGATTTACCACGAATATGTAGAAACAAATACTCAATATCAAATGTAGATAACTTCTCAACTCTAACTCCACGAGTATTAATACAAGCACTTAATACATCTTTAATAGCTCGACCAACTTGATCCATATTATCACTTTCCATAGCCATAACAAGAACTTTTTCTTCTTTGACTAAGAAAGGTCTATATGTAATCTTTTTTCCTGTAGAAGGAACGACCAATGTATAGGTCGGGGTAACAATTTTAGGTAATGGCATCAATCTTTTTTATTAAATAGTCCGAATAGGTAAGCTATTGTAGACTTGAACGCATTGCCATCCAACTCATCAAACATAAACATATTCAAACGAAATGCATAGTTTGCCTCTGAAACAATAGCAGAGACCTGTGATTCAGACACAGGCAGTGTATTTAGTGTAGCACGATAATGATCTTTAAACTCCTTCTTATTCTCTATATTAGGAAACTCATAGAAGTCTAAACCACCATCATCTAACTTAAGAGCATTCTGAGCAATATTTCTAAGGATCTGACCTCCAGACAAATCACCAAGATAACGAGTATAGTGGTGACCTACAAGAAGTTCAGTCTGGTCATGTGCTACTTCACGAATACGGTTAACATACTGTTGACATGCATCAGTAGGATAGATATTCTTTGCCCAGCCCCTACCATAAAAATACTCACAGTCTTTTGCTAGACTACGATGTCTATAAAGTTCCTTCATGTTCAATGGTCCCACAATAGGATCATCTTTCAATCTTAGAACTTCTACTTCCATAGCATGATAGATGAAGTAATAGTTAGCAACAAGTTGCCTATAACCTTCTCTACTTACTACACCTTTGAGAAATGAACTAACAAACTTAGTATTCTCTGCTGCCGAATGAGACTGTTTAGTCCCCGACTTCAAATCCTGTGCTAATCCCATATACTAGTATTCACTGATTTATATATTATAGCATATTTACTGTTCTGATGTATCCTTCTTACCACCATCAGAATTGTTATTCTGATCTCTACTATTATTGACATCTTCTCCATTATTCACTTCATTAAGTGTTCCAGTTGAATTACCAGCATGAGTTAAGAATGAGTCTGGATATGGATTTGGTCCTGCTTTACTGTTCTGATTACTTCTTGTATCTTGTCGTCTAAGACTACCAAAGAAATATCTATCATAAGCAAATGAAACGGATATTTCTAAAATTCTACTTGATTCATAACTGACTGCAACAGGAGTAATATTGACAGGAAATGCACTAAGGAATGTATATTCTACACTAGCACCATGATTCTTATCAAATTTCTGTAGATGCATAGTATCAATCTTATACTCTGCAGGAAATTTCATCCTATGGTAATATGCCTTTCTACTTCTATTCGTATCTGATCCACTAGAAATAAATTCTTGCCATAATTCAAAAAATTTAATAACTTTATAATCATCGTCAACTATGAAAGTAAATGATGAATCTGTATATATCCTTGTGTGAGCATACTTTTGATTGATGCCCATGTAATTACCATTGATCTGAGCCGTAGCATAAGCAGTTCCAGGTAATTGTGCATTCTTACATAGTAAACCTAGATCTCTAAAAACAAATGCATTATCTATTAAATCATCACTTTCCATCTTAATATAATTCAACAACTGCCAAGGCATTGCTGGAAAAGACAATTCGTAATGAGCTGTAGTTGCTACTTTCGTAAACAACGGTAAGATATCCGAAGTCTTTCTTAATCTTGGTGATCCATCTCTTGACACAATAAATACCTAAAGCGGTTACAGTATGATGGCTTATTCAGGTAAGTTCAGACCTACTAATATTGAAAAGTATAGGGGGAACCATCTAAACATTATTTATCGTAGTTTGTGGGAACGCAAATTCATGAAGTATTGTGATAAGAATCCCAACATCCTCGAATGGGGTAGTGAAGAAGTTATTATTCCATATCGTAGTCCTTTAGATAACCGTATTCATAGGTACTTTCCAGACTTTTATATTAGAGTTCGTGAGAATACTGGACAGATTAAAAAATACATTATTGAAGTGAAACCAAAGAAACAATGCATTGAACCTAAGAAACAAAAGACTAGATCTAAATCATATGTGCGTGAAGTGATGGAGTATGCTAAAAACCAAGCAAAATGGGGAGCAGCAAATAATTGGTGTAAAGATAGAAGTTTAACCTTCAAAATCCTGACTGAGGATCATCTCGGAGTATGAGCAGACTACAACCAGTCGTAGATTCATTAACTGGTTTGGAAGAACCAGACGATCTCTTCTTGGAAATAATGGAAGCTTTAACGGACAAAGAGATAATACCAGAAGCAGGAAACTATTACACTTTTATATACAGAGCAAAAACACCCCAAATAAGATACGATGAGTTTCCTTTGATAGCATGTACAGAGGTACAAAGATGGGGATTTAAAGGCTTCAATTACCATTGGGGTAAGATAAGAAACTATACCTGGGAAGAAGTCTTAGGGCAAATGCATGTAGTTCTTCCTAGAGAAGTACAAGATGCTAGATCTATACCATATGCAAAATTCAGATTATCACCATAAATAAGTAAAAATAGTATCAATCATGCCTTTTGGTTTAATAAAAAAAGGATTGAATTTTGGCAAGAATGCTTTGGTTGGAGGACTAACCTCTAGATCAAACAGAAATAATAATGCTGCAAATTCAGGAATACTTAGATATCCATATGATATTATGGATGCTGAGACTGACTATTTTTTAATAGAAGCAATTAAATATAAAGAAGGTGGAACTCCTAGTTTTTCTGGTAGTGCTGGTGCATTTAGTAAACTAAAAGGTGCTCAATCAGAAAGAAATTTTATACTTCCAGTGCCTAATGGAATAGGTTCAAAGAATAATGTTGGTTGGCAAGGTGGAAATATGAATGCATTAACAGGAGCTGGTGTAGGTGCTGTTGAAGCAGGATTAAATAAGGCAATATCCAATAATGGTAATATGCTTGAAGATATAGGTGCTGGTTGGGATGAAGGTGCATCATATACAATGAAGCAAGCACAAGCTGCAGGATCAGATACTACTCGTTTACAAAACTATGTAAGGGCAAAAGCATCTGCTGGTGTAGTAAACGCAATAGCAGGTAGTAATATTAATGCCAATCAAATAATGGCAAGGCAATCAGGACAAATAATAAACCAAAACTTAGAACTTCTTTTCAGTAGTGTATCTTTAAGACCTTTCCAATTTAGATGGGATATAGCTCCTAGAGATAATAAAGAAGCAAAAGTAGTTAAAGAAATGTTCATGCAATTAAAAATGCGTTCATCACCCAAAAGAGTTAAAGGTGATATGGCATTTCTACAAAGTCCTGATGTATTCAGGATTTCTTACAGAAAAGGATCTGGTGTACATCCTTTCTTAAATAAATTTAAGATATGTGCTTTAGAATCTGTAGGAGTTAACTATACTGGTTCTGGTCAGTATTCAACCTATGGAGATCAAATGGGTACTCCTGTTCATATGAAATTAGATCTCGCATTTAAAGAACTAGAGCCAATATATAGAGAAGATTATGAAGAAAATTTCATTGATTTCTAATGTCAGTAGCTTACTTCAATCTATTACCTAACTTTAAATACCTCAATCCACTAAAAGAAGGTGGACAGAGGAATCAATATGTTGAGGTTAAAAATATATTCAAAAGAATAAGACTGAAAAGTGATATATTTCAGTTTGCTATGAATTTTAATGAATATGTAATAGAAGATGGTGAAAGACCTGATACAGTAGCAGAAGTATTATACAAGAGTCCAAAATATGACTGGGTAGTTCTATTATCTGCTAATATTATTAATGTAGAAGATCAATGGCCAATATCCGAGGGTCTTCTATGGGATATTTCTGATGAAAAATATGGAGAAAATTTAAATGCAGTTCATCACTATGAAACTAAAGAAGTTAAAAATAGTGATGGTAAGTTAATATTACCTGGTAAATTAGTAGTAGATTCAGATTTCACTATACCAGACCCAGATAATTTTGGACTAACACTTAATCCAACTGTTGCTGTAAGTAATTGGTTAGTAGAAACAAGAAAGAACAATGAAAAACGAGCGATCAAGGTAATCAAAAGAGAATACCTATCAACACTCGTAAATGACACTAAAAGAATTATGCAATATCAGAAATCTTCCCAGTATAATACTAAAACTGGTAAGATGGCATCAAGTAATATTGCTTAGAGTAATGCTTCTAATTGAGTAACTGTAGTCGCTGAAGTAATACTAGAATAAGGAACAGCAGGATTGGACTTGAGGGAAGCACTTTCTCCCTTCATGTCTGCTATTGACTGGATATCTGCATTTTCCTTCTTAAGATCTAAATATCTTCTCTCTAATTCATCTTGGCATAAAGTCTTAGCAGATGCAATATCTACTTCGACTGCTTTTGAACTATGGTTATATTTCCAAGCATTTCGCCATGATTTTGAAGGCAAAGCACTATTATCTACCAGCGAATACTCACTAGCACTGATATCCTTAGCAATAATGTCCTCATCAGACAGAACGCATTGTTCTGATGGAATGACTACACGACAAAATCCATCAGATCCATTGTAGACAATGACCTTATCTCTTGCCATGATTAGTCAGATAGAGAAGATACTACAATACTTGTTGCATCTGGAAAATTTTGAAGGGTTCTAGTTCTTGCCTTCGTATCATCTTCCGCATACATTTCTACTTTCTTGGTATCAGATCCCAAATTAAAGGTTACTGCATACCTATTTGCTGAATAAGCCATTTAATTAATTTTATGAAAAACAAAAAAGGAGAGGATGAACCTCTCCTTTATTTATATGTTACTCTTCAGCTAAACGCTGGAAGTACGAAAGAGTCTCATCTCCTTCACTAGATTCACCCGATCCTGCAGATACATTTGCAAATGCTTTCTCTGGTGTTACTTCTTCATTCGCAGCATCTTCATCAAATGCTTGACTTACACTTGTCTTCCTATTACCAAGAACATAATCAAACCTCTTTTTGAGATCATCATATGACTTGAACTGGGAAGCATCAGTAATCTCAGCAAGTGAGTATTCCTTCTTCCAAAGATCTTCTAATGCTTTATCATCATCAAGAAGAGGAGAAACAGCAGCAAACTCAGAACTATCATAGTTCCAATATCCTGCAACTTTCTTTATCTTAACTTTGAAGTTAGCACCTTGCCAGAAGTCAAATGGGTTAATTGGACTCTCATCCTCAAACTCAGGTTGCATTGCTGCCATGATCTTATCAAAGATCTTCTTACCAAACTTATAAAGGAATACTTTTCCTTCATTGTCTGGATTAGCAGGATCCTTTACGACATAGATGTTAGTGTAATATGATAACTTACGCTTTTGATTACGAGCAATCTGCTTGTTAGCGTCAGAACCAGAATTCCACAATTCAGTATTGTACTCTGAAACAGGATCTTTACCACCAACAGTAGTTAAAGAATTTTCAATGTACCATCCACCTGGTCCTTGGAAGGCATGTGAATAAAGCTTTGCCCAAGGAAGATCTTCCTTATCTGGTGCAGGAAGAAAACGAATTACTGCGTAACCGTTACCTGCTTTATCTACTTCAGGTTTCCAGAGACGCTCATCGGCTCCGTTACCTGCTTTATTAGTCTTCTCTACTTCTTTAACCAACTTTGCGGTTAGAGATCCAAGAGAGGACTGTTTTTTTAATGATGCAAAAGACATAGATTTGGCCTTGTGTTTAGATTTGGCTTTTGTACTGGTCTATTATAGGGCGACAGTGCTCCCATGTCAAGCAAAATTCTTGCGAAGATTTTGTAAAGTTTTCTGCATATTCTCAAACAAAACATCAGGTGATGAATCCTTAGGGAATCCTATCAACTGAGCAGATTGATGGATCTGCTCCATCATATCTTTAGCACGAGGATCATCAGAAAGCTTTAATCTCATATAGAAATTTCTTTGTTTTTCTAAAAGGACTTCCAATTCATCAACATGCCTCATTTTCTCTTCATGAGATAATGTTTGAAATGCAAAGACTTTGGAATAAATCCTTTCTTGCATTTTATTGATCTCTTTTATGGATTCCTGAACTTGTTCAGATTCAAAGAAATCAGACATAATTCCTCCTAGATACTAGTATTTATAAGGGAAGCTTGGCACGAGTGGTCTTTTTCATGAAATTTAAATTGATAGCATCTGCCTTTAATTTTTCCTTTAAAGGTTTAGAAATCAACTTCGTAACAGAGTCAACTTCAATACTATTTTTATCACAAAATAGAACAATGGCATCGATGTAATTCACTTTTTCTTCCAATACAATTTTCTCCACTTCAAGAGAAAATTTGGCAGCATTCATGAATTTTTTATCTAATGCTTTGGTTAATTCATTTTCCATTTAAGTCTATTTGAAAGTCCAAAAAGTTTCTAATGTAATGTACGAGTAATTTCATATATTTTTTCTTATTACGCTCTGTGTAAACTTTACATGTTCCATCTTCACATGCCATTATTATAACAAGTTTTTTAGCAATTGTGCCAGTCAACTCAAAATACATAGCAGCATATGCCATTGCTTGTACAAAGTATCCATCAATCCATTTTCTTGGTTTAGGTGCTTTAGAAGTCTTAAAGTCAATAACTGCTAATTCTCCTTCATATTCACCAATACAGTCTACCGTACCAGCAACACCCAATTCCTTACTATAAAGAGCACCTTCTAATGCATGAATGTTATCAATCTTGTTAAGTTCTGGTTTAGCAATTTTAAAAAGAAAATCTGATAATGGTTGAACTTCAGGAAGTTCTTCATTTTTCAGATAATGCTCTGTAAGAGTATGCATATCAGTACCACGAGAGGTTGCTTTTGCAGTAATCTCGTTAGCTTTTTCTTCACCAATTTTCTTCCTCCAAGCAGCAAACTTTGCTCTATTATAGAACGAAGTCACTGAAGTGATAGAAACCAATTTTAATAGTTCTTCTTCATCAGGAACCTGATAAAAGCGAACACCATCTATAGTTTCTCTCTCCAAAGGAGAAAGTTTCACATCAACATGATTAAACATTACATACCAAGTGCTAATTTAGTCTTCAAATACTCCTTACACAGACCAGAACGAACAATGTCATCAACATCAAATTCGATCATAGAGAAGGATTCCATCTGTTCGAGAATTTTCATGAAATCAAGGATTCCATTTTTTTCATTCTGCTTAATCAGATCAGTTTGATTGGCATCACCACAGAAATGAATTCTGCAATTTTCACCAACTCTTGTTATTATACTATCTAATTCGTGAAAATTCAAGTTTTGGCACTCATCGATGATTATAATAGCATCATCAAAGGTAGTTCCTCTAAGGAATGAAGTAGACCAGAAAGAAATAGTCTCTTGTTGTTTAAGATTTCCATACAGCATTTCAAAATCTGTATCTGTAGGCATCTCAAACATATACTTTACCATATTCTTATAAGGAATCTGATAAAGGAACGACTTATCTTCATGATCACCAGGAAGAAATCCTATTTCCCTAGTAGCAACAAGACTACGAACAATATAAACTTTGGTATATGGTGTAATTTCGCTTAAAACATCCTTAATTGCATTGTAAAGAACAATAAAGGTTTTACCAGTTCCTGCTGCACCATATGTAAAAATATTCTTACCTCTAGCATAATCATTGAAAAGTGTTTCTTGATTAGGAGTTAGAGGTTTAATATCTACCAAAAAATCATTATTGATAGGTTTTTTCCTTCTCATCTGTTTTGCAGTCAAACCAGCACCGACTGCATCTCCTGTCTTTTTCTTACGAGTTCTTTTTACTGGCATATCAATCGAGTGTTAGTTTTTGGCGATTTTGACCTGTTTTTTGAGCTCTTCCTAAGATCTCATTCCAACCAGGTTTATTCTTCCTGAGTTTATCTTTCCACTCACCGACTTCTCCTACACCAGGCATTGTTGATGGATCAGAATAGTCTCTTTGCCAGTCTGGATTATCTTCTGTCCATTTAGTCCAGTCATGAACACTCATCACAACTTCTTTTTGTTCGCCAGTCTCTTTGTTAACAACAGGATAGGTAGCCATAAAAGTTTATAAGGGTAGTTATTTAGAGTTTGACAAGATTGTCATCATCAACATGAGTCAAGTTCTCATAAGTTACTAGATCAAATGCAATACTGATTCTAGGATTATCTGATTCGTGAACAGTTGTATAATGCGACAAATAATTAGGGAACAATGTAAGTTCTCCAGGTTTATTCTCTACAAGATAATCTTCATGATTATATGGATGCATATAAGCAGTTGAAGTGTTATCAGCAGTTACACAAAAGTGTCCACCAAGATATGTATGTGGATGAGTTGCATGTGCATGCTTTTTGATCTGTTGACCTTTACGCATTACATTTGCCCAACATCTTACTTTTAATGGTGGTGGTTCAGAACCAATTACCTGTGCAAAATATTCATCATGAAAAACACGAATTTCTTGATGTAATTCTACTATTGGAATTTCCTGCCATTTTAGCACATTAAAATGTTTAAATCTAGCAGTTAAACTGTCTGCACCTAATCCAGTATCTCCATCATCATAATTCTCCCAATCATTTGGATACTTTTCTTTAATTTCTTTCTCTTTTTCTAAGATAATCTTAGCAAGATCCTCTGTATTAATATTAGTTGATTTTATTGCAATACTATAATCCCATACTGGTGCAAAGACCGTTTCTGGAGGTTCACTAACAAAACGAATTCCTCTCGTCATGACCAACCTAATGCTTCAGAAACGATAGGAAATTCTTGAGAAAATACCTCTTTACACCCATTTGCAATATCCATATGCTCCTTTTGAGTGCCATGTCCACTTCTAAGTTCGATATAATGCACCCAGGAGCGACAGGAACCAGTCATATAGAGTTTCGTAGGGGTTGCTAAGGGTAGAACAAAACGAGCACACTCCTTGGCGATTCCTTGACGAATTAATTCGTTATATAAATCTTTTGCTGCATAAAAATGCTTTTTAATATTAAGTTCAAGATCTTTTTGAGTTTTCTCAGGAATATCATCAATTGAATTCTGACGATTCTTAAGATCCTGACGACGAAGTTCTGGAAGAGGAATATCTCCCAAATCATTCGTATTAGCATATCTCTGACTAAACTCTTGAAAAGTGAATGATCTATGACGCAATATCTGAGCAGCAAGACCTCTAGTGGTCTCGATCTCTACCGTCATATATGCTTGCTCAAAAACTGACCAATGACCGTGCTTTATGCAATATTTTAGTAAACCAGCTACTTCTGGATTGTCCTGATTCTTCGGATTGCTTACTCTCGCAATGTACCCCATCATCTTCTCTGCTTCTGGGGTCGTCTGAATGAGTTTTACGCTTTTGTTTTTTGGCATACTTCAATCGCTTTTTCATCATTTTAGCATACTCTACATCAGATTGACTATACAGATTCGGATGTTGTTTTGCTATCTTGATAATTTTCTTTGCTGCCTTCTTGTCTTTCATATTTTCCGTAGTACGCTTTAAAATACGATACTAATCCGTTTGTGGTTACCTGTTTGGAACACCAGTCATCAGCACATTCGTAAATAGCACGATTTGTATGTGTACTACCAAAATTCTTTAATAAGATTTTTAGAGTATATTCCCTAATCTGCATATCCATCGTCATCATCATAGAGTTCATAATCTTGCTTTATTGCTGTTGGTTGTTTTGGAACATATGCTTCTTTATCTGAGAAAACTTCTGCTTCCAATTCATTTACCACTTGTTTCAGCATTAAAACCATGCCTTTTAAAACTTGGCGATCCATAGCTTTTAACATAATTTATAAAAAAGAGGGGTTTTACCCCCTCCTTCATCAACTTGTAAGACGGGTTATATCAACTGCAAGGAATTGCCTTGCTTTTAACCTTAATACCACGATACATTAGATCGTGATTACGGTTATGTTGTGCCTCGTCGAGAACCATCTTGCGATAGTCTGCAGAGTCATAGGAGACTCCCCGATAAGTAACTTGTGCCATGTTTTACTCCTGAAGTAGTTGGATTTTTAGGCCCCGTTCCTTCAGTCATGTGCGTCCCAACAATTTGGTGTTTCTTCTTTCACGATCTGAATCATTTCAGTTCGTGTTTCTTCTTCAATCTTATACTCCTTCATAGCATCAAGAAGTTGCTGTGCTTCGGTACAAGTTAAAGTACTAGCAATAACTGCTAAGTGAAACATAATTTGGGATGAACGCTCCGTTCCGTGACTTACTTGCGACCCTAATGGGTTGAACGCTGTGTGCTAATGATAACACACCCATAGTATATAGTCAAGTTCTCACATTTCCTTAATCATATTGTCCCTAGATTCTTTGAGAATATGATATGCATGTTTGTTGTTTTTAGCAAGTTTTTCTGCCCAGATCATATCTGACAATGGGACATCACGACCATTTACGATTTCAACGCAAATGTCTATAAGACGCATTCTCTGTGTTGTTGAAAGCATAGTAAATCCTGTGGCTCAAAAAAATTGCGGAGTTTTTTTTCCCGATTATCTGAAACGAGAATTCGATTTTCCCTCAGGAACAGAATCTAAAACTTTTTCCCTTGGAAACCAACCAAGCTCACGCAAGGCAGTAGTGTCAGCACATGTGACATCTCTCTCACCTGGTGTATGTTCCTTAACTGGTAGATTTGCCTGACCAAATGCTTCTGCTAATTCTCTAACTGTTGTGGTCTCACCTGTTCCAATATCAATGTGTCCAGTGTAAGTACTAGACATTAGGTAACAGATTGCTCTAGCAACATCCTTAACATGGATCCAATCTCTCTTATGATTAGTAATATACTTAGCAGTCTTGTCTTGTAGCATCCTGTATAACATATCAGGTCTGCTATCTTCACCATACACAGTCTGGAACCTCATCCCTACACTGTTGGGTGGTGCTTGTAGTTCATTAACCTTCTTGGTAATACCATAAGGATTCTGCCACCACTCTTCTACCTGTGCTGAACTAGCATAGAGTAGTCTGACATTATATCTCTTACAATAATCAAAGATAGGTTTAGATTTCTCTACATTATTCTCCCAAAATTTCTCTGGATTATCTACACTCTCTCTAATAGCAGCAAATGCTGCAAGATGTATGACATAATCGTATGGTTTATCAAACATGCTGATCTCAGACTGAAAATCCCCGACATCATCGGGGAAATCCATACCATCAACTAAGTAACCATAACCTGCATCATGTCTAAGATGATTGAAGACATAACTGCCTATGAATCCCTTATGACCAGTAACTAAGATTTTTGTCATTTAACACGATTACCCCATTCAACATCAGGATATGCTTCCTTGATGACATTATGAGTTATCCTATATTTCTTTTTAAGATTCTTATCTTTAACGAGACAAACAATCTCTGCCTCATCAGGATGCAATGACTCTAATAATTCAATGAATAAAGATTCTCTCCTAGTCCTCTTTAGACCATCATTACCACCCTTAACATAATTGTAAAGAGTTCTGTACTGACTAGCAAGTTTACTCTGACTATCTACAGTAGGTGAGTCGTTGGGAGTGAAAGGTACTTCACCCTCTGGAATAGCACTTTCAATGCTCTCATCAAAATTCCAAACAAACAGAGATACTAATGCTGGTGATCTATGAGTTTGAAGTAGTTCAATCTTCTCTTTCTTTGTCTTAGCACTAGATACTGCTTGTAGAATTTCAGATTGTAAAGGATGTGGTGGTAGTTTTGCCATAATGTTTTTCAGTTAGTTAGTCTTCATCATCGTCATCAGTTAGATTTGGATCAAACTTGAATGCGATAAGTGAGTCAGCAATTACATTGCCATGCTCATCGTACATCTCAGGATGCATAGGTTGCTGATACTGTCTGTCATGATTATACATCATGTATTCTCTTAGTACCCATCCTATCATAGAACCTAGAATAAGGGAACCTATAATGAGAAAAGCAACAACAAACAAGTATGCTTCTAGTCCAGCCATCTTACTAATCCTCAGTGGTATCTTTTTTGATGTCCAGGGAGAATTCAAAGTACAAATGCAACTCTCTTTTAAAAAAGCGAAGCATGTTACCGAACTTCACCTGAAAACTTTTAGGTTTATCGGGTGCTTTCTTGCCTCCGCCAAGCATAATCTGTACGCCTTTATTTAGTGGGACTTGGGACAAGGTTATTCTCCTTAAAGTATCTTACTGTTTCTTTAGCACCTCCAATATGTTTGTGCTCATGAGATTGATCCACAACTTGTGGGAAGTACTTAGTGTTAAAAGTAGCCTCAAATTCTTCAATAGTAAAATGTTGATCTAAAGTATAGATGACATGGGTTTGATTAGCAAGCACCATTAAATCTTTGACGAGTTCGCAGTGCTTACATCCGTCCATTGAGTAAACTATGAAGGACATATTTTAAACTACCCTTAAAATATAATTTATACTGCTTTCCATATTCCCCTTATTTGTTCTGGAACATGGTCAAGGTTTGCAGCTATTACAAATCTCTCTCCTTTATAATCATCAGGAACAAAATGATCTAGTGCTGCTGGAAATGCTATAACTAATCCATTCTCTACTGGTCTACATGTCTGCCCTATACAAATAGGTGCTGAGTCTTCCTGAACATCAACATAATAAATCACTGCCATAGACGATGGAAAATGATTGTGATATTTTGTACCTTCATTAGGTCCATATGTCATAGCCCACATATTAACACAATCAAATTGTCCTTTAGTGTGCCAATACTGCGAACTTATTTCTTTAACAAACTTCTCAAAGTATGCTTGAATATCAGAGAACCTTGGATCAGTATGATGAATGTTCCAATTAGATCTCCATGTAGCACCTACATTATTATCCTTTGTAGTCTCTGCAAATTCTTTCTTATGATCTAAGATGAATTGTTTATGTTCAGCAAGATGCTCAGTCCAACTTGTCTCGAAGACAGGGAGCTGAGCATCTACTTGTGCTATATTTACTTGGTTCATAATAAATTATTAGTATTATATGTAGGTCTCTTCTCCGTCTTGTCCACCGAATGTACAAATGTCAAGTTCACCTAAGTCCTCTAACGCTGGTATTCCATTATACACCCTAAGCGTGAAATTGTTAACCGTTCTGTCACTGATTCTTAAATTAACAATACCACCTGGATATGCATTAGTACCAGATGCAATTCCTATGACTGCATAATTAGTATCTGCCATCGGATCAGCAAAGTTTACAGTGTAAACACCAGTAGCTTGTTGCTCAATGGAACTAACATTATGTGAGCGATCTCCAGGAGCATAGTCACTGTTACCAACACCTAGATTTGTATTCAAGTACCAAGAAGTAGCACGACCCTCATAGAATTGTGTATAAGTACAAGTCTTAAGTCCTGCAGTGCTCTTAAACTCACCAACCTTAGCAACTCTCTGCATCTCAGGATTAAATACCTGAACAGAGTTACCCATAGATCCTTTTTCTGTACCAACACCAGCACCATACCAGAATAACTCTGGAGTCTCCTCAGTAACTTCTACCTCAGTGTACGAACCAGTATAAGTAACACCCTGAGTCATCTCACTTGGATTGGTAGTACCAATACCAACTGATGTAACACCAGAATGATGGTAGTACATTCTGATTGGATAGTTTGCTTGCTGTGATGCATTCTCAAACCTATAAGTCTGACCTACTTCAAATCTTAAGTAAGGAGACTCATAACCTTGAATGTTTACACATAAAGCAGAGTTGATACCAATGTACCTATGTTCTGTGGTCTTAGTACCGATAGTAACAGGTAATGGTTTGTATGGATTTTCGTGTGAAGTATAAAGATTCTTAGCAGTGTCTGCTGCACCAGTTAGTGTTGAGTAACTAGAATTGCTTGCAAAGGTAGCATTGGTTGCCTGTGATGCAAGACCAGCAAGAGTAGCATAGGTTGCAATACCAGCAACGATTGCTTCAGATGCGATACCAGCAAGAGCAGCACGAGGTGCTTCAAGGATAGTAGCAGTAACAATACCAGCAGAGATAGGTGATACATCAATACCAGCATCAAAGTTGATTGTTCCTGCAGTACCAACAGCAGATCCACTGTCCTGAACAATAACACCACCACCAGCAGCAACAATGTTAGTCAGTAATGAACCATCACCAATGAATTTCGGTGCTGTTATATTATTAGTAACATTGATTGTTGCTGCCGAATCCACTTGACTTGCTGTACCAGCAGTAGTAGCACTTAATGCAGAGTTAGCAGTGGTAGCAGTGGTAGCAACTGTAGCAAGTCCAGCAACAGCAGCGTAATCTGCATTAGTAGCAAAAGAAACGCTAACTCCATCAGCAAGACTGTTTGCAGTTTGAGCAACACCTACTGTATCTGCTGCCTCTATTAGTGCAACACCATCAGTAACAGTCGCAGTAATGTTAGTTCCAAAGTTAATTGTAGCAGCAGTACCAACTACAGTACCATCTTCCTCAACATTAACACCAGATCCAACAGCAGTAACGCCAGTCAATCCTGATCCATCACCAGCAAATGCGGATGCAGTAATGATACCACTGGTGTTGACATTAAGATTAGATCCAATACCAGATGGTCCTGGATCCTGTGGAATAGAGTGAGCAACAAAGGTTAAGTTTGGTTTAGAACCACGAACAATCAAACTCTGTCCATTAGAAAGAGCGATGTTATCAAACTGTAAATCTTGTAGTGGTGATAGTCTAAGACCAAAAACAATATAATCTGAATCAAGAAACTCTGATACTCCTCCAGATGATATACCAACAGATAACGCTGCAGTAATGTCAGGGTTTTGGTTCGTAGCATGAACCGTGATCAAACTATCTTCCTCTGCAGTAAGGATCTGTAAGTTTGTATTGATTGGGTATGGTGGATTGTAAGATAGAGTTAAAGATTCTTTTCTACCATGTGTAGCAGCAGAAACATCACTAATCTTATCGTAAATCTTAGTAGCAAATGTTAGGAAAGATATATTAGGATCGAATGATGATACAAATATCTTGTCGCCTGGTTTGATACCAACCTTCTCAATCAATCTAGTACCACCTCTAGTCAAGTTAATACCATACGCAATGTAATCACTAGGTTTGAATCCAGGAGTACTAGAAATACCAATAGAGAATGTAGATTCAAAGTCGTTCTGGTTTGCAACAGAGATGCTGACCTCAAGAAGATCCTCACTCTCAAATAGTAATGTTGGTTCAACAACACCCTGAGTTAATGTAGTCTTAACAGATGCAAGACGACCCACTCTTGCTTGGAATGGATCAGGAGTTTCAAAGGATGTTACAACAGACCAAGGTGAAGTAAATGATTGACCTTCACTACCATCAGCATTAGATACATGCCTCAATCTTACATAGAATGTAGTAGCAGCAGCTAAACCAATATTAATAGTCTGAGTTAAATTTGGAGTTCCATTAGCACCAACAGTAGTATAAACAACCTGAGCAGCATCAACAAATGTTTGATCAGTGCTGACCTCGAATTCAACTGCCTTAAGTGTACCAGAAACTGCCTCACCATCAATAGCAATGTAAGTACTAGAAGTTAGTACAATACCAAATCTCTGACCTACAGTAGATGCATTAGTAGGAGCAATAATATATGGTGTCTGAACACCTGGTGCATTACCTAAGGTAGCAAACGATACTATACCAGCAGAGTAAGTAGAATAGTATCCAGTAAATGCTTGACCATCAGCATTAGATACATGCCTTACTCTTCCATAGTAAGTAGTGAATCCAAGTAACTGTCCTGTTGTTGTCTGAGAGATAGCAACATTGTTAGGAGTAGATTGCCAATCAATCGTACTAAAGTTTACATCTCTAGACAGTTGGAACTCAACTGCTTTTAGAGTACCTGATACTGTTGTGTCACCAATAGCAGTGTAAGCACTTGAAGCAAGAACTAATCCTTCAGTACTAACACCAGTTGCATTATTAGCAGGAGCAGTAAGACTAGGTTCATTAACACCTGCAAGATCGGTAGAGATACCAGATCCTACATCAATGAAACTAACAAGAACAGTACCATTACCATCTGCAGTCTTCTGGTTAAATTGTCCTGTCCAGAAGTTTGCTTCATCGATATCAGAGTATTGGTCAAACAGTACATCATTTCCTGTGATCGTACTACCAGATTGACCTCGAAGAGTAGGAGGAGTACCATCAGTAGTAAATCCTGTTACCCAATTCTTTGCTTCAGTAACACCTGTACCTGGATTTCTCTGTGCATACAGAGCCATAAGACCAGCAACTACAGGTGCAGCAGCAGAGGTTCCACTAAATGCACAGTCAAAGAACCCACTGTTATCATACCTTGGGAAGTCTCTATAAGCAGTGATATTATGCATACCAGCAGAGAGTGTTTCATCTGCAGGAGCATAGATGTCAATACCAGGACCACTGTTAGAATATGTTGCCTTTCTTTCCTTACCATTAGACTCAATGAAATCATCAAGAGCACCCACATTAATAACAGGATGATATTGAGTGGTTTCATTGAATCCAATACCAGATGGGTTCATCCAGTCTCTAGATCCACATGGAGTTCTTACACCACCAAATTCAGTACGAGAATCTTGTGAATTAAAATAATTATCTGAAACACTATCTAATCTATGAGTATCAGTAAGTCCAGTACCAATTCTTTGGTTGTTATTACCTGCAGCAGACACATAGATAACACCTGCAGCAATCAATTCAGCACCAGCAGTATCAACAGCATTATTTCTTGCAGATGATGTCCATGATCTCCATGCACCAATCACTTGGTTGTTGAAACCATAGATCATGTCACTAACATCAACAGGATCAGAACTACTATTAATTGGTAGACCAATCGTACCTGTATTATTTTTAAACTGCCATGATGCTGAACCAGAAGCAGGAAGTGCAGCCTGGTATCCCCATGATCCATTGACTACGGTTGGACGCTTAATACCAAGGATAGGATCAATTGGTTTATATTGATGGAAGAACTTCATAATATCATATGAAGTCTCAATATCCATACCAACATTGTCACTGATGGCTGGCATGTTCCAAATGGTTGCCTTAAATGCTAGTCCAAAGTTCTTACCAGCAGCCATACCAGCACATCCAGTACCATGACCACTAGCAAGATTGTTAGAACCAGTAGTACCTACTCCTACTGCTCTGTCCGCAGTGTAGTTAGCAGGAATGTTAATTGTAGGTAAGAGTGCTTTGGCAGTAGACCTTGCGTTGTTATCTTCCCACCATGATATCGCATTTGTAGTGTTAATACCTGTACTTCCGTCTCCCTTGGTATAAACATATCCATAAGTGTTGAACCAGTCTGGGTCAATAAGATAAGGAGCATCAAGAACTATATCTTTTACTCTACTTACACCATTCTCATCTAAAAATTCTGGGTGTGATGCTAGAACACCAGAGTCATGAATAACTATATCTACATTTCTACCATCATATGTGTAATCAGTATTAATTCCAATAGAAGCAAGAGATCCTACATCAGTACCCCATACCTGTCCAGCAGTTGCAACACCTACTCTAGGAATAGCCCAGTTAGTTCTGTTTAATTCTGCACTAGTTGGACTACTAGTAGGAGGACCATTAGGTGAACTTAAATCACGATATGCCTTAACATCACTTGCCCACCTCTGTGGCATAGTAGGCTCTGGTTTTGGAAATGAATCAGGGTTATCTTTTAAAGATAGTTCAATCCACTTAACATGTGGGTGCTTTGCAATCTCAGCAGCTTCAGTCTCATCTAATTCATAGGTTCCACGAGTAGCACTAGTACTTTTACTATCTGTACAAGTAATCTTTCTATCAGGGATCCCATCCTCATTAGAGTCTACGGTGAGAGCACCATGAATTTTATCCCAATACTCAGGACTACTAACGCTGAGAGTATATCGTTTTAAAGCCATGTCTCACGCAACAGAATACACTTTTTTAGTATTTAGGTGTGCTAGAATATATAATAAAAAGATTCTCGTTATGAATATTGTAACTGGTTCAGGTGGTTTTATAGGAAAACACTTTGTAAGGTCACTAGAAAATGTCCTTGAAATTGATCTGGATAACTGTGAGGAATTTATAGAAAAATTTAATAGATGGGATGAAGTTGATATGATCATCCATCAAGGTGCGTTATCCTCTACGACCAACAAGAATCTTCAAATGATCTACAAATATAATATTGATTTCAGTATTAAATTATTTGAGAAGGCAATAGAGTATGGTATCCCTGTTAAGTATGCCAGTTCAGCATCTGTATATGGGAGTCAGAGTTCAACTGCCATTATGAATCCCCTGAACTACTATGCATTATCTAAAACAACAGTAGATTACTGGGTCTTAGATAATATAGAACGCTTTAGGCATGTTCAGGGGTTTAGATACTTTAATGTATATGGATCAGGCGAATATCATAAAGGAACTATGGCATCACTAGTCAGTCAGTTTCAATGGCAGGCTGCCACTGGTCAGATACATCCATTTGACGGGAGCGACGAGATATATCGTGACTATGTGTGGGTTGGGGATCTGGTGAATGTAGTGTTATCGAACACTGCGGGTTCTGGCATATTCGATCTTGGCACAGGATCGCCAATAACAATTGACACTGTAGCTCAACTAGTTTCATTAAAAACTGGGTCGAAATTGTCTCCAATACCATTTCCACCTCCTCTTAAGGGTAAGTACCAATATTATACCATAGCAGACATGAGTTGGCTAGAAGGCTACAATTTTAAAACAGTTAAAGAGTATCTCCAGGGGTAACCCTGTGAGAATCCTCATCAAAATGCTGAGTAGAGAACTCAAATAGTTCTGCGTCTTCTATTGCAATCATCTGATGTCTAGTCTTCCTACAGCAATGGAAAGTGTCGCCAGGTTCTAGGATCATTGACTTTGCATCCTCTAACTTATCAGTCTTACCGTAGAATAAATGGATCTTCCCTGAATGTAGATAGAAGGTCTCATCCTTTAGTACATGATAGTGCCACGAACACCTGTGATTTCTCTTAATAAAAAGTAGCTTACCACAATACTCAGAGGAGTTAGCAATCCACTTCTCCCAACCCCATCCCTTAGGAACAAATTTTGGTTTAGTCTCTTTCATCTTTCTTATCTCTTATCGCCTGGTCCATAATATCAGACAGTTCCTCAAACCTTTTCATATGATCAAGATCATATAATAATTTTGACAATGAAGAAACAACTAAAGGAGATTCATTAGTAGCAGCACACTTAACTGCTGATCTAATACTACCTTCCGCTTCAAGTAAATAGTCTAATGTTTGTTTAGATAGTGCCATTAATCCTCATTAAAAAATACAGTATCAGGACATGCCTTGTCATCAATAAAGATGTCTGCATGTGGTTTGCCCATAAGTAACTCATGATATTTACAACCCCATATATCTAGCTGACATTTAGTTAGTGGTCTCAGCAACTCTTCTGCAACCCTTGCTGCCTCCTCATGAGGTTTAGTTTTATTCCTACCCATTGCACGAGCAGTAAAGTATATAATGTAGTGTCCCTCATCATATAATTTATTGATCTCTTTTATCCTATCCTTCTTAGGAGTAGCACCTTCATACTGACATGTGCCACACCCCTCACCAGGAGTACAGATAGTACCATCTATATCAATGCAGTATCTCATCTACATCCTCCATTGTTAATGTATATGTGCCAGGATTCTCTACTGCCTTTGCTGCTGCTCTATTAGCAAAAGCAATTGACTCTTCCATAGAATCAATTTGTATGTAGTAAAATACCAATGCTGCTAAGAAAGTATCACCAGCACCAGTCACATCAAATGTTCTGGCAATAGGAACTTGGAACTGTTCTTTATTCCATAGAGCACCGTTAGCACCCATAGTTACTATACAGTTACTAGAACGAGGAATATGATCCTCTCTTAATGCTTCAAACTCTTTCTGATTAATCTTGTATATTATATTGTCTCTACTAGGTGGTGTAGTTGACTTAGTATCAACAAAAACTTTTATCTCTGGATTCTTTCTTGCAAGATCTTGAATCAAATCAAGATCAACAAATCCTTTATTATAATCCGATACAACTATAGCATCATACTGCTGATGCATTGCTGCCATAATAATTTGATGCTGTTTTAATGGTTCTACCTTTGGTTCAACATCAAGACGCATGATCTGTTGATTAGATCTCTGATCAACATACCTAGTCTTCTTTATCTCTTCTTTGTTTGTTATAAAATTAACATTAATACCAAGAGACTTTAGATTCTCATTAACATTAGCAGCCATACCAGGAGCAGTCTGCTTCTCTGCATATTTTAATACAGGAATTGGTCCTTCAGGACTTAAACGATCACAAGATCCGTACACCCACTCATCGGTGCAGCTATCCCCGATCAATAATACATTGTACTGTCTTGCTAGTTGCATACTTTTCTATCCTATCAAAGAATTTTAAATCTGAAGACCAATACGATCCAATGACCGACTTGTCTTTCCAATCAGAACCAACCACCATTATATCAGGTTTGATTGATTTTACCAATGCCTCAAGAGATTCATCGCTATCGAAGTACCTAACCTCATCAACTGATGATAGAGCAACAAGCATGAGTCCTCTATCTTCCTGATTATATATCGGACGGGTTGGTCCTTTCTTTTCCCGTACTCTATCATCAGTATCAATACCAACTATAACATAATTACCAAGAGATCTAGCATAGTTTAATAATGCTATGTGACCTGGATGTAAGAGATCAAATGTACCATTAACAAAGACTCTTACTGGTGCAAAGGGATGAATAAATCTTTTAGTCATCCTTTACTGTAATCATCTTGCCATACTCAGGTAAATAAAGATACTCAATGTCACTATTAGCAATAGTCTTGACAGCATCTTCGAGTGTTTCAACCAGAGGTTCTCCACCCAAATTAAAGGAAGTATTAAAGAGGATAGGGCAACCAGTCTGTTTAAAGAATTCTTGGATGAGCTCATAGTAATTTTTGTTTTGTTCTTCTGTTACTGTTTGAATCCTACATGTACCATCCACATGAATGATAGCAGGGATCTTCTCTTCTATTCCTTCTTGACACTTAACAGCATACATCATGAATGGAGTCTCATCCATACCACGAAGATCAAACCACTCATGTACATGTTCTTGAAGAATAGTACCTGCAAATGGTCTGAAATATTCACGATGCTTTACAGTATTAACAAAGTCCTTACCCTCAGGATCACGAGGATCATATAAGATAGAACGATTACCAAGAGCACGAGGACCAGACTCAGACTTACCTTGGAACATTGCTACAATATTCTCAGAGGTAATCAACTTAATTATATCCTCATGATTAGCACCTTGAACTACACCACCATACTTATCAGCTACCTTCTGAATATCTTCTGAAGAATAATTGTATTCAGGTCCAAGATATAATGTGTCTATCTGAGGTTTAGGTTCAAAAAATTCATGAGGTTGAAGTGCTTTATAATAAACATAAAGTGCTGCTCCAATAGCAGTACCAGCATCATTACTTACTGGTTCTACAAATAGATTGATGCCTTCATCCTTTAACTGTTCAAGATACCAGTAGTTTGCAACACAATTTAATCCATATCCACCAGACAATACTACATTCTTCTTACCAGTCATCTCAACTGCCTTACGAATGAGTTTTAAAACTGCTTCTTGCGTCTCTACCTGTACTGCATACGCTAAGTCTCTTCTATTCTCATACTTAGTTAGATCTGAATCCTTTTCATCAGGATCTGGATGCTCATCAAGGAAAGGATACTCATGTATATTAACATGTCCTGCATTTGGATAGGTAGGAATCATTACATTCCTATCTACCGTACCAAACTCCTTAAAGATCTTAGGTACTTCTGGGTTGGGTTTACCGTATGGAAATAATCCCATAGTTTTCCCTGCTTCAATAGCATGCCACCCACAATACTGTGTAACTGCCTCATATGCTTTAACAATACCACAAGTTTCATCAAGTAGATACTCAAAGGTTCCTTTCTCAGTAGGATATATTTCCTTTGCTTCCATTTCAGGGATGGTTGCTGTAGTAGCAGGCCCTCTAGTACCTAGATGCTTCCATACAGTATTAATTTCCTTAGGATAAGTGCAATCAAATATAGTTTCAATTTCCCATACTGTATCCTGTCTATCCATGATAGTGAAGTCAATGAATGTACCTGCACCATCAACTACTAAAGCTGTTGCATCCGCAAATCCAGAACGGTAAAATGCACACGCAGCATGTAACTTATGATGTATATTTCCTAGATCAATAACTTGGGAATGCCCCTTCGCTGGATCATCATTACTACGATCTTCAATCAGTCCTAACTTTCTTGCAAGTCCTACATAAGCAGGTTCAAAAGAATATTCTAATGTAGGACAATCTTTTGCTGCCATCTGAGTATGACCAATGACAAGATAATCAAGTCTATCAGTATACTCTTTGATCAACATCATTGATGCAAGAGGAGCACCATCATACTTGCGACGAGAAATTCTTTCCTCTTCTACAGCAAATACAATCTCACCATCTTTAAGGAGACATACCCCACCGTTATGTCCTCTTGCTATACCAGCAATCCACTGTGTCATTTTCCAAACCCCTTAGTTTCTGCTTGTACAATTTTTTTCTTGACAGGTTTGCCAAGTCTATCTCTACATGATTTAATCACTGCAGCGATATCTTCTTCAGTCATAGACATACATTCATCATTCTGCATGTCCTGATAGTCCTCCATAGTCAACCTAATAGGAGAGAAAGTTCTTTTATCTTCACCGAGATCTATTATATCAAATTTTGGATCATCTGGATAGGATATATTAATAGGATATGTTGATCCAATCACAGCAGTGACAGTACTATCAACTGCTTTAGCAATATGTTGACCAACAGAATCACATCCTAAGAAATGATCTGCTCTGTCTATAATCCCTGCCCAGATACGAATGTCTTCTATATTAGGGAGAATATATGCATCTTTTGATTCTTTCTCTTCTGTAGTAAAAGGAAACTCTGACATCACAATTACACAATAATCTTTCTTTAAATCATTAATGATTGTACTGATGTCTTGTAAATTGAAACTACGAGAGGTGGGATCAAACATATACCCACCAGTATCCATGATACCTCTACCAAATGGTTGAATAACTATAACCTTTTCTTTTCCTGTAGTTTTTATTGCTTCATCTACTAACTGAAGTCCTTGAATACCCTCTCCTTTCGCTAATGTAACATTAGGTGCTGGTAATTCTCTTGGTTCATCTAACCCATTGATTTCTATATCAAATGCTTGAGCAAGACTACACTTCTGATTATAATAGTGCCATATTCTATATGGTTCAGGGGTCATACAATCCCTGTCTTTAATCTTATCTTCAAACAATCCTTTATGCCAATTATCATAGGCATACTTATGTAATACAGGATGTCCTCTGTAGAAATTCATACCACCCTCACAGACAATTATAAAATCGTCATGAGTTTCAGCATATTTTTCTAATGCAGGGATGGATGCAACTACTCTGCCAGCTCCACCATTAATAAAGAATACTTTAGATCTCATACTATGATTCTCAACAAATTATATAGTCATAGAAAAACAACCTGATTTATACGGTCATACCCATCAGTAAACATAGTGGGGTCAGCGTTTGGGGAGTGTAAGACATCAGATTCATACATTATCAGTCTATTATACACCATCTTAAACTCATGTTCAACCTTCCATACTCCATCGTATCCTCCACGCATCCATTCTCGTAAAAAATTCCATACATCATCAGGAGTTTTTACAATATCATCAAACATCTCTGGTTTATCAATATAATCCATCACATTATAAGGAAGAGTCATATTTCCTTTATAAGAATATAAATTAGTACCACCTTGACATTCATCAGGATAATTTAGAAAGATAACAACACCAAATTGATTATAATCAAAAGTAGATTGAGTGCATTGTCCAACTATACCACGAGTAACACCATGTTCATCAACATACCCACCACTACTATCAATATACGAAGTTGAATAAGAATCTTGATGTGGTATGGACAACCAAGGATCAGCACCAATACTATTAGAATTCATTATATTACATAAGAATCCTGCGTTATCCCAATGACATTCATACATTCTATCAGAGAAAGAATGCTTCCAAAGAGTACTATCTTTACAGTACTTATCGAATACTGATTTAGTCTTCTCCTTAAATTCTTTAGTCTCTATATAACATCTCTCTCCAGCAAGACCCTTGATTAATTCATCTCTTCTCCACTTTTCTGCTTGTACTGCTAGTTCTTTTACTTCACTAGGATTTTCATAGAAGTTATCAATAACCACTACTGTCCTACAATCAGGTCCAACATTCCTGATTACTTGTTCATTACGATTAGTACTCGGTTCAAACATAACAAATCCTCACAGACAAAAAAATTCCGAGAAAAAAATTCCCGAAATTTTGGAACAAAAAGTTGAATTTCGTTTTGCATCCTTAAGGATCTATATCCTCTGGTGCTTTAGATGTACCACCACTCCAGAAATCACTAGTGTCAGCAGCATCTCCACTGTTAGGAGTATCAGATGGTTCGTGTGGCCATACAATTTTATATGTTTCTGTACCTACACCTACCCAAGTGTTAGGAAGATCTCTCAACTTCTGACGATAATCTTTCCAAGGAGACTGGAAATTAGAAGGAGCATCAGTAGGAATCTTATCATCAGACTGAGTTAAAAGATTATTTCTAGTTTCTCTCACCCAATCCCAACCAAATGTTGTAGAATCAGCAGGACCATTTCCTTGACTATGAGAATTATTCCACTCTGTACCATCACTAGAGAAGACAGGATCTCTTGGCCACTTATTATTAACATGATCATAATCTAATGAAAGCATATCAAACACTTCTTGGAAGTGAAGATAGTCATTAAGAATAGGATTAGGTTCTGAGTCTGGACCTGCAGGAGTTTCTATTTGATATGGACCTTCTACACCACCGAAGACAGCAATAGCATTCATTGGATACTTATCTGCATCCAAAGTAACTATCTTACTTCCAGGAGGAGCCTCTCTATCGCATGTTCCAGTTTCAAAGGAATGCTCTTGATGCCAATCAGGATTAGCATCAGTTCCTTTATTTTCGTACCAGATAGTTATGTTCTGGGGTCCAACATAAGTACAGATTCCTGTCCTTGTTGTGTCTTGTGCCTGTCCCATCCATACCGTAGGAACAGGAAATAATACTGTCTTAGTAATGTTTGCCATTGGTTTTGTTCAGGTGTACTCCCTCATATGCTATTTATTAAGACCAAGTTGTAACAACAACTAGACCACCATTACCCCAGTCTCCCCAACATTGTCCACCTTGAGTTGATCCAGAGTGTCCTCCACCACCAGGCCAGATGGACTGTGCTGAACAACATCCTCTAGCATTACCATAAGCACAACGGTTGGTTCCAAAGTTTCTGTTAGCACTCCAAGGACCAGGAGGAGTAGAAGCAACTGACCATGAACCAGAGTGACAGTTAACATGCTTGAATTCACCACCAGAAACACCACAAATATAGAATTCATTCTCAGGGTTCATTGCACATGACTTATCTTGTGCATCAGGCCATGATGCAGAACAACCGTTAAAGCAGTTAGTTCTTTGACTTTGCTTAAGACAAGTATAGCAACTGTTTGTACAACGCTTAACACCGTATGTTCCACCTTGCATACAGAATGTACCTAGTCCACCACCTTGGACATAAGAAGGACATCCGTAGAATCCACAACCAGTTCGTCCATTACAGCATCCGCAACATGAACACCTACTACTTGCACCAGCACAGATAGTATATTGTGTAGAACCAGCAGTAAAGTGACCACAGTTTGAATAAACTGTCTTACTGCCGTATCCACCGCCACCACCACCAGTACCAGGTCCACCACCACAGCATCTAGCAGGACCACCTGATCCTCCACCAGATATAATTTCAAACTGAATAGTTGTTACTTTACTGGGAACTGTCCACTGATAACAGCAACCTCCGTTACATGGAGTGTTGTTACAGCAGTTGAAGTAGAAACTTCGGCACATTATACCAGTCGATAGACCAGAAACCTGTCCTGGACCTAGCGAGTCAGCTAGAATTGCCTGATCCCCCTGCAGTTTTTTATATGTTTGATAATTAGCCATTGTTTAACCCGAATGGTGGTTCGTTAGTTGTATTTATTAAAGGAAGGGGGTTATTCACCCCCTTGTAATCATTAGATGGTAATGATTCTCCATCCTTGTGTGCCATCGTAGAACACGAGTTCAAACGCAGCACCCTCAGTATTAACTGTTAGGTCGGATGCGTCACCCATAATTGGGTTACCGTTTCTACCAATCGTTAGGTTGTTAGAGTCAAATGTCTTGGCGACATCAAAGATTCTAACGCTATCACCCTTAACTGGAGAGGCAGGTAAAGTAACTGTGAATGCAGTACTTGATGTGTTACAGAAGATCTGTTGCTTGTTACTAGCAGTGATGTTATTAGATGCATCGATATTACCGTAAGCACCAACAGGTAACCAAGAAGTACCATTGTAGTACTCGTAACCATTTGCGTCAGTGTCGTAACGAAGACCACCTTCAAGCAATGCGTTACCAGTAGGTCTAGCAGCTTGAGCACCTCTAGGTGGAACCAAGATACCAGATGTATTATCCATCTTACCTCTGGTTAAGAAACCACGAACTGCTTTCTCTGTAGGACATGCTTGGTTAGAGTCACCTGATAGCAATTCATCAGAGGAGAATTCGTTAATCGCTTCACCAATCTGACCACCGATAGCACCCAGTCTCAATTCTGTCAAACCAGACAAGTTGAAAGCAGAAGCATCCAATGTAGCAGCACCAGTTAACTGGTTAACTGAGAAGTATTCTCCAACTCTGAAGTTACCTCCTTGGTCAGTAGACACGAAGAAGATCTTACCAGAGTTAACTACAGTAGTTTCATTACCCTGTGATGCAGTGTTCTCATCAGTGTTTGGATAGTTTGTTTGTGCAGTGTTACCTGTACCAATCAATAGGAAGTCATGACCAGTAAGTCTCAACTTGGAGAACTTACTTCTCATTGCGAACTCTTGATTATCGAATGACTTAGGAGCAGATCCTTTTCCAGGTGCGACATTAATTGTTGCACGACCATTCGCTCTTTGAACCGCATTGGTTCCTGCACTTACGAATGTATGAGCAGTTGTGTTAGTAGAAGGAATATTAGCGAGACACTGGAAGGAGAATGTATTAACAGTGGTTGCAGAGATAGCAACTAAAGTCTTATAGAGTGGGTCAGTAGTACGAGGATAAGTCTTCTGAGCACTACCACCATCTTCAGCACAAGTGAATGTCAATGAATTAGGTGTAAGTTGAATCTCATCTCCGACCATCATGCCGTGAGCATTAGCTGTCAACTGTACTATACCTGTTGATGGGTTATAAGAACCCGCAGTTGGAGTATAGTTAGTACCTTCAGCATAATTTGTTATAGCTCTCAAGATGTAAGTATTAGTATCCGAGAATCCCATACCAACAGTAGTGAATCCTAATGCGTCACCAACAATCGGTGTCGTCGAGAGTCCAGCAACCTCAAAGAGGATATCTGCCTGACCATTTGCTGCATTAGCACCAGTACCAAGTCTAAAGTATCCAGTAGCACCAGCACCAACAGAGTCAACCTCACAGTACTCACCAGGAGTGAAGACGCTAGTACCAATACCAACGGCAGGGTTATAGTCAGCTGCATCGGTAAATGTGTTACCAAATCCAGCGAAATACCTGAAGTAGATTGCGTCCGAAGCAGACTGATCATTAGTTAGTTCAGCACGGCAACCAGAAACAGTACCACGAATTGTTGCACCAACAGCAAGAGTTCCAGCGTAAGTACCAACAACAGTTGTCATCTTATCACCATACATGCGACCATACCTAGGAGTCTCTAGAGTAGAGAATCCAACAGCAAGAGCACCGTAAGTACCGTAAGAGTTGTTACCTGATAGAGATCTAATCTCTGATCCATCATCAGATACATATCCGAATGCACAATAGTATGTGAAGGAAGATACAATCTCAGCGAGAGCATCATCTTCTAGGAAGAATCCTACACCTCCCGAATGAATATTCGTGAAGGCATCGAACACCATCGATTTACCACCTGCCCCTTCAGGAGCTAAGTTGTGGACACCACCCTCAATAAAGACACCAATTGCACCACCATGTCCTGTACCATCAAGACAAACATCAGAGAATGCAGTACAGTCCTTGATATATGGTGAACGGAATAGGATAGGATCGGATGGGTTTAATCTGAAGTATACACCACAAGCAGTAGAACCAACACCAGTCTTAACCTGCCACTTATCTGTCTCGTAAGGATCGTTAGCATCATAATCAAATCCCTGCAAACCACGCATTGTGATCGCCTGAATTGTAGTAGAGTCAGACACATAGAACATGGTCTGACGAGCGTTAGGAACAACACCCTCAGTTGATATACCTGGAGCAGGTTGAACTGTTGAACCTCTTAGAACATCACCAGCAATGGAGAAGTTCTTAGGTAGAGTAATTGGTAGCTCTTCAGAGAATACACCAGCAGATAGTTTAATAATAACAGGTGAAGAGTCAGTAACAGTACCACCACTTACATAAGTGTGTGCGATAGTTGAGATACTAACATTGGTTACGAAAGTATTAGAGTCAGTTACACTGTCAACTTTAAAGTAGAATCCCTGTGTTCCATCTGGGAATATGTGAGTAGATACACCAGCATATTGAGGAGCACAAGTGAATGATATACCAGCAAGTCTAATGTCCCCTCTTGCAAAGAGACCGTGGTTAGCAGCAGTAATCGTTGCAATACCAGAAGTATTATCGTAAACAACATTAGTAATGTTGGATACTTTCTGTGCTGCTGTAGATGCATAAGAAATGTTCTGCCATGCATCGTCAGGAGTTAAACCACTGTTAGCATTAGCTCCTTGCTGTGCGTCAATGAAATATATTTTTGTTCTTTGTCCAGCAAACTGCCATTCAACCTCATCAGTACTGGAGACCCTTAAGTAAGTACCTTGAGTACCAATACCCTGTCTTGTTGGACCAGTACCATCTCTGGTTAGAATGTCACCCTTGGTTGTTAAGAGTGCTGCACTATCACCTATAGCAAATGCTTGCCACATGGTAACAGCAGTACCAGGCTGTACATTTAAGTTAGAAGAACCAACAGAAACATATGCAGAACTTGAGTACTCAACTAGGTCACCTAGTTCGTAGTAATTAGAGTTACTCCAAGTACCTCTCCAATTCTGTCCTCTAACAAGTAGAGACCATCCATTAACACCAACATCACTACTAGTAACAGCAGCACCAATAGGAGGCTTATCGTTATCAATTAATAATTGGTCGGAAATATATGTATTACCACCATAGGTTACAATCTGACCCTTAGCATACTGTGCCGTCTTATCATAAGTAGCACCTGATCCAGTACCAATACCCTGAACTAAGTTAGACCATAAAGTTGGGTTTTGGTTTGGCTGATCACCCTTAGGGTTAGTTCCTATAGCAACATAAGCAGAACCTCCAAATTCTACGAGGTCTCCTCTTTGATATCTTGTAGTAGAATCATACTCTCCTAAAGCAGTTACTCCATTAGAGAATGAAGCAAAGTTTGATGCAGGAGGGTAGAATCCGTCTGATCCAACACCTGCAATATCATGTGGAGATGTTGATACACCAGTGGCAGTCTGGTCGGATGGTGATTGGAATGGGGATGTAACACGGTATAGTTGAGGACCATATTCAACTACATCATTGATACCATAGTAAGTATCAGTAGCAAAAGCACCCCTAAAGTTTACACCCTCGGAGTATAGATCCCAATACTGTGGGAAGTCATTACTGTACCAGTTACTTTGAATACCCGTTGAAGTATTCTGTGCTGTACAAATGTATAGGTTACCACCTTCTTTAACGATATCCTGGACAACATATCCAGTACTAACCGTTAGATCTCCAGCAAAGTTCTGACCTGTAAGGTGCAGACTCCATTTTGCTGAGTCGTTAGGGAAGCCTGTAGCACTAGCATCGGAGGTATGGTTAGTCGTACACACATATGAACTAGCACCGTACTTTACGATGTCATCTATTACATATGCTGTAGACGCTGCCCAAGCTCCACGCCAGTTGAACTTCAGTCTGCCAAGTCTAAATTCTGCCATTGTTAGTTACTCGTTAAACAGGTCCAGGGTATGAATGGGTTCCATTGACTTGAAGGACTAAGTATCCATCAGAATCTAGGAAATAATTTAAATTACGACGATCAAATCGTATCTGTTGATATTTATCTTGCGGATTATTGGCAGTCGCCTTTTGTTCAGTAACTTCCTCAACATAATCCTCATAATCTCCAAACTCTTCAACTTGTGTTCCATCCAATCGGAAAGGTTCAAAAGTCTCAGTAGTTGAAGCGGTGCTCACTTTGGTAAACCAAAGCATATCATCGGCATCTCTACGCAAAGCATAAACAAAATGCCCTGTAGAATCTTGAGGTTGAAAGTGTGCGTTGCTTAAGGTTAGTGCCATTTAGCTAACTATTCTCCAAATACTACCAGTCCACAAGAACATAACAGTAACGCCCGAAACATCTAAGTTTACAGGACCATCATCAATGTTTCCAATCGCATCTTTAAATTGATGGCTTGCCGAAGTCAGTGTAACATTATTTATATTCCAACTTTGGCCACCGTCTGCTATCTCAATGCTGTCACCAGCTGACAAGTTAACGGTTGGCATAGTGGCATTAATCACACCACCATCAGTTAAAGCTAAGTATCTTTTATTAACAACCAACTGGGTAGTCGTCGGACCCACTAGTTGTGTGAAGACAGGAGTAGCACCAGTAGCTGCCTGTGCTACCGTTTCAACTGAATTGCCACTTCTAATGTAGATCTTTTGGTCTACAATATTAATAGCCATTTCTCCATCTTCGAGATCAGCAAGACCAGGTATCTGACCTTGCGTTATACTTCGTTTTGGTTTAATGCGAGTAGGCATTACAAGATTTTTATGTATTGCTTCTAGTTATTTATCAGAAGTAGTTCACCGCCAAAACAAACCGTGCTTTTTCCGTGGTACAATTAGTACTATTATGAGATGTAGATCCATCAAAAATTACATTTCTATTAGCAACACTTTCAACCTTAGTTCCATCTTCCATCTTAGTATATCCATCGTTGTCATTAAAATATAATAGTGCTGCATTATGACTATAATCAAAATCTACATGAGGATCATGCTCAATAAACTTTCCTTGATTAGGATACAATAAAACTCTTGCTCTGATTACAGACTTAACATTTAAAACTTTGACTAGATAATCATCCAACGGTTCCATGAAGGAACTGATTGGTGAAAATCTTTCATAGAGTCTATGAACAAAATAAAAATGCTCGTTGTTATTCTCCCAAGGGTTTGCTACTCTTGCTTGATACTCCCACGGAAAGTTGTGACCCATCACAACTCCTTGTAGCATAGAAAAATATTCTTTATCAAGAGTGTCGTCGGTAATTTTCATGTCGGTTCGTATAGATTGAAAGCAATTGAAAACCTAGGTTCATCAGAATAATTCATACTAACATAATGATATAAAGAACCAGGGAACAAATACATTCCACCATCTTCAGGTTCTATATTATAATTAGAGTGTTGTATAGGAGCAATATTATGCTCTTCAGGATGACGAAAGATTAATTCTCCTGAGTTCTCTGGACATTTGACCCATAATACTCCAGCAAATACACAACCAGGATGAGTGTGACTTACATTATAACAATGTTTATAGTTTATATTGAACCACATGTTAGATAACCTTGGTTCAAATTCAAAGGATGCTTCATCATGGTTGCGAAACTCCTCTACCAATTCTAAGATTCTAGGACTCATGTAGTTTAGGAATGGTGCAAAGGCATCCATCTCCCAGAAATTATCAGGACTCTGATACCCATCTATATTACTCCTACTATTTGTTGGATAAGTCTTAGCATAATTTACCATCCAGTTGACTAAATCATCTTGGATATTAAATTGTGGATCATCAGACCTAGCAACAATAGTAGGGAATATATTATGAGTCTCTATCATAAACCCTTTCTAGATCTATTCTGTATGATAATTCTATCGTTGGTATGGTCAGGAATAAATTCCAACACATCATCATTGGGCCACATCATTTCTTCATACAAAGCATTGAGACGATCCATGTCTTCCCATAGATCATTGACATGCTGCTTGAATACATTTTCTTCTGGTTCTAAATTACCATGCATGTCAAGAAACCTCTAGTAGTTGCTGTAGTATATATTTGTATGCCTCTACTATATCACCTTTGTCGTTTCTGAACAAGTCCTTATCAAGACTTTCTGTTGTCCCTTTTTTCCAGAGTCGCATGTTGTCAGGTGATATCTCATCAGCCAAGTATAGATGGCCATTACTATCGTGTCCATATTCTAACTTAAAATCTACGATGTCGATACCCATTCTACCAAAGATCTGTTTAAAATGCCAGTTCATTTCTGTTGCTCTCCTCCTGAATGTATGAGGATCAAAACCCATCAATCTAACTCTATCATCAGTAAGCAATGGATCATCTAAGTCATCATCCTTAAGATTAAACTCAACAAGTGGTGGATCAAACACCATTCCTTTATTGATAGGAGTATCTCTTACTATAGATCCTGCTGCTATATTCCTACAGATAACCTCTACAGGAATAATATTTAATTTCTTACAGACCATCTCATTAGGAGATGGACAACTAATATAATGAGTCTGAACTTTATCTTGAAAATATTTAAAGAACCATTCAGATATCTGACAGCAAACAGAACCCTTCTCATCAGGACAAGATACTTTCTTACCATTACCAGCAGTAACTCTATCCTCATATCTTATGAGAATTTCATCATCATTATCAGTAGAGAACACTGTCTTTACTTTTCCTGTGCTTATAATTTCCATTAGAATGCGTTAAGTACTATTGGTAAGAGTTGATGTTCACATTGTTGTACTGCTCTAGTAACTGACTCAACATTATCACCAGGTAAAATAGGTACTGTCTGTTGTTTTATTATAGCACCTGAATCTAAGTGCTCATTAACAAAATGAACAGTGCATCCTGTAGTCTCTTCACCTGCTTTGATTGCTTGCTCTATAGCATGGAGTCCCTTGTACTTAGGTAGCAAAGATGGATGAAGATTGATAATCCTACCAGCAAATTCATCAGTAAATTTCTTAGTAACTATCTTCATCCATCCTGCCATGACAATCATATCCACATTGTACGCATGGAACAATGCAATGATCTCATCCTCATCCTTACTATAGCATGAAGGAATGTCCAATCTATCTGCTCTCTTTCTTGCCTTACATTTCTTTTTGTTGTATACCATAAGTACAACATCATGCTTAGGACATGAGTGAACTATGTTCTCGAAATTAGTACCCTCTCCAGAGCACATTATTCCTAGTCTCATTGCCATGCCTCATAAAGTGGTTCATCTTCACCGACATAGTGTTTAAAATGTTCGGTGTCGAAGTAAGATACAGGTAGTGATTTAACATTATCATATGCTCCTGCCATTTGTTTTTTATATTCTCTCTCATCAAGTACTTCATTAATTAATATCTTTAATTCCTTAACCATCTCAGGAGTAAATAACCTCCTCGGTGTGATAATAGCAGGTTTATGTTCCTGTGGTTTACCATCAGGGATATAGTTAGGATCAACTGGTCCTCCCATCCCTTGAGTGTCTATCTTACTCATAAACTTCTCCAATAGTCCATGAAGGAATTGTAGTATGTATATCAATGTCAGGTGGAACTACCAAACAAAACCCGATACCAAGATTAAATACTTTTTTCATTTCCTCTTCTACTATTTCACCAGCACACATTATCTTACTAAAGACCTCTGGCAGTGGCCATGAATTAAAATCTACCCGTACTTTTAATCCTTCTGGTAAACATCTTGATAGGTTCTCAAGTATACCACCACCAGTAATATGTGCCATGCCAAGGATAGGATATTCTTCCAACAACTCTTGGATAATAGGAGCATATATTGTGGTGGGAGTAAGCAACTCAGGAGTATCTTTCCAGTATATCTTATGTCTCCATAACATATCATTGATCAATGTATATCCATTACTATGAAGACCACTACTTGCTAAACCAATTACTTTGTCACCTGGTTTAATATTCTTACCGTCAACTATACAATCCTTCTCTACAATACCAGTACAAAATCCTGCAAGGTCATACTCTCTCTGTCTGAAATGTTCAGCAGTCTCTCCACCTAAGAGTTCACAACCTGCTATCTCACATCCCTTAAGAACACCAACCATAATGTCAGCAACATTATCATCTATCTTCTGAGTAGAAATATAATCTAAGAAGTATAATGGTTTAGCACCGCTACAGATCACATCATTAACACACATTGCTACTAGATCTATACCAATAGTAGTATAGTCACCAGCAATCCTTGCTATGTTTATCTTAGTCCCTACACCATCAGCACCAGAGACTAAGACAGGTTCATCATACCCAGATGGTACTGGGAACATACCACCAAAGCCATGATTAGCAATGGGGATAGACTTTGCAAAAGCATTAGCTGCTTCTATGTCAACACCAGAATCTTTATAGTTCATTGATCAATATCTTCTGTGTATCAATAGGATTCCAGTGTCTTATAACACCAGCAGTAATGAAACAGTTAGTGACAAGATAAGTAAGAAGAATAATACTCCTAATAATGCATACCGCATTATCATACTTTGAAGTTGTATTATCCGAGAAACTTCCCAAGGCATACTTCCAAGTCCTCCAAATAGATTTCATGGATTAAAATTAGGATCATAATATAAACAGACTGCTGCTGTTCCTGTACTAGCAAGAGCTAGTGCCACTAATGCGTATAAAATCATAGAGTTACTCTCTTATGTAATTTATCTAGTGCTCTTCTTAATTCAGGAGTTTCTTCCCAACTCCACTCTTGGTTGTGTTGAGGATTCTTCTTTTCGATTGTGTATTTTTTTGTAGCCATAAAAAAAGGGGATCCGAAGATCCCCCTATTATATCAGACTCATCTTGTTCAGGCAACTCATCCCAGTAAAAGAATTGCATCTGGGATAATTTGCAGTGTTTCAATGGTCTTTTTAACTTCATCCTACAGCAGGAGCAATGAGTGCAACCTCAGTAGTCTCAGCAGCAGCCAAGTCTAGTGGGAAGTTGTGAGCATTACGCTCATGCATTACTTCCATACCAAGGTTAGCTCTATTTAGAACATCTGCCCAAGTAGGAACAATCTTACCACCACTATCTACGATAGACTGGTTGAAGTTGAATCCATTCAAGTTGAATGCCATTGTACAGATACCCATAGAGGTTAACCATATGCAAACAACAGGGAATGTTGCTAGGAAGAAGTGGAGTGAACGAGAGTTGTTGAATGATGCATACTGGAAGATTAATCTACCGAAGTATCCATGAGCAGCAACGATGTTGTAAGTCTCTTCTTCTTGTCCGAATTTATAACCATAGTTTTGTGATTCTGTCTCAGTTGTCTCCCTGATCAGAGAAGATGTAACGAGTGAACCATGCATAGCACTAAAGAGTGCTCCACCAAACATACCTGCTACACCTGCCATATGGAAGGGGTGCATAAGAATGTTGTGCTCTGCTTGGAAGACAAACATAAAGTTGAATGTCCCTGATAT
>Ga0115012_10000019_pt1 | contig 116513 bp, 115 predicted proteins | sample TroAtlMetagenome_FD_88706 | JGI IMG/M metagenome (GOLD analysis project Ga0115012, IMG submission 88706) | Marine eukaryotic phytoplankton communities from Atlantic Ocean - Tropical Atlantic ANT10 Metagenome | ecosystem: Environmental > Aquatic > Marine > Oceanic | place: Tropical Atlantic... | reverse complement strand
TCGACGCCGACCGTGGTGATCTCCGTCATGGATGGCTCCCTTCAGGGTTGGTTTTGACAGCACCCAATGTGGCACATTGCGATGCCGGGAGCGGGAGCCATCCACTCCATCAATGGCGCCTCAATGGCTCCACTCACTTTGCATCCCTGGCGAAATACGCGGTCGCCTTCCTAAGAAACAACCGGTTCTGGGAGTGTCGGGGCCAAGGTGTAGCCCAAGGTCTTGGCTCGTCGCTGCAGGTTCGCGAGAACGCGTTGACGATGCCTGTCGTCATACGAAGCCGCCCCCTGATCTTGATAGATCATGCCATGTCTGATGGCGTTGAAAAACAAGACAGCGATTTTGCGGGCGGTCGCCGTGACCGCTTTTTGCTTACCGATCCGTGCCGACAGCCGCCTGTAGAAAGCACCCAAAGCAGTATCGCTGCGTCCTATGGTCGTGGCAGCCAGCCTAAGCAGTGCCGCCGCCCGGCTCGATGAGCGGCGCGTCCTCGATGAGAGCAGCTTGCCGCCGGAGACTTTGTTCCCCGGCGCCAAACACAGCCATGAAGTGAAGTGCTTCGGCGTCTTCCAGGCGCGCAGGTCGGTGCCGCACTCGGCCACCAGCTTCAGGGCCAACGAAGGACCAAGGCCATGGATCTGCGTCAGGTCGGTTCCCAACACGCCGTAGAGGGCAGCTCGGACATCAAAGGCCGGTGCGTTGACCTGCCGGCCTCTGATGCGGGCCTTCGGCAGCGGCGCTCGCTCTTCCGGTCGTCGAGGCGTTAGCGCCGCGACAGCCGCTTCCAGCCTGCAATCGCAATCCGCGATCTTGGCTTTGTAGAAGTCGTAGAGCTCAAGGGACTGAGCCAGGGCGAAGACGTGCTCCGCTCGGTCATTCCCGATGAGCGCGGCGCGGATCGTCTCCGGAGAGGATTTGCACCGTACGTCGCGGTAGCCGGCCAGGCGATCGGGGTCACGTTCTCCCGAGACAATGGCGCGGATGATCTTCATGCCTGTCGCGCCGGTGATGTCGGAGACGACGTGATGGAGTTGTAGGTTCATCTCCATCAGTGCCTTCTGCATATGCTGGATATGGGCCGCAGCATACTCTGTCAGCCGCTCCCGCTGCCGCATGTAGGTGCGCAGCGTCGCGATCTCCGCATCAGGGCGGAAGCTACCTTGTAACAGTCCGTAGGAGTGTAGCTGGCGCAGCCAACCCGCGTCGCTCACGTCCGTCTTGCGGCCCGGCACGTTCTTGGCATAGCGCGCGTTCACCAGGATCACCTTGAAGCCTCGGGCCTCGAGGATCTCGAACGCCGGGATCCAGTAGACACCTGTCGACTCCATCGCCACGCTGGTTGCACCACAGTCCGCAAACCAATCAGCCAGGGCATGCAGATCCTGAGTGAATGTGCCGAAAGCGCGCACCGGCATGTCACAGGTGAGCGGGTTCACCGCCGCCATGTGCATTGTCGATCCAATGTCGATCGCTGCTGCCTCGGGATTGACCATCTTCAGGTCCGGGTGGTCGCCGGTCGTAGGCTTGGGCATGACTTGTCCTCCGTTCGGAACGAAGGGCGTGGGCCGTGCAAGTGCGTCATCTTCCTAACCGGGATCGACGCCACCGCGCCGTCACCACTCTCAAGTGCGCATCAGCCCATGTGCCACGTTTTTTAACGGGGTCAGTCCCACCAATAAGCGATCGGCAACTGCCCTTCGCCCAAAGCGTAGCACAGGCTGTTGCTACCGCGCACAGGCGGGCTGCGACCCGGGACGGTTTTTTTAAGATATCCCGCTCCTCCGTCACTCTCAGAAGCTCACGCTTGAGCCGACGGATCTCCGCCTCTTTCTCAGCGTCACCAGATGACGCCTTCGCGAACTTCTTCTTCCAGGAGTAGAGCGAGTATTGGCTCACGCCCAGACGCTCAGCCACCTCCCTGACCGGGTAGCCCCTCTCCGTGATCTGCGCGACGGCGTCTCTCTTGAAGTCGTCGCTGAAATTGGTGCTGCTCATCATGGCCTCCTTGCCTCAAAATTAGCAAAGAAGGCGTCCACGATACACGGGGCTATTCAATTGGTGCATCGTGCAGCATATGTCAAACTGGGCTCGGTGCCGACGTTCGCGGCACGTTGAGCCAGCGACTGCGGTCCGGACAGAATGAGCTTTCGCTGCGGCTGTTGCAATGGCCGCTTCGGATGGTGCTACTCTCTCGTTCAATGGCGGCCCATCGCCATCGCTGAGACTATGGGAGGAAAACCACAAAATGATTGCTTACGTCACCGTTGGCGCGGACGACATCGCGAAGGCAGAGCGCTTCTACTCGGCGTTCCTCCCAGCTCTGGGTTATGGGCTCGAAGAGTATCAAGGAGACCTGAGCTACATCTTGCCTACAGAGCCAGGTCAGCCCCCCGTTCAGCCAGATTTCTATGTCAAATCCCCCTTCAATGGGCAATCCGCCTCGGCTGGGAACGGTGTCATGGTCGCGTTTCAGGCGCGATCACAAAGGCAGGTTCGTGACCTTCATTGCGCTGCGCTGGCCGCAGGCGGCTCTGACGATGGGCAGCCTGGTTTTCGTCCATTATACGGCCCCTACTTTTATGTTGGCTATCTTCGTGACCCGCACGGCAACAAGATCGCGCTGTTCTCCAATGACCCGAATGAACCTGGGCGCGATGATCGACGCGGGAGCTGACATTCGTGCCGCAAGCAGCATCCGACACTATGGGCTCAGAGCGGGCCTTCTCCGCACCGCAGGATGTGCCAAAACTCAAGCGTTTCTGTCACCGGCGGAAACGACCGTTTTAGGCACACAGGTTCTCGCAAGGGGTTTAAGGCCGGTAGCGGCTGTTCGCGACCCGTGCGGCGAAAGTCGGGAACGAGCCCTTAATGTCCTTCGTTTGCTTCTTTGAGAGCGGCGAATTCCGCGCGGATGCATAGCGCTGTCGCCAAAAGAAACCACGCCACGAGCACGCCTACCGACAGCAAGTAGATAGGTATCACCAATCCTGCGATGTTGATGGGGATCAATGAGCACCGGACAAAGCCCTTCAGCGCGCTACCTTCGCAAGAGATCTCTGCAGCATAGGCAAACGAAAACAGTGAAATGACCACAAAGACGAAGAGTTTGGCGGTTAGAGTCATCAGGCTCTTTACGTGGGGAACCGTTGAGAAGGTGGCCCAAATCGACGCAACCAGTGCGGGCGATACATGGACTGCAAACGCGGCGATTGTAAGCAGCACATCTTCCAATTGAATTCCATCTTCTCTGCGCATTGCGGCAAGCGATACTCGAACAAATTTGTTTATTGAGCAAGGTCAGCTTTGTTCGCATTGCCTACCTTCGTTTAGATCGGACCCAAGGTCGGGTCTAGGTTGGAAATGCTTGGCAGTAGAGTCGAGGTTGCGCGACACATCCTCCCGACAGATATCAGAAAACGCGAGAGTTCGAGTCGCTTTCGCTCGACAATCGACACCCTGTCTGCCGTACTGCTAGCAGTAGCTCGCCCGCCTGATCCGCGACCGTGCCGCCGGCGTCTCCAGATGGGCATACCGACCTCCGGAATATCTCCGACAGTCGAGCGCGTAACCGGCCGCGATCAGCGCGGCGCTGATGTCCTCGCCATCGGCGTAACAAATGCCCACCCGACGGTCATGGGTCCGCTCGCCGTTGAGATCGCATTCTATCGAACGGCCATGGAGATAGTTCACCATCCAGCGCCGGGCGTCCCGGCCCGCCGGTGTCCCGAGTTCGGGCGCATCGACGCCATTCAGACGCACAGGCGTTCCGGAGACGACGATGGTGGCGGCGTCCCTGACTTGCACCTGCGCGATGGCTGGTGAGGTCAGCAGGAGCACGACGATCGGGATCAGATATTTCAAACTCCGCCGCCTCTGCAGGTGGGTCGCCTTCTTCCGGGCGTAACACTCTCAGACCCTTATCGCATCAATTGGCTCGAAACGCCCTCTGCCTTACGGCCTCCCCTGCTCGGCTGCACGTGTCGCAGGCGAGAACGGCCCTGCGGTCCGTCGCGCATTCGGCCATGCGGCCTCATCGCGGCGTTGCACCCGGCATCCCGGTTTGCCCGTCTCGCGAGCACGTCGCTCCCCTGCCGCTCCGCCGGATTACGCTCTGGTCAGTTTTGCGGCGCAAAACGATCCCGCCGCTCCATCCGTCTTCCGCGTCCGGTCGCGCCGTTTGCCTGCTCGCGTCGGGCAAACCTGCCGTCAATCACACACACATGAGTGCGGAAGCATATCCTCCGGATGGCCCCCAAATCAGCCCGCCTCAAGGATCGCAAAACTTTTCGGCGACGGCGGCGCGGGTGGGAAGGGCGGTCCCGTGCATGAGCGCGTGCATGTGTCAGGTGGTCTGCGGGGAAAACTTCTGCGCCCGGCAAGCCGGCGGCTGCGCCGTCCCTGACCCGGGCAGATTCGGAAACCAGACATTCGGCCATGCCACCACACTCCCGTGGTGCGCCAGGAAACCCCGAACATCTGGAGACAAGACAATGGCTTACGATCAAGCGAACGCCTACGAGACCATCGAGCTTTTCGGCCTGACGGAGAAAGGCGCAGAACTGCCGATCCCCGAGGATCACGTCCTGACCGACAGCATCATCCGCGAAACCTTCGAGACCCTGCTTGGCCAGCTGCGCGGCACCGGTCTCGAGACCGAGATCGAACCGCTCGCGCACGGTCTCGCGACAATCCTGCAGCGCCGCAAGATCGCTCTCGGCAAGGAGCTCGACCGCACCGCCGACAAGATCGGCGCCCTGGCAAAATCCCACGACGGATCGGAGATCGCCGAGACCGCGCTCGAAGAGGCGCAGGCCCGCTTCCTGCAGGTCCGCGAGATCGTCGGGGCCATCGAGGTGATGAGCGAGGCGGCGGCGGAATGCTACGAGGTCGAGACCGGCCATGCCTTCATCCCGGCATCGGGATCGCGGGCCAGTCTTCGAGCGCAAGAGACCGGAGCGGTCTTCGAGGCCCGGCAGTTGCTGGAACAGCACGACCGTGAGACGGCCGCAAAGTCGAAAGTCGAAGGGGTGCCCCTGATCGTCTCGGGCGCTACCGACTGGACCGATATCGACGTCATCTTCAACACGCTCGACAAGGTTCGGGAGCGGATCCGGCAGAACCGCAACCAGGAGATCTTCCTCTGCCACAAGGGTGGCAAGCACGGGGCCGAGATGATCGCCGCCCGGTGGGCTCGGGCGCGCGGCGTCGCGCAGGCCCGCTTTGATCCGCGCTGGTCCGCGCATGGGCGGGCGGCACCGTTCAAATGCAACGACGAGATGCTGGACGACAAGTTCGCCGCGACCGGGGTCGTGCTCTTCGGCGGCAACGGGGTCGCGCTCAATCTCGGACAGAAGGCGGAGGCGAAAGGCCTGACGGTGATGCGGGTCGCCGATCCGGCGAAGAAGACGGCAGACGAATGAATGCGAGAGGGTCGCGCGCTGCGCGGCCCTTTTGTTGTTCCTACTTCGTTGCTCTGTAACAACCAAGCGGTTGGTTCGAGCCCTTCCACGACATTTGCGGCGACCCCGCCGCACGTAACCGAGAAGGAAACCCATCCTCGCTACGTTGAGTTGGTAACGTTCTCGCTCATGCGCCCCGCCAACTCTCGGACTGCATCGCCTTGGATGCTCCAATCGTCCGCGACTTCGCCCAGATAAGCCCTTCGCGCATGATCGAGTGCCATAGGATCTGAACCAGACAATCGCGGAATCGCCCATTCGGCGGCGGCATCCTTCGTGACGAACTTCCCGGTGCTGGCCGTGTGCCGCATCCGCGCGAGCGTCAGCAGGACATTCCGCTCGTCCCCTTGCAATCCATCCAGCAAGTCCGGAAGTGAATCGCGCATGGCTTGGTTGACATGCTCTTTCGAGACATGCGTCAAGAGTTCGCTCCTCGGCGGCCCGAACAACGGAATGGCTTCCTGATGGGACTGTGCCAGAATCAGAGAATTCTCCGGATTACGTTCAGGCATCGGTGCTTCACCGGCCTCGAAAGCCTCACGCAGCCACTCTCCATAAACGAACTCCGCTCGCGCTGGGTAGTCACTGCGCTTGAGCTCGGCTTGGCAAAACACCATCACCTCAAGGCAGCGGTCGCCTCCCGGCACGGCAGGGTGGCGTCCGGAAAGACACAGAAGGTCCAGCAACAGTCCGCTGCGCTGGCCGTCCGATAGCTCGGACTGAACCACGGCCAGAAGATCAATGTCGCTCTGCGGCTGGAGCCCCCCGGACACTGCCGATCCATGCAGATACACACCAAGCAGCGCATCGTCGAGGCAACGGTGCAAGATCAGCAAAGCCGACTGTATCTGTGCTTTCTCATGGGGTGCCAGCTGCATGACGATCTTCTAACGGACATGAGTCATTATCGAAAGACCGCTCCGTCCGCGAAGCTGCCATGCCCACGATGCCTTCACCGCCACACCTCAACTTGGTCTCAAACCAGCAAAACGGCTAGCGCCGACGCCTTATCCGCCCAACACTGATGCGATATAGGCCTCGATTGAGGTCGCTCCCTTCCTGCATGTCTTCGCCGTGTCTGTCTTTCCGTCGATGACCCGCCGCGTCATGCAGGCATAGGAGGCCGCCGCTTCCTCTGAAAAGCCGAACTGGAGGAACGCGTCTTCAAGCGCTTCGGGCGGTATTTCCTGAACCTCGACCGACCGACTCGTCGCCGCCGCGACCGCGGCCGCAACATCCCTAGCCGAATAGCGGGCCGGTCCCTCGACATGCTCGATACCGGTATCGTTCGTGCCGGTCATGAGACGTCTCGTGGCAGCCTCTCCTAGTTCTGCAGGCGCAACCATCGGAAGGGAGAGATCGGCCGGGAAGAAGCTGGGCAGGATGCCGCTTTCCGCTACTCCCTGCGCCATCCCGACCCAGTTGCTCATGTAGTACGCGCCTCGGTTGATGGCGGCGGGAATGGACTGATCCATGAGGGCTTGCTCGAATGCGCGAATAACCGTGAGATCGCCACAGCGTTCTCCCTCGAAGGCCCCGTATGTCGAGGCGGCCACCACCTTCTCAAGGCCCGACCCGTCGAGCGCCGACAGGATTGCCGCGACATTCGCCCGTTCCTCCGCGTCGGTGTCGCCCGTGGGGTCCGCCGGCGGGTTAAGCAGGAACGCACGCCTGCCGGTTCGGAACACCGCGCGCATGGCGTCCGTATCGCGAATATCGGCCACGGTGATCTTCGCCCCGGCTGCTTTGAGCTCCGCGCCATGGTCTTCGTCGCGCGTTACGACCGTCACGTCCTGTCCCGCGTTTAGAAGCGCGCGCGCCGTCGCCGATCCGACCTGTCCTGTACCACCGAGTATGACAAACATCCCAACCTCCTTCTGTCGCTTGGGGTCGGGTTTACACCCGAGCCCGGTCAGAATGTGTCAGGAACCCTCGCTCAGATCCTCGCGTGGGGCTCGATCCGGCGATAGGCGGTCAACAGGCTGTCGCGGGATCGCGGGATATCTTCCTCCAGCACAGATAGCGCTTTGACACGGTCAATGCGAAAGTGCCGGAACGCGTCGCGCAGCTCGCACCAGGCCGCAAGCATCTCGACCTTGTCGAAGAAACCGAGCGCGACCGGCCACATAAGGCGACGGCCGCAGGCCTCGTCCTCGGCGCGATAGCTGATATCCAGCTTTCGTCGATCCCGCATCGCACCCCGGATCATCGAAAGCTCTTCTCGCCGATCCATTTCACCCGGCCCCGCGGTCAGACCCGCCCCGAGCATGCGCAACTCGGCATCGTCACCCATGCCGTCGGTGATCTTGAGCAGCGCCGTATCGGCGGCTTTGGCGATTTCCGCATCCCCGCGCGCCATCACGAAGCGCAGGCCCAGAAGGACGGCATCCGCTTCGTCCCGGGTGAAGGCCGTGGACGGCAGGAAGAACCCAGGGCGCAGGATGAAACCCGTGCCCGCTTCTCCCTCGACCGGCACGCCCAGTTCCAGAAGCGTCTCCATGTCCCGATAGATCGTGCGCTCGGAGACCTGAAACATCGCCGCCAGGGCTTTCGCGGTCACGGCGGACCGTCTGCCACGGAGCGTCCGGAGAAGCTGAAGTAGTCGACCCGATCTCAGCATGTGACGATCATATCGGCATCGCCCCCGCCACGTCGATGGATGGTCCGCTCGGTCCGGCGGGTCATGCCGGGCCGTCCTGTCATACGCCCGACGACTGCAACACCGGCGACAAGGGCAGCCCCGCCCGGCCATTGGGCCGGGCGGGGCTGCTCTGCTTTCAAACCGATTGAAACCAGTCCGTCAGATGCCGGAGAGGATCGGTGATCGCTCGGCGGTCAAGATGGGCCCCTGCCGGCGGTTGCACCGCCGTCACCGCGCTCGCAGGTTCCGGCCGTGCCGGCCTCCACCCGGAACACGAGGCCTCTGGACGTGCTGAGTGGCATACCCCGGCGGCGGTCTCCTGACGGAGCCAGCCGGCGGGGTTGCCCTCATGCGCGCCAAAAATCCCGCGATCCGCCCGTTCGGGTGCAGATCGCTGGGGCGGTCGCAGCGCACCAACCGCGCCGCCCGATGATGGCGACCCGTCCGGGCGGGCAACGCTGCTGCCAGACCCGCGGCTGTACCACCGCCCCGGATCGCCAGACAGGCGTCGGGGACGCCGAGCTCTAGGTTGAAGACCGCGGCTGTGCCGATCGGGCGTGGGCGGAACATCGCGGCGGCACCTTGGAGGAGAGCGGCGCGGACCTGGTCATGTCTGACATAACTCGACAGGACCGATGGCGGCTGAGGAGCGGGGTGCACATCCGGGCCTCCCCTCTTTGCTCATAGATGTGGATCGCACGGGGTCGGGCGGTGCGTGCCCTCCGCTCACGCTCAGGCAAACACAAATACGGTTTCCACGCGCGGGGCGCGCGGACCCTCCGCATTTGTGTTTGCGGACCTCCCTTTTCCCCCGTGCCGGGTGATCCCCATCGCAAAAAGGAGAGACCCAAATGACCAACCACTACGTCGCCACCGTTCCCGTCAAGTTCACCGACAACGAAGGTCAGGAGCGCACCCGCTTCCAGCGCGTCGGCGCGATGTTCCGCAACACCCGCAACGGGGACGGCTCGGAGTTCTTCAGCCTCAAGCTCGACTTCCCCGTCGCGGTCCAGGAGCTGGTGAGGTTCCCGCCGAGCTCCAAGGAACCGCAGGAGTAATCCTCTGGCGAGGATGGGCCGCCCGAGGGCGGCCCTTTCCCCGGTCCGGGGAAGGCTGCGCCAGGACCGGGAACCCCTGCCTTCGGCCGGTGGTCCCGGGAAGGCGTCAGGACCGCAAGCGGTCCTGACGGGGCATATCAGAGATTGCCTGGAACAGGTCTGCCGGCCAGCCTCAAGGGGGCCATCCGGAATAACAGTCGGGCTGAAGCCCGCCGGTTTTTCCGGCAGAGATTTGGGCCGAGCCAAATCTGGCCTCCCTTGACCCTGTCCGTCAGCCCCGTCGGTGAGAAGATGCGCCGCCCCTCGCTTCCGTCCGAACACGGGTCCGTGTTCGGCCAGACCCTCGGGCGCGGGCATGAGAACGGGCGGCCGAGGTGCGGTTGGAGATGGTTGGGTTTTCTGGGCCCTTTGGGCCGGGCCTCGCACCTGCGGTGCTCGGCTCGAAGCGGAATTCAAGGTCGCCTGGGGGCAATCTACAATACTATTGCATTGACCGTGAAATATAGTTTCGTATGATGAGGGCGACCTGAATGAAGATGGCAGGAAATAGGGGGGCTTTTTTCGTATGAGCCGGACCAAGAGACTGACACAGGCGGAGCGGGCGGAGATTGTCCGTGAGGCCGCAGAAGGTGTGGGGACTTCCGTGCTCGCGGAGCGGTTCGGGGTCACGCCGCGGGCCATCCAGTACACGTTGAAGGCGGACGAAGAACGCCAGAAGGATGCGGCCGTGGCGACCGCTGCCGTGACGGTGAAGCTGACACCAGAAGAGCTCGCCGCGCTCGATGAGATGCTGGCCGCGGCGGGGATCAAGACCCGCACGGAGGGGGTTCGGCGGCTCATCCAGGCGTCGGGCGGAACCTTCGTTCCGGACGCGCAGCTGGCGGCTGAGATGGCGCGTTACCGGGCCTCCCTGCACGAGGTCGGCAACGGCGTCGTGCAGATCGCCAAGCAGATGATGAAAGCCAGCCGGGCGGGGCAGGGGGAAGGCTCTGCACCGAACGCAGAGTTGTCCGAACTGCGCCTCGCGCAGATGCGTGGGCTGGCGCGGTTCATCCTTGATTCCGCTGACGAGATCGATCTGCTGCTGCGCCGTCGTCGGGATGCCATGCAGCTATCCGCGACCGCCGCTCTGAGGGAGTTCGCCCATGCGGCTGAATGATGCCGTCCATGACGTCACCGGAGAGGTCTTCCGGGACGGATGGAGCCGCATCCGGGGCTCGATGCAGGGGCTGCAGGCTGGGCGACAGAAGCAGCTTGTGCGGGCCGCCGCCGGTCACCGTGCGGCGGTCTTCAAGGCGATCCGGGGCGGGGGCACGCATACCAAATCGCAGCTGATGAACCAGCTCGATTACCTCACCACGAAGTCCTCCCATATCGTCGACTCGAGCGGCTTCCTGGACGGGAAGACGAGGCTTGAGGGTTCGGAGATCAAGGACCTGTCCGACCGCTTCTCCAAGCGCTGGAGTGCGGGGTTCAAGCCCAAGCTCGGACAGACGACGCATATGCTCATGTCCTATCCGATCGGGACCCGGGGCGAGGATGTGCGCGACATCACCGCCAATGTGGCGGAGCGGTTCTTTCAGTCCGAAGAGGGGCATTTCGACTACATCATCGCGGTGCATGAGGATCGCGATCACCCCCACGCACATATAGTATTGAACCGCCGGTCTCAGGAGGGAGAGTTCTTCTTCCTGGGTCGGGATCACCGGTTCAACTACGACGATTTCCGCCTCGCCATGGTCGAGGAGGCCGAGAAGTTCGGCGTGCGCCTCGAGGCTACGCGGCGGCTCGACCGAGGTGTCGTGCACTATCCGCCGCGCACCCGCGAGGTCTATGCGGCCAAGGTTGAGGGGCGGGCCGCGGAGCCACGGCCACAGGTCGGAGCAGACTTGGATCGCGCTTTGGAAGAGATCGCAAACACCCGGATCATCTATCACTCACTTGCCGCCGAAGCCTCCGCGGACAACCGCGAGGACATCGCCGATGCGCTCTTCCGCTCGGGAGAGCTTCTGGCGAAGGGCGGCAAACTCACATCGGAAGGAGGCGTCTACATGGCAGAGGAGCAATCGTTCGAGGATTTGCGCACCCGTTATGCCGATCAGGTCGCGCGCGTCCAGGGCATGATTGATGCGAAGCCGGAGACCGAACGGCCGAGGCTCGAGCGCAGCCTCAACGAGATCCAGTCGCGGCTCGCGCATATGCAGCCCTTGGGGCTGCGCTCCGTGACACTGACCGAGAAGCCCTCGGATGGCGGGGTCTATTCCGAGACGAATCTCGATGCGGCCCGGCTCGACCGGTTGCGCGACCCCGAGGTGCGGGCGCAGGTCGACACCGCGCTGCGCGGAACCGGCATCAGTTCGTCCGTCGTCGTCGCGCGGATGGAGACGGGCGCGCAGAACGCGGCGCTCGAGCGGCAATGGATCGCTGACGATCTGGCGCGGGTGGCCGAGAGGGACGGTCTCAACCTCGAGCGCCGCGCGGATCTGGAGACGGCGCGCGAGACCCTCAACCGGGCCCATGTCCAGCTCGGCGTCGCGCTGGAGCGGGCAGGGGTCTTGCGTGAGGACGGTGTCGTGGAAGATCGCACCGTGACGGAGAGGGTCCATTATCATCGGGACGCCACTGAGGACATGGAGCGCGCCATCCGCCAGGACATGCGTTCGGAAGGTCTGACCGAAGACCAGATCGAGGCGCGGGAGTGGGAGATCGTCTCCCGCGCGGAGCGGCGTATCGAAGAAGAGCAACGCAGCTACCTCGATGCGCATCCCGAACTGCTCGCGCGCCCGGGCGACGTGATCGACCGGTCCGAGCCCTACCGGGAGCGCATCACCGACGAGGCCCGGGCCCGCGAGATCACCCGCGAAGTCGACCGGATCATGGAAGGTCGCGACGCGCGGACCCCCGTTGCGGATGCCGTCACGGACGAGTTCCGCGCGCGCTATCCCGATATGCCGTCGCATCTCGCCCGCGGGCTTGGCGCGACCTATGCTTCCATCACCGATCTGCGCGACACCGAGGCCCTCAACCAGGTCCGCCGCGACAACGAGTTGCGGGAGGTGGCGCTCGACCTGCGCGAGGAACGGTTTGGCGACGAGCGCGAAACTGAAGCCGCTGAAACCGCACCGATTGCCGATGCAGATCTGCGGCGGGTTGTAGATCACGAACGCGCCGGCAATCTGCATTCGCCGTTCCAGGATGATGGTCAGCGACTGGCCTACCGCGACGCCGTCGAGCGCGAGCTCGATGCGGCGCAGATCGAACGGCTCCGGGACGGGGATGTCGACGTGCTGAAGACCCAGATCGAAGACCGTCTCGACCGGCTCTATGCCGCCAAGACCTATCTGCAATCAGATGAGGCTACCGCCAACAGCGAGGCGACCCGCGCCGTGGTCGAGGAGATCGCCGACCATGAGTTCGAACTTCAGCGCGCCGATCTGGTGGATGGCGAGACCGAGCGCGGGGAGACCCATTGATGGGAGGGATCGGAAAGGGCCGCCTCGCCCTCGGCGTGGTGCTGGTCACGCTCGTTGCCATCGCGATCGGCTATGTCATCGCCTCGGCTGTCGTGACGTTCCGAGACCTGGGTTTTCGGGCCGAGATCGACTTCTTCTATATCGCCCAGAACTACCGCGCCATCGGGGCCGTCCGCCCCGATGATTTTCGCCTGATCAACCTGATCATGGGCGGGGCCGGGGTGGCGGGCCTCATGATGAGCCTTGCGATGTCGGGCTCGGCGCTCACCCGCTTCGGCTACACCCATTGGCAGACCCGACGAGAGATGAAGAAGAACGGATTCTTCGGCGCGCCCGGCACCGGCTTTGTCATCGGGAAACTGGGCAAGCCCGGATCCCGCGCGCCCTTTCTCTGCTCCCGGACCTTCCCGCACGCTCTTATCGTGGCCCCAACCGGGCGCGGCAAGACCACCGGCTTCGTCATTCCGAACCTCCTGACCTGGCAGGGCTCAGCGGTCGTGCTCGATGTGAAGGGCGAATGTTTCGAGGCATCCGCGCGCCACCGGGCGGCGCAAGGTGATACGGTCTATCGTTTTGCGCCGACGGATTGGGAGGACAAGCGTACCCATCGCTATAATCCGCTTCTGCGCATCTACGAATTGAAAGACCCGGCGCGGCAGCAGATGGAACTGCAACTCCTGGCGACGCTCTTCCTTCAGAACGACAATGATCGGGTGCAGGGGCTCCTGAAAGGCGGGATTGATCTCTTCGTCGCGGCCGGGCTACTCGCGATCCAACGCCGCAGGCCGACGCTCGGCGAGATTTACCGCATCGCCGCCTCGGGCGGGCAGAAGCAGAAGGAATATCTCGCGCGCGCCCACGAGGTCCAGAACGCCGCGGCGCGGCTGATATTCACGCGGCTGGCCTCGACCAACAACGACACGCTGACCTCCTATGTCTCGCTCCTGATGACCTCGGGCCTCGACCAGTGGCAGAACCCGGCGATAGATGACGCGACGGCGACCTCAGACTTTGACTTTCGGACAATCCGCAAGAAACCTTTCAGCGTCTATCTCGTCGTCCAGCCCCTTATGGTGAAGCCCCTCGCACCGCTGATCCGGCTCTTCTTCTCGGACCTGCTGTCGGCGCTTCAGGACAAGGAGCCGGGTCCGGACGAGCCCTGGCCGGTCATGATCATGCTCGACGAGTTCAACCGGCTCGGAAAGATGCCGATCGTGGCCGAGAGCATCGAGGTGCTGCGCGCCTATCGCGGGCATCTCGCGGTGGTCACCCAGACCATCCCGGCAATCGACGAGATCTACGGCGAGAACACACGGCGGGCCTTGCAGGGCAACGCCGGGATCAAGCTCTACCTGACGCCTTCGGACGAAAAGACCGTCGAGGAGCTGAGCAAGGCCGTGGGCAAGACCACCAAAACCGTGGTTACGCGCTCCCGCGCGCTCGGGAAGAACCCGTTCGAAGGGCGCAGCCAGTCGGAGCGAACAGAGGAGGTCTCGCTCCTGCCGGAAGATGAGGCACGACGTCTGCCGCTTGATGAGATCGTGGTGGTCGTGGACGCGCAGATGCCGGTCCGGGCGAAGCGGGTGGTCTACTACGAGGATCCGTTCTTCAAGGGTATCCATGCGGCGCAGGAGGGGGATCTGCCGTTTCCGAAGGGGCCGGTCCCTCCGATGGGGGAATTGCCCCTGAGTGTCCGGGCGATGCCCTCAGCTCCGCGAGGTTCAGGTCTCTCGGAACGCGACTTCGAGGCCAGGATGGGGTTAACAGACTCCGGAGGGAATGCCCCCATTGAGCCCGGTCCGGCTAGAGCGCCTCGGCTCGGTCGTGCCGCTGTTCTTGCGGACGATCAGCGGCAGTTCGAGATGGATTTCGCGCGGCAGGCAGATCTCGAGGTGGAGGCTGCGACAGAAGACGATGTCGTCCGGGTACAGGACGCCGTGAGTGATCTGGAGCGGTTGGAGGCGGAGATGTCCAGTTCGGAAGTAAACGTCAGCGAGACGGGCGAGAAATTCGGGCTTGGCTAAGCCCTCATTCGGGCGACACGAAAGCAGGTCGCGATGGCGTCTTGTGGCCACGCCCTTGAGCCGCCCATTGTCACGGGTGAAGAAACCCAGGGTCGTCGCGCTCTGGTCGAGGGGCTCGCTCAATCGTCGCAGGGTCGATCTCACGCATCGTCAACTGGGCGTTCACCCTACGCGCTGCGGGACCCGCGCGAAACCACTTTGCGGCGGAAGCCAGGTTAAAGCGCGGACGACGCTGCCACTTCGCCGGCTTTGAGGCTTCCATCAGCACCTCGATCATTTCATCTATGCGGTAGAGGCCACCCGCAACGGGGAGGGGCATCTTGCGCTGCTGGAGCGCCTGTCGCTTCACCTCGAGCTTCTCGGCGACATCCGCGAGAGACACCAGGTCGGGACGGACCTCGCGCAGGACAGTGCCCTGCGGCAGTGCCTTGATCAGCGCCCGCGCCGCTTCAAGGATCGCGCTCTCGGCCTCATCCCCTTCAAGTTCCAGTTCTACACCCAGGAGACCGGCGTGACCGGTGCCCACGAGCGCATCTTCAAAACCCGCCTCGAAGATCGCGTCAGAGAGCGCAAACGCATCGTGCTCTCCGTCGGGGAGCGCAAAGACCAGTTCGAATTCGAATTCTTCAGCCATCGGCGTTACCTTCGTCGTTCTTCTGAAGCTTCACGCAGGCCAGAGCCTTCTGCCGGATCCTTTTCGCGAACTGCTGTGGATTCTTCGGGGTCGACCAGACTGACATCTGACAAAACTCGCCACAGCGGCAATCCTTATCGTTGGCCGGGCATCGGAGGATCCCCCACGCGTGCCCCTTGCCCTCAATAAGGTCCCATCCCAACTCTTCGAGCTCCTGGATGACGGCCTCGATTTCCTTTGATGTGTGCTTCTTCCTTGGCACCTTAGATACTCAGCCCTCTTAAATTGTCAAGTGACAAGTTAAAAGTTCAACGAGAACATCGCTGCAATCTGCTGCCCGCTACCGGCAATTTCCCATAGGAAACTTGCCGTCAAATGCTTTGATGTGAGAAGGGGATACAGGATAGCTGTCTCAGACACCAACACCGGCGCCGATGCCGTTGCGCCTGATCCTGTAGCAGTGTGCCGTCTCCAGACGCGGCACGATGCCACCAATGCAAAACCAATCATGCTGTTTGTCACGGTCCCAGCAGGCAGCAAAGATTTTGTCCGCGGACAGCCTGTTCCCGGTAGACCTGCCTCGTCCGGTCTGCGCTACCGTCTGCCCAACCTGCTCAGCCGTGCCAGTTGCGCAAGCATGCGGGCACCGGTGCCGGATGAGTTGTCTGAAGGTGCAGCCGGCGCGCCACCCGCGGCATTAGGGCGGGTCGGGAGCGCCTGAACGCCGAGAAAATGCCTGGCCCGAAGCGCGGCATATTCGGCGCCTGTCGCGCCTCCGATGGCGTATCGGTTGTAAACCTGCTGGCTGCCTGCCAGGCCCCGCGCGAAAGCATAGCTTCCGCCAAAGCCTGCCGAAAGCGCCGGCATCATCATGTTTCCGGAGACCGACCGGACGATGAAAGGAGTGGCGATAATGAACCCCTTGGCCATGAGGACCATCATGAAGAAGGGCAGGAGCGCGCCGATGTTCGAAGCCCCCTCCGGATCACCAAGTTCGGCGAGCAGCGCGCGCGAGACCCCGGTGATGGTCGCGAAAACGCCGGCGATGACGATGGGGTAGATCGCGAAGGAGATCAGCGACGAGAGCCAGCGCGCGAAATAATCCTTGGTCACCTCGAAGAGGGTCAGGAAGATCATCACCGGAGCTATCCCGATCAAAAGCGTGATCATGAGCCTGGAGGCGACGACAATGAAGGCTGCCAGCCCTCCGAGGATCGAGAGCAGGAGAACGCCGAGCGTGTCAAGAAGCGCGCCAGCCATCCAGTTCAGCTCGGAGCCTGCTGCGTTCAGGTAATCCCCAAGCGCGGCTATCAGCTGATCGAACTCCTCGGCGAAGGTCCCCGACGGACCTGGCGTCCCGCCGCCGACCGACGCGACCAGCGATCCGGCGATGCTGTCTATCCCATTCAGGATGGCGGATGCGAGTGCGTTGAACTGGACCCAGTTGGTCGCGAATATGCCAATCAGCCCGATCTTCACGGCGAGCCAGAAGGCGGTCCGGCCGTCCATGGACCGGTACTGGTAGATCATGTTGAGACAGACGAGAATGACCACGAGCGTCGTTCCGAGGACCAGCATCGTTCCGACCGTGGCGGCGACGGCCCCGAACTGGGTTTCCGCCGCCGAGGCCAGATAGCCTTCGGCCGTTTCCACGAAGTACGCGACGACGCTCATGCCCCGCTACCAGTTTCCGGCGGCTTCGCAGATCGGCATGGCCTGCTTTCGGAGATCGTTCGCCTGTCGGCGATAGTCTGACGTCGCCTCGACCACGCTCCAATAGTCAGCCGCGGAATAGCGATCAAAATAGACCGCTTCGGCGGCCTCCCAAGACGGATACCGGGTGGCGCATGTGCAGCTCTGAGCGTCGACGATGCGTTCCATGCTCTGAAACCGGTAGATTTGCTGGACCAGAAGCCGCTTGTAGGCATCGCGCGTTTCGGTGTTTCGCATCCACTCTGGCTCGGGCGGCTGATCGGGGCAGACATCGGGTTGATTATCGAGCGTCGGTACCAAGTCGCGCTCCGCCGATGCAATGGTGCCCGTCAAAAGAAGAAGTAGGCAGACGAGAGAGGTCGCGCGTTTCATGTCACCGACACCGCCGGTCGGTCCATGACCTCGCGTTTGAGGAACGCGGTATAGCCATAATCGCCCGCCTCGGCGGAGATCACCTCCCAGCCTTCGGCACCTCGCTCGTTCAGGGCGCGCCGCATCTCTTCATAGTCCTTCTGCTTCTTCACCTTGCAGAACAAGATGTCGTATTCAAACTTCTTCATGGGTCATGCCTCCGCTGAGATCTGTTCCGGGGAGATAGAACTCGGTGATGCCGCGTTGGCCGTCTTCACGGCCTGCCTGAATGATCACATCGATCGAGCTTTCGATGTATTGGACCATGTCCTGATAGGTCATCGGGATCTCGGTCTTGAGCGCGGCGATGGCCAGCCGCTGGACCGCCAGCTGGGGCGTTTCAGCGTGCAATGTCGTCATGGAGCCGCCATGTCCGGTGTTGATCGCCTCGAGGAAGGTCATGGCCTCCTTGCCGCGGACCTCGCCGAGGATGATCCGGTCGGGTCGCATGCGCAGCGTCGCGGTCAGAAGCACATCGGCGGATTGGAACTCCGCATCGCGGTTGGCGATCAGGGTCACCGCGTTCGGTTGGGCCGGGAGCAACTCTGCGGCTTCCTCGATGGTGACGATCCGTTCCTCATCGGGAACGTAGGAAAGGATTTTCCGAGCCGCGACGGTCTTGCCGGTCGAGGTGCCGCCGGAGACGATCATGTTGAGCTTGTTTTCGACGCAGAAGCGGATGGCCGTGTAGATGTCACCGGAGGCGACGATCTCACGCAGCGCGCGGTTTTTCCACTGTCGCAACTCCTCGAGCTTGCGCTCTTCGCCATAGAGAAAACGAAGCCCGATTTGGTCCATCGGTAGGCTCGAGAAGAACCGGAGCGAGATCGACATGCCCGAGAGCACCGCGGGCGGGGTTACGACCTGGGCGCGGATGGGGCGGTCGCGATAGGTGATCGAGACCGAGACGATGGGCTTGTCCTTGCTCATTGTCGTGTTGGCTGAGGAGGCGATCTGGTTGCCAAGATCGCGCACCACCGTAACCGACAGACGCTGATCCAGTGCCCGCATGAAGTGATCCCCCTGGAACTCACCCCAGCAAGAGCCGTCGGGGTTGATGCATATCTCGATGACGTCATCGCGGGCGGCGTCGTTGAGCTTATCGAGCGAGGTCTGGAGGTAGGAGAGCGTCATCTCAGAAAATCTCCAGATCCCGGTCGACCATGACGGTGACGCGTGCGCCCTGATCGACGTAGATGACCGGTCCGATGGAGAGATATTCACCGATCACACTGTCGGTGGCGTCCGCCAGGTCATCGCCCACATCTTCAAGTACGTCCGCTGTGGTTTCATCCTCGACCTGCGCGGCGGCCACACTCGGGGCGGCCGAAATGATCGAAATCAGCGCGGCGGAGCCGAACCGCTCGTCAAAGCGGGTATCGACGAAGCCAGTGACACCCGAACGGCCCAACGCGTCTCCCCCGAAGGAGCTTATCTGGACGGTCTGGTTGTTTGGCAGGACGATCCGGTCCCAGGCGATGGTGACGCGCTTCTGGGCTATCTCGATGCCGGAGCGGTAGCGCCCGATCAGGCGTGAGCCGCGCGGGATCAGGAGCCGTGAGCCGTCATAGCTGAAGACGTCTTCGGAGATGATGGCACGGGTCTGCCCGGGGAGCGAGCTGTCGAGTGCGGTCTCCATCACGGCCTGGATCATCGTGCCCTGGATGACGGTGTTCGAGGGGTTGGCGATGACTTCGGCTTGTGTGATGGCGCTCGGCAACGCAGTGTTCAGCACGAAATCCGTCACCTCGCCGAAGGTGCGTTCGGTAAGTTCTGTCTCGCCCGCATTGGCGCCGCCCGTTCCGCCGAAGGCGACGACGGGGGAGGAAATCCGCCGTTCCTGGAAGGCACGCTCCTCCTCGGCCCGACGTTGCAGCTCGGCCAGCCGCCGCGCCTCTTCTTCGCGCCGCAGCCGCTCTTCTTCGCGGGCGCGCAACTCTTCGTCGGTGGGTCCGAGCGGTGCGGGTGCCGGCTTGTTGGCCTCCAGCCGCGCGAGGTCCAGGTCCATGCGTAGCTGTTGCAGCTCCCGATCTCGCTTGGCCAGTTCGGCTTGGAATTGTTCCTGAGCATTCTCGGAGGCGTCCTGTAGGGCGGCGATCCGTGCGGTCAGCGCATCGATCGCCTCCGCTGCCGCGCTGTTCGCCCCGGCGTCGGTGTCCGGCGCGTCGCGCAGTTCCTCGATCTGGGCCTGGAGTGCGGCGATCTGCGCCAGAAGTTCGGCGTTGGGTTCTGGTTCGACGAGAACGATCTCGGGTTCCGGGGCGGGCGGCGGCACGAAGGGTTCGATCTCTCCGAACCCGTCACCCTCGGTTTGGAACTCGTCCGGGGTGGCCGTCGGCAGGGCGACCTCTTCCCCCGGGCCCGAAAACAGTAAAAGGACCGAGCCGCCCGCCAGGATCAGTCCTGCGAGGAGGAGGGCGAGGAGCGGTGAGCGGCGTTTCGGAGCGGATCCGTGGCGCGGGTTGCGCCGTTCAAGCGCGGCGAGGCGCTGTTCGAGATTGGTGTCATTGTCACTCATGAGGCGGCCTCCGCGGGCGGGGTCGCCTTGATACAGACCACGTCCTCGCCCAGACGCAGCACCCATTGGCGCCCCACGCCCGAGACACGGATCACACCGTCTTCGACCGCGCCTGTGTTCACCGTGCGCTCGCGCCCGTTCGTGTACCGGAAGATCGCCGGGACGGGTGCGTTCCGAGGGAAGGCGAAATAGGTGAAGCTGCCGTCGTCCCAGACCCGGGTCGGCGTGAACTCCGTCCGTGCGCTGGCCCCGTAATTGGTGTTCGGTGCGGCGCGCGCGATGGCGTTGGAAGGGCGGCGATTGTCCTCGGGGTAGCGGAACTGCACGACATAGAAGGTCGGGCTCGAGACCTCGTTCACGTTGAAATAATAGCTCCGTCTGTTGGTGTAGACGGTCACATTGGTGTGGACGCCGCGCGCGACGGGTTTAATCGCAAAGGCCCGCCCGCCGGGCACGCCGTCGATCTCAAACCCTTCGGTGTCGCCGGCGATGATTGAGCGGATACTCTCGCCTGTCCCGAACTCGATGGTCGTGACATGGGTCAGGGAAACGTTCAGCCTGTAGACCTGGCCTTCCTGATAGGAGGCGACCCGCACGCGGTGGTCGTTGGATCCCCCGCGCGGGATCGCCTCGGCTGACGCGTGGGGCGCAAACAGTGAGACCATCAGAAAGGCCGCGACGAACGCCTGGGAGAGTCCGGCGTGTTTCGCATTGCTGTTGCCCTGCCATGTCTCGCGCATTTGGGGCGCTGGCGAGGAATTCTCTGACTTGTTGTTCCGGAAACGCACTTACTGGTTCTCCAATCTGTCCGAGCGGATCGCGTATTCGACGACTGTGAAGCCAAACGGGTTGGTCCAGACCTGGTCGATGGAGCGGCTCTCCTCCGGGCGGAACTCGAAGAGGAGTGTCGCGGTGAAGAGGCCCGCCTGAACCCCCTGAATCGAGGTCAGGCGCTTGCGAAGCCGCACGGTGGCCCGGTTGTTTCCGATCAGGTTGATGCTGAGGATCTCGACGCCGAGGCGGGCGTTGGGTCCATAGACGGTCGGGGGATAGTCGGCATTGGCCGAGTTCCAGATCTGGCGCAGCGATGCCCCTGCTGCACGGTCCGAACGGCGCAGCACGCTGCGGATGCGCACGTCATTGTCGAGCTGGTTGTAGACCTCGCGGTCGGTCACGTAGCGGAAGACTTCCGCCTCAATGATGGCGCGGTTCTCGGTGACGGTGGTGGCCCCGACGGTGGCTTCGGGGAGGGCGAAGCCGGTGGCGGGATCGTAAGGTACCACCACAGGGGGCGGATCGACATCTAGGATGGCCACGGCCGCCGCGCTGAGGCAGCCCAGGATGCCAAAGCCAAGGCTGAAGAGTCCCAGGCGCTGCCAGAGCCGTTCCCGTCTCAGCGCGCCGTAGACCAGTTCCTCCTCGATGATGGCGGTTTCTTCGTCCAACAATCAGCCCTCAATCCGCGCTCAGTTCCGGGAGCGTGAACTCCATGAAGCGTTGTTCTTCGGCGATGGTGGCGGCATCGATCACGCCGCCGGTGCCATCTCCTACGGTCTGGATCGCTTCGAGCTGCCACATGGCGACGAGCGCGATGGCGAGCTCTGACGTCACCCGCGTGTTGAGATCGACGCTCTCTTTCAGCTCATCCATGTCGTCGATGAGCCCGACGAGCCGGTCGACGCGTTCGAGCGATTGCCCGGCATCCTCGTAGCTGTTCTGGGCGGCGGCCGAGACCAGCGCGCCGGTCGTGGCCTGTGTTGCCACCCGCTCGGCCCCGGGATTGCCGCTGCGCGCCATTTCCGAAAGGGTGTCCTCGTCAAAGCCAAGATCCGCCAGCACCCGGTCCATCTGGGTTTCGATCTCGCTGGCGCCGGATCCGGTCAGCCCGGAAAAGTCCCCCGTCTTGATCGCTTCGATGGTGGCGAGGATGTCCCCGAATTCCTGATCGAGGAGGCCGTTCAACTCCTCTTCCATTTCTGTCTGGATGATTTCCGGGAGTTCGGCGATGCGTGTCAGGGCCTCATAGGTCCGCTGCAGCTCCGCGAGCTGGTCCGTGAGCGTGGCCAGCTGTTCGCGGAGTTGGGTGAGCTGCTCGTTCTGCAGGATTTCGTCTTCGATCATCTGCCGGAGTTGCTGGATGTTCTGGGCGATGTTCTGGGTGTCGACGACCGGCACGCCCTGAGCGTGCGCCGGTGTGATGCCCGAAGCTGTCAGGCCAAGTGCCAGGGTCCCGACAAGGGCCAAGGTGCGGAACGGTGCTGGCTTGATCGATCCATGTGGCGTCATTCCAGGTCCTCCAATGTGAATTCCATGAATTCGTCCTCGGCCAGACGCGCCGCCGCTCGCGCGAGTTGCGCGGCGCTGAGTGGCTGGGTGCGGGCGGCTTTGAGGCGAATACGCGCGGCCATAAGGCGGACCAACTCGGCGCGGGCATAGGTGTTAAGCGCCATGCTCTCCTGGATGTCCGCGGTGCTGCCGATCCTGGTGACGATGTCCTGGATGCGCAGCGCCGCCTGCCGGATCGCCGCGGGAGAGCTGTTGCCGTAGACAGCCGCGCCATGTCCCGCGAGCGAGAGCTGGGCATTGGCACAAAGCGCCGGATCGATCGTGCCGAGCGCTTCGATGCCGCCGATCCGCGCGAGGTAGAGATTGTAGCGTTCGGGGATGATCGTGACGTAGTGTTGGGTCTCCTTGAAGGGCGGCACGCCGCCGTATTCGAACACGCGGCCCGGGCCCGCGTTATAGGCCGCGAGCGCATTGATGATGTTGCCATCGAAGGTGTTGAGTTGGGCCGCGAGATAGCGCGCCCCGCCGGTCACCTGCAGATAGGGGCTCTCATAGTATTCGGGGTTGATGCCGAGATCGCTGGCGGTGTCCGGCATGATCTGGGTGAGACCGAAGGCCCCGAGGGGGGAACGTGCGCCGATGGAGAACCGGCTCTCCTGCCAGATCAACGCCTGCAGGAGGGCGCGCCATTGCACGACCGACAGTCCGGCGCGGCTGACACCTGCGAGGCTTGCGGTCTCTTGGGCGGCCTGGATGATCAACTGCTCGACGTTTTCTGCGGCATCCCCGAACATGCTCGCACCGCCCGGATTGGGATCGACATCGCCCGAGCCATATACCGCTTCTGCCGACCGGTCGGCGTCGCCGCTGCCGGTCTCCAGGTCGGAGACCATGCCCGCGACCTGCCCGTCGCCGAAGCTGGTCTGTGCGTCAAGGATGTTGCGCAGAACGGCGAGCTGTGCCTGCTCGATCTCGGTCAGCAGTTCCTTCACCGCCAGCTTGTCGCGCTGCAGGGCGAGGTCGGCGTCCCGGTCACCCGTCTCGACGATATCACGCGCGGTCAGCCCGGAATCGTTTACGGGCACGCCCTGGGCGAGCGTGGCGGTCGGCAGGAGAACTGCCAGAAGGATATGGACGGCCCTAGACGTCAACACCATCTTCCGGTGTGCCGACAGGGGTAAAGATGCAATCCGGCTCGGCTGCTGCGACAGAGGCGCGGAAGGCGAAGCAGTTGGCCTGGGGCTCGCGGTAGTCCGCGCAGGATGCCAAGGCGCCGATTGTGGCAATGAGGGCGAGGGTCCGGATCAAGGGCGCCTCCAGAAGTCGGGGCGGGTGCGGTAGTCGGCGCCGACAAGGGCTTCACCCTTCTCCATGCCGCCGAGGATGGTGAGGAGGGGGCCGAGCGCCGAGAGGTCGGCGTCGACCACTACGGAGCCGCTGTCGTCGCGGATGAGGGCAAGGCGGCTGGCGCTGCCGGTGTTCAGAAGCACGTCGAGTTCCTTCTCGAAGAGGTTCAGCATCGCGTAGTCGGACGCATGAGCGCGAATGTTCGGAAGCAGGATCTGCGTGGGCACCGCCTCGATGATGGTCTTGCCGGTGCGCGTGCGCTCGAGCTGGCTTGCATATTGCGTCATCATCACCGCGACGGTGTTCTGCTTCCGGGCGGTCACCAGCCAGTTCGACAGGCGCTCGGCGAAATACGGGTTGTCGAGTGCCTTCCAGGCCTCGTCGATGACGATGATCGTCGGGCGGCGGTCCTCGATTTCCCGCTCAATGCGGCGGAAGAGATAGGAGAGGACCGCCATGCGCTCCTTCTCGCTTTCGCTATCGAGGATGCCGGTCAGGTCGAAGCCCACGACATCGCCCTCGAGAGAGAAGGTGTCTTCGAGGCGTTGCCCGAAGATCCAGCCGTAGCGACCGTCCTCCGTCCATTCGAGGAGACGCTGGTGCAGATCGCCGTCGTCATCGGTGGAGACGAAGAGCGACGCAAAATCCCGCCAGTTCCGAAGCTCAGGGCTGGCCGCTGTCGCATTCTGACGGACCACCTCCTGGATGCGGTTTGTCTGGGCAGGCGTCAGCGGTTTGTCGGCGCGGTGGAGAAGTGACCCGAGCCAGTCCGCAAGCCAGGCTATGCCGCGGGCGTCGGTCTCGGTCCAGAGCGGGTTGAGACCGGTCGCCTGCCCGGCCTTGATCGAGGCGTAACGCCCGCCATTGGCGCGCACGGCCATCTCCATGCCGAGCCGGTAATCAAAGACGAAGACGCGCGCGCCGACACGCCGGGCCTGCGTCATCAGGAAGGCCGAGAGAACGGACTTGCCCGATCCGGGGCGCCCGAGGATAAGAGTGTGCCCGCTGGTGGGTTCTTTGTCGGGGCTGCCTTGCTCGTGGTAAGAGAAGCGGTAGGCGCTCTGTTCCGGCGTTGGAAAGAGCGTGATCTCCTGGCCCCAGGGCAGCTGGTGTTTTCCCTTGCCGAGCTGTGTACGGTGCAGGGCCGCGAAATCTGCGAAGTTGCGGTTGGTGACGGCACTGGCACGGACCCGTTTCGGCTGATTGCCCGGATGCTGGCTGAAGAAATGCGATTTCGCCGCCATGCGCTCGCCGATCATCTTCACGCCCTCGGCCGCGGCGGCGTTGACGATCTCGGCCCCAAGGGTCTGGAGCTCTTCAAGGCTATCGCAGAAGACGGTGACAACCATGTGGTGCTCTCCGAAGCTCTGGCGCTTTGCCTCAAGGTCGTCATGGGCGATGTCGAGCGCCTCGAGGAGGGAGATGGCAGCATCCTGGGAGGCCTGCATCTGACGCTTCTGCCGCTTGATCCGGCCCGCCATCAGGTTCGAATTGATCGGCGTGAAGGAATGGGTGACGATCATGTCGACGGGCAGGTTCAGCATGTCGAACATGGTGCAGGTGGTCGCCTCGGAGTATTCGCCGATGGTGAAGCTCTTGCCGAAGCGGTGGCCTGCGACGCCGCCCGACAGCTCGAAATGATCCTCGAGGAAAGTCACGCGGGTATTGGCGACGTTGGTGGCGAGGAACCCGTAGCGACCCGCCGGGTAGAGCGGCAGTTCGCGGCCCGTGTTGAGCGCACCCAAGAATCCGACCAGCTCCCCGGAAGCCGCCGAGAGGACACGGGGATTGAGCTCGGCGAGACCGGAAGTGAAGACCCCGACGGCCTCCCTGAGGCGCCGGAGCCGCTTTGCTGTCTCCTCCGTGAACCGCTCCGGCGCAGAACGGTTCACGAAGCCCAGGAAACTCTTGGGCGGCGGGCGGTGGATGATCGTGAGCGTCAGGGTCTTGTCGCGCAGCCCTGCCGATCCCAGCCTCAGACGCCAGGCCTCATCCACCGCCGCCGCGAAGCCGTCGCCCTGGACCGGGAGCAGGTCCGGCGTGATCGCTTTTGAAACCTTGTGCACATAGTAGCTGAACTCGGGCCCCAGCTGGGCGATGATCCGGGCGAAGAGGGCCGTGACCTTGTCGAGGTAGACGTCTTCCGTGGTGTAGCTGTTCACGCCGCCGAGGCGGACACACTGGAAAAGCTCGTTGACCCGCGTCCGGACCGTGTGGTCGTCGACGAGGCTGACATAAGGAAGCATATGCGCAAGGCGTTTCTCCTTCGTATACCAGTCTGGCAGGAGGGTGCGCTCATCGTAGGTCTCGTCCGGGGCTGCACTATGGCGCATAGCTGTCGCCCCCGTGGATGGCGCGGTTCCGCGTCGGCGGCGTTTCCTGCAGCGCCGTCATCATCACGTCGATGAAGCGCGGGTCCCAATCCGCCGCTTTCCAGAGCAGGGGGTACAGAACCGCGGCGACACCTAGGACTGCCATGTGCTGCACCCAGACGAAGAGCAGCACCGAGCCGAAGAGCCAGACCATCGCATACATGATCGGCAGGCCGAGGAGCTTTGGCGGGCGGACCAGCCCTAGGAAGAGGGGGGATCGCTCTGCCACGACTGCCCCCGGTTCAGGAGCCGAAGACGGCGGCGACGATGGTTGGCGCTGCGGCCACGCCTGCGATCCCCACCAGCACCCAGAGCGCCTGGCGCAAATCGATGATGTTCATGAACCAGCTGATGAAGACCCCGAGGACCGCGAGGGTGGCGAGAACGACGCCAAGCGGGCCGGTCAGCGCGTCCACGATCCCCTGCAGCAGGCTCTGGATCGGGGAGAGGTCGATGCTCTGCGCCAGGGCCGGTTCGGCGAGGACAACAAAGAGAGTGACGAGAGGGACGAGGGTTGCGACGGGATTGTTCATGAAGTGTCTCCTTCCAGCCGGTTGAAGACGGCCAGCACCCGCTGGACGTGGGATTGGGTTTCTTGAAAGGGGGGGATGCCACCGTGTTTGCGAACGGCGTCGGGACCAGCGTTATAGGCGGCGAGTGCGAGGGGCAGGTCGCCGAATTCCGCCATCATCAGCGCGAGATATCGGGCCGACCCGTCCAGGTTTTGCTGCCAGTCATGGGGATCAACCCCGAGCGCGCGGGCGGTGCCCGGCATGAGCTGTCCGAGCCCGATGGCTCCGACGCGCGAGACGGCGCGCGGGTTGTAGGCGCTCTCGATCTCGATGTTTGCCCGGTAGACGTTGAGCCAGTCCGTGACGGTGACGTCGGCAGCGCGCAGACCGGGGTGTGCCGCATAGCGGAGACCGGTTTCTTCGATGGCCGCCAGAATGTCTGGATCGGCCGCCGGCACGCGCGATACCGCCGCCACCGGCAGCGCCTCGCCCACATCGGCCGCACCGTTCTCGCCGAAGATGCGCAATTCGTCCGATGCGGGGCCTTGCCCGACGCCGTCATTGTAGGTGCGGGCAAAACTGGTTTGGGCTCGCGAGGGCGAAAGCACGCCATCGCTTCCCATCACGAGCACCATCTCGGCTGACGCCGGAAGGCTCAGGAGGGTAAAAAGAAGGGCGCTAACCCCGGCGTGCAGAGATCTCCTCGCCGGAGAGCTTCTGGACCGTCCGTTTGCCTTCCTCGAGAGGAATGTCGGCGTGAGAGAACCCGATGCTCTGGAGGAAGGATATGACGCCGGTGACGGTCTTGATCTCGCGGATCTTGATGTCGTTGCGCGATGTGCGGGTCCGGGCCGTGACCAGGAGCTTTTCGACGCCTTCGTCGCTGACCGCGCGCAGAATCCAGACCCCGTGCCAGTTGGGGCCTTTCTTGAAGGCGTCTTCCTTGCAGACAACTTCGACGCGATAGCCGTTGGCGACCAGATCGCGGAATCTGGGTTCGGTGACCACATTCGGGGCTTCTTTTTCTAGGTCCATCACCCGGATCACGTTCTCCAATAGGGCGAATGACCGGGCTTCAGGTGTTGAAGCCAAGTCATACGATGATATAGTATTGACGCACAAGATAAACTTTTGATGCGACAAGCGGATTCTTGCTCAATCAACGAATAGACGGTTCCCATGTATTTGATCAAGAGGATAAGGGGTTTAGACGCCCTAAGGTTGTGCGTGTCGACTGTGGCGCACGCTATACTTCTGGTCACGTGTTTACCGGGTGACGCCTTCGCCGCGTCTTGTTTGCCGCCGCCCAAGCCGTTCGTGCCGAGCGATTCCGAAGCCGCGCGGTCCTATGCCGATCTCATCCGCAGCGACTTTGAGCTCTACATCCAGGACATCCAGGGCTACTTTCGGTGCCTTGAAGTTGAGCGCGCCCGGGCGTTCGAAGAGGCGCGCGAGGTGAGCCAGGACTACGGGCGCTTCCTGGAATTGTTGGACGAGTGAATTGGCCGCGACCTTTTTGAAGGGCCGCCGTCTTGTGACATTCCGCCGTATCGGCGGCGTGCAATTCGGAGTCTCTATCATAGTACAGCGTCCGTTATCCACTTTTTAGATAATCTATAAAGTAGATTAGCCCTGTCACAAGAGGTTTGTGACACGTGGCGAAAACGATCAGGAGTTCGGGACATGAGGCACTTCGCGACGCTTTGATTGCGGCGCGGAAGGTGGCTGGTTTAACGCAGGCGGAGCTCGCTTTGCGTCTGAGATGTCACCAGTCCTTCGTCGCCCGTCTGGAAAGCGGAGAGCGTAGGGTCGACGTGGTTGAGTTGATCGTACTCGCTCGTGCTCTGCAGATCGATGCGGTTACGCTATTGGCGGCAGCCGAGGCGGCGACGGAACTCGATCACCGGATTTAGGACGAGGCGATTGGCTTGTCGCCTCGGACGGTATGACGAGATCAAGCCCCGGTGGGACCGAAGGGCAATGATAAAAACGAATTGTTATGGGGCGCTGCGATGCACGGTCTTTGGTACAGGTTTGGCGCAGAGGCAAACGGCTCAGTAATTCACCTGCTCGAACCCGTAATTGCCCTCGTAGTCGCGCCAGTCGACGAAGACCGAGCGGTGATAGATGGAGGGACAATGATCGCCCCAACGTTCCAAGCCGACATGGGCCTCGGGCAACGCCGCGACGGACGAACGAGACCAGGAAAAATCGCCCTGGATTCCATAGGTGCCGATAAGGACGGATTCGTAACGGCTGCAATCGCTGTCACGGGACTCGTTTTGGCGTGCGTAACGCACATCGTAGACACGGATAGAACGGACGAAATTGAAGTCCGGTCCACTAATGTCGATGTCTGCGCGGTCCTGGATCAGATGCAATGCGAACCCGTCAGGATGGGGTAGGGGGTGGACACCTTGCGACCGCAGGACGACGGGCAAGAGGGTGTCAGCTTTCTCGGGGTCAGATTCCGCAAGGCTCTGAGGCAGAGGAGCAGCGTTGGAGAAGAGGATGTCAAAGACACGCGGAGTGCGACCGGGACCGTCTTCAGGTTTGAAGGAGGCCCCCATGGGGCAACGCCAGATCTGCAGCGGGGGCTCGACAGGCCACGGCGTGATCCGGCGGATGAACTCTGCACGCGCCCGGGAGCAGGGCTCTGATGCCGGCCAGCCGCCGGAGAGGCAGAGTAGGATGGCGCAATCGATCGGGTAGGTCTGGGCCGACGCATTGGTCGAGGCGCCGAAGAGGGAAGCCGTGCTCACAATCGTTGCGAAGGCAAAATGACGAAGAAAACTGCGCATGACGAGGAACTCAGTCGGCTGACGGTCGAATCTGCACCCTGCAATAATATACTATTGTTTGGGGGTCAATTTGTCTGTCGCTATTATTCCGCCGATCGCACATGGAGCGACTATTATGAGATCGTTCACCCGCGCGACAGCTTTTCCAGGAAGCGTGTTACCTCATCCGAAGTAACGGCCTGTGCAGCTGCAAGCATGTCCGGGCGCAGAGGTGGATCGATGTGGTCTGCGGTGCGGGCGGCGCCGATCCAGAGGATCGACAGCTCGGACGTGTTCCACCGATAAACCCAGCCAACCGTCCGGTTGATGCGACTACAGATCAGTCGAGCGACCGGAGCCGCTTCTTCCTTGTTAACACTCACTGGTTCTTGTGTACCTTCATTTTTTCTTAAGGATTGATTGGCTGCAAGAGCGTCTCGCTACGCACCGGCCGTATCCGATCCTAGCCCGGTGAAAGAGGCGGCATCGGCAAAGCCGATGCCGCCAGAGGTTCGCCCACAGGGAGGAGGTAGAGGGCGAAATTCAAATGATTTCAATGTTTTGTTGCTAGTCGCATAATGCGTCTTATGTTAATTTCCAGACTCCGCCATCTTGTACCACCCGCGACTCAGACAACAGCTTCTCCAGATGCGCCGCAACGTTTCGTTCTGCGGCCATTGCGATATGTGGGTCGGTTTTCTGGTAGACGGAAGCGGCGATATTCTGGACCGAACCCGGGGTGTTTGAGAGGTGGGCGAGGATCTCCGCCTCGCGACGCATGCGGTTGGAAAGCAACCGTTTGACGTAAGGTTGCGGATCCCGGAGTATAGGTCCGTGCCCCGGACAGTAGATCCTATCGTCGCGCTCAATCAGCCGCTGTAGCTGCGCGCAGTAGTCGTGCATGTTTCCGTCAGGGGGGCTGACGATCGAACTGTTCCAGCTCATAACGTGGTCGCCCGTGAAGAGCACTCCGTCAGGTCTCGCGAAACAAAGGTGGTCGCTCGCGTGACCAGGTGTGTGCAGGACGGTAAGACCGGCAATGACCTGTCCGTCCTCCAGAAACCGGTCAGGTCGAAATGCATCGTCAGGGAATGCCCGTGAGGCATAAACAGGTGCGTCTGTCCGTGCTCGCAGGGCTGGGACGACTCCAAAATGATCAGAATGGTGGTGTGTGAGCAGAATCCCGGATGGTTTGGCCCCCAAATTTTCGATGATTGCCTCGAAATGTGTACTGTCTTCTGCTGGGCCGGGGTCGATTATGAACCGACCATCAGGCGTATCAATGATGTAGCTATTTGTCCCGTGGTAGGTCATCTTTCCGGGATTGTTCGCGACGATCCTCAGAATTCCAGGGGCCAATTCGACTCCCTTCGCGCGGCAAGGCTCCGGCTCTGAGAAAAACATGCTGCTTCTTTTCATTGTGTGCGACCAGTTATTGATTGCGAACAATCCGGTTCGCACAGTTTTGTGCGTTGCTCTCGCATGGCGCCGGAAACCTCAGGCTGGCGTCCGGTGCCTACCAAATCTGGCATCGGACCATTTCAACTTATATCGGACTAAGACCGTATGAGACTAAAACAGTCTGATACGGTCTTGGGCTGGCAGTCACACAGCGCGGCGATTATGGTAAGCAGAATACAGAACTACAGCAATTGTCGCCTTCGTCAGATCCCCGATCAGGAATGGGTAAAGCCCGGCGTTCAGCAATTCCTCGCCATAACCGACAAAGCCACCCAACCAGAACAGCCCTGCGCAATACATGAGTATCGAGCCCGAAAAGACCGCGACAGATGCTCTGAATGAAGGCCAAAGTCCTTGCAGTGCTTGAACAACCCAACCGGCAGCCGCCGCTGCAAGTGCGAAGCCTACCAGGTATCCGCCTGTGGGACCCGCGATATATGCCAGTCCTGCCGGAGCCGGAGGCGTGCCTGCGAAGACCGGCAGGCCAAGCAGACCTTCAAAAAGGTATGTCACAACAACAAGACTACTACGCACCGGCCCCAGGAAAAGACCCAGACCCAAGACAACCAAGGTCTGTGTAGACATAGGTACGGGGTAGAACGGCACCACGATTTTGGCGGATATTGTCAGAAGAATTGTGCCGACGAGTATTATCGAGATCTCTCGGGTCAGTCTTGCGACTGATCGGCTTTGAGTGGTTTCCAGATTCATCTTTTTCGTCCTTGTTTCTGTAGATTGTTACTTTTTTGGATAGTAAGCTCACATGCGCTTGGCGACTTCTTCCAACATGACTTCGCTCGCCCCGCCGCCGATGGCCTGCACACGGGCATCGCGTGACATGCGTTCCACCGGTGTTTCGCGCATATAGCCCATACCGCCATGAAACTGGACGCAGTCATAGAGCACGCTGTTCACCAGTTCGCCGCAATAGGCTTTGACCATCGAGACCTCTTTCACGCAGTCACGGCCCGCGGCATCCAAACCGGCGGCGTGATAGACCAGCTGACGCCCTGCCACGATCCGCGTCTGACAGTCGGCCAGTCGCTGGCGCACGGCCTGCTTGTCCCAAAGAGCGCCGCCAAAGGCCTTGCGCTGCTTGACGTAATCCACAGTTATGTCCAGCGCGGTTTGCGCCTCGGCACAGGCCATCGCACCCAGCACGATGCGTTCGTTCTGGAAGTTCTTCATTACCGAATAGAAGCCGTGGTTGACCTCGCCCAAAACGTTTTCGGTCGGGATGCGGACTTCTTCGAAGATCAGTTCGGCAGTGTCCGAGCACAGCCAGCCGGTCTTATTCAACGCCCGGCCCACCGAAAAGCCCGGCGTGCCCTTTTCGACCGCGAACATGGTGATCCCGCGCGACCCCTTGGCATCGGGATCGGTCTTGGCACCGACAAAGTAGAGATCGCCATGCACGCCGTTGGTGATGAACATCTTGGTGCCGTTCAGCACCCAGTCCGACCCGTCCCGCACCGCGCGGGTGCGCATGCCGGCCACGTCCGAGCCCGCGCCCGGTTCAGTCACAGCAACGGCGGTGATCATTTCGCCCGAGACGATCGACGGCATCCAGCGCGCCTTCTGTTCGGGCGTGCCGGCGTTTTCCAGATGCGGCGAGGCCATGTCGGTGTGGACCAGAACCGTGGCCGAGAACCCGCCGAAAGTGGATCGCCCGACCTCTTCGGCCAAAACCACGCTGGACATCACGTCCAGCCCCGCGCCGCCATACTGTTCGTCATAGCGCATCCCCAGCACGCCGAGATCACCCATCCGGCGCAGCACGTCGCGGGGTACCTTGCCCTCCTCCTCCCAAGGCTCGGCCTTGGCGATCACCTCGGCTTCAATGAACCGGCGCAACTGGTTGCGGATCAACTCGAGGTCTTCGTTGAACGGGCCGGTGACCTGAGTAATGCTGTCTTGTCTGGTCATGTGTTTTCCTCTGGATCGAGTTTGATAAGTGGGGCGTGCCCGGCGACCGTATCGCCGGGTGCACAATAGATTTCAGTCACCACGCCCGCGACCGGCGCGGGCAGGCTTTGCAACAGCTTCATGGCCTCAAGCACCACCAGGGTGTCACCGGCTTTGACGCGGTCGCCGAGTGCGACGCGCACCTCGGCCACGGCGCCGGGCATGGGTGCGGACAACAGGTCAGCGACGCCAGACCCGCCGGTGGCACGTTGCAGATGCTGGTCTTCCAGCGTACGCAGGTCTGTCGCGGTCATTCCAGCAGGGGTTTGCAGGTGCACTCGCCAGTGACTCGGCGCGCGCACGACGTAAGCGATGCGCGAAAACGGAACCCCATCGATGCGTCCGCTCAGTCGGCATCCTGTTAAAGCGGCACTCTCGACCGTGATGGTCTGGCCGTCCGGCTGAATGGCAGTCAACCCCGACCCGGAGCCGTTCATGCGGATCGGTTCGTCTTTGGTTGTGTCCCAATAGAAGGCCGCGCCGGACTGTCTCGCAGGGGCTGTGAGTCGCCATGACCCCAGGCTTTCCCAGGGCGACGCGCCCGCCGGCACGAGACGCAGATGCAGCGCCATCGCGGCAAAGGCCATGTCCCGGGGATCAGCGGACGGTTCAGTCCAGCCGCCTGGAAACATCTCGGGCAGGCCCGAGGTATGGTGACGGAACGCCTCAAAATCCGGGTGTGTCAGCAACGCGCGCTGATAGGCCAGGTTCAGACCGACGCCACCGACGGCAAAGGCATCCATTGCGACGACCGCCTGACGGATCGCACCGGCCCGGTCCGGCGCGTGGACGATCAGCTTGGCAATCATCGAATCGTAATGGTGGCTGACGACCGAGCCTGCCTCGACCCCGGTATCGAGCCGCACGCCGGCGGGCGGAGCCCAAAGGCTGATCTCGCCCGTTTCGGGGCGGAAATTCTCGGCCGGGTTTTCGGCGGCGATGCGGATTTCAATCGCGTGCCCGTCGAATTTCACATCCGATTGCGCCAGTGTCAGCGGCTCGCCCCGCGCGATGCGCAACTGCCATTCAACAAGGTCGATGCCGGTGATTGCCTCAGTCACGGGGTGTTCGACCTGCAAGCGGGTGTTCATTTCCAGAAAGTAGTATTCACCGCGCCCGGGGTCATAGAGGTATTCCACCGTCCCGGCGGAGCGATAGCCGATCGCCAGCGCCAACCGCACCGCTGCAGCACGCATGCGGTCGCGCACAGCCTCGGGAAGATCGGCGGCGGGGGCTTCTTCGATCAGCTTTTGGTGGTTGCGTTGCAGCGAACAATCGCGGTCGCCCAGATGCAGCACGGTGCCGTGAGTGTCGCCCAGAACCTGCACTTCGACGTGGCGGGCACGGGGCGCATAGCGTTCGAGGAACACCGCCGGATCGCCGAAGGCGCTCTGCGCTTCGGCCCGGGCAGATGCAATCGCTTCGGGTGCGTCGCCCAGATCGGAGACAAGCCGCATCCCGCGTCCGCCGCCGCCGGCGCTGGCCTTGACCAGAAAGGGGGTGCCAAGCGCCTCGGCCTCTTGCAGCAGGCGCGCGTCGGACTGATCCTCGCCGCGATAGCCGGGCAGGACGGGCACGCCTGCGGCTTCGGCGGCAGCCTTGGCCTCGATCTTGGAGCCCATCCGCGCGATAGCGTCGGGTTCCGGCCCGATGAACACAAGGCCCGCCGCCTCGACCGCCGCCGCGAAACCGGCATTCTCAGACAGAAAACCATAGCCCGGGTGCACCGCACCCGCGCCCGTCGCCCGCGCGGCCTCAAGGATGGCCTCGACGTTCAAATAACTGTCCGACGGGGCGGCTCCGCCGATGCAGACGGCATGATCGGCCTCGGCCACGAAGGGCGCGTCGCGGTCCGCCTCTGAGAACACCGCTACGTTTTCCAGCCCCAGTTTGCGGCACCCGCGCTGGATGCGCCGGGCAATCTCGCCCCGGTTGGCGATCAAAACGCGGGTGAAGCTCATTTCACCCGCCATGACGGAACGCCCTTGTTGATGAAGCTGTTGATGCCTTCGATACCTTCCTCCGTCTCCCACGCATCGGCCAGCCGGTCGGCGGTGTAGATCATATTGGTCTCCAGATCGTGGGACGCGACATAGGCGATCAGCGCCTTGGTATCGGCCACGGCACCCGGCGCGGCCTGAAGGTGATCATGCACCAACCGGTTCACCGTGGCGTCCAGGTCGGTCGGCGCGACAACTTCGGTCAACAGACCGATCCGCTCGGCGCGGACCGTGTCGAACAACGCCCCTGACAGCATGGTTTCACGCGAATGCACCTTGCCGATGCGGGCCACCACATAAGGCGATATATTCGCGGGCAGAAGGCCCAGTTTGACCTCGGTCAGACCGAAGCGCGCGTCTTCGGCGCCGATGGTGTAGTCGCAGACGGAGATCATGCCGACACCGCCACCGTAGGCCGGGCCGTTGATCCGCCCGATCAAGGGCTTAGGCAGCGTGTCAAGACGGCGCAACAGCAGCGCCAGCGTGGCGCTTTGTGCGACCCTTTCACTACGGGTTTTCTCGACGTTAGAGGCGAACCAGTTGAAATCGCCGCCCGCGCAGAAGCTCTTGCCCGCGCCGGTCAGGACCACAATACGCACATCGTCATCTGCAGCCAGCTTTTCTGCGGCATCGTATAGCTCTGCGATCAATTCGCCATTCAGCGCGTTGTGTTTGTCGGGGCGGTTGAGCGTCAGCGTGGCGACGCCGCGCGCATCAGTTTCGACAAGGATCGTGTTGTAGGTATTGGTCAACTTGAAGCCTCACATTCTGAATACAGGCGTATGGCGACCGGCTTCGGGCACCGATGTCACGATGGCCAGGCACAGGCCAAGGATATCGCGGGTTTGCGCGGGTTCGATCAGCCCGTCATCCCAAAGCCGCGAGGTGGCATAATAGGGATCGGACTGTTCACCATACTGGGCCCGAACCTGCTCCTCGATCAGCTTCATGTCGGCCTCCATCTTGCCCGGGTCGCCCCCTTTCTGGCGGCGCAGTTCCAGCATCACATTTGTGGCGATGTCGGCAGACATGGTGGCCAGTTCCGCCGTGGGCCAGGCAAAGAGAAAATTCGGGGCGAAACCACGTCCGCACATGCCGTAGTTGCCTGCCCCGTATGAGCCGCCCAAGAGGACCGACAGGCGCGGCACCTTGGCAACCGACATGGCATAGACCAGCTTGGCACTGTCTTTGGCAATGCCGCCGCGCTCGGCTTCGGTGCCGACCATGAAGCCCGAGATGTTGTGGAGGAACAAAAGCGGTATGTTGCGTTGATCGCACATCGACACGAATTGCGCGCCCTTGAGCGAACTGTCGGACACAAGCGCCCCATTATTTGCGAGAATGCCCACTCGATAGCCGTGAATCCGCGCGGTGCCGCAGACCAGCGTCTCACCCCATCCGGGCTTGAATTCGCGGAATTCGCCGGCGTCGATCATGCGCAGCAGAACCTCGCGCATGTCATAGGGCTGTTTGCGATCGGCGCTGATGACGCCAAGCAGTTCCTCTGGGTTGCGCGCCGGCGGCGCGCAGGTTGCATCGGGACCCATCGGGCGCGACAGGCCCAGTTCGGATACGATGTCGCGCATCAGAGCAAGCGCATGATACTCGTCCTCGGCCAGATGGTCAGACACACCGGAGACGCGCGAATGCATCTCGGCCCCCCCCAATGTTTCTCCATCAACCTCTTCGTTGATCGCCACCTTGACGATCGAGGGGCCGCCCAGATGGATGCGTGCGTTGCCGCGTACCATGATGACTTCGTCCGACAGGGCCGGGATATAGGCCCCACCGGCCGTGCAGCCTCCAAAGACCGCCGAGATCTGCGGCAGGCCGCTCGCGGACATGTTGGTTTGACGATAAAAGGAATTGCCGAAATGGCGGGCATCGGGGAAAACCCGGTCCTGCTCTGGCAGATAGGCACCGCCGCAATCCACCAGATAGAGGCAGGGCAGCCGGTTCTCGGCTGCGATTTCCTGGGCGCGGATGTGTTTCTGCACGGTTTCGTGATAGAAAGACCCACCCTTCACTGTCGCATCGTTGGCGATCACAACGCAGGGAAGCCCGTGGACGATCCCGATACCGGTCACGATTCCCGCACCGGGCACCTCGCCCCCGTATTGACCGTAGGCGGCAAGCGACGACAGCTCAAGAAACGCAGTGCCCGTATCCACCAGCAGGTCGATCCGTTCGCGAACCAACAGCTTGCTGCGCTTGCGATGCCGCGCGACCATGTCGGGGCGGCCGCCAGCCGTTGCTTCGGCGATCCGCGCGCGCAGCGTTTCGACGCGCTCGCTTTGTGCGGCGTGGTTGCGGGTGTAGGTCTCTGATGCGGTCAGCACCGCTGTTTCAAGACGTGCCATGAAGTCAGGTATCCTGTCTTTGGAGTATCCCGTTGAGGAACACATCGGCATAGGTGCGTGACAACGCATCGGCGCTACCGCGGTCCGGGTCGAACCAATCGAGCGTGGCGTTCAATGTACCGATCAGCATCAGGCGCAGGCGACGGATATCGACGTCTTGCTTCAGCGTGCCATCTTTCTTAAGCTGGGACAGAAGACTGTCCCACTCTGCCTCATAGGCCCTGCGCGTGGGCAAGTTGGCATCCCGGACGGATTGCGGCACCTGCCCGAAAATACGCACATTCGCCGATGTATAATCGCTCACATCAAGAAGCGCGCGCAAATGCGCCCGGATCGCAGAGCGCAGGATCGTTTCGCCATCGGTATCGGCTGGCAGGTCGGTGATGGCGTCTCTCATACTCGCGTGAACGACCCGAATCCCTGCATCAAGAACGGCCGCGACGATCTCGTCCTTGGAACCGAAATGATAGTATATGCTACCCGCCTTGATCCCGGCGGCCTCGGCAATTTTTCGGAGCGAAACGGACCCGTAGCCTTGTTCGCGGAAAAGCCGCGCGGCAATGTCCAGCACCCCGTCCCGTCCGACCGCGCTGCGCGATGTCTCGTTGACTTTGCTTGCAGTGCTTTGTGCCATAGACCTTCGTTTCGCCTCAGCGCCTAACTAACGCCTGTTAGGTCAATAGCGCAAGTGAGTCAATCGTCTTAATCGTGCCCGATTGGAGTTTGCGGGAAATTCCGCATGGGCGACCGCCAAGAGGCCGCCCAGACAACAATGTGCTTGCCCGGACCCCGTTATCGGCTCCGGGCAAATGCTTTAGATCACGAAACCGCCGCCACATATGACGTGCTGCCCCGAAATGAAGTTCGATTCCGGCGCACAGAACAGATAGACGGCACCGGCAGCTTCTTCCGGAGTGCCGACCCGGCCCAGCGGGATCATGCGCTCCATCTGGGACAGGAGATCGGGATTCACGCCGACCTTGATCTCTTTTTCGTCGACCTTGATTGTGCTGTTGCCATCAGCGCTACCTTCAGTCAGGCGGGTGCGGATCGGGCCGAAGGCGACGGCGTTGACGTTGACCTTGTAGCGGCCCCATTCCTTGGCCATCGTCCGGGTGACACCCAGGATGCCGGCCTTGGCGGCGGAATAGTTGATCTGGCCGGCATTCCCGCCAGTGCCCGCGATTGACGAGATGTTGACCACCTTGCGGAACACTTCATGTCCGGCGGCGGCCTCTTCCTTTGCCTTGGCGCTGATCACCGGCTGCGCGGCGCGCAGGATCCTGAAGGGGGCCGTCAGGTGAACGTCGATGATCGCCTGCCACTGTTCGTCGGTCATTTTCTGAACGACGCTGTCCCAGGTATAGCCCGCATTGTTCACGATGATGTCCAGCCCGCCAAAGCTGTCCATACCGGTCTTGATGAACCGTTCGGCAAATCCGTCTTCGGTGACGCTGCCGGCACAGACCACGGCCTCAGCTCCCATTGCGCGCAACGCCTCGGCGGTTTCATTGGCCGGATCGGCGTCCAGATCGTTGATCACCAGCCGGGCCCCTTCCGACGCGAGTTTGAGAGCGATTTCGCGGCCAATGCCCCGGCCCGAGCCCGTGACCAGCGCCACGCGCCCGTCGAGTTTTCCAGTCATATTAATTCCTCCCGAAGGGCGCTATCAGGCTTTTTCATAAAGCGTGGCGACGCAGGCCCCGCCGAGGCCAAGGTTGTGCTGAAGCGCCAGTCGCGCGCCATCGACCTGCCGAGCATCGGCCTGGCCGCGAAGTTGCTGAACAAGCTCAGTGCATTGCGCAAGTCCGGTCGCGCCCAGAGGATGCCCTTTGGACAACAGACCGCCAGACGGGTTGGTCACGTACTTGCCGCCATAGGTGTTGTCGCCATCATCGACAAACTTCGCCGCTTCGCCGCGACCGCAAAGGCCAAGCGCCTCATAGGTGATAAGCTCGTTGTGAGCGAAACAGTCGTGCAGTTCGACCACATCCACGTCCTCGGGCCCGATGCCGGCGGCCTCGTAGACCTGATCGGCGGCGCGCTTGGCCATCGAAAAGCCGACCACTTCGCGCATGTCATGGGCTCCGAAAGTTTCCGGGCCGTCCGTTGTCATTGCCTGCGCCGCGATCCGAACGGAACTGTCGAGTCCGTGCTTGTCGGCGAATTCCTTGGAACAGATAATTGCCGCCGCTGCGCCACAGGTTGGCGGGCAGGCCATGAGCTTGGTCATCACGCCCGGCCAGACGACCTGGGCCGCCATGACATCCTCGGCGGTGACTTCCTGCCGGAACAGGGCCACCGGATTTTTGGCCGCATGCCGGCTGGCCTTGGCGCGGATCTTTGCGAAGGTCTCAAGGGGCGTGCCGAACTCATCCATATGCGCCTTGCCCGCACCGCCGAAGTACCGCAGTGCCAGCGGGATCTCGGCACTGCCAACCAGATCGTCGGTTTCTGCGTCGAAAGCTGCAAACGGGCTGACCCGATCATGGAACATTGCACCGATTGCGCCGGGCTGCATCTGCTCGAACCCAAGCGCCAGAGCACATTCCACCGCGCCGCTTTCCACGGCCTGACGCGCCAGGAACAGGGCGGACGACCCCGTCGAGCAGTTGTTGTTCACATTCAGAACCGGGATGCCGGTCATTCCAACATGGTACAGGGCGCGCTGGCCGCAAGTGCTGTCGCCATAGACATAGCCCACATAGGCCTGTTGGATTTTGTCGTAGTCCAGACCCGCGTCGGCCAGAGCGGAACGGGTCGCCGCGGTTGCCATCACATCGTAGCTCTCGGATTTCCCCGGCTTCTGGAACGGGACCATCCCGACGCCGACGACATAGGCTTTATCTGACATTTCTCTCTCTCAGGTTTGGACTGGCCTGCATTATACAAGTGCCATTGCATTTTCTACCGTTTGTTAGAATTTACATGACGCCACGCGGACCTGTCAACACGATCACACTGTGGAGTATGGTGCTTGTCGAAGTTTCTAACATATGTTTGGTTGTTCGCGCTGCCTGTCTCGGAAGTCCGGGCAATTTTCGGTCCAGACCTCTGAGTCTGACCATGGCCTGACACAGCGAATGATGCATTTGGGATGTCTGGATTTCGCGACCATTGGTTTACAGACTACGAAAGGGCAAGAAAAATGGCGCATTGCTATGAATTCAAAGGGTTTATACCCGTTGTTCCCGATGATACATATGTCCATCCTCAGGCCGTTCTGATCGGAAATGTCATCTTGGGTCATGGATGCTACATCGGACCCGGCGCAAGCCTGCGGGGCGATTTCGGCAGAATCGTGATCGGTGACGGCGCCAATGTACAGGATAACTGCATCATCCATTCCTTTCCCGGCCGCGACGCCGTCGTGGAAACCGACGGTCACATCGGCCATGGCGCGATCCTGCACGGCTGCACAATTGGCCGGAACGCTCTGGTCGGGATGAATGCCGTCATAATGGATGGTGTAGATCTTGGCGCGGAATCGATTGTCGGCGCGCAGGCGTTTTTGCGCGGCGAAACTGTGATTCCGCCCCGTTCGATGGTGGTCGGTTCGCCGGCAAAGGTGATCCGGGAGGTCAGCGAGAAAGAAGTCGCGTGGAAAACACGCGGCACCGCGGAATACCAGCAACTTGCGCGCGACTGTCTGGCCGGATTGATGCCGGTCGAGCCGCTGAAGACGGTCGAGGCAGACCGGCCCGGGATGGTGGCCTCTGACGTCGTCTCCATTCAGGAGGCGCGGCGGACATCGTCCTGACCTCTCCAGGCACCGGACCGGGGCGGGTTTAAGAAGCGGCCCGAAGCGGCAGGACCTATCTGAAAACGGGCGACACGACCGTTTCCCGGTGTATCGCCCGAGCCCCTCAAGCCGTTACAGACGGAAGATCCCGTAGTGCGGATCGTCGATCGGTGCATTTAGCGAGGCGGATATAGATATTCCAAGCGCGTTGCGAGTGTCTGCCGGGTCAAGAATGCCATCGTCCCACAATTCCGAGGTCGAGGTATAGGCCTCGACATCCCTTTTGTACTTTTCCAGCACAGGCTCTCGGATGGCGGCGATTTCCTCTTCGGTCAGCTCTTTGCCTTCACGCTGAAGCTGCCGGATCTTGACGTCCGCCATGGTGTTGGCGGCCTGATCCGCGCCCATCACGCCGATTTCGGCCTGGGGCCACATGAACAGCGTGCGCGCATCCCAGGCCCGCCCACACATGCCGTAATTACCGGCCCCGTAAGAGGCATTGGCGATCACTGTGAACTTCGGCACGACCGAGCCGCCCTGCGCCATCAGCATCTTGGCGCCGTCCTTGGCGATGCCGCGCTCTTCATATTCGCGGCCGACCATGTAGCCGGTGATGTTCTGGAAGAAGACCAGGGGCGTCCGGTTCTGATTGCAAAGCTGCATGAAATGCGCCGCCTTGAGCGAACTGTCGTTGAACAAAACCCCATTGTTGGCAAGGATGCCGACCTTGTAACCCCAGATATGGGCAAAACCGCAAACCATCGTGGTGCCATAGTCCGGCTGGTATTCGTGAAAGCGTGAGCCGTCCACGATCCGGGCCAGAACCTCGCGCATGTCGAACTGGGTTTTCCGGTCCTTTGGAATGATCCCGTAAAGTTCCTTCGGGTCATAGAAAGGCTCTTCATAGGACGCGGTTTCGATGATTGTTTTTGGCATACGTTTCCACTGGCTGACAATTTCGCGCGCCAGTGAAAAGGCGTGCTGTTCGGTCGCGGCGCGATAGTCGCCCGTGCCCGAAACCGAGGTGTGCATGACCGCCCCGCCCAGTTCCTGAACGCCGACCTCCTCGCCGGTGGCCGCTTTGACCAGCGGAGGGCCGCCAAGGAAAATCGCCCCTGTACCTTCGATGATGATGTTGTAGTCGCTCAGGGTCGGCACATAGGCGCCACCAGCCGTGCAGTGTCCGCCGACCACGGCAATCTGCGGGATATTGGCCTGGCTCAGCTTGACTTGGTTGCGGAACACCCGTCCGCCCAGATACCGGTCGGGAAAGACGCCGTGCTGAAGCGGCAGGAAACCACCCGCGCTGTCGCAAATATGGATGACCGGCAGTCGGTTTTCCAGCGCGACATCCAGAAGCCGCACGATCTTTTTCACGGTATGGGGATACCAGGCGCCGCCCTTGACGCTGGCGTCGTTGGCGTGGATGGCGACCTCGCGACCTTGCACTATACCGATGCCTGTCACCACAGCGGCGCCGGGCACGGTGCCGTCGTATTCGCGACAAGCGGCAAGTGTGGAAAACTCCAAAAAGGGCGTGCCGGGGTCCAGTAGTAGTTTCAGTCGCTCGCGAACGCCCAGCTTGTTCTGGCGGGCAAGGCGGTCGATATCGCGCTGGGGGCGTTCGAAACGCGCCGCGTGCTGGCGGGCGTGGAATTCCTTAAGCCGTTCAGACATGGCGGCATAATTTGCCTTGTAGTCGGCGGCATTGGTGTCGATCTGACTTTCAATCCTGCGCATTGTCACTCCTCCTCCGGGGCCAATTGGGCTAGGATGTCTTTCAGACCAAAACTGTCGCCTACGGCGAATGGCATTTCGGCAACAACCCCGCTGCGCGGCGCCACCAGTGTGGTTTCCAACTTCATGCTTTCGATCACCAAAAGCGGCTGGCCTTCCTTAACCGCATCGCCGGGTTTGACCGCAACCGACACCACGACACCCGGCATGGGCGCCACCAATCGGTCGTCGCTCGCGCCACCGTCGCTGCCGGCCAGGCGTTCGGCGGGATCAACCCGTCCGACTTCGTAGGTCCGGCCGTTCATGTGCACAAAAGTTGCTTCCGGCCCCACTGCCAGTCGCAGTTCGCGCACAACACCCTTGGCCCGCAACGTATACCCGCCCGGCAGACCCGTCGGGTCCAATTGGCAGGCAACAGCGCGAGTGGGGGTATGAAGCACGAACCGGCTGCCATCATGACCCAGCCAGCAATCTGTCTCTTCTCCGTCGATTTGAAAAATCCGTTGCATCAGTTTCTCCACCCGCCCATCTTGCGGTACATTTCCGGTATCTGCATGACCTCAATCACCAGCCGCTCGTCCGATAGGGCTGCCGCCGCCATCAGCAGGTCAGTGACATCTTCGCCCGTTGCAGTCAGCGTTTCGGATTGTTCCGCCAGGAACCCGGTTGAAACTTCCCCCGAGGCGAAATCCGGATGAGCTAGGATCGCATCCAGGTAACCGGTGTTGGTCGTCACCCCGAGGACCACATAGTTTTGCACCGCTTGCCGGGCACGGGCGATCGCCTGCGCGCGATCCTGGCCATGCACGATCAGCTTGGACAACATCGGATCAAAGTCGGTCGTTACCTTGCCACCGTCCAGAATGCCGCTGTCCACCCGCACGCCGGGCCCAGTGGGTTCGTCCAGCAGCAGGATATCGCCGACCGCGGGGCGAAAATCGACCGTCGCATCCTCAGCACAGATGCGCAGCTCGATCGAATGCCCGGTTTGAGGAATATCCGCCTGCACGGCGCTCAGCCCGTCGCCCGCCGCGACACGCAGTTGCTCAGCAACCAGATCGAAGCCGGTCACCATCTCGGTCACCGGATGTTCGACCTGAAGGCGGGTGTTCATTTCCAGGAAGTAAAAGGTCCCGTCCTGCGCATAGATGAATTCGACGGTCCCAGCCCCGCGATAGTTGACGGCGCTGGCAATACCTGCGGCGGTTTCGCAGATCTCGTCCCGTTGTTCGGGAGTCAGCGCCGGTGACGGCGTTTCCTCGATAATCTTCTGGAACCGGCGCTGGATCGAACATTCGCGTTCCCAGAAATGGACCACTTTACCCTGCCCGTCGCCCATCACCTGCACCTCGATATGGCGCGGACTTTCAATATAGCGCTCGACGAACAGCCGCCCGTCACCGAAATACCGCTCGCCTTCGCGGCGTGCGGTTTCGATTTCGGTCTCCAGCGTGCTGTCCTCGCGTACGACGCGCATGCCCTTGCCGCCACCGCCGGCCGAGGGCTTGATGAGCAGCGGATAGCCAACGGCGCGGGCGCGTTCGACAAAGTTCGCCGGATCATCATCCTCGATGGCCGAGGGGGCGACGGGAAACCCGCGTTCCTCGACAAAGGCGCGGGCGCGGACCTTGTCCCCCATCAGGTCGATGACCTCGGACGTCGGGCCGACAAAGGTCACTCCGGCTTTTTCCAGCGCCGCGACAAAACCGGCATTCTCTGACAGAAAGCCATAGCCGGGATGAACCGCGTCCGCGCCGATCCCTTTGGCGGCTTCGACGATCTGAGGAATATCGAGATAGGCGGCCACGGGCGTCGGGCCCTCGATCATCACGACCTCATCTGCGATCAGATGCGCCGGCCCCTCTTGCTCGGCGACATGACGCAACACGGCAGTCGCAAGCCCGCGGGCCTTAGCGGTGCGCAACACGCGCGCCGCGATCTCGCCCCGATTGGCGACCAGGAGTTTCGAAATGGTCATGGTGTCGTCCTCTTAGTTCCGGGCCGCGGCATTCAGTCCGTCACGTGCGGCCAGATCGGCTGGCACGGGAATTTCGATATCAAGCAGCATCTGCGCGAACCCTTTGCCCTGCGGGTCTATGCGGACCGAGGCGATGCCGCCACCGCCAAGCGATTCATGCAACAGGAAATTCAGCGAATGGCTTCCAGGCAAGTCGAACCGTTCTACCCTGCCGTCGCAGACATGGGAGAAATAGTCCTTCACCACCTCTTCGCTGAGAGCCGAGCGGATATATGGCAGGTAGTCCGGCTTGCGCGCGAGGATGCCGATATTGGCGATGTCCCCCTTGTCGCCCGAGCGGCCCCAGGCCAAATCGACGAGGCGGACCTTGACAACGTCCGGACCGGGCTCGCGGCTATCTGCGGGCGGTGCGGCAGGCGGATCAAGGTGGACTGGCGTAGTGGCCACGCTCACGGGCACATCCTTGCCGTCGACCTCGACCGCGACGGGGGTTTCGGCCTTGCTCTGAAGGAAGGAAAATAGACGGACCACCGGCTGCACCTTTGGCCGTCCGGCGAAGAACCCGGTCAGACCCTGCGCGGTCGAAATCGCCATCGGTGCGATTTCGCCGGCAAAAATGTTCAGCGCGGCGCGATCGTCATGGACCGCGCCGATCTTGAGCACCACCTCGCGGGTCCGGGCGCGCGCATTTGCGCCATAGGCCGCCTCGGCCCCCAGCACCTCGACGCTGACCTGCCGGAAATCTCCCATGTTGCGGTCGCGGAAAATCCGGCGACAGCGGGTCAGGATCGCCTCGGCCACACGTTCGGCCTTGGCGGGTGCGTCAATCGCGGCCAGTGTCAGGGTAGAGACCGCGCGCCAGCCATCGGCATGGGTCGCCGACACCTTGTAGCTGTCGGTGCGCCCAAGCCCCCTGCCGCCCTTGACCAGCACCCGGTCGGGTCCGACCTGTTCCAGGGTGACCCCGGACCAGTCGCAGATCACGTCGGGCAACAGGTAGGCGCGCGGGTCCCCGATTTCATAGAGCATCTGCTCTCCGACTGACCCGGGCACGACCAGCCCGCCGGTGTCAGGCGTCTTGGTCATGATGAAACTGCCGTCTTCGGACACCTCGACGATGGGCATGCCCATATTGTCCCAACCCGGCACGTCCTGCCAGTCGGTGAAGTTGCCGCCGGTTCCCTGGGGGCCGCATTCGATCAGGTGGCCGGCCAGCGATCCCTGGCTGAGCTTGTCCCAGTCATCGTCGCCCCAGCCGTATTCATGCATCAGGGGACCAAGCGCGACCGCGCTGTCGGCGCAGCGTCCGGTGATCACGATGTCGGCCCCGGCATCCAGCGCGGCAGCGATGGGGCGGGCACCCAGATAGGCATTCATGCTCCAGATATCATCTGGAAATGCGACACCCGAGAACATTTCCGTCTGACCGTTTTTGCGAATTTCATCGGCCCTGGGCAACAGGTCATCGCCTAGCACGACTCCGATGGACAGATCGATTCCGGCCTGGGCGGCGGCTTTGGCAAGCGCATCGCGGCAGCCACGCGGGTTCACGCCCCCTGCATTGGCAACGACCTTGATCCCTTTTGCCTTGATATCCGGCAACCAGGGTGCCAGCGCCTTGACGAAGTCCGGCGCATAGCCCGACTCGGGCGCTTTGGCGCGGGCCCGCGCCATCAGCGACATTGTCACCTCCGCCAGATAGTCAAACACCAGATAGTCGATCTCGGCCTTTGAGACCAGTTGACCGATCGCTTCCGGCGTATCGCCCCAGAAGCCCGACGCGCATCCGATGCGCAGCTTTCGTTCCGACATATTCCTCTCCTCCCCGTTTGATCAGCGGCCCGTCCATTCAGGTTTGCGCTTCTCAATAAAGGCATCAAAGCCTTCGCGCGCGTCTTCGGTCTGTGCTACTCGCGGTAACAGTGTTTCTGCAAACCGCATCTGCTGCGGATAGGTCATGTCCTCCATCGCGTGACAGGCGTATTTTCCCAGCCGGATCGCGCTCGGCGATTGCGCAGCAATCTGGGCAACCAGTTCTGCAACCTTGTCGTCCAACCCCGCGGCATCGGTCACATAGTTGACCAGATTGAACTGCAGGGCTTCCTCGGCCGTCAGAGGAACGCCGGTGATGAACATCTCCATCAGCCTCCGCCGGGGCAGCACGCGCATCATGGGTGGCACGATCGTCATGGGAAACAGACCTACCTTCACTTCCGGCGTTCCGATGCGGGCATGATCCACCATCACAGCCAGATCGCAGGCACAGATGATGCCCGCCCCCGCCCCCATCGCGATGCCATTGATGCGCGCGATCGTTGGCTTTCGGCACGCCTGTATCGTCTCGAACAACCTTCCGGCAAAATGATCCGGGTCCGCCGGATCCTGAACAAACGGGCCGCCATCCGCCCCCGCCTTGATGTCGCCCCCGGCACAGAAGGCGCGCTCGCCCTCGCCGGTCAGAACGATCACGCGACAATCGCTGTCCCTCTCGGCAGCACATACGGCGGCAATGATCCCGTCTGCGACCTCACGGTTGAGGGCATTTCGATTATCAGGACGTCGAATCGTGATACGCACTTCTTTGCCGAGCGCCTGCGATTGAACAACGCTCTCAGTCATTTCCGAAGCTCCCCCCTGTATTTAGGACACCGCGCTTTCTTACGTCAGGTCGTCAAAAGCTTGGCTTGATCTATTTTCTAACATGTGTTTGATTTTGGTCAACACGGCGGACGACATTTTTCGGGAGGATGATATGACGACTCAAAGTGAGGCTCTCGCGGCTGATCTGAAGGCCATCAGGGCAAACTATTCGTTGACCGATGAGCAGCGCCAGATTGTCGATCACGTGGATCGAGTATCGCGCGAGGTGCTGCATCCGCTACAGGCGCGCATGGACGAAGAGGAGTGGTGGCCCGACGATCTGTTCAAGCAGATGGGCGAACTGGGCCTTCTGGGCATCACCGCGCCCGAGGAGCTGGGTGGCTCCGGACAGAATGAATTTACCCAGGCGCTGGTCTCTGAGGTGATATCAAAATGGAACCCTGCCGTGGGACTGTCACATGGCGCACATGACAACCTGTGCCTGAACAACCTTCTACGCAACGGCTCGGAGGAGCAGGTCAAGAAATATGTGCCCGGCCTATGCTCGGGCGACTTGGTTGGTGCTCTGGGTTTGACAGAGCCGGGCGCGGGGTCAGATGCGCTTGGGTCCATGGCGACCACCGCGCGCCGCGACGGCGACGACTATATCATCAACGGCTCGAAGATCTACATCACCAACGGGCCGATTGCCGATGTGATCCTGCTTTATGCCAAGACCGACAAATCGAAGGGCGCCAAGGGCATTTCTGCTTTCATCATCGAGACGGACAATCCTGGTTTCAAGGTGGCGCAAAAGCTTGACAAGATGGGCTTCCGCGGCTCGCCAACCGGAGAACTGGTGTTTGAGGATTGCCGCGTACCCGCATCCGCCATGGTTGGACAGGAAAACACCGGCGTTTCGGTGGTAATGAGCGGACTGGATCTGGAACGCGCCATGGTCGCATCGGTCTGTGTCGGCATGGCCGAACGCGCGCTGGAACTGGGGCTGGAATACGCCAAGATTCGCGAACAGTTCGGCAAGCCAATTGCAAGTTTCCAGATGATGCAGTCGAAACTGGCCGAGATCTACACCGAGGTCGAAACGGCACGCGCCTTCGGGTATCGGGCGCTGGCCGCCTGTACGGGCCTGCCGAAAGGCGCCGGGGGCCGTGGCGAAATCCACAAGCTGACCGCGGCGGCCTGTCTTTACGCAGGCGAGGCATTCAACAAGGCGGTCACCGAAGCCTGCCATATACATGGTGGCTCCGGCTACATGCAGGACACCGAAATCAACCGGCTCTACCGCGCCAACAAGCTGTTGGAGATCGGCGCTGGAACAAGCGAAGTCCGCAAGATCATCATTGCCGAAGAACTTTTGCGCGCCTGAGGGAGACGAGACCATGAACAAGCAACTGCGCAACGATACCGCTCTGCCGAGCCATTTCATGACGGACGAACAGCAGGCGCTGGCCGATCAGGCTGGTAAGTTCTTCATGTCCGAGTTCCACCATCTGAACGCGGAAATGGACGACACCGACGATTTACCCCCTTCGGTTTTTCCAAAGCTGGGCGAAATGGGCTATCTGGGCCTGAACGTGCCGCCGGAATTCGGCGGCGCGGGGCTGGATTTCACCTCGGCCTGCATCATCACCGAAGAGCTGTCGCGCGCCTCCGCGGCCATCGGGCTGACCCATGTGGCCCATGACAACTTGTGCGTCAACAATATCTACCGCAACGCCAATGACGATCTGCGCCGCAAGTATCTGCCGGGGCTTTGCAATGGCACGCTGATCGGCGCCCTGGGTCTGACCGAACCCGGCGCGGGGTCTGATGCGCTTGGCTCGATGCGGACCACGGCCAAACAAGATGGTGACGACTACATCCTGAACGGCGCCAAGATCTACATCACCAATGGGCCGATTGCCGATCTGGTCCTTGTCTATGCGAAGACTTCGCCGGAAAAGGGCGCCAAGGGCATTTCCGCCTTTATCGTGGAAACCGACACGCCCGGTTTCAAGGTGGCACAGAAGCTCAACAAGATGGGATTCCGCGGCTCGCCGACGGGCGAACTGGTATTCGAAGATTGCCGTGTTCCGGCCAGAAACATGGTCGGCAAGCTGGATGGCGGGGTTGCCGTTACCATGTCCGGACTTGATCTGGAACGTGCCATCGTCTGTTTCAACGCCTTGGGCATTGCGCAGCGGGCGCTGGATATTTCCATCGATTATGCCAAGACACGCCAGCAATTCGGCAAACCGATCGCCAGTTTTCAGATGGTTCAGGCGATGCTGGCCGACATGTATACGCAGATCGAGGCCGCGCGCAGCCTGTCCTTGCGCACCGCAGCCATGTGTGAGGGCCTCGAAGAGGGCGAAGGCGGGCGCGGCGAAATCCACAAGCTTACCGCTGCGGCGATCTACAAGGCCGCTGAGGCGACATCCTTCGTGCTCGACAGGGCCGTCCAGATTCACGGCGGCTCGGGTTACATGCGTGATACAGAAGTGAACCGGCTGTACCGGACCGGTCGCGTACTTGAGGTCGGCGCAGGCACCCAAGAGGTTCGCAAACTCATCATCTCTGGCGAATTGCTGAAGAACTAGGGGCGGAACATGAGCGAAGCGAAATCAAGGCGTTACGCGTCGGATCTCATGGCGGGCCAGGTTGCCCTGGTTACGGGATCCGGATCTGGAATGGGCCGGGCGACGGCGATCGAAATGGCCGCTTGCGGGGCCAGGCTTGCGCTGTTCGCGCGCCGCGAAGAGCCGCTGGAAGAGACCGCCGAAATGATCCGGGCGGCGGGGGGCGAGGCCTTTGTCGTGCCCGGAGACACCCGCGACGAAGACAGTATCGAAACTGCGATGGGGCGGATCAAGGACCACTATGGGCAGTTGGATGTTTTGGTGAACAATGCCGGCGGTCAGTATATCGCGGCCGCCCGCGATATCACCAACAAGGGCTTTGAAGCTGTGATCCGCAACAACCTGATCGGGTCTTGGCAAATGACCCGCGCCGCTGCCGATCATTTCATGTACGAAAATGGTGGATCGGTTGTGTTTGTCACCGCCATCTCGGCGCGCACCGCGCTCACCGGCTTTACACACACCGTCGCGGCCCGCGCCGGTGTGACGGGCATGATGAAAACGCTGGCCGCCGAATGGGGCGAGTACGGCATCCGGCTGAACTGCGTTGCACCGGGCACGATCAAGACCGATGCGCTTGGCCGCTATCCCATTCCGCCGGAACAGTGGAAAAAGCTGAACCGTTCGGTCCTGAACCGGATGGGCGCGGCCGAGGACATCGCAGGCACGATCATATTCCTGGCTTCGAAACTTGGCGGTTTCATTACCGGCGAGGACATCTATGTAGACGGCGGTGAGACCCTGCACATGGGTCATGACGCGCGGGACATGATCAACCCCGCGATGTTCGAGAAACGCGAACGGGGAGATGGCAAGAATGAGTAAACACCCAGTCCTTCTGGAGATTTCCGACAGGATCGCCACGGTAACGCTGAACGACCCCGAGCGTCGCAATCCGGTTACCGGGAACGACATGATCGCTGCCCTTCTGGAGACCTTCGCCAAGGTGCAGGCCGATCCGCAGGTCAGCGTGATGATTCTGACCGGGGCCGACCCGGCCTTTTGTGCCGGCGGGGACATCAAGGAGATGAACGATCCCGACAGTGTGTTCCGCAAGGAGCCGCTGGCGGCGGCGCAGAGCTATGTTGATGGGGTGCAGCGGCTGCCGCTTGCGCTCTACAACATGGATATTCCGACCATCGCCGCAGTCAACGGCCCGGCGGTGGGCGCGGGGTGCGACCTGACCATGATGTGCGACATGCGCATCGCTTCGGAAAAAGCAAGGTTCGGCGAGGTGTTTCTGAATCTCGGAATCATTCCGGGCGATGCGGGCAGCTGGTTCCTGTTGCGTCGTCTGGGCCACCAGAAGGCCGCCGATCTGACCTTCTCAGGGCGCATGGTCGAGGCCAAGGAAGCGCTGGAGCTTGGTATGGTGCTTGAACTTGTGCCTCATGAAAAATTGATGGAACGGGCCCGCGAACGGGCCGCTGTCATCGCCGCGAAACCACCGCGCGCGGTGCGGGTCGCCAAGCGTCTGATGCGCAATGCCGAACGGATGGACCTGCCGGATTTCCTGAATTCCGCGGCGGCCTATCAGGCGCTCATGCATCAGACCGAAGACCACCACGAGGCGGTTGCTGCGTTCGTCGAAAAACGAAAACCCAATTTCACGGGGCGTTAAAGGAAAGATCGCATGTCAGACATCACCCAAAAGAAGATGGAGCAAATCGCGCAGATGTGGAATGCGCGCGGCAAGGGTCTGATAACGCATATGGCGCTTGAGATCGAAGAGGTCTCGACCGAAGGTGTTCGGGTTCGGATGCCGTTCAATCCGGACTTTTGCGTCGATGCGGAACAATCACTGCTCCACGGTGGTATCCTGACGGCACTTCTGGACAGTGTCTTTGGACTGGCGAACTTTGTTGCCATCGAAGGCGTCAGTACCATGGCCACTCTTGACCTCAGAGTTGATTACCTGCGCCCGGCCCGTTCGCGCGCGGATGTCATCGTTCAAGCGCATTGTTTTCGCAAGACCCGTCACATCGCCTTCAATTCCGGCAGCGTCTGGTTCGCGGGCCATGAGGATGCTGAAATAGCCAGGGGAACCGCCTCGTTTGCATTGACGCGCGGCGAAACCAGCCTGTTTGACGCAATGACAAAAGGAAAAACCTCGTGATGGACGTGCAAACTGTCAATGCCAATGTATCCCGGGTGCCGTTCTTCCGATTTCTCAACTTTGAGGTCAGAAGTCTAGACAGTCTCCATGCTGAGGCGGAAATGACCTTTGATGACCGCCATATCGGTAACCCGATCATGGAGTACTACCATGGCGGCATAATCGCGAGTTTTATGGAGGCCACTGCCGCCATCGCGGTACAGCCCGATTTCGCCGACGTTCCGGCCAAGCCGATCAACCTGACCGTCGATTACCTCAGACCCGGTGTGAAGGGACCGCTTTTTGCCCGCGCTAACGTCACGCGCAAAGGCAAGCGGATGGCAAGCGTCAGCGTGCTCAGCTGGCAGACGGATCGGGAAAAGGCGGTTGCCGAAGGGCTGTATCACTTCCTTCTGGTCTGACCGGGGCAACCGCTTTCAGGGCTACCTTGTCCTGTGGACGGGGCCGCTTCCCGGTTACAAATGCCTTCCAGTAACAGATTGATGAGCATGCTGGAGAATTCAGGCAGTGATAGATATCCTTCCACTCCTGCCTTGTTCGGGTCGAACCATTCCACCGTCCAGTTTAAGGCACCCAACATCACCTGGCGCAAGGGGACGATCTTGATATCCGACCGTATGGCACCGTCGTCCTGAGCTTCACGGAGTATCCAATCCCAGAGTTTTCCATACTCATGGCGAATACCCCTGTGCCTCTCCCTGAAATGATTGGGGAGCATTCCATAACTTCGGATGTTCGCCGAGGTAAATTCGCTTGCCTTGAAGAGGAAATCCAGGTGCGTCCAGATTGCGGTCGCTATCCTGGCGTGATGATCGTAGGGGGCATCGAATTGCCGAACGGCGGCTTCGACACCTGATAGCAGGTCCTTTAGTCCGGCGTTCAGCACTTCGTCAACGATCGCGTCCTTGGAATTGAAGTGGTAATAGACGCTGCCCGCTTTCAAGCCAGCATTGTCCGCGACCTTTCTCAGAGTCGTCGCCTTGTAGCCATTGTCCCTCAGAACGCGCGCTGCGGCCGTTAGTATTTTTGCACGGGTCTTAGCCGCCTTGCTGCCAGGGTCCGGAGTTTTGACGGGAGTGGCGGGACACAGCTTCAAGCCTTCTGTATCAGCACTGTCATGCAAACACATTCCGTCAAGTATCAGCTTACTCATTCGTTCCGCGAGGATGCGCACCGGATACTTGTCGACATCGTACCATTCCACGGTCCAGTTCATGGCACTCAGGATGAACTGGCGGATCACAGCAGTGGATATGTCACTTCGAAGGTGGCCGGCGCGTTTGGCGTCATTCAGGAATTTGCCCCAGGCACCTGCATATGATGCACGCAATTCGCGATGCGGGGCGCGTGTTTCGTCCGACAACATCGGATAGTTCCGAATATTAGCTGACGTAAAGTCACTGTCGGTCAACAGATAGGTAAGGTGTGTTTCAATCAGGGTTCCGAAAGTCTTGCGAAAATCCTCCGAACTTGTCGGTGCCGGCCGAACGATTTCACTGACCGTCTGATATAGTTGACGGACGCCAATTTCGAGAACTTCGCTCAGAATTTGGTCCTTGGATTGAAAATGGTAATAAATGCTGCCGGCCTCAATGCGGGCTTCCTGCGCGATGTCGCGCATCGTCGTTGCATGATAACCTTGATACCGAAAAAGTCGCGCGGCCGCAGCGAGTATGGCTTCGCGGGTCCTCTCCGACTTGCTTAGATCGTCATACACTATCTTGGTATCTTCACTCTGTCGTGCCATCCATTGTCGATACTTGTTGGCCCTGTGGCTGTCCATTGCAATAAATCTAACAGACGTTAGAATACATCCGAGAGAGTGTCGAATCAACTCTTTTCAAGGTGCAACGGAAGAGGAGGACCTCCACATGCGAGGATTGAGTGGAAAACGGGTCGTCGTGACCGGCGGTGGGAGCGGCATCGGCCGAGCGGTTTGCGAACGGTTCGGCGCAGAGGGCGCCGAAGTTGCCGTTTTCGATCTGAACAAGGATGGGGCGGATGAAACTGTCCGACTGATCATCGACGCGGGTGGAAAGGCCCAGGCCTTCAAAGCGGACATCACCGATCGTTCTCAGGTCGACATGGCAGTGGCCGCGTTCGAGGCCGGAGGCCCGATTGACGTGCTGGTGAACAACGCCGGCTGGGACGTGATCAAACCGTTCCTCGATACCGATGCCGATCTTTGGAAAAAGGTCATCGACATCAATCTTTATGGCCCGCTCAACATGCATCACGCGGTGCTTCCGGGCATGGTCAAGAACGGCAGCGGCCGCGTGGTCAATATCGCGTCCGACGCCGGACGCGTCGGATCATCCGGCGAGGCTGTGTATTCGGCCTGCAAAGGTGGCATCATCTCGTTTACCAAGACCGTGGCGCGCGAACTTGCACGCAATGGCATTCAATTGAACGCGGTCGCCCCCGGACCGACCGACACGCCTCTGTTCGCGCAGGTTGCCGAAGGCGAGGCCGGTCAAAAGATCGCTGAGGGTCTCAAGCGGGCGATTCCGATGAAGCGCCTGGCGCAGCCGTCAGATTACCCGGGCATCATCTGTTTTCTGTCGTCCGACGACGCGGGATTCATCACCGGTCAGGTGATTTCGGTTTCGGGCGGCTTGTCCATGCACGGTTGAAACGCTGACAGCTGCGACGGAGACAAGGCGCTGCTGCCAAACCGTGCCAAGAGTTACTCCTCGACTGGCCGCGCCTTATGTGCGGCCCCTTTTTATTGTAGAAAGGTTGCGAATGTTTCAGCCAAGCTCTGAAATCCAGCGAACAAGCACGCTGACCGCTTTTCTGAATGACTGTGAGATTGACAGCTACGAGGAGCTCGTCGGCCTATCGAACGAAGAGCCCGAATGGTTCTGGGGCCGGATCATCGACCATGCCGGCATGCGGTTCGCGCAGCCTTACACCCGGTTGCGAGATATCTCCACAGGGCCCGAATCGATCAGATGGGCCGTGGGAGGCACGTTGAATCTGACAGAAACCTGTCTTGACGCCCGAATTGCCGATGGCCTGGGCGACAAGACCGCAATCGACTGGGTCGGTGAAGACGGAAGCCGCCGTCGCTGGACCTACTTCGACCTTGCCGCCGAAGCCTCCCGCGTCGCCTCGGCCCTTGCCGCGCGCGGTGTAATGCCGGGTCAGGCGGTGGGCATTTATATGCCGATGATCCCCGAAATCGAGGCCGCGCTTCTGGGTATCGCGCGGCTGGGCGCGGTTGCGGTACCGCTGTTCTCCGGCTTTGCGCCCCATGCCATCGTATCGCGCCTGAGCGATGCGGATGCCGTAGCGGTGTTGACAGCGGATGCCACACCCCGACGAGGCAAGCCGGTCTGGATGGAGGCGACCCTTGCCCAGGCTTTGACCGACGTACCATCGGTTCATACCGTTATCAGCCTGCGACGGTTCGGCGGTGCAGTGGCCGATCCGGTCCGCGATCTGGACTGGAGCGAAACCATAGGCCGCGCCAGTCCGGAGTTTGCCGCCGTTCCGGTCAAGGCCGAAGACACCTTTCTGATCGCCTATACTTCGGGCACCACCGGGCGGCCCAAGGGCGTCGTGCATACCCATTTGGGCGTGCAGGCGAAGGCCACGGCCGATATCCTGCTTTGTCTCGACATGAAACGGGACGACCGGCACCTCTGGATGACCGACATGGGGTGGGTCATGGGACCGCTCACCCTATTGTCGGTGCTCTTGGCCGGTTCGACTCTGGTACTGGCCGAGGGCGCACCATCAATGTCCGGCGATCCCTTCAGGCTGCTGCGTCTTGCGTCCGAAATGGAGGTCACACATCTCGGCGTGGCCCCGACTCTGATACGGCAGTTCATGACGCAGGATACGGAAACTTTGTCGGGCTACGACCTGTCGCCCCTGCGGATTGTCGCCTCGACCGGTGAACCTTGGACCGACGACGCCTGGCTCTGGCAGCTCGATCATATCTGCCGCCGCCGCGCCGTGCCGCTGAACATCTCGGGCGGGACCGAGCTTTTTGGCGCGATCCTGACCTCGACCGTGCTACACGAGATCAAGCCCGGCGGATTTTCGGCCCAGGCACTTGGCGTCGGCGCCAAGGTGCTGCGGGAAAACGGCAGTGAAGCCGCGCCGGGCGAGGTGGGGGAACTGGTGGTGACTCAACCGCCTTTGGGTTTGACCCCGGCCATCCGGGGCGACCGCGAGCGCTACCTTGAAACCTATTGGTCCACCTTCCCGGGCATGTGGCGACACGGAGATTGGGTGCGCTGCGATCCGGACGGGACATGGTATATCCTGGGCCGGTCCGACGACACGCTGAACATCGCCGGCAAACGCATCGGCCCGCCCGAGATTGAGGCGGCCCTGACCGAAACCGGAGAGGTGGTGGACGCCGCTGCCATTGCTGCACCCGACGATATCAAAGGCGTGGCCGTCGTCTGCGTCTGTGTGGCAGCCCAGGGCGTCACGCCTGACGCAGAGCTTGTGGAGCGGCTCAAGGATCGGGTCGGAGAGATCGTCTCGAAACCCTTCCGCCCGCGCGAGATCCACTTTGTCGAGGCCCTGCCCAAGACCCGCAGCATGAAAACCATGCGCCGGATCGTGCGCGCGGCCTTTCTGGGCGAAGATCCGGGCGATCTGTCGTCGATCAGCAACCCGGAAACCATTCAACCCATCGCAGACCTGCAAAAGGAAAAGCCATGATCACTGTTTTCGGAGCCACGGGCACCACCGGCGCCCCTCTTGTCGATACGCTTATGGCAAAAGGCGCGACCGTGCGTGCTGTCACCAGCGACCCTTCCAGGCTCGATGCGCTAAAAGCCAAAGGATGCGAGGCGGTCGTTGCGAATTTCACGGACCCTGCCGCGCTGGCGCGGGCCTGTGACGGGGCAGAAAAGATATACCTGGTCACGCCTGCCCATCTGGACATGCGTCAGTGGAAGGCGAATGTGATCGCGGCGGCCAAGACCGCGGGGGTGCGCCATGTTGTCGTGGCCACCGGGCTTGGCGCCTCGCCCAAGGCGGGGCTGACATTTGGGAAATGGCATTCCGAAACCCAGGAACTGCTGAAGCAAAGCGGCCTTGACTGGACCTTCGTCCAGCCGACCTATTTCATGCAGAACCTGCTCTGGCAGGCCGGCAATATTGCAAAAGATGGGGTCTATTACGACGATCTGGGCGGCCCTGTGGCCTGGGTCGACGCCCGCGACATCGCGGATGTCGCCGCCGAGGCGCTGACCGCTCCGGGGTACGAAGGCAAGGCTCTTGGTCTGACCGGGCCCGAAGCTCTTACCGGAGAAGATATCGCCGCCCTCCTGTCCAGGGTGACCGGGCGCACTGTCACCTGCGCACCCCTGTCGGCCGAAAATGCCAAGGCGGGCATGGTGGCTGGCGGAATGCAGGACGAGGTCGCCAGAGCCATGGTCGAATTGGCTTCCATCGCGCCCAAGGGCTACCTTGCCGGCATCGAGACCACGGTCAGCGATGTGATGGGACGCCCGGCGCGCCGATTTGCCGATTTCGTCGCCGAGAACCGGGATGCTTTCGTCAAGTAACCTGATGGCGCCGCCGCTTTATCTCGAACTGGCGCCGACTGAGGAAGCGGCCAAACAGATCGACCATTTGTTCGTGTCCCGCGATACCGGTGTGCTGAGCGGTGGTGGACGCGGGCGGTTCGCAACCGACCTCTTTACCCTTTCGGTAACGCGCGACGACAGCGGCGGCGGGCGCGTATCGCTGGCAGAACCGCGCCCCTATTTTTCGCCCCGCCCAAGGCCATTCCAGGGTGTCGTGGCCGGGCTGCGACTGTCGTCACGACCGCAGCGATTTCCCGACTCCACAGGGCTGGACATGCTGGCCTCAGAACTGGCCCGGATTCAGACCGGGGACGATGACCTGCCTGCGCTCATCGCGGTGCTTGACGGCCTTGCGAGAGACCTGCGCTTTGCCGCACCAACCGGAGCTTACAGCGACCGGACCAAACGTCGAAAGGTGCGGGCGGAAACCGGCGTGTCGCGGCGGCGGCTTGCGACCTTGCGACGCTTTCGCCGGGCTCTCGGGCAGCTTGCGTCAAAGACCCTGCCGCTGAGCGATCTGGCGCTGGACGCCGGATATTACGATCAATCTCACTTGTCCGCCGCTTGCCGGATCTTCGCCGGCAAACCGCCCGGCGCGTTGCGCGCTCTGTCTATTCCGCGTCGTTTTGACCTTTTGCTACAAGATACGCGCCTCAAAGACCGCCTAAGATTGGTCATTGACGAATGAAATCGAAGAGGAAGACCCGCCATGACACAATTCAAACCGAAAAACCCCGACTATGACGCACGCGTGCGCAACAGTTTCGATCGCCAGAAGGCAATGAACACGTTGGGGATCAGCATTGCCGAGTTGTTACCCGGCCGCATCGTTCTGGAAATGGCACATCAGGTTGCACTGACCCAGCAGCATGGGTTTTTGCATGCCGGAATCGTGTCGACAGCGCTGGACAGCGCCTGCGGATACGCGGCCTTTTCGCTGATGCCAGCGGACGCGGCAGTGTTGACGGCCGAATTCAAGATCAACCTACTCAACCCGGCGGACGGCGCACGGTTTCGCTTCGTCGCTGACGTGGTGAAACCAGGCAGGACGCTGACCATATGCGAGGCGCGTGCCTATGCCGTGAAGGGCCAGGATGAAAAGCTCGTCGCAACGATGACCGGAACGCTCATGGCGCTGATCGGGCGGGCGGGGGTCGCGGACTGAGCGCAACCCGGCCGCAGCACATCCGATCCGGGCGGCCGGGCCGATTATTCAGACAGCTGGATCAGCTGTTCCAGCGGCTCGCGACCTCGGCCAACCGTTTCCCGTAGGCTCGCGCGGTATCCAGATCGCCGCCAGCAGGTTCAGACCTGCCAAGCGGTAATGTTAGCCTTTAGCAGTGCGGTCGCCGATTGTCCGTCGTCAGGGTTTTTCGGAGAGCTGAGACTGTATCGTAACGGAGGATCTGGTTCGGTTTCTGTTCAAGTTTATGCTGCAGCGGCCTGATGCTGCAACCGTAATTGGAACGGATGGACGCCCACGGTGCCGATGGGCTGCCGTCACGCCGGAGTTTCCAGTCAGGGCTGAGCTGGCGCACCATTCTGGCCAAGCGCGAGAATTTTCGTGCTGCCTTCGCCGGGTTCGACTTTCGGGAGTTGCGAACTTTGACGACAACGACATTGAGCGCCTACTTGCCGATGAAGGAATTGTTCGCTATCGAGGCAAGATCGAAGCCGTGATCAACAACGCTCGCCGTACTTTCGAGGTCGTCCAAGAGGAAGGCTCCTTCGCTGCATTCATCTGGCTATATGAACCTGCCAAGGACGACGCACTGCCACAAATGCGGTCCAAATCACCAGCGTCCGAGACCCTGTCCAAAGATCTACGAAAGCTTGGCTTCAAATTCGTGGGACCGACCACCGTATATGCATTCATGCAGGCCATGGGATTTATCAACGATCACGCAGAAGTCTGTTGGATGCGAAAGGACGTCGGAACAGCCCGAAACACCCTTCGCACACCGACATAGGCAACTGTCGGCCAATTAACGTGAAAAAAATCAGGGCCACTTAGCGTGGAAAGTCACAGACAGGTTTCGCGTCAGTCGACCGAGACTTCAGAGCCTTGAGAGTAGCGTGGCCAATTGAGCGGCGTCTTTGGGTTTCAGCTTTGCGCCGATCCTTTCCGACAGAACCCGTTCATAGATCGGCCACATCGCCCTCCTGACAGATTTACCCTTTTCAGAGATAGAAATGTTTTGACCTCGCCCATCTTCCGAGCAGTTCCGTCGGTCCACCAGCCCTGCTTTCACCATGCGGTCCAGCAACCGCGATGTACCGTATTGGGGTAACAAAATCCGGTCTTTGAGTTCGAATGGACGGAGTCCGTCCGGGCCTGCCTTCTCGAGTTCGAGAAGCGCGTCATACCATGCAAGTGGCGGGTATCCTGCCGATTTCAGAGACGATTCGACAGCCTCAAGCAAAACGCGGCTTTTAGTCATGAGGGCTGTCCAGGCGGCCTCAGTAGCATGGTCAATCTCGTTCATATCCAGCACATATCATATACATGTAAGTGCATCAACCTTGACGTCGCATGTGACGCGCTATATATAGATGCAAATGCATCGACATATGGGATCATATCATGTCACAATCGCACCTCACAGAATTTGGGATATTCCTGCTCCGTATAGCACTCGGTATCATGTTCCTGGCGCACAGCCTGTTTCTCAAGCTCTTCATTTTCACACTTCCCGGAACGGCGCAGTTCTTCGTTTCGATCGGGCTGCCCGGCTGGTTTGCCTATATGATCTTTGCAGTCGAGGCGATTGCCGGTGCCCTTTTGGTCCTCGGCGTACAGGCTCGGTGGGTCGCGTCGGCGACCGTGCCCATCTTGGCCGGAGCAACCTGGGCTCACTCAGGAAACGGCTGGATGTTCGGATACGAGAACGGCGGGTGGGAATACCCGGCCTATCTGACGCTGCTTGCCGTCGTGCAAGGACTTCTGGGCGACGGCCGTTTCGCCCTCAGCCCCTCCTTCGCGCCCGGCAACGTGCAGATGGAGGGAGAGACAACATGAGCCTCCACCTCATTAGCCATGCGCTCTGCCCATATGTGCAGCGCGCAGCGATCTCGCTCACTGAGAAAGGTGTCACGTTCGAGAGAACTCACATCGATCTTTCGAACAAGCCCGACTGGTTTCTTGCCATATCTCCGCTGGGCAAGACGCCTGTCCTGGTTGTGAACGGGACGCCGATTTTCGAATCTGCGGTTATCCTCGAATATCTTGAGGATACACAACCCCACGCACTTCATCCGCACGACGCTCTCGATCGCGCCCGCCACCGTGCCTGGATTGAATTTGGATCTGCTGTCTTGAACGACATTGCGGGGTTCTACTCGGCGCCGAACGATAAAGCGTTGGAAGCAAAAGTCGCGGCGCTCCGCGCAAAATTCCTTCGGCTGGACGCGGAGCTTGGGGAGGGACCATGGTTCGACGGCCACCAGTTCAGCCTCGTCGATGTCGTATTCGGCCCGGTCTTCCGCTATTTCGACGTTTTTGACGCCATCGGAGAGTTTGGCGTCTTCACAGGGCTTGCCCGTGTAAGGGCCTGGCGATATGAACTGGAGCGTCGGGTTTCTGTGAAGAGTGCCGTCAGTGAAGACTACCCGACTCTTCTGCGTGACTTCATCAGACGGCGCAATTCTTACCTGTCCCAGATCATGCAGACAGGAGGGCCGAAGAAGACTGTTACACAGGTGCAATCGGCTGATCGCCGATCACTTGATATCGTTCTGTCGGGCCGCAGTGCAGAACCGGACGTTTGAGTTCGCTTGGTGAATACCCGCTCTGTCCCGCACATCGGATAGTCGCCGACTTTCCCTTGAAGGCCCGCAGCAGCCCCAACCGGCACTTGCCGGCATTCCATGCCCGTCCGTGCGAAGCGCCGGGTGACCTGCTGCCCCCACAGCGCAACCGGGAACAAACCACCGATCGCGCTGATGAATGGCTCAGGGATCGAAGAATCCGCCTGAGCTCAAACCCCCGGGAAAACTCCAGCCGTGTGGTCCGACAGAGGGCAGCACGTCAATCGCGGGTCAATCTATCCCGGTTGGTGGACCACTTTCAGGGGGCTACTCCAAAGGGCGGGGATGAGAAGCTCGTCGCAACGATGACAGGAACGCTTATTTCGCTAGTGGGGCGAACGGGCGTGGCGGGGTGACGATCGGGTCGGAGCAAAAATTAATCTGCGAGCCGCGCTTCTAGGACATGCCGCTGGACCTTTCCGCTGGTCGATCTGGGAAAATCCTCGAACGCGATGAAGCGAATTTCGCGCGGCCGTTTGTAGCCTGCGAGGTTGTCGCGGCACAAATTCATCAGCGCTTCGGCATCCGGCCCGTCCTTGCCGCGGGCGACAAAGGCCACCGGACTTTCGCCCCATTTCACGTCAAATGCCCGTACGACTGCGGCATCGACCACCCCGGGATGAGATAGAAGAACACGCTCGATCTCCGCAGGATAGACGTTCTCGCCGCCGGTCTTGATCAAGTATTTGGCCCGGTCCACAAAGTCGATGGTTCCGTCCGCATTGCGCCGGAACAAGTCGCCCATGTGGAAAAAGCCGTTGCGAAAGTCATGGGCATTGGCGTCGTCCGCGTTCCAGTACCCTGAAAACAATGTCGGACCCCGCACAGCCATTTCGCCTGGCGTTCCATCCGTCACTTCTTGGTCGTCGGGATCGACGAGCCGAACCTCGCAAAGTGCGCTGATGCGCTTGGAAAGGCGGTCCGGAGTCACACCTGGCGCAATTAGATCGGCGGACCCCGGCGGCAGGCCGGTTTCGGTTGCGCCGAAGGAATTCAGATAGGGCGTGTGGAGAAGGGCTGTCAGTTCCGCGATCTGATGCGGCGGCACCAGATCGGCCATGGCGCCGCAAACTTTGATACCCTTCAGCGGCAAAGGGTTGGCGCGTCGTTCTGCGATAAAGGCGTCCAGCGCACCGGGCATCATCACGAACCAGCCGATCCGGTGGCGCGACAGAGCCTCGTTGATGACCGCAGGCTGCAAACCGTCAACCATCACCACGGTTCCGCCCCGCAGGACCGTCGCCAACCCATGATCGGTGGACGCCATGTGGAACATTGGCGCCCAGGCGATAAACCCGTCGCCGGGGTCCAGCGCCAGCTGCGCCGCAAAAGCCATGGATCTGGCGATATGCGCGCGGTGGCTGATGAGCGCGCCCTTGGGCAGGCCCGTGGTCCCTGAGGTATAAAGGATCGTCAGACCAGCCTCTGGATCGTCGACCATGGTTCCGATGCGCGGGTCCGGTCCGGCCGCGGCAATGGCCGTTTCCAAATCCGGCCCGATAATCAGACAGGGCGTTGCCGCGACGGCCCGGTAAGCTTCTGAAAGGTCCGGTTCGACGACCGCGAGAACCGGCGCGACCAGATCTATGCAGTGCCGCAGTTCATCGGAAGCAAGCCGCCAGTTCAGACAGGCGACGATCGCGCCGATTCCCGCTGCGGCGAGTTCGACCTCCAGGTATTCAGAGCGGTTGTGCGACAGGATCGCAATCCTGTCGCCCGGCGCAACGCCCCTGGCCAGAAACACGGCAGCCAGACGATCGACCCGCTCCAGCAGCTCGGCATAGGTCAATTTCCTGCTGCCGTCCTCGATGGCCAGGGCGCGGGCGCAGTCTTGCGCGCGGGTTCGAAAGATCGAATACAGATCAGCGCGCCCCGCGCGGATGACGTCGGTCAGCATGGTTTACCCCTTGCCCGGCCTTCGGTTCAGAGACCCTGCGCCAGGCGCACGCCCTCATCAATGGCGCGCAGCGCATCCAGTTCAGCGGCCTCTTTTGCCCCGCCGATCATCGTAACCGGGACGCCGCGCGCGGCAAGCTCTTGGGCCAGGGTCCGTTCCGGTTCCTGACCGGTGCATAGCACAATTGTATCGGCCGCAATGACCTTTGGCATTCCGTCCGCGACGATATGCAGTCCCGCATCGTCGATACGTTCATAGGTCACGCCGCCCATTGCCTCGACCCCATGTTTGCGCAGCGCGTTGCGCAGGATCCACCCTGTCGAAACACCAAGCCCCGCGCCCGGTTTGGCCGTCTTGCGTTGCAGCATAACGACCTTGCGGCGCGACGGTTTCGGTGCCAGAGGGTCGCCCGCCAGGGCACCCGACGATACAAATTCGGGGTCCACACCCCAGGTTTCGCAAAAGACGTCGGAGTTGGCAGTCTTGGCGGGTTCGGTCACCAAGAACTCGGCCACATCATGACCGATGCCCCCTGCCCCCATCACGACGACACGGTCGCCCGCCAGACGGTCGCCGGACAGAATTTCGGCGTAAGTCGCGACGCTGTGATGGTCGATACCCGGCAGGTCGGGAATGCGCGGCATGACCCCGGTGGCGATAACCACATGGTCGAAGCCTTCAAGATCGCTCACGTCAGCACGCTGCCGCAGACGCTGCGTGACCCCGTGTTTTTGCATCTGACCGGCATAATACCGAAGGGTTTCGTCGAATTCGTCCTTGCCCGGTGCGGCGCGGGCCAGATTCAGCTGACCGCCCAGCTTGTCCTGCGCCTCGAACAGCGTGACAGCATGGCCCAGCCGCGCCGCCTCGGCGGCTGTGGCCATGCCCGCGGCACCACCGCCAACGACGGCCACTTTCTTTGGCGTGTCGGCTGGCGTATCCCGGAATTCCGTTTCACGCCCGGCCTTTGGATTGACCAGACATCCGACCGGACGGTCAGAAAAGATGAAATCCAGACAGGCCTGGTTGCAGGCGATGCAGGTGTTGATCTCGTCCGCGCGGCCCTCTCGCGCCTTTTTCACGAAATGCGGATCGGCCAGAAACGGGCGCGCCATCGAGATCATGTCCGCATCGCCAGAGGCAAGTATGTCTTCGGCAAGCTGGGGTGTGTTGATCCGGTTCGAGGCGACCACCGGGATCGACACGGCCGCTTTCACGTTGGCTGCCGCCTTGCGCCAGGCACCGCGCGGCACCGGATAGGCGATCGTCGGCACGCGGGCCTCGTGCCAGCCGATGCCGGTGTTCAGAATATCCGCACCTGCGGCCTCGATCTTGCGGGCCAGTGCGGCAATTTCATCGGCGGGCGCGCCGCCCTCGATCAGATCGGCCGCCGAAATCCGGTAGATGACCAGAAAGTCGGGGCCGCAACGTTCGCGCACCGCGCGCACGATCTCGACCGGGAATCGGTGGCGGTTCGCGGCGCTGCCGCCCCAGTCGTCTTGGCGCTTGTTGGTATGGGTGACGGTGAATTCGTTGATCAGGTATCCCTCGGACCCCATGATCTCGACGCCATCAAAGCCTGCGGCCTGCGCATTGGCGGCCGCCACGGCAAAATCCTCGATGGTACGGAGAATGTCGGCTTCGGTCATTTCACGCGGGATGAAACGGTTGATCGGAGCGCGGATCGGCGACGGGGCGACACAGCCTTCGATCTTGGCATAGCGCCCGGCGTGGAGGAGTTGCGCGCAGATCAGGCTGCCTTCGGCCTGCACCGCCTCGCAGATCGGGCGCAGGTCAAGCGCTTCTTCCGGGCCATCGATTCGCGGACCTTCTGGATCGAATATGCCCTCGGCATTGGGCGAAAACCCGCCGGTGACCAGAATCGCCGCCTCCCCCCGCGCACGCTCGGCGTAAAACGCGATCTGTTTGGCTATGCCGTCAGGCTCGGTTTCCAACCGCGTGTGCATCGACCCCATGATGACACGATTTCGCAATGTATGTTGGCCTGCGCGGATGGGCGAGAGCATGGTTTCAAAGCTTCCATCTGGTCTATTTTTCACTTCGGTTCTCCTCCTCAAAACTGCACTTGATCTACAATCTAACATTTGTTAGATTTTTTTGGAAAGAAGATTTTCGCTCATGGGGAGGAGCACCGATGCAATTCCAGCCTACAGACGATCAGAAGGCGTTTCGCGAGACCGCAAAGCGCTTCGCAACTGAAAGACTTGCGCCCACATATCAAGAACGCGCCAGCGGCCATACATTCGACCGTGCGCTGATCAAGGAGATGGGCGCACTGGGGCTGATCGGGGCCGATCTGCCCGAGGAATTCGGGGGACTCGGCGAAAGCTCTGTCACGTCAGGGCTGATCGTCGAAGAGATCGCCTATGCTGATTTCAACGCAAGTTACGTGCAGCTTCTGGGCTCTCTCATGGGCGGAATGGTTGCCAAACATGCCTCCAAGGACATCGCGTCGGAATGGGTGCCCAAGGTTGTTTCGGGTGATGCTGTCATTGGCCTGGGCCTGACAGAGCCGCGCGGCGGTTCGGATGCGGCGAACCTGATTCTGAGGGCCGAGAAATCCGGCAACGGCTGGCGGCTGAACGGTGAAAAGACATCCATGAGTTTTGCCAGTCAGGCGGATGCGGCGGTCGTCTTTGCCCGTACCGGCGATCCTGACGGCGGCTCACGCGGGGTCAGCGCCTTTTTCGTCGATCTGAACCAGGAAGGCATCAAGCGCACCCATTTTGACGACATCGGCACCAAGCCTGTCGGGCGCGGCTCGGTTTTCTTTGACGATGTTTTCGTGCCGGCTGAAAACATGATGGCGGAACAGGACCGTGCCTTTGGCACGATCATGGCGGGCTTCGACTATTCCCGCGCACTGATCGGGCTGGAGTGCCTGGGGGCCGCGCAAGCGTCGGTGGATGAAACCTGGGCCTACGTTCAGGAGCGCGAGGCATTCGGGGCCCCAATCGTGCAGTATCAGGGTGTCAGCTTTCCCTTGGCCGAGGCCGAGACCCAACTTACCATGATGCGCCAGCTTTGCTATTACACGCTGGACCTGCGCGACCGTGGCCTGCCCCACACCTCTCAGGCCGCCATGTGCAAATGGTACCTGCCCAAAACCGCCTGCGAGATCCTGCACCAGTGCCTGATCCTGCACGGACATTACGGCTACACCACCGACCTGCCCCACCACCAGCGCTACAACGATGTGCTCGGCTTGCAGATCGGTGACGGGACCGCGCAGATCCAGAAGCTGGTGATCGCCCGCGAGAAGGTCGGTCGCATGGCGCTGCAGTATGACAAGAAGGCGAAGGGAGCCGCCAAATGAGCGGCCCCATCCTCGTCACTTCCGAGGGCAACACCGGCATCATCGAACTTGCCCGCCCCGAGAAATTCAATTGCCTGTCACTTGACGTGCATGAGCGCATTTCTGCTGCGCGGTCGGAATTCGAGGCGAACCCGGATATTCGGGCGATCCTGATCCGGGCGCAAGGCAAGAACTTTTGCACCGGCGCCGATCTGGTGGAAGTGAAAGGTAAATTGAACGATCCCGCCGCGCTGGACCATTTCATCGCCTTTGGCATGAAAAACCTGCGTGCGCTCGAAACCTCCTCCCTCCCTGTCGTAGTCGCAGTGCAGGGGTTGTGTCTGGCCGGCGGGATCGAACTGATGCTGGCCTGCGACGTGTGCTTTGCGGCCGAAAGCGCCCAGTTTGGCGATCAGCATGCGCAATTCGGGCTGATTCCCGGTTGGGGTGGCTCGCAGCGGCTGACGCGGCTAATGGGGGAACGCCGGGCGCTTGACCTGATGTTCTCAGCGCGCTGGCTCAAAGCCGACGAGGCCAAGGAGGTCGGGCTGGTCAACTACATCGTACCGGATGCGGATCTGCACCAGGCCGCGCTGGAATATTGCGAAAAGATCGCGACCCGCTCGCGCCCAGGTATCGCGGAAATGAAGCGGCTGGCGCGCGAAGGTGCAGATCTCGGCATCGACCAGCAGATGCGGCTTGAGCGTGACGCCGCCGTGCGCGCACTGCCCAGCGATGACGTCGCCGAGGGGCTCGATGCATTCGAGAACCGGCGCGCCCCCGAATTCAAGGCTTGAGGACGAAACATGGAATTCACTCTGAACGATGAACAGCGCCAGATTTACGAATATGGCGGTCAGCTGGCGCAGACATATGACAATGCTTATTGGCTGGAACACGCGCGCAAGCACGAGTTTCCCCACGATATGTTCAAGCAGGTTGCCGACGACGGTTTTCTCGGCATCATGGTGCCTGAGGAATACGGCGGCGCGGGCCTCGGTATGACCGAAATGGCGCTGTTCATGGAAGGCACCGCCAATCACGGCATTCCGCTTTTGATGATGGTGGTCGGGCCGACCATGTCGCTGGCTCATATCGCCAGCCACGGGAGTGAATTCCACAAGAAAGAGCTGCTGCCGGCGGCCTGCCGCGGTGATATCCAGTTCTGTTTTGCGATCACGGAACCGGGCGCCGGGTCGAACACGATGAAGGCCACTACGCTGGCCAAACGTCGGGGCAACCGGTTCAGCCTGTCGGGCGAAAAGACCTTTATCACTGGCGCCGAGGTCTCGGACTATTGCCTAGTCGTGGCGCGAACCAAGCCGCATACCGAGGTCAGCCGCAAGACCGACGGCTTTACCCTGTTCGCAGTGGATCTGAAGAAAAAGGGCGTCGACAAGCAGCGGGTGAAGATCTCGATCCCCCTGCCCGAGGAACAGTGGACCCTGTTCTTCGACGAGGTGGATCTGGGCCCGGAGGATGTGGTCGGCGAGGTGGACGAAGGGTTCTCGATCCTGTTCGACAGTCTCAACCCCGAACGCATCATCCTGGCCGCCCTGTGCTGCGGCATCGGCCGGTTCGCCCTGAACAAGGGCGTGGCCTATGCCTCCGAACGCAATGTGTTCGGCCAACCCATCGGTGCGCATCAGGGCGTGCAGCACCCGATGGCCAAGGCGCACACAGCGGTCGAGATGGCCAGCCTGATGACCCGTCGCGCGGCCTGGGAGTTTGACAACAAACTGCCGGCAGGGGCGTCGTCAAACATGGCAAAATACGCCGCCGCCGAAGCCGGGATCGAAGCGGTGGACGCCGCGCTGCAGGCGCATGGCGGATCGGGCTTCACCGAGGATACGGGACTATACGAGATGTACCCGCTGGTGCGCTTGTTGCGCACGGCGCCCGTGAACCGCGAGCTGTGCCTCAGCTTCATCGGCGAAAAGGTCATGGGTCTGCCGCGGTCTTATTGATCGCTCTGCCCGACATGGAGAACGACATGCAATTTGGAATGCGCTTCAGGCGGCAGGATGCCGCCGACAAGGTAAATGATCGCTTCTGGCACACGATCGAGGGCACACCGCTCGACGAGGTGCGCCGTATTCAGGAAGAGCGGCTGCGCGATCAGATGGCGTATCTCAAGGCGAACTCGACCTTCTATCAGGAAAAGTTCGCCGAGGCCGGTGTGGACTTCGACGATATCCGCACCATCGCAGACCTGCAAAAACTGCCCTATACCTACAAGACCGAGATCCGCGAAAGCCTCGCTGCCGAGCCGCCCTTTGGCAAGCACCGTGCCGCGCCCATGTCGGACATCATCCAGATGCAGGCCTCGTCGGGCACGACCGGCAGCCCCTCATATGTGGCCCTGACAGAATCCGACGCCGAGATGTGGCACGAGATGACAGCGCGCTGCTTCTTTGCCAATGGCATGCGCCCCGGCGACATGGTGTTGCACGCGTTTTCGCTGGCCAAGGGCTTTGTCGGCGGCATCCCCGTGATGCAGGGGGTGCAGTATATGGGCGCGATCGATGTGCCGGTGGGGGCGGATGGCGGTGCCGAACGGCTGCTGCGTGCCTGCGCGGATACGCGCCCGCGCTGCATCGTTGGTGCTCCGAATTTCGTTCTGCACCTGGCCGAAAAAGCGCCCGAAGTGCTGGGCTGCAAGGCTAGTGAGTTGGGCGTGGAACAGGTCATCGTCGGTGGCGAACCCGGCGGCGGCATCCCTGCTATCCGCGCCAAGATCGAAGCGGCTTGGGGGGCGAAATGCACCGAAATGCTGGGCGGAACCGATCTGGGCGTGACTTACTGGGCCGAGTGCGACGAACAGTCGGGAATGCATATGGTCAACATGGACTATATCATCACCGAATTGCTCGATCCCGATAGCGGCAGGATCATTCCCTGGGAAAAGGGCGCCGAGGGCGAGATGATCTATACCGCGATCGGCCGCCAGGCGAGCCCGCTCGTGCGGTTCCGGTCAGGCGACTATATCGAGGTCATCGACACCGAATGCGCCTGCGGGCGCACCGGCCCCAAGATCCGCTGCACCGGTCGCACCGACGACATGCTGATCGTGCGCGGGGCCAATGTATTCCCGTCCGCCATCAACAGCGTAATCACCGAGATGGTGCCAGACACCAATGGCGTCATGCGGATCGTCGCTGATTTCGAGGGCCACACCACGCAGGGCGCGCTGACGGTGATTGTCGAACGCGGCCCCGGTCGTGATCCGGCCGATGACGCCGCCCTCAAGAAGAAGATCGAGCAACGCCTGCGCGACGCGCTTGTCTTCAAGGCCGACGTTCACCTGGTGGCGGCTGACACTTTCGAAAAACCCGGCGCCGCCAAGGTCGCCTTTGTTCTCAGGGAATATCCGAACCTGCCATGACCAAAATGAAATCCCTGCTTGATACCGGGTCCGACGACTTTCGGGCAAATGACGCACACTACCGTGAAAAACTCTCCGATCTGCACGCGCTGCGGCTGCTGCAACGTGTCGGCGGCCCCAAAAAGGCGCGCGACCGGCATGTGGAGAAGGGCAAGATCCTGCCGCGGGAACGGATTGAACGCCTGATCGACCCGGGCACACCATTTCTGGAACTCGGAGAACTTGCCGGGTTGAACAAATACAATGGCGTGCCGCCGGGCGCGGGCATCATCACCGGGATCGGTGTGATCGAGGGCCGTCAATGCATGATCATCGCCAATGATGCCACGGTAAAGGGCGGCACCTATTTCGGCATGACATCGCGCAAACATGTGCGGGCGCAGAAGATCGCATGGAAGAACCGTCTGCCCGTTATCACCCTCGTGGACTCCGGCGGCGCCTTCCTGCCGGATCAGGAAAACATCTTTCCCGACGAAGGCCAGTTCGGGTCCATCTTTCACCAACAGGTTGGCATGTCCGGCGATGGTGTGCCGCAAATCGCCGTGGTCATGGGGCCCTGCACTGCGGGTGGTGCCTATATCCCCGCGCTCTGTGACGAAGTGGTGATCGTGCGCGGTCAGGGCTTTATGTATCTGGGCGGACCGGAATTGACCTTTGCCGCAACCGGCGAAAAGGTCGAAGCCGAAGAACTGGGTGGCGGCAAGATGCATTCGTCCGTCTCCGGCGTGACCGACCATTTGGCTGAAGATGACGCCCATGCTCTGGCCATCACGCGCGAAATTGTCAGCCATCTTGGCGAAAAACCCCAACCCCGCAAGACGCCCGAAGCGCCCCGTGCGCCCGCCTACCCGGTCGAAGAGATTTATGGACTCATCAGCCGCGACCCCAAGGTACCGACCGACAACCGCGAAATCGTGGCTCGGTTGGTCGATGAGAGCGATTTTCACGAATTCAAACCGCTTTATGGCGACACGATCATGACCGGCTGGGGTCGCATCCACGGCCACGAGGTCGGTATTCTCGCCAATACAGGTGTGCTTTTCGTCGAAGCCGCGCTGAAGGCCACGCATTTCATCAATCTCTGCGTGCAGCGTGATATTCCGCTGCTGTTCCTGGCCGATGTGAACGGCTTCATGGTCGGGCGCGAGGTCGAGCAGATGGGCATCGCAAAAGCCGGTGCGAAGATGATCACGGCCATGTCTTCGGCCCGGGTGCCGAAATTCACAATCATCACCGGTGGCTCTTACGGGGCCGGATACCTGGCGATGCTGGGCCGCCCGTTCCAGCCGGACGCAATGTTCGCCTGGCCGACGGGACGGTCGGCGATCATGGGGCCGGAACAGGCCGCCAGCGTGCTAGCTCAGGTCCGCGCGCAGATCAACGAACGCGAAGGCAGAAACTGGACCGCCGAGGAGGAGGAGGCCTTCAAGGCACCGATCCGCGAGGAATACGAAGATTTTCAGGGAGCCTATAATTTTGCTTCCAACCTTTGGATCGACAGCGTGATCGAGCCCTGTGAGACCCGTGACGTCATGGCGCTGATGCTAGATGTGACATCGCGCAGACCCAAGGTCGAGACCAACTTCGGCGTGTTCAGGATGTGAGGAGCGAACCGTGAAAATCAAAACGCTTCTGATCGCCAACCGCGGCGAAATTGCCTGCCGGATCGCGCGCACTGCGCGGGCCAGCGGTATCACACCTGTCGGCATACATTCGCAGGCCGACGCCAATGCCCTGCATGTCCGCGAGATCGGCAAATCTGTCTGTATCGGCGGCGGACCGGCCTCCGAAAGTTACCTGAAGATCGACGCGGTGATTGCCGCCGCGCAATCGGTGGGCGCGGATGCGATCCATCCCGGTTACGGCTTTCTGGCCGAAAACCCCGATTTTGCCCGCGCGGTCGAAGCCGCCGGCATGATATTCATGGGGCCGACGCCGGAAACGCTGGAACGTTTCGGCGACAAGGCCAGCGCCAAAGAGGCCGCCGTGGCGGCCAGCGTCCCGGTGATTTCGGGCGCCGAAGGTGCGCGGTCCGATCCCGAGCAGATTGCCAAGGAGGTGCGCCAAATGGGCCTGCCGGTGCTGCTCAAGGCTGTCGGCGGCGGTGGTGGGCGAGGGCAACGGCTCGTCACCGACGAAACCACGCTGGTCGAGGACATCGAAGGCGCGCTGCGCGAAGCAAAATCCACCTTCGGTTCCGAAGGGCTGCTGTTGGAGCGTTTCCTGCCCGAGGCGCGCCATGTCGAAGTGCAGATCGCAGGTGACGGCAAGGGCCATGTGGTGCACCTGTTCGAACGCGATTGCACGCTTCAGCGCCGTCACCAGAAGGTCATCGAGGAAGCCCCGGCCTGGGGATTGCCGCGCACGCTTCTGGACGACATCGCGCGCGACGCGGTGCGCCTCGGTGAAACGCTGGACTATCGCGGGCTGGGCACGGTCGAATTTCTGGTCGCGGGGGACGAATATTTCTTTCTTGAGGTGAACCCGCGCATTCAGGTGGAACATCCCGTCACCGAAGCGATCACCGGGCTGGACCTTGTCGCGCTTCACCTGCGCATTGCCGAAGGCGCGGGCCTCGGGCTGGTGCAGGAGGATCTGGCGATCAACGGCCATGCGGTCGAGGCACGGCTATACGCCGAAGATCCGGCGATGCAATTCGCCCCGTCGACGGGTACGCTCACCACGCTCAGCCTGCCATCGGGCCTGCGTATCGACAGCGGCGTCGAGGAAGGCGATGCCGTCACGCCCTACTACGACCCGATGATCGCCAAGCTGATCGTGCACGCGCCCGACCGGGAAACCGCATTGGCACGTCTGGCCACGGCGCTTGATCATGTCGCGGTCGAAGGTGTCGAAACCAATCGCGCCTTTTTGACGGCGCTGGCGCGAAACCATGAATTCGAACGGATGCAGGTGCATACCCGCTGGATCGACGGCAGGCTGGATGAGCTGACACAGGCACCCGGCCTGACCCGCCCCGATCTGTGGAAAGCAACCGCTGCCATTCTCTTCGTGACCCAGTCGCGCAGCGACACAAACGCCAATCCCTGGACCAACCGTGATGCCTTTACCGGCTGGCGGCTTGGACTGGGCGGCGATGCGATGGAAGCGGGGCAGCGCGTGACGCTTACCGATTCTGACGAGGTATCCGAGGAATTGCGCGTCAGTCCTGTCAAACCGGGTGCCAGATACACCGTCTATTCGGAAAACGGCGAGGCGCTGACACTGTCGGCACGCGAAATCACGCCGGGCCGTTGGCGCCTGAACGAGGGCGACACTGTCCACCTGATCGAGGCACGTCTGCATGCCGGCGTGATCGAACTGGGCACGCCCGAAGGCCGCCTGGTCTTCCGCCCCGCCGCGCCCCTTGCCTTTGCCGGCGGCGATGCCGCGGCGGATCGCGCCGTGACCTCTCCGCTGACCGGCATGATTGTCGAAATCAAGGTCTCCGATGGTCAGAGCGTGGCCGAAGGCGACGTGGTTGCGGTCATGGAATCCATGAAACTCGAAATCTCGATCCGGGCGGCCGCGGCCGGGATCGCCAGCCACATATCCGTCTCGAATGGAGACATGGTCGACCGGGGCCAGGTCATCGCCGAGATTCTGCCATCCGAGGAGTGATGAAATGAACGACTTTCCCAAATTCGTCGAATTTCGTGAAGAAGGCCCGCGCGAGGGTTTTCAGATCGAAAAGAAGATTTATCCGATCGAAGAGCGGATCGAACTGATCGACATGCTCAGCGAAACCGGTCTGAAGCGCATTCAGGTCGGAAGTTTCGTCAGCCCGAAATACGTACCGCAAATGGCCGACACCGGCGAGTTGTTCCAGCGTATCAAGCGCAAGCCGGGCGTGAATTACACATCGCTGTGGCTGAACGACAAAGGGTTTCGCAAGGCCCTGACCGCGCATGAGGTCGATATCGACCCGCGCCTGCTGTTCTATCCCTCCGAGGCATTCGCCCAATCGAACAACAATTGTTCCTCGGCGGAGATGCGGGAAAAACAACGCGACTGGGTCCGTCTTTACAAGGAAGAAGGATATACCGTCGACGCGGCCTATGTGATGACGGCCTTTGGCTGCAACTTCGAAGGCCCCATCCCGCAAGAGCGAATCTTGGACGATTTCCGCTTTATCCTTCAGCTGTGCGAAGAAGAGAACATCCCCGTGCCGATCCTCGTGGTCGCCGACACCATGGGTTGGGGAAACCCCGAGGCGGTCAAACGGATGATCGGCGCGCTGCGCGAAATGGCGCCCGAGGCGCGCATCGGTATGCACATCCATGATACGCGTGGGCTGGGGATCGCCAATCTCCATGCCGCCCTGTCGATGGGCGTGGACATGTTCGAAAGCTCGGTCGCCGGTCTTGGCGGCTGTCCTTTCGCGGGCCACGGTCACGCCCGCGCCGCAGGCAATGTCTGCACCGAGGATGCGGTGTTCCTGTGTCACGAGCTCGGCATCGAAACCGGCATTGATCTGGACAAGCTGATCGCAGCGGCGAACAAGGCAGAAGAGATCATCGGCGTGCCGCTCATGGGCCGGGTCATGCATACCGGCGGCCTGGACAAATATCGCAAGGCAAGCTGAGGGAGAATGAAGATGACAAAGGCACTTGATGGGAAGGTGGTTCTGGTCACCGGGGCCGGCGGTGGGATCGGGCGTGATATCGCCTTGATGGCAGCCTCGGAAGGCGCCGCCGTGGTGGTCAATGATCTGGGCGCGTCACTGAAGGGCACCGGACAGACGGAAACCGCGGCGCAGAAAGTCGTTGAAGAAATCAAGGCGGCGGGCGGCGATGCGATCGCCGATGGCGGCAACGTCACCGATCCGGACGCCGCGCGCGCGATGATCGAAGCCGGAGTCAGCGAATTCGGCCGCATCGACGCGGTGGTGAACAACGCGGGCATCCTGCGCGACGGGTTCTTCCACAAGATGACCTACGAGGATTTCGACGCGGTTGTGAAGGTCCATCTCTACGGTGCGTTCAACACCAGCCGCGCGGCGGCCGATTATTTCCGCGAACAAGAGGGCGGTGCTCTGGTGCACATGACCTCGACCTCGGGGCTGATTGGCAATCTGGCGCAGGCGAATTATTCGGCGGCAAAGCTGGGCATCGCGGCCTTCTCGAAATCGGTCGCGCTCGACCTGAAACGCTGGAACGTGCGGTCAAACTGCATCGCGCCCTTCGCCTGGAGCCGGATGATCTCGTCTATCAAGACAGACACCCCGGAACAGGCGGCACGGGTCGAAAAGATCAAGGAAATGACACCGGCCAAAGTCGCTCCAATGGCCTGTTTCCTGATGAGCGACCGCGCGGCCGACGTGTCCGGACAGATCTTTGCGGTTCGCAAGAACGAAATCTTCCTGTTCAACCAGCCCCGCCCGGTGCGGTCGGTTCATTCCGGTGATGGCTGGACCGCCGACGAAATCGCCGAGCGTGCCATTCCCGCGCTCAAATCGCAATTCACACCGCTCGAAGTTTCGGCGGATGTCTTTTCGTGGGATCCTGTCTGATGGGAAGACGCAAAGAAAAAATCAGCTCCGACATTGCCTGGAGCACCTCTGACAAGATCAGCGTGCGCGGGCTCGATCTGCCCAACGAAATCCTGGGCCACATGAATCTGGGCGATCTGGCGTTCCTGCAACTGACCGGTCGCAAGGCGACGCCCGAGGAAAGCCGGGTGTTCAACGCGATCGTCATCACCCTGGTCGAACATGGCATCACGCCCTCGGCCATTGCCGCGCGTATGACCTATATGGGGGCGCCGGAATCGCTTCAGGCGGCGGTTGCCGCCGGGCTTTGCGGGCTGGGTACGGTCTTTGTCGGCTCGATGGAAGGCGCATCCAGGATGCTTTACGAGGCGCTGCCGCAGGACAAGCTGGGCACCGGCGCCGATCTGGATGCGATCGCGGTGGAAACGGTTGAAAAATTCCGCGCCCGCAAGATGATCGTGCCGGGGCTCGGACATCCGGTGCACAAGCCGGTCGATCCGCGCACACCTCGCCTGTTCCAGATCGCTGCCGAGAACGGCAAGTCCGGTGAATACATCGAGTTGATCCAGAAAATTCAGGCCGTTGCCGAAGAAAAATCGGGTAAGATGCTGCCGATTAACGCCACCGGGGCGATCGGAGCAATCTGCTGTGAATTTGGCTTCCCCTGGAAGATCGTGCGGGGCTTTGGCGTCATGGCACGCGCCATCGGTCTTGTCGGTCATATCCTCGAAGAGAGCGAAAACCCGATTTCCTATGAGCTTTGGCAGCGTGCCGAGCAGGAAATTCTTGAAACGTCGGGTCCGGGAGCGAAGTAACCGATGCAGACGTCAGTCCCAGACACTCATACCGATCTGCGCGATGCCTTGCGCGCACTTTGCGCGCAGTTTCCGCCAGAATATCATCGCAGGTTCGGCGAAAACGAAACCTACCCCGAGGAATTCGTCGATGCGCTGACCCGCGAGGGCTGGCTTGCCGCAATGATCCCCGAGGAATACGGCGGCTCGGGTCTGGGCCTGACGGAAGCCTCGATCATCATGGAGGAGGTGAACCGCTGCGGCGGAAACGCGGGCCATTGCCACGGGCAGATGTATAACATGGGCACGCTTCTGCGACATGGTTCGGATGAGCAAAAGCAGACATACCTGCCCGGCATCGCCAGCGGCGCGTTGCGCCTGCAATCCATGGCCGTGACCGAACCGACAACCGGGACCGACACCACCAAACTGAAGACCACCGCGGTCAAGAAGGGTGACCGGTATGAGATCAATGGCCAGAAGGTCTGGATCAGCCGTATTCAGCATTCTGACCTGATGATCCTGCTGGCACGCACCACGCCGTTGAACGAGGTCACGAAAAAGTCGCAGGGCCTGTCGATCTTTATGGTCGAACTGAAAGAGGCCATCGGCAACGGGATGGAGGTCCGCCCCATCGCCAATATGCCCGGCCACGAAACCAATGAAGTGTTTTTCGACAACTTGGAAATCCCCGCCGAGAACCTGATTGGGACCGAGGGGCGCGGATTTTACCATATTCTTGACGGGCTGAATGCCGAACGGACCCTGATTGCGGCGGAATGTATCGGTGATGGATACTGGTTCGTTGACAAGGCCCGCATCTATGCCGGCGACCGCATGGTCTTTGACCGTCCCATCGGCCAGAACCAGGGCGTGCAATTCCCTATCGCCAGGTCCTATGTGAACATCGAGGCCGCCAATCTGATGCGCTTTGAAGCCTGCAGGCGGTTCGATGCTGGGCTGGATTGCGGAGCACAGGCGAATATGGCCAAGCTGCTGGCTTCGGAGGCCAGCTGGGAAGCGGCCAATGCCTGCATCCAGACCCATGGCGGCTTCGGTTTCGCACGGGAATACGATGTCGAGCGCAAGTTCCGCGAGGCGCGCCTCTATCAGGTCGCCCCGATCTCGACCAACCTGATCCTGTCATATGTCGGAGAACATATCCTCGGCATGCCAAGATCGTTCTGAAGGCCAGGGTTATGGGTGAGATCGACCTTGACGCGCTGGCGCCCTGGCTGGGACGCACCGAGACCAAGGAAGATGTTCTGACGCAGGGGCTGATCGACAAATTCCGCGCCACGCTCGGTCCGCATCTTTGGGACGGATCAGGCGATGTCCCGCTGGGAATTCATTGGTGCATTGCCCTTGATACCGTGCCAGCTGCCGCCCTTTCAGCAGACGGCCATGCCGCGAGGGGTGGATTTCTGCCCCCAGTTCCGCTGCCCGCCCGCATGTGGGCGGGCGGCGATGTTACGCATATCGCGCCGCTGAAGACCGGCGAAACCATCACCCGCCGCTCGGTGATCGGGGACATAACGGCCAAGCAGGGCCGCAGTGGCCCATTGGTTTTTGTGACCGTCGAGCACGAGTATCTGAGTGGCGAACGGCTTTGTATCCGGGAGCAGCAATCGATCGTTTATCGTGAGATTTCCACCCCCCGCACGGGCGAGAGCGCAGCTGACGCGGGTGACCCCACCACGCTTAGATCGACGCTGACACCGGATCCTGTTTTTCTGTTTCGCTATTCAGCGCTGACGTTCAATGCCCATCGCATTCACTATGATTACGTCTACGCCACCGAAACCGAAGCCTATTCCGGACTTGTTGTGCATGGTCCATTGCAGGCCACGCTGCTTCTGAATCTGGCGGCGGATGCGTTGAAGACATCGCCCCACCGGTTTTCGTTCCGCGGCCTCGCGCCACTCACCCTGCCCTGCGAATTGCAACTGCACAATGAAGAGACCGGCACCTCCGGGACAGTCTGGTGTCAGGATCAAAACGGTCTTCGAAGCTTTTCCGCAGAGTACGCGGCTGTCTGATCGGTTTCCTTTGGTAGCGGATTCAGTTGTTGACCAATTTTTCTAACATCTGTTAGGGTCTGGACCCATTAATCGGCTTGCGACCACCTTGTCGGCGTGATTCACGCTCCCAAACTGATGGGGGCATGATGAGCAATCTTTTCTGGCTGAGCGACGAGCAGATGGCGCGGCTGCGACCGTTCTTTCCAAAGAGCCATGGCAAACCGAGGGTCGACGATCGGCGGGTCTTGAGCGGTATAATCTTCATCAATCGTAATGGCTTGCGTTGGTCCGATGCGCCCACGGAGTATGGTCCACCGAAGACGCTCTACAACCGATGGAAGCGCTGGAGCGACATGGGAGTTTTCGCCCGGATGATGGAGGGGCTTGCTGCCGAGGGCGCCGACCGGAAGACAGTGATGATCGACGCCACCTATCTCAAGGCGCACCGCACGGCTTCGAGCCTGCGGTTGAAAAAGGGGGGCGTGGCAGGCTGATTGGGCGAACGAAGGGTGGCATGAACACCAAGTTACATGCCGTCACGGACACGAACGGCCGCCCAATCAGGTTTTTCATGACAGCCGGCCAGGTCAGCGACTACACCGGCGCGGCAGCCCTGCTGAGCAGCCTGCCTGGGGCAGAATGGTTGTTGGCCGATCGGGGTTATGACGCCGACTGGTATCGTGAAGCCTTGCAGGACAAGGGCATCAAGGCCTGCATCCCGGGCCGAAAGTCCCGAGGCAAGCCCGTCAAATACGACAAGCGCCGCTACAAGCGGCGCAACCGTATCGAGATCATGTTCGGAAGGCTAAAGGACTGGCGCCGCGTTGCGACCCGCTACGACAGGTGCCCGAAGGTCTTTCTGTCCGCCGTGGCTCTCGCTGCAACTGTCATCTTCTGGCTTTGAGAATTAACGAGTCTGGAGCCTAGCCTTGCCGAAACGACAAAAGACCAGCGCGTAATCGGCCACATGCGCGCCGGTGGACCAGCACTTGTTGCCGTTCAGCACCCAGCCGTCGCCATCCTTGGTGGCCGTGGTGCGCAGATCGGTGACCGCGGACCCCGCCTCGGGTTCACTGATGGCGATGGCGATGAATTTCCTGCCCGCCGCCATGTCCGGCAGAAACCGCTCTTTCTGTTCATCGTTGCCCAGAATGCTGATCGCCCGCGACGGACCGTTCAGGTAAAGCTGCGAGACCAGCGCGGTGTTGAAACAGACCCGCGCCATTTCCTCCAGAAAGACGGTGCCCTGCACCACCGGCGCGCCGGAGCCGCCGTATTCCTCGGGGATGAACATGCCCAGATAGCCAAGCTCGGCCAGCTTGTCGCGGTTGGCGGCGGGAAATTCCTCTTTGTCGTCCCAATAGGCGGCCTTTGGGGCGAATTCCCGTTCGGCCAGCTTGCGGGCCTCCGAGCGAAAATCTTCCAGTTCCGGATCGAGCTTGAACATGTCAGTTTTTGTCCTCTGAGCGCGTGGAAAGCCCGGATTGGCGCAATGCGCCCAATACGCGTGCCGTATCGGCACCCGCTGCCGGGGCGGGTATGGGGGGCACGCGGTTATGACGTGCAAATTGCATTGGCAGCCCTGGAACAGGGACCGTGCCCAGATCTGGATGCGGAAGGTCATGGATCATGCCGCGTGCGCGCATGTCTTCGTCCGACACTACTTCAGCGAGCGTGCGCACCGCAGCGCCCGGCACATGTGCGCTGTTCAGGGCCGCGAAAATCTCGGCGCGGGTATGACGTGAGGTCCACGCTGTCACCCAGCCATCGACTCGGGCACGTTGCGCGCAGCGCGCAGGCCCTTCGGCAAGCTCGGCATCTTCGGCCAGATCAGGGCGGCCCATGGCACGGGTCAGGTGCTGCCAGTGGCGATCGTTCAGGCACATAATAGCCACCTGTCCGTCTTGCGCCGGAAACAGGTCGTAGGGTGCGACCTTGAGCACGGCCTGACTGTTGCCGGCCCGGTCAGCGAACCCGTCGGGCGCCAGCAAAAAGCTTGCGATATTCGATGCCAGCGCGTGGTGTGTGACGTCCTGCATTGCGATTTGGACAAAGTCCCCGCGCCCTGTCGTGCCGCGCGCATGCAAGGCTGCCATAATGCCACCAAAAAGGTGGATACCGCCAAGAAAATCGGCGATCGCTGCACCGCATTTCACCGGTGGACCATCTGGAAACCCGGTCACCGACATCAGCCCTGTCAGCGCCTGAATGGGGAAATCCATTGCCGGTGCATCGCGGTAAACGGAATCGGCGGCGTAGCCCTTGCCCGACCCCATGACCAAGCGCGGATTGCGAGCCGAGAGCGTCTCCCACCCGATACCCAGTTTTTCCATCGTACCAGGCCGGGAATTCTCGATCAACACGTCGGCGTTATCCGCCAGCGCCAGCAGCGCGGAGCGCCCTTCCTCCGACTGGAGATCAAGCACCACGCTTTGTTTGCTGGAATTCAGCATCATCGCCGCCGGGTTTTCGCGCCCGCCCGCGATGCCGCGAATGGTGTCACCGCCGGGCGGCTCAACCTTGATGACCTCGGCGCCCATGAGAGCGAACATCAGCCCGCAATAGGGCCCGAGATAAACCTGACCCAGATCCACCACTTTGAGCCCAGTCAGGGGGCCACCCGCTGCCGCCGCGGTCATGTGCCGCTAAAGCACGGTTTGCGCTTTTCCCTGAAGGCAGCCACGGCTTCGCGATGATCCTCGGTCTGCATGATAAAGGCCTCGGCGGTGGCCTCGATCTCAAGATAGGTGGCAAAGTCGCAATCCATGCCGCGGTTCAGCATCGCCTTGCCCAGCCCGAAAGCACGGGTCGGCCCGTCGGCCAGACGCGTGGCAAGTGCAATGGCTTCCGCCTCCAGCGCGTCTTCGTCGTGAATTGCATGGACTATCCCCAGATCGCGCGCCTCCTGCGCGCCGATCACCTGGGCGGTCATGAACATGGCCTTGGCGCGCTGCGTGCCAACCACCCGCGACAGCAGGTAAAGCCCGCCTCCATCGGGCACGATCGCCACCCGCGCATAGGCCTGGCAGAACTGGGCCGAGGGTGCGGCGAGGATCACATCGGCCAGAAGCGCGATATTGAACCCCACACCAAATGCAGGCCCCGCAACCGCCGCAATCACCGGCTTTTCAAGATCATAGAGCATCCGGGTGACGCGGTGTTGTTGCTTCATGCGGTCGCGCATTGCGGTTGGCGACGCGCCTGCAAAGGTGTTGATGTCACCGCCCGCGCAAAATGCGCCACCGGTTCCGGCGATTAGCAGCGCGCGGACACGGTCGTCATCGCGCACTTCCGTGACGATGCGCTCCATCTCCTTGCGCGCGGCCTGGTCGAGCGCATTCTTCTTCGCGGGGAAGTCGAACGTCATCCGACCGACACCCTCTGAGCATTTGTACAGCAGGGTCACCGCTTCCTCCTCCCGGAAATGGATCTCTTGGGAACACGCTAGAGGCGGGTTGTGCCAACAAGCTATAGGTCAGCGCCGGAAAACAGATTTGTGTTAAATAGATGCCGCCCGTTTTTTCCGTTGCGGTCTCAAGGCCGCGGTGTTTCGGTCTGGCCAGAGATGCGCTGACGGCGGCTCCGCGCAACGTCCTGATGAAACAGCAAAGAGACCGAAACCATGTATTCCGAAACTCTTCTCGGCCATCTGCGCCTGCCCGTGATCTGCTCGCCAATGTTCCTGGTATCCGGTCCCGACCTTGTCATCGCCCAGTGCAAAGCCGGCGTGATCGGCAGTTTTCCCGCCTTGAACGCACGCGAAAAAGACGGCGAGCCCCCCCTGCTTGAAGCCTGGCTCAAACGCATCACCGAAGAGCTCGATGCACATAATCAGGCCAATCCCGACCGGCCCGCCGCGCCCTTTGCGGTCAACCAGATCGTGCACCGCTCGAATGATCGGGTCGAACGCGACGTCGAGATATGTGCCCGTTGGAAGGTGCCAGTCTGGATCACTTCGATGGGTGCACGCGAAGACGTGAACCAGGCGGCACATGATTGCGGCGGCATCGTGCTGCATGACGTGATCAACAACAAATACGCCCGGAAAGCGATCGATAAGGGCGCCGACGGCCTGATCGCGGTCTGCGCGGGCGCCGGCGGCCACGCCGGGGCCTTGTCACCCTTTGCGCTGGTTCAGGAAATCCGGGCATGGTTCGACGGTCCGCTGGCGCTGTCGGGTTCTATCGCCACCGGACAGGCTATATTAGCGGCGCAGGTCATGGGCGCCGATTTCGGATATATCGGATCGCCCTTCATCGCTACGACCGAGGCTGTCGCTTCGGAGGAGTACAAGCAGATGATCGTCGACAGCTGTGCGGACGATATCGTCTACACCAATCATTTCAGCGGCGTGAACGCGAATTACCTGAAGCCGTCAGTCCGGGCGGTCGGCCTCGACCCGGACAACCTGACCGGCGTCGGCAACAAGCTCAATCTGTCGACGGGCGACATTCGGCCCAAGGCCTGGCGTGACATCTGGGGCAGTGGTCAGGGGATCGGTGCGGTCGGCGCGGTGACGACGACAGCGGACTATGTTGACCGTCTCGTCCGAGAATACCATGCCGCCAAAGATGCGCTCTGCGCCTGACGAAAAAGGGCGGCAAGTTGCCCAGCCGCCCATCTGATCCTGCCACTATCGCAGATGCCTGAGGAGCGATCTCAGCGGTCTTTTTGGTTGATGATCAGTTCTGCATTCTCGGGCAGTTCCGCAACAATGCTCACCGCGTCGGCACGGATCCTGGCATGCAATTTAAAGGCCTCAGCTGCGGCCGCTTCCGCAGCTGAGGCGTCGGCGCCGTCTTCCAGCACAAGCGAAAGCCGGATCATGTCACGGTCACTTTCGCGTGTCACCACGGCCTGCGCGGCTTTTGCGCCAGGCGTACCGATGACAACTTCTTCAACCACGCGCGGATAAACGAAAATCTCGCGCACTTTGACCGCTGCGCCGACCCTGCCCTGCAGCGCTGAAATCCGGCTGACGGTGCCATCCGCGTTGCTCTCAAGCGCCAAGGCACTGTCGCCGGTGCCGAACCGGATCATCGGCCACGTAGCATCGCGCGCGGTCACGACAACCTCGCCTGGTTCACCATGGGCGACCTGTTCCCCGCTGACCGGATCGCAGATCTGCACCACGCGGTCGGGATGAACCAGATAGCCGTCGCCGCCATCCTCATAGGCGACAAGGCCCAGATCGGCTGTGGCATAGGCGGCCCAGGTCGACACGCCGTAATCGGCCTCGATCCGGCGGCGTTTGGCCATCCAGTCGCCCATTTCCCCGCCCAGAAAGGCGGTTTTCACCTTCCATGCGTCGCGGCCATAGGTTTCGATCACCTTGTCCGCCAGCGTCAGGAAAAACGCAGTCGAAGCACAGATCGAAGTCACGCCGGTTTCGACGATGATTTGTGCCTGAAGCTCGGTGTTGCCGACGCCGCCCGGGATCACAGTGGCGCCTGCGGCCTGTGCCGCTTCGTCGAACAGCAGGCCAGCCGGTACCAGATGATACATCCAGGTGTTCAGGATGATATCTCCCGGCCCCACGCCTGCGGCCTTGAACAGAAGGTCAAGGCCGTGGCCGCCACCGCCCGAAAGGGCTGGTTCGAAAATCGGGCCGGGGGACACGTAGATTCGCCCGATATCCTTTAAATCCGAGGCGAGGAACCCGCCAAAAGGCGGGTTCTCGCGCTGAATTTTCAGAAGCTCTTCCTTCTTCATCACTGGAAGGCGCGAAAGGTCCGCCACCGATGTGACGGCTGCCGGATCGAATCCGGCAGCCGTGAATCGCGATTTCAGACCAGGAGCCTTTTCGGCCGCAGCGGCATAGGCTTGCGCTATATCTCGGTAGATATCATCAGACATTTCCATGCCTCCTCGTCCAATCGGGCGTTAAAGCGGGCAGTCCTTACGGAAGTTCGGCGTGCGCTTCTCGCGGTGCGACAACACACCCTCCTTGACGTCCTCGCTCATGAAGCCAAGCATCTCCAGCGCGGTCGACGCATCAAAGATCGGCCCGGCCTGGCGCAGCCAGTTGTTCAGCGAATACTTGGTCCAGCGAATCGCGCTTTGCGAGCCGTTGGCTAGTTCGACGGCTGTATCCAGCGCGATCTGCTGCAGCTCGTCATCCTCGACGCACATTGATACCAGACCGATACGCTCGGCCTCTTCGCCCGACACCGGCTTGCAGGTCATCAGATAGTATTTCGCCTTGGCCATCGAGGTCAGCAGCGGCCAGATAATCGCCGCGACGTCACCGGCGGCAACACCAAGGCGGGGATGACCATCGACAATCTTGGCCCGTTTTCCGGCGATCGAGATGTCGGCCAGGATGGCAACCACAAGGCCCGCGCCGGCCGCAGGGCCATTGATCGCGGAAATGATCGGCTTGTTGCAGTTGATGATGTTGTAGACGAGATCCTTGGCTTCTTTCCACGTCTTCATGATCTCGTGCGAGTCCCCGATCATCTTTTCAATCAGGCTGAAATCGCCACCGGCGGAAAACGCCTTGCCCGCACCGGTCACGATAACCGAATTGATGTCTGGGTCACGGTCGATATCGATCCACATGTCCGTCATCTGGGTGTGAGTTTCGGCATCGACCGAGTTAAACGTCTCGGGCCGGTCGAACGTGATGCGCAGCACGCGATCCGCCGGGTAGTCAAATTTCAGTTTATCGTATTTTGCATAACGATCCGACATAGTTCTATTTCCTCCGTGGGGTATTGAGTCAGCCAGGCAGTCCCAGGACGGCCTTGGACAGGATGTTTCTTTGGATTTCGTTCGATCCACCGTAGATCGTGGTAGGTCTGGCCTTGTAGAAACTCGCCAGAACATCGACACTTACGTTGCCGACTTGGAGCGGCCCGATGGAGCCGCCATCGGGTCCGGCTGCTTCGATCATCAGCTCGGTGATGCGCTGGAAGCATTCAGTCACCCAAATCTTCAGCATGGAGACATCCGCACCCAGCGTCTCGCCACGTTTGAGCTGATCTGCAAAACGGGCATAAAGCGCGGCATGATCTTCCACATCCAGTGCCGCCTGGGCAAATCGATCGCGAAACACCGGATCATCAAACGCGCCACGGCCCCGTGCAAAGCTTTCCAATTGCCCCAGTGCGTTCTGGGCCAGGCTTGGCGAACCGATGAAGATGCGCTCGAAGCTCAGGAGAGCCTTGGCCATCGTCCAACCCTTGTTCAGCTCGCCCACAAGGTTCTCGCGGGGCGTCCGGGCATCGTCAAAGAAGACCTCACAAAACTCAGTTTCACCCGAGAGGGTCTTGATCGTGCGAACATCGACTCCGGGCTGATCCATCGGAGCAAGCAGGAAACTGATGCCCTGTTGTTTCTTGGGTGCATCCGGATCGGTGCGCACCAGCATGAAAATGTGCGTAGCGTCATGCGCCATCGTGGTCCAGATCTTCTGTCCGTTGATGACAAAGTCGTCCCCGTCAATTTCTGCACGCGTGCGCAGGTTCGCCAGATCGGACCCAGCGCCCGGCTCTGAGTAGCCTTGGCACCAGATGTCATCGCAACTCAGGATACGCGGCAGCCAGTAATCTTTTTGGTCCTGGGTGCCGAACTTGATGATCAGAGGGCCGACCATCTGCACGCCCATATCGCGGCCACGATTGACGCCCCAGCGTTGCTGCTCTTCGTAGAAAATCAGCAGCTTGGCGGCGTTCAGGCCCATGCCACCATATTCTGTGGGCCATGCTGGCGCGACCCAGCCCTTCGCGTGCAGCTTGCGGTGCCAGTGTTCGATCTCGGCGAACTTTGGACGGTGCGGCAGATGGCGCAGCTCTTCGGGGTATTCGGCCTCGAAGAACTGGCGCACCTCCTTGCGGAACTCTGCATCGGTCATTGCGTTCCAGTCGGTCATTGTGCGGCCCCCTCTGCTTCGCGTGCCTCGAACCATATCCGCCTGTGATAGGCATCGTCGCCCAACCAGGCCGACAGCACCAACGCCCGGTTCAGATAGAGCCCGATATCGAATTCGTCGGTATAGCCGACCGCGCCATGAAGCTGGATCGCATCACGAGTGATTTTTTTGGCCGCGGTCACCGCACGTGACTTGGCCCGGCTGGCCAACCGGGCGCGGATCTTCGGATCCGTTTCGCCGTCCATCTGCGCCAGAGCTTCGCCGACGCCTGCCTGCGCGACCTCGCACATCACGTGAAGGTCGACAGCACGGTGCTGGATGACCTGGAATGACCCGATCGGCTTGTCGAACTGCTCCCGCGTCTTGATGTAATCGAGCGTGATCTCGAAGGCGCGCTCGCTCAGGCCGACAAGCTCGGCGGCGGCAAGCGCCGTTGCATCGACGACAGCCTCGGCCAGCGCGTCCTGAACCGCTCTTCCGCTGGCCAGTTCGGCGGCCGGGGTTCCCGAAAACGAAAGCTCGCCCAAGGAACTGCCATCGGCTTGCGCACGCTTGTTGATGACGAACCCGTCCGCGTTTGCCTCGACCAATACCAGAACCTGACCATCGTCTCCCTGGGTCACAACAAGGAACCCTTGCGATCCGGCCGCGCCGGCCACCCAAGCCTTGGCGCCGGTCAGCTTTCCGTCTGCGTATCGGCAGGTCGCATCGGCGGGCGCTCCGCCCGGGCCGCGTTCCTGCCAGGCAACCGCCAGCACAGTTTCGCCGCTGATGAGTTGTGGCACCTTCGGATGATCCGGGCAAAGGCGGCGCAGAAGACCGAGGCTCAGACCGATCGTCAACACGACCGGTTCCGGGGCAATCACGCGACCGACCTCTTCGGCGATGATGCCGGCAGCGGCCAGGCCCATGCCAAGCCCGCCCTGATCTTCGGGCACCGCCACCCCGAAAACGCCGGCCTCGGCGAGTTCCCGGACCATCTCCGCATCGAAACCGCCCCCGGCATCACGAAGTTTTCGGGCTCTGTCACTTCCGCCCGCCCGTTCAAACAACGTGCGCGCGCTCTCGCGCAACAGGCGAAGGTCTTCTTGTTCGCTGGAAAGGATATCAGTCTGTGTCATTTTGTTTTCGCTGGATCATCACGGGGGTGTCGGTCGAAAAAACGACCTCGCCCGCAGGGTTTTTGGCGCTGAGCGTATAGTGCAAAACACCTCTGTCGGGCTTGCTTTTTGACGGCGTGACCGCGTTGACCGTCAGTTCGACATCAAGGGGTTCGTTCGGGCGCACCGGCCGCAGCCAGCGCAGATTGTCAAAGCCCATGCCACCGATATTGGCGACATCGACCATCATTTCAGACATGACCGGCCTAAACACTTCCAGCATCGTCTGAAAGCCCGAGGCGATCAGGCTGCCATGTATGGCGGTTGCATAGTTTTCGTCGGTGTGCAGCCGCTGCGGATCCCATTCCTCGGCAAACGCCTTTATCGAACCCGCGCTCATCGGAGCGCTGCGAAAGCGATAGACCTGGCCCGGCGAGAAGTCTTCCAGATACCTCAAGAGGCACCCTCCTTTGCGAAACCGTCATCGTATCCGCTCGCATCCTTGGATATCCGGATGCGGTTGAATTCTTCCAGCTTCGGATAGGTTTCCTTGAACGCCACCAGGAACTCACCCATCGGCGCGTCGAAATAGAGACCACGGTCGTTCACATATTCCATGTGTCGGTGATTCTGTTCGTCGAACTCATGAAAGAGCGCGTCGTGATAGCCGTCGAAGACCAGGGGTTTGACCCCGAATCTTTCACACAGTTCCATGTTGAATGCAGGTGTCACCTTGTAGGCCTCATTCCCCAACCACAGTTGAACGTAGCCGTGGTAGATAAAGAGATCGGTCCCCATCAACTCCTGCAACTTGGGTGTATTCAGGTGGTTGCGCACATCCGCGAACCCCAGTGCGGCTGGGATACCCACAGCACGCAGACAAGCCGCCAGCAGAATTGCCTTGGGAACGCAAAACGCCGCTTCCGCCCCAGCGATACGGCTGGCACGGTAAGAGTCCTCATCCAGCGCGAAACAATAGGGATCATAGCGAATATCGTCGCGCACCGCTTCGAACAGGCGGACCGCCTTGTCTCGATTGGTTGCGTCCAAAGGAAGATCACGCAAAGCCGATGTCACGAAACCCTGCACTTCCAAGCTATCGCTTTCCACAAAGCGCGATGGCATGACATAACGCTCAGCATCAGTCGGCAGGTCATCGTCAGACTTGTCCATTGGCCCCTCCCTTTTTCTAACAAGTGTTAGATTACCGATTCAAAACCTGCCCGTCAACGGGATTTACTCTGTCATCGGTTGGTCCACGCCATAACGCGCATTGTCTTTGCCCAAGGTGGCTGCAACTCCGACCGAATTTCCCGAAGAACGGAACTCCGGCGCAATTGGCAGCGGCAAAGCGGGCGTGTTCCGGTCAGAGATTTTTACGGTCCGCCCGAACACGTCACGCGCTTTGAAATGCGGGTCGCGCGCCGCCTCGGCGGGCGTTTTCACGACCGAACAGCAGCAATCGGCCGCAGCCAGCAGAGGCTCCCAATGGGTCGAGGGGTGTTTCCTCAGACGACGCGCAACCTCCGCGGCACTGGCATCGGGATCGGACCAGTCATCGCGAAGTGCCACCGGCAAACCAATGACATCGCAGAACGACTGCCAGAACTTTTCTTCCAACGCGCCGACGGCGATCTGACGCCCGTCCGCAGCCGTATAAAGCCTATACCGGGCCAGGCCACCCGTCAGGCGGCTGCTACCGTTCTTAATGTTCTGCCCGGCAATCACACCTTCGGCATGGGCCCAATAGGCAAAGGCGAACGCCCCCTCGGACATTGCGATATCCAGATGCGTCCCCTGCCCGCTTGCCTGCCGCGCAATCAGGGCCAGCAGGATATTCATCACTGCAGGATAGGTTCCGCCTCCGATATCGGCGACCAGTCCGAACGGTGCCGTTGGCTGGTCATCCGGTCCGCAACTGAGCGACAGGATACCCGTATCACCGACGTAGTTGAGGTCGTGGCCGGCTGCGCTGGCCTTTGGTCCGGTCTGGCCATAGCCGGTGATCGAACAATAGATGAGACCGGGATTGATCTCGCGCAGAGCATCATAACCAAGCCCGAGCCGGTCCATCACGCCGGGACGGAACTGCTCTACCAGAACATCGGCCTTCTCGATCAAGGGGCGCAGCCATTCCACTGCACCCCTCGACTTGAGGTCGATGGCAACCGATCGCTTGCCGTGGTTCAACACGGCAAATCCGATGCTCTCTCCGTCGATCTTGGGCTCCGTGTGGCGCGCGTCCTCGCCGACTCCGGGCCGTTCGAACTTGATTACTTCGGCCCCGACCTCGGACAGCATGAGCGTCGCCATCGGACCGGGAAGAAGTGTGCTGAAATCCAGCACCAGGATATCCTTGAGCGGTTGAGCCATCTTCACTACCTCAGGCGAAGCGTGCCGCGCCGTTGTTCAGAACAACCACATCGCGTGCCGGGATCGACGCCCGGAACCGGGCCTCGCCGTCCTCTTCCCAGATTTCGAACCGCACGGTTTCGCCGGGATAGACCGGCGCCGAGAACCGAACATCCAGACCGACAAGCCGGGCCGCATCATAGTCAAGCAACGTCTTGAGAATCGCTCGGGCCGCCAGCCCATAGGTCGCCAGACCATGCAGGATCGGGCGGTCAAACCCGACAGAACGGGCAACATCCGGGTCAGCATGAAGCGGATTGAAATCACCGCTGAGACGATAAATAAGGGCTTGGCGCGGCAGGGTATCGATATCACATACATGATCAGGCGCCCGATCAGGCAGCACTGCGGGTGCCGGACCCGCCTGGTTTTCACCGCCAAACCCCCCATCACCGCGACAGAAAGCCGACATCGCCACGCGTGCCAGTTTTTCACTGCTGTCCGCGTCGATAATATCACGGCTTTGGTAAATGACGGCTCCCTTGCCCTCGCCCTTGTCGGCGATGAAGTCGATCTTGCTGCGGCCGACAATCCGGCCATGTGTCGGCAGCGGCTTGTAGATGTCGAGCCACTGTTCTCCGTGCAGCACTTTTTGCCAGTTTACGCCGGTCTTGGGATCGCGCAGCCAGAAGCCGGGATACCCCAAAATGACCGCCATCGAGGGAACTGCCTTGAGCCCGTCCTCATAGACATAGGCCAGCTCCTTTTTGTCGGTCGGATCCTCGCCGAACCCAAGGCCGAGTGCATACAGGATGGTATCCCGCTCGGTCAGCGTCTGTTCGATTTCCTCAAAGTCCCAGTTCAACAGTGCATCGAAATCCAATGGCATTTACTTTCCTCCCTTAGTTGCCGTCAGAGCGTGTTTTGCGATCCAAGTATGGCCGTGACCTGACTGGACAGCACACCACCATTGCCATGCGCCAGCGCCAGGTCGACATCTTTCAATTGAATGCCCGGCGCGTCGCCACGGATCTGACGCGCAGCCTCAATCACTGTGAAGATTCCGTACATCCCGGGGTGCACGCAGGACAGGCCGCCGCCATTCGTGTTCACCGGCAAGACGCCGCCAGGCGCGATGCGTCCGCCCTCGACAAAGGCCCCTCCCTCGCCCTTCGCGCAGAACCCAAGATCTTCGAGAAACAAAATCGTGTTGATGGTGAAGGCATCATAGAGCTCGACCGCCTGTATGTCCGCAGGGGTCACTCCGGCCGCCGCAAAGGCGCGCGCGCCCGAGTCGCGGGCCGCGGTCACGGTGAAATCCTTCATCTGGGAAATCTGCCGGTGCGAGCTCTCCGCCGCACTGCCCAGCACATAGACAGGCGCCTTCGGGAAATCCCGGGCGCGGTCCGCGCGGACCATTACGATCGCGCCGCCACCGTCGGTGACAAGACAACAGTCGCGCACGGTCAATGGATCGCCCACCATGCGCGCACCCAGCACGTCCTCGCGGGTCAGCGGGCCGCGCTCGAACGCTTCGGGGTTGCGCTGCGCCCAGGCCCGCGCGGCGACGGCCACGTCGGCCAGCTGTTCGCGGGTGGTGCCATATTCATGCATGTGCCGCGCCGCCGCCATCGCATAGGCCGAGATCGGATAGCGCGGATTATACGGCGCCTCGTAGGCCGGCGGACGTGAAGCGGTCACCAGTCTGCCCGACGCGGTGCGCTGGTTGGAGCCATAAACAATCAGCGCGACATCACACAGACCGGCGTCCAGCGCCATGGTCGCGGACGTCAGGTAGTTTACGAAGGACGAACCGCCCGACATCGTGCCATCAATGAAACGGGGCTGGATGCCCAGATACTCCGCCGCCATAAGCGCCGGCATGCTGTCTTCCATCATGGTGCAAAACAGCCCGTCGACGTCGGACAGTTTCAGCCCGGCATCGCCAAGCGCCGCAAGCGCAGATTGCGCCATGACATCATAGGCCGTCAGGCCATGGGCTTCTCCGAAACCGGCATGACCAGTTCCCACGATGGCGGATTTCCCCCGAAGTTCAATGGTCATGGCTTATCTCTCCGACGGCTTGAAAAGCACGGCCGGAGCGCCCTCGGCCTCGCCCACGAAAGCGGTTACAGGCATGTCGATAGCGACCTCACCCGGGGCGATGCCCTCGACCCGGCTCATCATCCGGACACCCTCGTCCAGCTCGACGACACATACGTTGTAGTCACCGCCCCGTTCGGGTTTTCGGCGCACGACCGTTGTGGTGTGGACCCGTCCCTTGCCCCTCGCCTTCATCCAAGAAATCGCGCTGCCATGACAATGGGGACACAAGACTCTCGGGAAAAAGTGATAGGCCCCGCAGTCGTCGCACTTTGGCAGCAGGATCTCTCCCTCTGCCAGCGCGCGTTGAAAAAATTGGTCTGGTCCTATGGCGTCCTGCACCAGCGTTCTCCTTCAAGCGATCCAGTCTTCGTCCAACCGTATTGATTATGTTTCTAACAATTGTTAGATTTAGTCAACCATTCAAGATCATTTGCGAGAAACTCATGCCAGGTTCAGACTTAGCCCCCCTTTCCGGCAAACTCGTCGTTGCGTTGGAACAGGCAGTCGCCGCGCCTTTTTGCTCCTCGCGGCTGGCCGATGCCGGCGCGCGCGTGATCAAGATCGAACGCAAGGGAGCCGGCGATTTCGCCCGCGCCTACGATACCGCCGCCAACGGCGAAAGCGCCTATTTCACATGGCTTAACCGAGGAAAGGAATCGGTGGCGCTGGACATTAAAGCCGACGAGGACCGGGAAATCCTGCTCAGGATTCTGGAAAACGCGGATGTGTTTATTCAGAACCTCCTGCCGGGCGCGCTGGCCAAGCTCGGGCTCGATTCCACAAGTCTGCGAAAGAGGTTCCCGCGCCTGGTGACCTGCGACATCACCGGATATGGCGAAGACGGCCCGATGCGCAACGCCAAGGCCTACGACCTTCTTGTGCAATGCGAAAGCGGTCTGGCATCAGTGACCGGTACACCCGACGGACCAGGACGGGTGGGCGTGTCGGTCTGCGATATCGCCACCGGTATGACAGCCCATGCTGGAATCTGCGAAGCACTTGTCGGGCGTGATCGCACCGGCAAGGGCAGCGGCGTTTCCGTAGCAATGTTCGATGTGATGGCCGACTGGATGTCGGTACCGCTGCTGTATCACGATTACCTTGGCAAGCCTACACCGCGTGTCGGGCTGAACCACACGGTCATCTGTCCCTACGGGGCCTATCAGTGCAAAGACGGCCAGCTTGTCGTCATTACCGTGCAACACAACGGCGAATGGCAACGGTTCTGTGAACACATACTGGGCGACGCGGCGCTGGCAACCGACCCCCGTTTTCACGACAACACGTCACGAATTGAAAACAAACCCGCGCTCGAAGAGCTCATCAAGGCCGTGTTCGCCTCGCATGATCGCACCGAGATGCTGAAGCGCCTTGACGCTGCGGGCATTGCCTCCGGCGCGGTGAACGACGTGGCGTCCCTGTCCGATCACCCGCAGCTTGACCGATCCGTGATAGGCACACCCTCGGGCGAGATCAACGTCCCGACACCCCCGATCCGGCGCAGCCTCGGCGAAACGGCACTGGGCCCCTGCCCGGCCTTCGATGCGGAAGGTGAAGCCATACGCGCCGAATTCGGGCCCCTTTCATGAAAACGGTGGACAACTAAAACGGTGGACAACCAAATGACCGCTGAGAACAAACCGGCGATCCTTCAAGGCGTGAAGATCGTCGATCTGACTTCTGTAGTTTTCGGACCTTTGGCGACGCAGATGCTGGGCGATCTGGGGGCCGATGTGATCAAGGTGGAAGGCCCCGAGGGCGATCTTCTTCGCCAGGTCCAGCCATCGCGCAACAAGCTGATGGGGGCCGCTTTTCTGGGGACCAACCGTAACAAGCGCAGTGTCGTACTCGACCTCAAAACACAAACCGGTCGCGATCAGTTGCGCAAACTGCTCATCGATGCCGATGTGATGATTTCGAGCATCCGGCCTGCGGCGCTTGCCAGATTGGGTTTGGATCCCGAATCCCTACGCCAGAAAAACCCGAACCTGATCACGGTATCCGCCACCGGTTTCGGGCAGGACGGGCCCTATGCCGCCAAGCCTGCATTCGACGATTCCGTCCAGTCGGTGTCGGGATTGGCCAGCTTGGCTACCTTGCGCGACCCCGAGGCACCGCCCGCTTATGCCCCGACAATTCTCGCCGATAAGCTTGGCGGGGTCACTGCTGCCTATGCCGTGATGGGTGCTCTGTTCCACCGCGAGCGCACTGGAGAAGCCCAGCATGTCGAGGTTCCGATGTTTGAAACGCTGGCCGCCTTCCTGTTGATCGAACATATGGATGGTGCCACCTTTGAAGAGGCTCCGCAGGATTTCGGCTATGCCCGCATGCTGGTTCCGCACAGGCGTCCGGTTCAGACGGTAGATGGCTATATCACCATTCTGCCCTACACCAACGTGCAATGGGCGCGGTTCTTTCAGGCGGTCGGGCGCGACGACATGATCGACCATGTCTGGGTCACTGAGATGGATGCCCGAAGCCGCAACATCGGCGCGGTATACGATATGGTGGCGCAGATTGCGCTGACCCGGACCACGGATGACTGGCTTGCCCTGATGGAGCAGGCAGACATACCCGCCATGCCGGTGCGCAACCTGTCAGATTTGCCGAACGATCCCCATCTTGCCGCGACCGGCTTCTTCCAACGGATTGATCACCCATCCGAAGGACCGATCTGGACGACACGCCCGCCGATACGATTCTCGGCAACACCGGCGCGGCATGATCATCGCCCGGCCCCGCGACTTGGGGAACACAGCGACGAGATTCTGGTGCCGGGTAGGGAATAGCCCCACCCGGCACCGGACGGATCAAACATCCAGCGAACGCGCGATCAGTTCCTTCATGATCTCGTTGGTGCCGCCATAGATCATCTGGACCCGGCTGTCGGCATAAAGACGCGCGATGGGGTATTCCATCATGAAACCGTAACCGCCGTGCAGTTGCAGGCATTCATGCATGACCTCGTTCTGCGTCTGGCTGCCCCACCACTTCGCCATCGAAGCCGTGGCCGCATCAAGTTCGCCCGCTTCAAGACGCGCGAGCCCGTCATTTACGAAGGAACGTAGCAATTCGGCCTTGGTTTTGCATTCCGCCAGTTTGAAGCGTGTATTCTGGAAGTCCATGATCCGGCTTCCAAATGCCTTGCGGTCCTGAACATATTTCACCGTTTCATCGATCGCAAAATCAATAAAACCGAGGGCGGTAATGCCGATCATCAGCCGCTCCCAAGGCAGCTGCTTCATCAGCTGGTAGAACCCCTGCCCCTCTTCCGGACCAAGCAGGTTCGCCGTAGGCACGCGCACATCCTCGAAGAACAGCTCAGCAGTATCCGAACCTTTCATACCCAGTTTCTTCAGGTTCCGTCCCCGGCGAAAGCCCTCGGCGCCCTCGGTTTCCAGAACGATCAACGAAACGCCCTTAGCGCCGGCGTTGCGGTCGGTCTTTGCCACGATAACAACGAGATCCGCCGTGTGCCCGTTTGTGATAAAGATCTTCGAACCGTTGATCTTGTAGTGGTTGCCATCCTTTTCCGCATAGGTTTGTACGTTCTGGAGGTCAGAGCCCGTTCCAGGCTCGGTCATGGCAATCGCCGCAACGCTGTCGCCGATGACCAGTTTCGGCAACCACTTTTTCTTCTGTTCCTCACTGCCATATGCGTTGAGATAATGGATTACGATGGACTGGATCCCATAGCCCCAACCCGTATCACCGGTGCGCCCCTGCTCGTAGACGGTAATCGCGTCGAACCCGATGCCGCCACCGAACCCACCATATTCTTCGGCAATCGAGCCACCCATGACACCCTGCTGACCGACTGTTTTCCAGAAGTCGCGGTCAACAATTCCCTGCTCCGCCCATTTTTCAATCTTCGGAGCCATCTCTGCATCGAAAAGCCTGCGTGTACTATCGGCGAACATCTTGTGTTCATCCACTGCCCAACTCGGGGAGTTCTTGATCAGAGACATGTTTTATTCCTATCGAGTCATGCTTGCATTGAAAAAATCTAACAAGTGTTTTTTTCTCACAATGAACCCGAGCCGTTCTGACGGGGCGTCACACGGCTTCGGACCGTGCGCATCCGGATTTATCCAATCAACGCGCCGCCCATTCGGCTCGTATAAAAAGGCCCGACAAAACAGGCGGGCCTTTTTATACTTTTTTGCAATGGCTTACAGCTTGTCGGTCAGTTCGGGCACGGCCTCGAACAGGTCGGCGACCAGACCGTAATCGGCAACCTGGAAGATCGGGGCCTCTTCGTCCTTGTTGATCGCGACGATGATCTTGCTGTCCTTCATGCCCGCAAGGTGCTGAATCGCACCCGAGATGCCGACGGCGATATACAGGTCAGGCGCGACCACCTTGCCGGTCTGGCCGACCTGCCAGTCGTTCGGTGCAAAGCCCGAGTCGACGGCGGCGCGGGATGCGCCAACGGCGGCGCCCAGCTTGTCGGCCAGTTTCTCGATCAGCGCAAAATCGTCTTCCGAGCCGACGCCACGGCCGCCCGAAACCACGATACCGGCCGAGGTCAGTTCGGGACGGTCGCTTTCGGCGACCTTGTCTTCGACCCATTCCGACAGGCCCGAAACGGATGCGCCGCCCACGGTTTCCACGGCGGCCGAGCCACCGGTGCCGGCCGCGTCGAAGCTGGCGGTGCGGAAGGACACGACCTTTTTTGCGTCGCCCGATTTCACCGTCTGGATCGCGTTACCTGCATAGATCGGGCGCTCGAACGTGTCGGCATCGACCACGCCGGAGACATCGGTCAGCATCATCACGTCCAGCAGCGCGGCCACGCGGGGCAGCACGTTCTTGGCGTCGGTGGTGGCGGGTGCCACGATGTGATCGTAGTCGCCTGCCAGCGACACGATCAGGTCGGCGGTCGATTCCGCCAGGCGATGACCCAGCGCGGGGTCTTCGGCGACCAGCACCTTGGCCGCGCCGTCGATTGTCGCGGCTTCTTTCGCGGCGTCGGCGGCAGACGCGCCGGCGCACAGAACCGTCACGTCGCCCAGGGCCTTGGACGCGGTGACCGCCTTTGCGGTCGCGTCCATCGATAGTTCACCATTGTTGACTTCGGCAAGAAGAAGAACAGCCATCACACCGCCCCCTTTTCCTTGAGTTTCGCAACCAGCTCGTCGACCGAGCCAACCATTTCACCGGCGGCGCGTTCGGCCGGCTCGGACGTCTTGACCACGGTCAGGCGCGGGGTGACGTCGACGCCATAGTCGGCGGCCGTCTTTTCATCCAGCGGCTTTTTCTTGGCCTTCATGATGTTGGGCAGCGACGCATAGCGCGGTTCGTTCAGGCGCAGGTCGACGGAAACGACGGTCGGCATCTTGACCTTGATGGTCTGCAGGCCGCCATCGACCTCGCGGGTGACGACGGCGCTGTCGCCATCGATGCCCACTTCCGAGGCAAAGGTCGCCTGGCTCCAACCGAGGATCGCCGACAGCATCTGGCCGGTGGCATTCATGTCGTTGTCGATCGCCTGCTTGCCGCAGAGAACCAGACCGGGCTGTTCCTCTTCCACGACCTTGGCAAGGATCTTGGCCACTGCCAGCGGCTCGATATCCTGGTGCACGTCATCCGCTGCGACGACCAGGATGGCGCGGTCGGCGCCCATGGCCAGTGCGGTGCGCAGGGTTTCCTGCGCCTGTTTGACGCCGATGGATACCGCGACGACCTCTTCGGCCTTGCCGGCCTCTTTTAGGCGGATCGCCTCTTCGACGGCGATTTCGTCGAACGGGTTCATCGACATCTTAACGTTGGCGAGATCGACACCGCTGCCATCCGCCTTGACGCTGACCTTCACGTTGTAGTCGATCACCCGTTTCACAGGCACGAGTACCTTCATTGGCGTGGTCTCCTTGAGTTTTGCGATAAGGTTTCAACCGAGCTAACGGTCTTTGAATTCTGGAGTTCTTTTTTCCGAAAACGCTTTCATCGCTTCGGGAAAGTCATGCGCGCACAGCAAAACGCTTTGGGCATCGCGCTCGATATCCAGCGCCTCGAGATAGCTGCACTCGGCTGCGGCGCGCATCACACGCTTGGCGGTCTGAACGCCAAACATCGGGTGCGTTGCAATCTCGCGGGCAATTTCCAACGCCCGTACTTCGACCTGGTTGGCCGGCACACATTCTTCGACAACGCGCAGGTCCCTAGCGGTGCGCCCGTCGATTTCACGGCCCGTGAGCACAAGCATCCGGGCCACGCCCGCACCGGCGCGCTGCTGAAGCAGCCAGCTTGATCCCGTGTCGGGACAACCGCCGACGCGTGCAAATACTTCGCACAGCCGGGCATCTTCGGCGGCAACGACAATGTCCGCCGACAAGGCCAGGCTGAGGCCCGCGCCAAAAGCCACGCCGCATACCGCAGAAATCAGAGGTTTGCGAAACAGATAGGCCGCGCGTCCGCCATCGTGAACCAGGTCCACCATTTCCGACGTCGCCCGCGCGCCTTTGGCGATCTCGGACTGAAACCCGACAAGATCGCCGCCGCTGCTGAAATGATCGCCGCCGGTCATGACAACGGCACGGATCGTAGCGTCCCGTTCGGCTTCGCGCAGGAGCGCCACCAGTTCTTCGACGAACCCGATGCTGTAAGGGTTGCGTTTTGTCGGCTGAAGAAAACGCAGGATTCCGACAGGGCCTTCCCTGTCCAGGCGAATAAGCTCAGTCATTCAAGTCTCCATCAGGTCCCGGTCCAGACGGGTGCTCGCTTTTCAGCAAAGGCCTTTGGGCCTTCAATCGCGTCGTTGCTGGCGTAAACCACCTCGTGCAGGCGCTTGCCCTCTTTCAGGCCACCCGCACAGCCCAGGTCCATGGTCGCGCGAACGCCGCCTTTGGCCGCAATCACCGAAAGCGGGGCCGCGCTGGCAATGCGTTTGGCAAGGTCGAAGGCCCGTGCGCGGACAGCATCGGGAGTGTCTTCGATATAGTTGGTGAACCCGTATTCGTGCAGGCGCTCGATCGGCATCAAATCGCCGGTCAGAACAATTTCCATAAGGATGGGCTGCGGCAGCATGGACAATGCTGGCGATGCCCAAGGCGATCCACGACCGATCTTTACTTCGGTAATGCCGACCTTGGTTCCCTTGAGACCGACCCTCAGATCGCAATTCAGCGTCAGCATCATTCCGCCCGCCATCAGCGACCCCGTCATCGCCGCGATGATCGGTTTTTTGCAGGCGCGCATGGTCTCGTGAAACGGGTCGCGCATCTTGGTCAGAATATCGACGCCCTCGTCGCGTGCGATTTGTGTAGCTTCCTTCAGATCCAATCCGGCGCTGAAAACGCCGCAATCGGCCGACGTCAGAATGGCCACGCGAACGCTGTCGTCCGCCTCGATCTTCTCCCAGGCGTCGGTCAGCCCGTTCGTCGCCGCCACAGAAAGCGCGTTCTTGCGTTCTGGCCGGTTGATACAGACGGTCGCAATGCCATCTTCAATCTTCACGTTAATGGGACTCATGATACCTGCTTCGTTTCTCTGAACAACTTGGGTGCGTAAAGCTTCCCCGCGATATGTTTACCGCGGGGAAGCTGTGTCCTACTCGACTTTGAAAGTCGCGGAGCTGTGCTTGATGACATCCCACACAACGTCGAGATAGTCGGCGCTCCAGTCGGTCTGCGGAACCCAGGTTTCGCCATTCCACTGCTCGACCCGAGTCTTGCCACCACCACCATGATCTTTGTCGGTCACTGTAACCGGGGCCATGGTGCCGTTTCCATCGAAGTTCTCGATCGATTCATAGGCATTCTTCATGCTTTCCGGTGTGATCGGCCAACCGTTTTCGGCAATCGCGATACGCGCGGCTTCAAAACCGACCGAATAAATCGCCATACCCATGTTATAGTACACGTCTCGCACCAGATTCTCGGGTCCGCTGCCCTTGCCATTGGCATAGTAGGTTTCCAGCATCGTCTTGACGATCGGAACTTCCTGGCCACCGGCCACGTTGGTTCCGCGCAAAATGCCTTTTGCCTCTTGTGCGCCAATGTTGGCGATATCGACCTCGTTGAGCCAGTTGACCGACAGGTAACGGTCGATCGGGAACCGGTTGCGGCGCATTTCCTTCGAGGCAACCACATGCCCGCCAGCCAGAAGCCAGCTGATCACGTAATCTGGCTTATCACGGCGGATATTGCTCCAGGCACCGGCCTGATCCGAACCGGGAAGCGGCACGGGATAAAGCTCCAGTTCGAACCCTTCCTTCTCGGAAAGCGTTTTCAGGATCTCGATTGGTTCCTGACCGAAGGGATAATCCAGATAGATGAACCCGATCTTCGCCTTGCTCAGGTCACCGCCCATCTGGCCCTTGATGAAGGCAACGTTATTTGCCGCCTGCTGCCAGTACGTCGGACCGACCGGGAAAACCCATTCGAACACTTCCCCGTCAACTGCATCGCCACGGCCAACGAAGGACTGCATCAGAACGTTGCCGTCCTTCATGGCACGCGGCAGAACCGCGTTCGTGACCGGCGTGGACAGAAAATTGAATAGGAACACACCTTCGCGCTTGAGCTGCTCATAGCATTCCACACCGCGCTGCGGTTCGTTGCCGTGATCGCGAACGATGATTTCTACCGGATGCCCTTCGATACCGCCATTTTCGTTGGTGTACATCGCCAGATCCTGGGCGGCCTGAGCCACCTGCGGCGAAATGAAAGTGTAGGATTTGCTAAGGTCGAAGCAGAGTCCGAAGCGGATCGGCTCCTTGTCCTGCGCTGCGGCCACAGTCGCGCTTGCTGCCAGCGCAGTAGCAAGGACTACTGCCTTAATGTGCTGTTTGACTTTCATGTTTTCTCTCTCCCGTTGGTTTGGTTTGGGGCGGTGATACCGTTTCGTAAACGCCGCTGCCGCCCCGCGTAGCGTCGCCCTTCCTGCTACCAGTCTTTCACTGCTCGTATTGTGACGAGCTTTCTTTCACCACGTCCCACACGACGTCCGTGTACTCAGAGATCCAGTCGGTTTGCGGCACCCAAGTCTCCCCGTCCCACATCTCGATCCGGGTCTTGCCACCGCCGCCATGATCTTCGGCCGTCACCGTAATGGGGGCCATCAGCCCGTTCGCGTCGAATCCCTCAAGCGACTCCAGTCCCGCTTTGTAGGACTTTGCGGTAATCGGAAGGCCTTCGAGTTCTGCCGCCTTGCGCGCGGCTTCGAACATGATTGAATACATGGCCAGACCGGTGTTGTAGAAAACGTCCTGGGTCTTCTCAATCGGGCCCGAACCCTCGCCCTTGTCGTAGAGCTCGGTCATGATCTCCTGATACAGCGCGACGTCCTGACCGCCCACAACATTGGTACCGCGCTTGATACCCTTGGCGGCCTCGTCGCCAATATTGGCGATATCGACTTCGTTCAGCCAGTTGACGGAAATGTATTTGTCCATCGGGATGCGATTGCGCTGCATTTCCTTCGACGCAACCACATGCGCACCGCCAAGCATCCAGACAATCACATGATCTGGGTTGTCCCGGCGCACCTTGGACCACACACCGGCCTGGTCACTGCCAGGCAGTGGCACAGGGTAAAGCTCAAGCTTGAAACCCTCTTTTTCGGACAAGGTTTTGAGAATCTCGATCGGCTCCTGTCCGAAAGGATAATCGAAATACACAAACCCCACCTTCACGTCCGACAAGTCGCCATCATGCAATTGCTTTATGTAGGCAACATCATTGGCCGCCTGTCCCCAATAGGTCGGTCCGATCGGATAGACCCATTCGAAAACGGTGCCGTCGACGGCATCGCCTCGGCCGACAAGCGACTGCATCAGGATACGCCCGTCTTCCATGGCCCGCGGCAGGATAGCCAGAGAGACCGGAGTGGACAGGGTATCGAAAACAAAGACGCCCTCGCGGCTGAGTTTCGAGTAGCACTCGATTCCGCGCTGCGGTTCGTTCCCGTGGTCACGCACGATGACTTCGACCGGTTCCCCACCGATGCCGCCCTTCATGTTGATGAGCTTGGCAAGGTCCATCGCGGCCTGCGAAACCTGCGGCGTGGCAAAGGTATAGGCCTTGCTGAGATCGTAGCAGATGCCGATCTTGAATGGCTCGGCCAGCGCCTGGGTGCCGAACAGCGCCCCGCCAACCATTGAAAATACTGCCAGCGCTTTGGTAAGTCTCTTCATTTTTTCCTCCCTGAACAGTTTTCGAATAGTACGTTAGCTCAGCCAACGTTTGCGTCGGCTGTAGTGCTTGACGTTGTGAAAATCGGTCTCTCCGCCGCCTAGATAGAACTCCTGAATGTCGGAGTTGGATTTGAGCGCCTCGGCCGTGCCGTGCATAACGACGCGGCCGTTTTCGATAAGATACCCTTGCGAAACGATCTCCAGAGCTGCCAGGGCGTTCTGTTCCACCAGCAGGACGGACAGGCCCTCATCCTTATTGATCTTTTGCAGGATGCCGAAGATTTCCTCGACCAGGAACGGAGCAAGCCCGAGGCTTGGTTCATCAAGCATCAAAAGCTTCGGCTGGGTCACGAGGGCCCGCCCAATGGCAAGCATCTGTTGCTCACCACCCGACAAATAGCCTGCTTGGGAATTTTTGCGTTCGGCAAGCCGTGGAAAATAGGCGTAAATCTTGTCCTTTTCCGCATTCAGCGTCGATCGGGACATTCCGCGCGGCGCGGCGGCGGTCAGGTTCTCGTCGGGGGTCAGATGTTCAAAGACCCGCCGCCCTTCGATGACATGACAGATGCCCATCTCGACGCGTTTTTGCGCGGGCGCTTCGGTAATGTCCGTTCCCTGGAACGTTATCTCACCTCGGCTGATGCGTCCGCGCTCGGCCTTCAAAAGACCGCTGATCGCTTTCAACGTGGTACTTTTTCCAGCTCCGTTCGATCCCAAGAGTGCGATCATCTCGCCCTTTGGGACTTGGACCGAAACACCTTTGATCGCCAGTATTACATTGTCGTACAGTACTTCGACGCTGTTCATGGATAGAATGTTCTGGGCTTCAACTTTTTCTTGCATCGGCATTCCCCTATTTCTTGAACTGATCGAAGGGCCAAACCATCAGATAGTCTCTGATGTTGCCGTAGAGTTTTCCCAAACCGAGTGGTTCGATCAGAAGGATAATGACGATCAGTGCGCCATAGACTGCGTTCGGGATGTGAGCGAGTGTTTCAACATCGATCTGCATGCCAAGCCCGTCACTCAGCGTGACGACGAGACCATTCACGATACCCGGAACAAGAAGGATCAGGGCAACACCGAAATAGGAACCGATAATGCTGCCAAGGCCGCCAACAATCACCATCGCAAGAACCTGGATCGAAACGGCAACCGAGAATTGCTCGGGTGCGGCGAGAAAGAAAAAGGTGGCAACAAGCAACGCACCGCTGACGCCTGCGATGAACGAAGAAGTCGCGAATGCGAGGATTTTGTAGTAGAAACTGTTCACACCCAGGATCGCGGCCGCAAAGTCTTTTTCCCGGACAGCGACCAAGGCGCGACCGAGTCCAGTACGCTTGAGATTAAGCATGAAGATCGTCACCAACACACACCAGCCGAAGGCGACATAGTAGAAGCCAGTATCAGTGGTAATCTCTTGCCCGAGCAGCGCCAATGTCGGTGACTGGAGCGACGCGTGTGAGCCCCCCGAGATCGCCGGAGAGTGGGTCAGAACCCAGTCCATCACGAATTGCATCGCAAGAGTGGTAAGGGCGAGATACAGTCCCTTGACCCGCAAAGCGGCAAAAGCAAACAGGCTGCCGATCACGGATGACGTCAACCCGCCGATGATCAGGGCGAATTCCCACGGCACCCCGAAACGCGCGGCATGGATCGCCGAATAGGCGCCGACAGCCATGACCGCGGCATAGCCCAGGTGAAGCTGCCCCGCCCAACCTGTCACCAGGTTCAGCCCCAAAGCGGCGGCCGTCCAGATCAGCCAGGGAAGCAAGTAGCTGTTCAGGTAAAGCGACGGAATGATGAACGGCGCGGCAAGACCGATCAGAAAGATGAATGCTGTCAGATTTCTGTCGGCAGGCACCTTGAAGATACGGCTGTCCGAAACGTAGTCGGCGTGATGGACGCCGGAAAGTCTGTAAAACATCCCTTACACCCTTTCGATGTCGTGACGACCGAATAGTCCGTGCGGACGGATCATGACCGTGAGAATGAGCACGGAAGCGACGATAAGCTCACGGCTTCCGCCTCCGACAAGCGGATCGAGGAAATCAGCGCCAATGTTTTCGACGACACCTAGGATGATGCCTGCGATTACGGCGCCAAGGATACTGTCGAGACCACCGAGAACGGCAACCGTCAGTCCTTTGAGAAGCAACAGCGACAGCGCCTGATCGACACCCTGAATCTCACCCCAGATGACGCCAGCGGCGACGGCAACAACGGATGCCAATGCCCAGGACAACCCAACGCCGCGCTCAACCGAGATACCTACCGACCACGAAGCCATGTAATCATCCGCGATCGCCCGCAACTTGATCCCGGTCCGGGTTCGGAAAAACAGCATGAATGCGACAAACAAGGCGAGCGCAACACCGGCACCAACCAGATGGATGCGGCTGATGAAGATGTCGCCCAAAAACAGTGGATCATAGCTGACGCCCAACTCCATCGAACGTGACGTCCCGCCCCAAATCGCAAGCGTTGTACCCCGCAGGAAAATGTCGAGGCCGAGTGTCAGCATCAAGATCATGACGACCGGCCGACCTGCGAGACGGCGCAGAGCAACACGCTCAATGCCGAACCCAAGGCCGAACATGACAACCGCAGCCAGAGGGATGGCCAGCCACAAGGGTAAACCCACATCGCGCGCCAGCGCCAAGACCACATAGGCCCCGACCATGGTCAACCCGCCCTGCGCCAGATTGGGCACCGAAGATGCCTTGTAAATCAGCACAAGGCCGATGGCGAATAGCGAATACAGCAGACCCGTCAAGGCTCCGTTGATCGCAAGCTCTGATAGAAAGACCCAGTCCATTTATACCTCCCTGATGGGAAGGCTTCTTTCGACCTTCCCTACTTCCCCGGTCTCGTAAGTCACCTGCGCGCTTACATGGACCTCTTTTGAACCGTCGTAGAGCGCCGCGATCACGTCGGCATAGCGTTCCTGAACGACCTTCCTCCGCAGTTTTCGTGTCCGTGTGATTTCACCATCGTCCGGGTCGAATTCTTTCGGCAGACTGACAAAGCGTTGCAGGCGCAATGGCTCGGTGACGGCCTTGTTGACCCGTTGGAACGCCTCGCGAAGCAACGTCGCGACCTCTTCACGCTGAGAAAGATCGGCATATGACACGTAAGGTACGCCGTTCACTTCGGCCCAGTGCCCCACGGCCTCGAAATCCACGCAGACCATCGCCGTCAGTTCCTTCAGCCCGGCGCCAATCACGGCCGCATCCTTGATATACGGGCTGAATTTCAACCGGTTCTCGATGTAGTTTGGAACGTAACGTTCACCGTCGGCGGTGTGCATGACCTCGGAGACACGGCCCAGAACAACCAGGTGTCCGTCGTCTTCCAGATAGCCGGCATCGCCGGTATGCAGCCACCCGCCCTCAAGCGCTTCGGCGGTCGCTTCGGGTTTGTTGAAATACCCTTCGAACACGCTGTCCGAGCGCACCAGGATCTCACCGTCTTCGGCAATGCTGACCTCGACGCCAGGCGCCGGTTTGCCAACCGTATGAAGACGGACCTCGCCCGGAGCCTGAATCGCGTTGATCGCGCTGTTCTCGGTCTGGCCGTAGAGCTGACGCAACTTGATCCCCAGGGCGCGGTAGAACACAAAGGTGTCTTCCCCGATCGCTTCACCGCCGGTGAACGCATTCTTTAGGCGGCTCATCCCGAACTGGTCCTTGATCGGTCCGAAAACCATCACCTCGCCCAGAAGCCGGCCCAATGGCTCAAGTACACCGCCGCTTTTGCCATTCAGCTTGTTCATTTCAGCTGCGATGGCCCGATCCATGAAGAAATGGTACAACCATTTCTTGACCGGGGTCGAATTCTCGATACCGACCTGGATCGTCGTCAGCATCTGGTCCCAGCTTCTTGGCGCCGCCAGATAGAATGTCGGAGCGATTTCGCGCATGTCGCGCACAACCGTTTCCTGACGTTCCGGCACGTTCACGGTGAACCGCCAAAGCAGGGCCGCCGCGACGGTAATGGCAAAATCGCCCACCCAGGCCATCGGCAGATAGGCCAGGATTTCCTCGTTTTCGTCGAATGCGCCCGCTGCATGCCCGTTCTTAGCGGCAGCAAGAACATTTTTCTGACTTAGAACGATACCTTTCGGCTCGCCCGTGGTCCCTGACGAATGCATGAAGATGGCCGGATCTTCGGGTTTTGCACGACCGTAAAGCTCTTCGCGCAGGCCGGGGGCTTCATTCAGATCGTGCTGACCGACTTCGATCAGGTGATCCCAGGACATCAGCCCTTCGACCTCATAGAAACCAAGGCCCCGCGCTTCGTCATAAATGATGTGGTCGATCCCCTCGGCGCCCGCGTCCTTCAGCTCCAGGATCTTGTCAACCTGTTCCTGATCTTCGGCGATGGCCGCGACGATTTCGACTTCGCCAAGAAAGTGCCGGAGTTCTTCGAGCGTCGCGCCGGGATAGGCAGGCATTGCATAGGCACCCAGCAACGAAATAGCCAGCATTCCGCCATACAGCCGCGCCCGGTTGTCGCCCAGGATAAGCACCGCCTTGCCCGGTGTTACGCCGATTTTCTCAAGCCCGGCCGCGCAGGCCAGCACCTCTTCGGCGTATTCCGCCCATGTGGTTTCCTTCCAGATCCCACGCTCTTTTTCGCGAAGCGCGATTTCCGAACCGTGTTTCGAGGCGTTCCGCGCCAGAATTGCGCCGATCGTGTCGCTGCCCGAAGACTGTTTCTTCGTCAAATCAGTCATGCGACCCTCCGATATATGCCTCGATGACCCGCGGGTCCTTCACAACCTCCTTGGGGATGCCACTGGCGATCATTTCACCATAATTCAGGGCCAGCATCCGATCACAAATGCCGGTGATGACATCCATATGATGTTCGATCAGCAGAACGCTGACGCCGCGTTCGGCACGGGCATCCAGAATGAAACGGGACATATACCCTTTCTCTTCCTGGTTCATGCCGGCCATCGGTTCATCGAGAATCAGCATCTGTGGCTCGGCCACCAATGCCCGCGCCAGCTCGACCCGCTTTTTCAACCCGATCGGAAGACCATCGACCAACTCATGCCGAATGCTCTCGAGCTGTAGAAACTCGATCACCTCCTCGACGATTTTACGGTTCTCGATTTCTTCACGCTGTGCTGCCAACCAATATAGCGCCGTACGCAAAACGCCTGGGCTCATGTGGATGTGCCGCCCGAGCAGGATGTTGTCCAGAACGCTCATCCCGTTGAACAGAGCAAGATTTTGGAACGTTCTTGCAACGCCGAGCTTGGCAACCTTGTGAGGCGCCGTACCCGTAATGTCGTTTCCTGCCAGCCGGACCCTGCCCTCGTTTGGCGGGTAAAATCCGGTAATTGCGTTTGTTAGCGTTGTCTTGCCGCTGCCATTCGGACCGACAAGTCCAAAGATTTCCCCTTGTCGAATAACGAGGTCAACACCGGTGACAGCGACGATGCCGCCGAACCGTCGCTCGATCCCGCTGCACTCCAGTATCGCCCCATCATCGGCTCCGATTGCTGTTTTAATCTTTGTCGTCATCTAGATCTCATTGTCCCCCTAAGGTTCACGGCCAACATCAGGTAATCCGGAAGTAGTCCGGCCGCCCCGTTGGCCATGGATCCCCCCACAATTGCTGCCCACCGTCGATGTTCAGAACTTCACCGGTTACGAATTTCCCTGAATTGGCCGCCATATAGACAACCCCTTCAGCGACATCCCATTCGTCCCCGGCGTGCCGCATCGGGTTGGAGTCCTGAAATGTCGCAGAACCCTCCGGAGGGTAGTTCCCGAAACCGTTGCTTTCGCAGCAACCCGGCGCGACGCAGTTCACTCGGATATCGTGCGGGGCCCACTCCACCGCAACCGACTTGGACAGGTAAACTACCCCTGCCCGGGCCGCACAGGTATGCGCGATGCCGGGCATGCCGCGCCAGATATCGGCCACGATGTTGACGATGGAGCCTGGTTGCTTGTTGGCAACCCAGTGGCGCGCCGCGGATTGCATCATCCACCAGGTGCCGTTGAGGTTGGTGTCTATGACCGCATTCCAGCCCTTTGGACTGAACTCCAACGCAGCTTGCGGAAACTGACCCCCAGCATTGTTCACCAAAACGTCAATCGCCCCGAACTCCTGGTTCGTCTTGGCGACAAAATCCTCGACCTGCTCAGGCTCCCGGATGGTCATAGGCACAGCGAAAACTTCGCCCCCGAAACTTTCAAGGAACTCCTTGGCCAAAGCCAGTTTCTCTTCGTTGCGTCCATTGATCGCCAGATTGGCCCCGAGCCTTGCGAACAGGGTCGCAATTGCCAGCCCCAATCCGCCTCCAGCGCCGGTCACCACAACGATTTTGCCGGTGAATAAACCGCTTGCGTAAACGGTTGCACGTTTTGATAGGTCCTCCCTCGAAGACCCAAACTGCGTCTTATTCATGACGCCTCCTCCCATTCCCCATTAGGGGCAGTTGCCAGTAATCTAACGAGTGTTAGAAAAATGGTCAAGACACCTTTTCCCACCAGCCCCGCCCGTCATCTCCGATCAGTAAGACTTTGGAAGCCCAAGGGCTTTTTCTGCTATGAACGACAAAAGCATCTGCGGTGTCACCGGTACGATGCGGAACAGCAGAGCCTCCCGTACCAGTCGCTCCACGTGATATTCCTTGGCGTATCCGAATCCGCCAAATGTAATTTGCGCGGCTTCGGTCGCCTCGACCGCGGCGTCGGCGGCCAAAAGCTTGGCAGCGTTCGCCTCGACGCCGCAGGATTCTCCCGCATCGTAGAGGGCTGCAGCGTGCATCACCATGAGATTGGCAGATTCCACCCGCGCCCAGGCTTTGGCGAGCGGATGCTGAACACCCTGATTTTGGCCGATTGGGCGGTCAAAAATCACACGTTCGTTTGCATAATGCGCCGCGCGCGCCAGTGCGTTGCGCGCAATACCGATACATTCGCCGGCCACCAGGACGCGTTCGGGATTCAACCCGTGCAAAATTTGTCTAAAGCCTTTGCCTTCCTCCCCGATCAGGTCCTCAGCCGGAATCGGCAACCCATCGATGAAAACTTCATTCGAATCGACAGCTTTTCGACCCATCTTTTCGATCTCTCGCACGTCAACGAAATTTCGGTCGAGATCTGTATAGAACAGGCTCAGCCCTTCGGTCGGGCTGCTCACATCTTCAAGCCGCGTTGTCCTGGCCAGAAGCAGCATCTTGTGGGCCACCTGCGCGGTAGAAATCCAGACTTTTTGTCCGTGCACGACATATCTGTCCCCCTGCCGCACCGCCATGGTCTTCAGCTTTGTGGTATCCAGCCCCGTCGTCGGTTCGGTCACGGCGAAACACGCCTTTTCGTCACCCGCGATCAGAGGGCCAAGCATACGCGCGCGCTGCTCATCGGTCCCGAACTTCACCACCGGGTTGAGCCCGAAAATGTTCATGTGGATGGCCGAGGCTCCGCTCGCGCCGGCCCCCGACTCGGCGATTGCCTGCATCATTATGGTCGCCTCGGTGATCCCCAGACCCGCGCCGCCGACAGCTTCTGGCATGGCGATACCTAGCCAGCCGCCATCGGCCATTGCCCTGTGCAGTTCATGGGGAAAACCACCGTTGCGATCCCGATCCAGCCAATAGTCGTCGTCGAACCTTCCGCAAATCCGCAGAATCTGGTCGCGAATCTCTTGTTGGTCGGCGGTCAATCGAAATGTCATAGCGCGCGCCCTCCTTCCAATCTTACGAGCCCAGCCTCACATAGGGCCGTGATCCGCTCATCGTTAAAACCAAGATCACGCAGAATGCTTTGGCTGTCTGCGCCAGGCGGTCGTCCCAGCCAACGAAGCTGACCGGGCGTCGCGCTGAGATGAGGGACCGGGCCAATGACCTGAGTCTGTTCGCCAGCGACCGACACGATATCCCCGCGATGGCTTATCTGCTCGTTCGTCGTGATTTCCTCGACACTCAACACACGCGAGGCAACGGCATCATGGCGGGCGAATACCGCCTCCACTTCCTTAGCTGTGTGCTGCATGACAAAATCATTGATCGCATCGAAGACCACCGCCATGTGCTGCGACATCTCGCCAAGTGTCGCAAACCGCGGATCATCGGCAAGGGCGTCCCCGCCGACTGCCCGCAACAGTCGTTGCGCGGTTTCCGCGCTTCCTGCGGAAACGGTCAGCCACACCCCATCGGACGTTCGGAACATCCCCCCCGGAGCAAAGTCCATCGGCTGGCGCAGCCCATTGCGCCGCGGCGAGTGCTTCGCGCCCGTCAATGCGGGAACAGGATAGTCCATCAACCGAAGCAACGCCTCGAACACCGCAAGATCGACGACCTGACCGCGTGCAATGCCCTTTTCGCGAGCAAATAGCGCGATCATGACTCCCAAAGCGCCCATCAGCCCTGTCGTGCTGTCGGCTGCCGGAAACCCGGGGTGCATCGGCGGCCCGTCGGGAAAACCGGTCAGATGTGCTAAACCACTCATGGCCTCCGCAGCACGTCCAAACGCTGGCACGTCGCGCATCGGACCGTCCTGTCCGTAACCTGAAACCCGCAAGACAACCAAGTCCGGGTTCCAATCGTGCAGGACGTCTGGCCCAACACCAGCACGTTCTAGCACACCCGGACGGAAATTTTCGATCAGCACGTCGGCATCTTCAACCAACCTGCGCAGGATGTCCCGGCCCTCGTCGGACTTCCAGTCCAGGCCTAGTGTTTTCTTGTTGCGGCCCAAAGTCTTCCACCAGACGCCCACCCCATCCTCTGCCTTGGGTCCAAGGTCGCGCATCATATCCGTCCGGTTGGGGGCTTCGATCTTGATGACATCTGCACCAAAATCCGAGAGTAAAGCTGCCGCAAGTGGTCCGGCAATTACGTGACCAAGTTCTATAATCTTCAGTTGATCAAGGGGTCTAGACATCTGCACTTTCGACTCTGCTAATTTTCTAATGGTTGTTCGATTGCTAGCAAAGGCGAAGTCTGACCTCAAGATTCAAAGGTAATCACCTCCCCGAAAACGTAGCCGCCCGGTTGTTACCATGGATCAGTTCATTGGCGTCCAGTTCCATGGAAGCGGTTCGTTGAGCGGGTTGGTCATGTGATTGTGGATGCGGTCGAGGATTTCGGCCAGCCAGGCTTGCGGATCGTGGCCGTTCATCTTGGCTGTCTCGACAAGGGACATCGCCCGGGACAGCGTTTCGCCACCGCTGTCGGAGTGTGCGAAAAGCCAGTTCTTTCGCCCGATGCTGATCAGGTGATGTGATCCCCGAAAACTGGACCGGTTTGGCTTAGAGTTTTCCGCACGAATGAAGCGACACCCATCTTTGGACCAGCGGCGGGCAGAGTTTTCCGGCTATTGACCTGCTACCCGATGCTGGACCACCCGGGCGGGCGCTTCCGGTCATTCCGCGGTCAGTGAGGGCCATCTGCCACCGACCGATCCATGAGCTCTATCGGTGGCTTGTTGCCGATCGAGCTGTGTGGGCGAACTTCGTTGTAGTCTCTGCGCCAAGCCTCGCATTTTCGGGCCGCGTCGTCGAGGGTCATGAACCAGTGGGCACTCAAGCACTCCGCCCGGAACTTGCCGTTCAGGCTCTCGATGAAGGCATTGTCCGTCGGCTTCCCGGGACGCGAGAAGTCCAGGGTGACGTCCCGCTGGTAGGCCCAGAGATCAAGGTCGCGGGAGACGAACTCGCTGCCTTGGTCGACCCGGATCGTCCTCGGCAGGCCGATTTCGGCGCCGACCCGTTCGAGCACCTCAATCACGTCCGGGGCGCGGAAGCTGAACCGGGGCACGATTGCCGGGGCGTAGCGGCTGAAGGTGTCGACGATCGTCAGAACCCGGATCTTCGTGCCCGTCGCGAGTTGGTCGTGAACAAAGTCCATGGCCCAGGTCTCGTTGCTGCGAACTGCCGGGCAGCGGTCCTCGCGCAGGTTCGCCTTGACCCGTCGCTTCGGCGTCTTGTTCCTGAGCTGCAAGCCTAACGCCTTGTAAAGGCGATAAACCCTCTTCTGGTTTATGGCCCAGCCTTCGCGCCGCAGCAGGACATGGATGCGCCGGTAGCCGTAGCGTATCCGTGTCGCTGCGATCTCCTTGATCCGTTCCATCAGTGCGGCCTGCGAGCGGCGCCTGCCTTTGTAGTGGTAGCTCGATCGCTCGGCGCGCAGCACCTGGCAAGTCCGCCGGATGCTGACCTTCCAGGTCGCCCGAACCTCATCGACGAGCTGGCGCCGCCGCGCAGGCCCTACAGTTTTTTTGCCAGCACGTCCTGCAGCATCGCCTTGTCCAGGCTCAGGTCCGCCACCAGCTTCTTCAGCTTGCCATTCTCGTCCTCAAGCTGCCGCAGCCGGCGCATCTCCGACGGCATCAGCCCGGCATACTTCTTCCGCCAAGCATAGAACGTCGCCTCACTGATCCCGGCCTTCCGGCACACCTCGCCGATCACCGTGCCCTCTTCCGCCTGCTTCAGGACGAACGCGATCTGCGCCTCGCTGAACTTCGATCTCTTCATGTCAGCTCTCCGATTCCCGGCCCGATCCTAAACTGGAAAATCCCAGCTCGATCCGGTCCAGGAAGCGGGAAGCAGGTCACTATGATCGGGGTGACGGGCTGGTTGCGCCTCCCGATTTCGTCAGCAGGATCGGCGGTTTGTTCCCGATCGCGCTGTGTGGCCGTTCGTCATTGTAGTATCTCCGCCAAGCCTCCACTTTTTCGCAGGCATCCGCAAGGTTCATGAACCAATGTGTGTTCAGGCACTCCTGCCGGAACCGTCCGTTAAAGGCCTCGATGAAAGCGTTATCGGTCGGCTTACCGGGCCGTGAGAAGTCGAGGATCACGCCGCGCTGATAGGCCCAGAGGTCCATGTCGCGGGAGATGAACTCGCTACCCTGGTCGACCCGGATCGTCTTCGGATAGCCGATCCGGCGGCACACCCGATCCAGGGTGGCGACCACGTCTTCCCCGCGATAACTGAACCGAACATCCAGCACCGGCGAATAACGCGAGAACGTGTCCACGACCGTCAGGACGCGCAGCTTCTTGCCCATGGCAAGCTGGTCATGCGCATCTACCGCCTGCAGACTGAAGACGGGGAACGCGCTATCGGCCGTCTGGTCAGTCAGGAGCAGCTTCTCAATGTCTATGCGCGCTTGGGTCTCGATTGTCAGATCGAGATGACGCCGCAGGAGGTGTTCGGCGCGGTCATGGACGCGAAGACGACCCTGAGCCTCCTTGGCGGCTACCAGCTGCGCCGCTCGCTGATCATGGGTCAGCCGAGGCTGGAATTGAACAGCGCGTCGGGCACGGCCCTGCCTGCACTGAAGGCGATGGGCTGTTTCACCGAGGTGATCCAGTGGAAGACGCGGGTGTTCATCCCGGTGGATGGCACCGAGGTGCTGGTGCGGGTTCTCGCGGAGTATCCTGTTGGCGGCAGTGCAGCGGATGCCGCAGCATGAGCGCGGGGCGCAGTATCGCGGACCTCTCGGCCGATCTGGCAGACCGGGCCGAGAGCTTCTGCCGCCAGTATTTCCCCGAGGGGCGCAAGCAGGGCAATTATTGGCAGGTTGGTGACACTTCGGGCGCAAAGGGGCAGAGCCTTGCCATCCGGCTCCAGGCCCAGGGTGGGCGCAAGGCCGGGTCCTGGACCGATTACGCGACGGGTGAATATGGCGACTTGATCGACCTGCTGCATGAACGGCTTGGGTCGATCACGCTCAAAGAGACGCTGTGGGAGGCCCGGTCTTTCCTTGGCGAGGCCCCCTGCCCGGCCGTGCCGCGAGACACCCAAACCCGTGAGCAACCAGATGCCGCCTCGAGCAAACGCATCGCGCGGACGCGCAAACTCTTTGCCGCTGGCAAGCCGGTCCTGGGCACCCTGGCCGCCACCTATCTGCAGGGGCGTGGCATCACACGGCTGGGTTCGGCCCTGCGCTATCACCCACGGGTCTTCCTGCGGCACGGCACGGACGACGCCGATCCGCCGCAAAGGGCTCCTGCCCTGCTCGCGAAGATCACCGATATTCGCGGCCAGATCACTGGATGCGCGCGGTTCTATCTAGACCCGTCCACCGGCGGTCTGGCCGGGATCGAGAGCCCGAAGCGGATCCTCGGGCAGCTTCACGGCCATGCCATCCGCTTCTGGTCCGGCACGGGCCGCTCTGATCTCATCGTCGGCGAAGGTCTCGAGAACACCCTTTCGGTGGGCACCGCTCTCCCCGAGTTCGATCTCGCCTCCTGTCTCACCGCCACCCATCTCGGGCTGTTCATCCCGCCGCCGGGGATCAAGCGTATCTGGATCGCGCGGGACAATGACGAAGCCGGACGTAACGCATGAAAGAGATTTCGTAACCAACTGGAATCTCGGGGAATTACCTGTGGTGATCTCGTGCCAAACATGGGCGATTTCAACGACGATTTGCAGGCACTTGGCAAGGATACGCTGCGCCGGTCGCTGATAGAGGCCATGAAAGCACAAGGTCTGGAGATCGAGGACGGGTGACCGCCACCATCCTCTTGGATGTCCAACAGGGCAAAGGTTCCGCGGGTTCGATCTGATCCCGTTTGGATATTGGGAGCGATGGACCGGCGGGTCGGGGCTGAGTGCCCCTCGCCCGGGCAGCAATGCGCCGCTACCCGGAAAATTCCCCTGAGCCTTCGGCTCATTCCTCGCGGGACCAATTTTCCGGCCCGCGGCGCATTCTCCGCTTCGCTCCGATCCTGACGGATGCGGCCCGGTCGCCGCCGGTCCTGGTATCGCCCCATCCAAATCGGGTCAGATCAAACAGAGGAACCAGACAATGCCCCATCAGACAGACGTCCAAGAGGAAACCGGCGTGACCTCCGCCATCCTCGACCACCTCGCACTTCACGGCGCAACGCCAGGGCCCGGCGAGACCGATCACCGCCCCCTGCCCCAGCCTGACGAGGTCGAGCTCGCCATGGCGGCGCTCTTTGACACCACCACCGGCCTCATCACCGGCAGCCAGTTGGAAGACAATCTCGAAGAGATGCTCTGGTCCCTGACCTCAATCTTCCATCGCCGGCTCACCCATATCCAGAAGCTGCTCGACGACAACGAATTCGAGGTCCGGGAAAGTCTGGCCATCCAGGACGGCTCAGAGGTCGCCTCGGTCGAACTAGAGCGCCTCCAAATGATCGGGCTCAAACTCTGGGACCATCGCGACGCTTTCGAGCAGATGCGCGATCTGGCCGTGGACCACTTTTCGGCCGCCACGGGTTCACCCTGGCTGCCCCGCACCGGATCCAAGGTCTCGCATCGCGGCCTGACTTCCGCCGTGGTGGACAGCCGGGCCTACCTCTCGGCCAAGCGACGCAAGGAGACAGAGGTACACTGCCCCGAAGGCACGCGGATCGCCTTCTCGGGCGGGGGCTATCACGCCTACGATCTGATCTGGTCCGTGCTCGACGCCACGCACGCCAAATTCCCCGACATGGTGCTGCTGCACGGCGGCACGCCGAAAGGTGCCGAGATGATCGCGGCCCGCTGGGCAGATACTCGGGGCGTCACCCAGGTAGTCTTCAAGCCCGACTGGAAGAGCCACGGCAAGGCGGCTCCCTTCAAGCGCAATGACAAGATGCTCGAGACCATGCCGCAGGGTCTGATCGCAACGCCCGGTTCGGGCATCACCGAGAACATCGTCGACAAGGCCCGCAAGCTCGGGATCCGCATCAAGAGGATCGGGGCTTAGGCCCCGGTTCTACCATGACATCAGTCAGAGCACACTGTGCGGTTCGCTCTATGAGTGCGCAGAGCTGCGCACTTCTGCGGGATTTGGTCTGTCAGACCGCCGTGAGTGTTAACACCATTTCTAACTGGCGGCTGTGGCGAGACCCTCTGAAGCCTCCTGACGCTCACGTCGTCCGGTCGTCAGCGGGATATTCGCCGAAAGGCAGCCCATGTCGGCCAGGAAACTGACCAATCCGACGATCGTCTTGAACTCGCGCAATTTGAAGACGCTACGGCTCGTGACAAGCATCTTCGCATCCTGGCCATCCTACGTCACCGCGTGCACGGCCCAGGCGCCATGCCAACTGTTGTGGCGCTTCCCGGCAGTCTGGTTGCAGATCACCTCGATGAGGTAGCCATCTGAGTGCAGATCGCGCAGGCCATCCTCGGTGACCACATTCGGTGTTGCGCCGTCCAACAGCTTATCCTCTTCACTTATGCCGACACGTATCGGGATTGGAGCGGGCCCGAGCTTCTACCCGATCTTCCGAGTCGCATGCGTCGTTTGCTCAGTTTCGCAATCCCATACGGGACATCTTCGAAGTTCGCAACGCGGCCGGGATTGAAGCCGTCGGGAACAGATGCGCGTGTCTTCGCCCTGGCATTTCATCTTCTCCTGCCTGTCAGAGCACTCTCTGCTTGAGGCCCCTAGTGACCCGACCGAGGAGCTGAATACGGGCCGGTGTCGCGTTGCGATAGGTCGTGGTGTGTATCGAAAGATCTGGCGAGCCTGTGCAAAGGACGCATCGGCGTTCCTGGCTGTCGGCAGTTCACCCAGTTTCCTTCGCGGCCGCCGCACTTCTCCCTTTGTCTGAGTTGCATGACATGCTGGTCGCAGCTGTCGTCCCGTCCAAAAGGTTGTCACCGATCTTTTTCCCCTGTCCCTGCGGGCCATTCCTCGCGAGGCAAAAAGACCGGCGCCTGCCCCTCTCCGCTGCGCTCCGCCTTCGGTGTGGCCGGGCCTTGCCCGCTGCAAGGTGACCATCATTGCAACGCAAACAAGGAGAAGAGCGATGACCACGAACTGCATCAAATTCACCAGCGCCGACATCGAAACCGCCAAGGGCGTCGGCTCCATCTCGACCCTGACCTTCGACCTCGACATCACGGTCGAACCCGTCGCAAGCGTGAACCCGATGGC